>Ga0302181_10000115_pt1 | contig 77419 bp, 70 predicted proteins | sample I_Palsa_E3_3_FD_198786 | JGI IMG/M metagenome (GOLD analysis project Ga0302181, IMG submission 198786) | Peat permafrost microbial communities from Stordalen Mire near Abisko, Sweden - I_Palsa_E3_3 | ecosystem: Environmental > Terrestrial > Soil > Palsa > Peat permafrost | place: Sweden...
AGACCTTAGTTTGAAGGAGCCCTCAGAGGTCGACGTCGAGGCGATTGAGGATCATCCACTGGATTCCAAGTCATTGATTGATGCCTTCGCAGACAAGGGGATCATCTGCTCGGTCATCGCCCCTCTGGCGAACGAGGAGATCCAGATGCGAGTGCTGAAGGCTGCCAGCCGCGCAGACCTCCTCGTCCTCGACTGGGAGCTCCACCGAGATGGCGGGAAAACAGCTCTGGCTCTTATCAAGGGAGTTCTCCAGCAGGACGCGGAAGCCAACAGGCGGCGGCTGCGAGTAATCGCGGTCTACACGGGCCAGCCGGATTTACTTAAAGTGATGCTCCGGATCGCAAAGCATCTCGAGCTGGATGGGGACACTCACAATGATGGTGGGCTGACTTTGGCGAAGGATGGTTTCCGAGTCGTCGGCCTCTGCAAGCCTCTCCAAGAGCGCTTACGACCAGAGATCGCGCCCCGTCGGGTTGAGGAGACTGAGCTTCCCAAGCGACTTACGACCGAGTTCGCAAAGCTAACTGATGGGCTGGTGCCTGCGGTCGCGCTAGCCGCACTAGCAGCGATTCGCAACGATGCGCACCGGATCCTTCAGGCCCTCAACCAGGACCTTGACATCGCATACCTCGGGCATCGAGTGGCTTCTCCCTACCCCAATGAGGCTGAGGAACATCTGGTAGCAATACTGGCGTCCGAGATCGCGTCCATCCTCGGCGACAACGACGTTGGTGCCAAGGCCGACCTGCCGGCCATCAACGATTGGTTGGCTCGAGCACGGGCGAGCAAAGAGGATCCGCTGAGCTGTGGTTCGGCGCTGTCTGCATCCCAAACGCTAAGCAATCAGCAAATCGAGACGATGCTGACGAATGGGCTGGGGCTTGACATCCGGCTTTCCGAACAGACCGCGGACAAACTGAGCATCAGTGCGCTGAAGAAGGTCCGCAGCCAGGCCGCCCACCTTTTCACGAATACGCCTGCTGCTGCGGAGAGCGCCGCCAACCTCTTTGGTATGCGGATGGCGGTGCGTACGGTCTATACACGCCCGCACCGCGTACTCCGCCTGGGCACGATCGTGTTTCGGGCCGATGAGTTCCTGCTCTGCGTACAGCCCCTATGTGACAGCGTTCGTCTTGACATCAGCGAGGTCCGAGGCTATCCGTTCCTCCCGCTGACCGTGACCGGGAGTGCACCGTATCAGTTTGTCGTCAAGCATCCCGAAGGCGGAGATCTGATTCGTCTGGACCTTGACGCCAAGCCGCTCAATCTTCGGATGATCGACTTCACCGCAGCCGAGGGGCGCTGTATCGAGGCGAAGAAGAGACGCGGGGAGTGGGCATTCTCGACTACGAAGAAGCGGTTTCTGTGGGTCGCTGACCTCAAGCCAGAGTTCGCACAATCGGTTGCGGTTGAGCTGGGCGGCCAGCTTGCCAGGGTCGGGCTTACAGAGTCCGAGTTGACCCGACTATCTTGACTCGCCTAACGCTCAATGACCCTGGGACGGATGGCCCCTCATGCATGGTCTCAAAGCCCAAAGCTAGCGACTCCGGAACGCGCCGATCAATGCAAAGCAACCGGCGCACCGACACCAAACCGGAGCTGGCATTGCGTCGCGAGCTCCACCGCCGTGGCCTTCGGTTCCGAAAGGATCTTTCGATCCGCCTCGACGACATCCGAGCCCGCCCAGATGTCGTATTCACGAGGGCAAAGGTCGCGGTGTTTTACGACGGCTGCTGGTGGCACGGTTGCAGCGAGCACGGAATGCGTCCGAAGCGGAATGCGGCGTTCTGGAATCAGAAGATCGACGAGACAATTCAACGTGATCATCGCGTAACAGCTGCGCTGACAGACGCTGGTTGGACTGTAATCCGCGCTTGGGAGCATGAGCCGATGGCAGACGCGGCCGAACGTATCGAGCACGCGGTCCGTGGTGCCCATCGTCTTTGCCTTTGGTAGGAAGAACCAACGACGAGAGGCTCCGCACTGCACTGCCGCACCCGGCTTGCCCCAACTATCCGTTCGAAAACGCAAGACCAAGACCGAGCGATCCACAGGACCTCTGGCCGGCCAGCCCACAAACCCAGGCCATGCAATTTCTCCGGCGGCGCAGCTGAACTTGCAACTCGCCCGGTCAGCTATTCAATTATCAAAAACCCCCAGGCCATCCCTTCGGCCCAAGTACTGCGGTTGCTGCGGAACTGCGAAACCATCCTGGCCGCATATCTCGAGCGGCCCCTACATCCTGCGATCGCTGCCTCTGGCGTCTCTGGCAAACATCCGTGCTCCTTCTCGAGAGGCCTCCGTGCAAGCCGTGACTGCGACCAGCGGTTCTGCGATCGACTGACGACATCGAAGCAGACAGCGGGGACGGGACAGTCGATTCGGGGCCCAAAACTTTCGAGCGCCCAGTGTTTCCGGGGGCCGCCGACGAGAAGTTGGCGCGAGAACGAACACCGCCCCGCGGCCGTCGGGGCTCCTCAAGCCCGTCGCGGGGGATCTCCGAGCGCAATGTGGCAACGCCGCGTTGCCACATTGGCGCCTGGCTTCGCCGGTGACCCCAGCGTCGCCGATTCAACCCACCCAACGCCGGCGCCGCTCATCCCCAGCTGGACTGACCCACCCCCACCGCAACGCTGGCACCCTCGGCAGGAACCCCAGTTCCGCCCACGGCCACCAACCTCCGAATCAAACCCAACGAAAACCAAAAGGTTCCAAAAATCAAATGCGGCAAGCTCACAGACAGGTGTAAGACGGTCACCTCCATTGCGTAGCTTGACTCCCACCCACCTCATGAAGCCTTACCCCACCACCCAGGCTCATCCGTCCCACCCCGCCCGCCAGTCCCATCCCATCCGTCCGCCAAACATCTAACCCCCCGCCCCCCGCCGCCCCCCAAACGCCAAATATTGCAAATGCGCCCCATCCCCATCGATCATCAGCCGGAAGACCATCCCAAAGGGGCCCTCGGGCGGCGGTAGGTAGACCTTGAGGCATTGCGGCAGGACCGCCCCGTGGGGTCCCTTCGCTTCGGTGAGGCGCAGCTCCCCGACTGGGATTCCCTTGCTTTCGTAGCGGTGCCTGCTCAGGCGGGCGACGGCGATCCCGGTGACGCTTGTGTACGCCAGGTCCTCTTGGAAGATGTGATCGTCAAAAGGAGATGTGATCGTCAAAATGGACGGGAGCGTGGGTGGGGCGTGGTGTATCAGGTGTCTGAGGTGGCTGAGCTCATGGTCAGCCCTGACCGTCGGGTGGAAGGAAGGGGTCTGTACTCGGCCATGAAGGCCGTGAACTCCTCGTGGTCGTGTCGCGCGCGCCGATCTGGGTGGGTTGTGCGCTCGTGCAGGTGACAGGCGCGATCACCAGGCGCCTGCCGGGGCGTTCCTCTTCGATGACGTAGGTGCCGGCACGGTCGCCAGAGAGGGTCATGTGCCCGTGATGTTTGGTCATGGTTTGTTGGGGTGGGTGTCATACGAGAAGTCACCGTATCCGCAAGATCCACCAGATCTACCGTATGACGCGCACGCGCGACGCGCGCGCGAGGAGAACCCGCAAGCCACGCCCGTAAACGATGCACGAAGTCGGCGAGCGGCACGGCTTTCGCCGGCGCGGCAAGCCGCTCGAGGTGTGGAGTTCGATCCATGCCAACCAGAGTAGGCCGAGCTTTGGACGGCACGCTCGATCCGGCACGCGCGACATCCTCAGCGAGCTCGCGAGTCTGACCTAAGAGGCCGGGTCGACCAAGCGCCATTGCCCGAGCGATCAGCCGTCGGACGAGTGCGCGCACGACGCCCGGTCCGCCTCGGTGCCGGACACCGAGGCACCGTCCGGATCGGGAAGTGGGGGAGGGGCAGCTGACCATGACCCCAGAGTAGGCGAACACATGTTCGTCTTCAAGGGGAAGTGTCGATCGCGAGGACGATCCCCCGTGTTTGCGGGGCGCATGTCCAAAAACTTGGCGCGAGATCGCTCTTGGCGCCCATCCGCAGGACCACCGAACGGTGCCCTCGATCAGCACGTCGCGAACCCTCCGCCCCCGCCATGAGCGGGTCGGCAGCTGGCTGCTGGTATGTCTGGTCAGATCCATGCAGACAACAGTAGGCAGCCGCGGCGACGGAACGCTCGATCGTGGGCATGATCGCGCCCTCAACCCCCGTCTTTACTGGGCCTAACGCCAAAAACTTGGCGCGAGATCGCTCTTGGCTCTCAGCCGGCGGACCGCCGCGCGGTGCCAGCGATGAGCACGCCGCGAGCGCCCTGCCCCCGCCGTGAGCGGGTCGGCAGCTGGCCGCTGGCATGTCTCGTCAGATCCCTGAAGACAACAGTAGGCAGGAACTACGACGGAAGGGCTAGTTTTTAGCCGTTCTTGTCCGCAACGCGGCGGGCGCGGCGTGTCAGCTGCTCGAGGGAGGGAGCTAGTCGCGCAAGCTCCTGAGTGACCTGAACGGCGGCGACGCTGCTCGCCGCTGTCCCAGTGGAACTCCTGGTGGCGCCCTCGCCGGTCAGAAGCCAGTCGACGCTTACGCCGAGAGCGCGCGCGAGCCCGACGAGATGAGGCGCACGCGGCAGGTATTGGGCCTTCGTCCAGTTGCCGACGATGTTGTGGTGCGCCCCGACGACACGCGCCAGGCTGCGCTGGTCGTGGTCGGCTTTGGCCATCGCCGAAGCGAGCCGCTCGGCGAAGCCGACTGGATCGACCAGCGGGGGCTTGGACCTAGAACTAGGGATTTTTCTCGTCATGAGTTCTAGTTAGTATGCCCGGCGTGGCTGCTGCGCGATCCCCCATCCCCCACCTGTCTCTTGTGCCGGCTCCCGCCGCTGGCCGGCCGCGGATGGCCCGTCGTAGGCCGAGGGTGAGCCTCGCCGGATCCCCCTACCGCCCGGGCGAGCTCCCGAGCGCGCTGCAGATCACGCTTGCCGACGAGACGGCTCAAGAGGCAAGCCGCCGCGCGCGCGCGCTGCAGATCCCCGTGGAGCTCTCGATCCGAGCGCACGTCGACGCCGCCAGAGCCGCCACGTGGGTGGTGCGCGCGACCGGATGGGAACGCCCCGCGATCCACGACATGCTTCGACGGGAAGCGCACGCGCTCGACTCGGCACCGACGACCGGGGTGGACCTGCTGGACTACACCCGGCTGGTCCGCCAGGGAGAGGCCGCCAGCGTGACGCGCGCGCCGAGCGGGCGCCCGCTAGAGCTGCTGCTTCCGGCGGACCTGGCGCTCGCCTGGCGCAGTGACGCCGCCGCGCGTGGGGAAGCCCTGGCGGAGTGGGTCACGTCAATGCTCGATCTCGCGCCCAATGACGCCCCGAACTGGGAGGCCGCAGCCGCTAGCCGCGGGCTACGCCTAGCGGAGTGGGCTTACGCCTGCGCGCTGGAGCGGATTGCCGTGTCGAGCACCTCGCCCCAGTCACGCACGTAGCCGATTGGGCTCTCACGCAAGACTTCGGCGAAGCTCCTCGCGTCGCGCTGCGCGAGCGCGAGCTCCTGCACCGTCAAGTGGATGTTGTGCCAGCGAACCGCGTCGGCATCGGAGCGATCCTCCAATGCATTGCAGTCGGCGACGGGGCAGGCCGGGATCGACCCTCGGCGGCGGCGGGCACGCGCATCCTCGACGGCCAGACGGTCGCCCCGGGCAGGCGTCCAGTAGCGGATCTTGCCGCCACGGACGAAGCGCGGCTCCAGCTCGAGGTCCGGCACGCTGCGATATACGCGGGTGCCGCACGCCATCCCGGCGGCACCAGCCGCTACGGCTGCCACGCCGAACCGGCCGACGCGATCTGCGATCGGGGAGAAGCCCTGCGACTGCCAGACCTCGGCGGCATGCAGATAGGCGAGCAGGTCGGCCGGATCGGCGCGCTCAACGTCAAGGCCGGCTACCTGCAGGAAAGCAAGGCCCGGCGAGCCCAGAGCATCGGCGTACAGGGCGGCGGCGTTTGCGAGAGCACCTGTACGGAGCGCCGGGAGGTCGACCTGGACGAAGACGGCGATCGGCCCGCCACGTACGAGCGATTGTGTCATCGCCGCCACCTGCAGGCTGATCGTAAGCCACGGATCCTTTAGCGAGGTGAAGCGGAAATATGCCGCCGAGGGGTAGGTGGCCTTCGCCTGCGGGGCAAGGACCGCGACTTGCAGGTCACACAGCGCGGCCGTGTCCTCAAGCTGGTCGGCAGTCAACGGGAGCTGCACCGTGCGGGCACAGGACATCAGCTCCGCGCGACCGAACGCGGCATCCAGGCCGTCGCCTGTGAGGTACGGCAGCACCGCCGTGTCTGGATCAAGTACGAAGTCGATGCCCGCGCCGCGGACGGCCTGCGCGAGCTCGTCGCCGCGCAGACCCTGCGCGTGCTCGCGGGAGTCGGGTGCGTAGGGGGCGAGATGCCGGCCGAGCAGAACGACGCCATCCAACTCCGCGGCGTGGTTTTCGAGGAAACGCGCCTCGTGGTGCTCAGGGCGGACCAGGAACACCGCCGGGTCGGCTTGATGTCGATCGCCAGGGTCTCCCGGATGTAGACGCAGCCCACTCAGCATTAAGCGAGAAGCTAACGTGGGGCCCGGATGGAGCCGGAGGACCGGAGCGGCCAGCGGCGGCGCGGGCGTAGCACGCAGGCCAAGACCCGACCTTGGGCGTCGAGGCGGTGCCGTACGGTGCAGCTGCGATGAACACCCGCGAGGCAGCCCCATTACTCAGCGACGATGACCTCCCCGGCATGCTCGCCTGCGCCGACCGCTCATCCACCAGGGCGCAACAGCACTTCCTCATCGCCACAGCGGCCACGCTCAGCCTGATGGCAATTGCCGCCATCATGGGGGCGATCGATCAGCCATGGTCGGCCTGGGTCGGCGCCGGGGCATTCCTGGCGGCGATCGCGCTCGGGGCGCTCGCCGTCACCCAGAACCTGCAGCGAACGTGGTATGACGGACGCGCGCTCGCCGAGTCCGCGAAGTCGCTGAGTTGGCTGTACATGATGCGTGGCGGTGCGCTCTCAGGGCCAGACGACAAGGCAGCAGAGACCTTCACCGCAAGGCTGCGCGCGCTGAGCGACGAGCTCCGCGACCTCGCCTACGTGCTCCCCTCCGAAGGCCCCGAGATCACCGATGCGATGCGCGCGATGCGCGGCTCGCTATTGGCGGACAGGCGCACCACTTACGACCGCGCCCGCCTGGCAAATCAGGTCGAGTACTACCGGCGTCGCGGAGCAGATCACCGCCACCACGCGCGCCGGTTTCAGATCGCCACGTGGGTCGCCCAGCTGGCCGGGTTAACCGGTGCGTTGCTGAGGGCGACGGATGTCATACACGTAGACCTACTCGGGATCGGAGCGGCCTGCGCCGCCGGGCTCACGGCCTGGCTCCAGACACGTGATCACGTGACCACCGCGCGCGCGTATGAACTCACGGCCGAGGATCTCGATCGTGTCAGGCGCGACGCGCCGGAAGAGGACGACGAGGCGGCATGGGGCGCATTCGTCGCTGGTGCCGAGGCCGCGATGTCCAGGGAGCACGTGATGTGGATCGCCCGCCGCGGGCGCCTGCGCCGCGAGTAGTCACCGTGCGGGCAGCGCTGCGTCTGCCTCGTCTGCAAGGTTTCACATCGATGCGCCCCCCAACACCCCGCGCCGAGGTGTTCCGAGCGTACTGGTACTTTGCTGCCGAGCGCCAGAGGATCTTCGAAGCGCGGCTGAAAGACAGTAGGGGCCCATGGACCGGGGATCCGATCCTCGCGGCTCATCGTTTCTGCAACACGTTTCGAGCCAGCGACCGCGTCAGCCAGGATCTGATCCGCATCGCCTATGCGCCGCAGGCGCGATCTACCGCAGACGTGTTCGTGCGCGTGATGATCCACCGGCTCTTCAGTCGCCCTGAGACCTTCGCGCTGATCGATGACGCGACCGAGGGCCTGAGCGCAGACACGTTTGACGCGAGACGGCTCGGCACCGTCCTCGACGAGGCGCGGGCCGCCGGCTGCAAGCTCTACACGGGCGCGTTCATCTTGTGTGCCAACCGCGCGTACGGTCACCCCAGCAAGCACCGCAACCATCTCGAGCTAGTGCAGGCGATGCTCGAAGGTGGTGTCGCCGAGCAGGTCGAGCGCGCCGGGTCACTCCAAGAGATCTATGAGAACCTGAGAACTTGGCCCTTGCTTGGGCCGTTCATGGCTTACCAGCTGACGATCGATCTCAACTACACGCCCATCGTCGATCTCGACGAGGACGAATTCACCGTTCCCGGCCCCGGGGCGATTCGGGGGCTCGCGAAGGTCTTTTTGGATCTCGGCTCCCTGTCACCCGCCGAGGCGGTGAAATGGCTGGTGCGCCACCAGCATCGGGCTCTCGAGGAGTTCGGCATCACACCTCCGAAGCTGTTCGGGCGGCCGCTAAAGGCGATCGACGCCCAGAACCTGCTGTGTGAGGTGGACAAGTACAGTCGCGTTCGCTTCCCCGAGCTGCGCAGCAACCGAACACGGATCAAGCAACGCTTCGTGGCAGACCCAACGCCGTTGGCGCTGTTCTACAAGCCGTCTTGGGGCATCAATGAGGCCGCAACCGCCGCCTGCGCGAGCACCGGGATCCCGCTGGCGGCCTGACCGGATCCGATTGTGTCGTTGATCCTCCACCTCTCAGACGTGCACCTTGGCAGCCCGTCGCCCCGACAGTTCGACTCCAACGACAAGTTCGGCCTCGACCCGAGAACCCGGGAAACGATCGTCACACACCTCCAGCGAACCCTCCGGTCGTTGGGGCACACCCTGACTGAGCGTGGGAAGAAACTCGACGCGGTGATCGTCAGCGGAGACCTCACGAACGCCAACCAACAGGACGGCTACGAGCAGTTCACGAAGCTGTTGGACGAGCTCGGCGAACAGCTCCCGACCTCCGAGCGCGTGCTCGTGGTGCCCGGCAACCATGACGCTGATTGGGACATCCAGCCGGGCGACCCCGCCAAGTTCAAAAGGTTCCTCGACCTTGTCCGCGGCAAGTACGGATCGCCGCTCATCTCAGGTCTCGACTACGACGAGACGACCGTACGCCGCCATACTGGCACGCGTAAGGCGGCCGCGCCAATACTCCAGTTGGACGACGTGACGATCGTCGGCTTCAACTCCGCGGACTTCTGTGGCGTGCGCGAGGACCAGACCAGCACGGACTGGGAGGCCGTGTTGGACGACTATCTGGCCGACGATCTCGCCAGCGCCTACATCACCAAGCGCGAGGCTGCGGCCAAAACTGTCGAGGAAGCCAAGATGGACTTACGCCGCCTCCGGGTCCAGGACATGGCGCGGATCGAACCACGACAGCTAGATGCGCTGCGCGAGCGCTTTGTAGGCACGTCGATCGCGCACGCGGCCGACGAGGACCCGCACCTTCGGATCGCGGTGCTGCACCATCCGATCGGACCCGTCACCGGACAGGAGGAGATCAAGGCGTTCGAGACCATGACCAACCTCGAGAGCGTTCGCAGCTTTCTCTTCGACACGGGCTTTCACCTAATCCTGCACGGCCATAAGCACGAGAGCTACAAGGCATGGGAGTGGCTTCTACCGGCTGGCGACAATCTGGACCGCGCGCCGTGGCGAGCACTTGTCATCGGAGCGCCCGGAGAGTTCCGAGTCGGGCGGCTCGTCTGTCGTCTGCTCGAGGTGGCTCCGGATGGCGACCGAGCGGTTGCCGGTGCGCCGCGGCTACGCACGATCGATGTGAAAGGCATCAGGGCGGGACAACCACTGCAACTAGACTTGGCCGCAAAGCCGCTATCGCTGGCGCAGCCGTTCGTGCGCTCGACCGAGATCGGTATGCCGTGGGTCGTGCGAGCCCGGACCGCGGACGCGGCCTACCAGCAGCTCCGCGACCTGCACACGGACCTTCGCCAGCCGCGGGCGGTCGTCAGCGTCGTCGAGGACGCGAGCTCGGTGACACGGCTGCCTAGCAACTACCCGGGTGGCAGGGACGACGAGTGGCTAAGAAGGATCGTGAGGTGGTGGCAGCTCCCACGGCCTGAGGCTGTCAGAGCGGTGGCCGGTTCGGAGTTCAACCACGGCGAACGTCTCTACGGCAACGGCGAGGAGAACGAAAACGCGATCAAGCAGGCGGCGCGGGCCCTACCCAGCAGCAAGGCGATCGCCCTGCTCGTCGGACGCGATGAGGCCGGCCACGCAAGCCGCGAGTACCCGGCATTCACCGCTGTCCAGCTACAGGCACGCGTGCAGCCCGATGGCACCCTCATCGACGTCGTCGGCGTCTACCGCAAGCAGGACCTCGCGCTGTGGTGGCCAGTGAACATGAGCGAGCTTGGGAGCATCCAGGCGATCGCCCTTGAGGCCGCCGAGAGCAACGAGCAGCTCAAGCAACCGGTGGCCGCGGGACGATTGATCGCGCACGCGACGATCGGCCTGCACGACACGGTGCTGCCACAGATCGCCGGAACGATCCTCGACCGCGCGATCGACCTAGACCCGGACCTCCCACATCGCCTAGCGTTCCTCGCTGCGCAGCCCGACGACCAAACGCAGAGCGTGTGGACTACGGCGCTCGCCGATATCGGGACCCACGAGCGGCGGAGCGTGCTCGTGCCTTCGATCGGGCTCGAGCGCCTGGTCAGCGCGATGCGGATGCACAGCGAGCTCGGCAAGGCCCAAGCTGGGTTCGAGAACATTGTCGTAGAGGTCGAGGAGCTCGCGCGCGACTCGGAACGCGCCGCCAAGGACCTGAGAGGCAAACCAAGCAAGACCACCAGGGCGGAATGCGCCCAGACTCTTCAAGGGCGCGTGGGACGTGTGCTCGCCTCGCTGGGGGAGACAGTCAAGAAAGCGCACGTGGCTTGGACGCCGTGAAGGCGCCGTCTTGGCCGTGTGCGATCCTCAATGTGGCATGGGACCAGACATCGAGCTGCTGACCGACACCGCACTCGTGCTCGCCGTCGTCGCGAGCGATGTCGCGAACTTCTGCGACCACGTGGAGCACTGCGAGCCAGCGAATATCGAGTTCGTGCGCGAGTCTGCGGCGACGCTGCGGTCAACGGCCTTGCGCCTCGGAGATGCCTGCGGACGGGATGCCTTTGAGCTCTACGCCGGGCGGCTCGGCATGATTGAGGCGCGAAACGTCGTCAGCCACCCCGGCTCCTACGATGGCGCCTCAGCCGCTCTGGCGGCCGACAGCTGGCGTGAGCTGCAGCTGGTGCAGGTCGAGCACGATCGCGCCTACCATCCGGACATCATGGGGCTTCCCAAGGCTGAGCAGCTGCGGCACTACGCCCTTCATCTCGCCAAGCTCGCCGGGAACACTGCTGCCCTCGTGCGGGGTACCGTGGACGAGCAAGACTGGCTCACCCGGCGCGTGCCGGACATGCTGCTGTTCGGGATCAAACTGGCGACCGTCTCGGGGCAGAAGCTTTCGGATGAGGCGCTGCCACGTACAGCCGCGCCGGAGCGCGTGGCGCCCACCTTCCACGCGCAGTAGCGAACACGCGTTCGCGTCTGTTAGGTGTTGTACGCTGGCTTTGTGCCAGTGGATACGAGGAAGACGACAGGCCTGACGCCCCGCCGTCGCGTGTGCGTGAGAAGCCCGCCTCGACCGCCGCACCCGCCCTGGCGCAGGTTGCCGGACAGCTCGGGCCCAGCGGGCTACGTATCGGTGTACCTCAGCGACCCGATTGCCCGCTACCCGGTGCGCGCCGTCACCAAGCCGCGCGACAACAAGAGCGATCCGAACCTCGAGACCGGCACCTACGGGGTGTTCTCAACCTGCCAGATCAAGATGCGCAAGAGCGTCGCCACGAAAGGCGTGCCGTACGTGTTCTTTGTGACCACGCACCGGGCGGGCGAACGGGTGCTCGCCGGGTACTACCGCGTTGGCTGGTACGCGCCTGGCCCCGACAGCGACTACGTGCTGGCGGCCAGCAGTTGGCGGTTCGTTGAGCCGGTCGCGGCCTCGAGCCTGCGCGGAGCATTGCGCGAGGCTGTGCTCGTCCGGCGTGGCTACGTGGGCCTCGAGCCGGAACAGGCCGACCAGATGCGCAAGCTGCTCGATGGCAGGGACGACTGGACGGGCCGTTACGTCGAGGAGATTCATCGGCTCGAGTCGCTCAGCGTCAGATACACCGGCTACAGCTATCCGACCTGGATGCGGGCATCGGGATGGGGCTGGAGCGACGTCGCGACGTATCTCGCGCATCCAGCCCCAGCCGACGCCGGATCACCGCCGAACACCGCACCGGGTGGTCGTTGGGTTTGCAGCGCCTGCGGCGCGCGGTCGATCAGCGAAGCGCGACTGAAGCGCTGCGGAGTCTGTGGAGCGCTCTCGACGCTGCGGCCCGAGAACGAGGAGAAGTGACGTGGCCCGGCGAGTGTTTGTCTCCTACCATCACGCCGACCAGATGAAAGCGAAGGGGTTCGATCTGATGCGCTACAACCGGGCGCTCGGGCTCGAGTTCACTACACGTGGGCTGCTCGACCCCGTCCGGAGCACCGACCCCGCGTACATCGAGCGATGTATCAAGGAGCGCCAACGCGGCACATCCGCGACAGTCGTGCTCATGAATGACGCGACCGCCGACAGCGACTGGGTGAGCAAAGAGATCCAATGGAGCACGGAAAAGAGCCCACCCAACGGGCTCGTAGGCATCCGCTTGAGCCCCGACGCGCCGGTACCGGCGGGGATGGAGGGCGCGGAGATCCTTAACTGGGACGACCCCGAGGACGTTCGTGAGTTCGGTCCCGCGATCGAGCGTGCCGCCAATGCCGCCCGCCGCCTGACGGTCGCCGCCGGCCAGGTCGGCACCGCCGCGAGCGGCTGCGGCCGCTGAGCGTGACCGCTGGCAACCGTCAAGCCCGGTCCGCTCGCGCGGAAAGTGCGGTATCGCGCGACGCGCCTTGTTCCTAACCAGGCTAGATTCGCTGGCATGCTGGAGGTGAGCAGCGCGCCCACGATCAACGTAGAGCTGGTGCATCCCCGCGCGCGGGTTCCCACGCGCGCGTACGATGGCGACGCGGGTTATGACCTGCGTTGCGTGGACGCCTTCACTCTTGGCGTCGGCGAGCGGGCAGTCGTCGATACCGGGATCCGGATTGCGCTTAGCGCGGACGTCGCCGCGCTCGTCGTCCCGCGCTCGGGTCTCGCAGCGCGCGACGGCGTAACCGTCGTGAACGGTCCCGGGCTAGTCGACCCCAACTACCGCGGCGAGATCCGGGTTGTGCTCATCAACCATGGTGAATATGAGTTCGCGGCCGCCTCAGGCGAACGGATCGCTCAGCTCCTGTTCATTCCTGTTGCCGCCGTCAAGCTCACCGAGGGGTCGCTCGCGGAAGGCGAGATGAGCGCCAGAGGCACCAACGGCTTCGGATCCTCCGGACGCTAGCCGCACTCAAGCCGCGAACTCGCGCCGACCGGCCCCAAGGCGCGACCAAAAGACCCTTACGCTTCTGGCGCTGCGGTCGGTGCGCGCGAGACCGACACCACGTACCTCCGACCCGCCGCTTGCGCCTTGAGTCGCTCGGGCAGCGCGGTGAGCGTGTCATCGACGCGCCTCTGGGCCACCACTTGCAGATGCTCAATCAGCAGAGCGTCTGCTGACGCCGCCAGCTGCTGCTGTGCCGCATCGAGCGCGGCAACCGTCGCAAGATCGGCTCGGTCGTTCTCGCCCAACATGAGCCGAAGTCTAGACACGAATCACCGGAGCAAGCGAGACGGCCGTGTTCGCATTCCTCCCCGCCGTCCGGCTTCGGCCGCACTGACGGGGAACTTTTATAAGTGCATGGTCTCTCCCTACCGCTCGAGCTCGCGCTGCTTCATGCAGCGATCGTCAGATGCAGCGCTTCACGCTCGCGCCGATCATCGGCATCGCCCGGCTCGGGGGAGAGCATCAGCGCCAGCGCGTCGATGACGTTCGCGCGTGCCTGCTCCCGCGTTCGGCCCTGGCTGAGGACACCAGGCACCTGGGGGATCGACACCATGATCCACCCTTCGTCGCCGGGCTCGTAGACGATCCTCAGATTGAGGATCTCGCCCATACCGTAAGCGTATCGGGCACCGTCTTGCCTCCCGGGTGGATTTTTTATGGCTGTGCAAGGATGCAGCGCGAACTACCAGTCGCCGAACTGCGCCGCTACTGGCAGGTCAGCCGCGCGGGGGAGCCCGAAGGAGGTTGTCCCGGTCGCCGTGGAAGTTCGTGGTGGCGGCCGGGTGATGGTTACACGTTGGCGGGTGTGAACACCTCTTCGTGGGTTCTCGTGTGGATGGTGGCGCGCTGCGCTGCGATGTCGCGTTCAACAGCTATGGCGAGCTTCGCGAGGTCGGTGTAGCCGACGACCTTGCGGAATTGGGTCTCGGCCTCGAGCATCCCCGCGGCGGTCCAGCGCAGGCACATGTCCCCTGATTGCCAGCGCTTCACATTTCGTGAGGTACGGCGGATGATCTCGATCATCGACTCGATCGGGTTCGTCGAGGCCAGCGTCTTCTTCAGCCGCCCACGGACCCCCAGACGTGTGAGCGTCAGGGTCTCCTCCAGTCCCTCGGCGAGTGACGCGGCCGCACCGGGATGGGAGTGCTCCAGCTCGCGGGCAAGGGCCTGCAGGCCTTCCAGTGCGAGCGCGTGGTTATCGCTGTTCCACGCTCGTTGCAGGCGCGCCTTCACTGCGGGCCGGTCGCGCTCGGGGAGATGATCCAACACATTTCTTTCCTTGTGCCGCACGCAGCGCTGCACCGGCACGGGGCCGAAGACCTCGTCGACGGCCGCTCTGAGTGCCTTTGACCCGTCGAGGACGACGAGGACGCCCTGCTCGACATCCAGGCCACGACCGACGAGATCGGCGAGGAGGTGAGCGGTGACAGTCTTGTTCTCCGTGGAGCCGTCCCACAATCCCAGCGGGAGCTTCACCCCCTCGGTGCTGACACCGAGCGCGACAACGCAGCAACGGCCCTTCAGCTCGATCCCGTCAACCATCAACGCTGCCAGTCGCACGTCCGCGAGATCACGGCTCATCAACGCGTCCAGGTGCTCCCGTGTGCGGCCGATGAACTCGCGGCTGACCGCTGACTTCGACGCTGAGCGCTCCCCGCCGCTCACCTGCTCACCGACGGGCTCACGGGTACGTGTGAAGCGCCGGGTGCTGACCCCGGCGAGCATCTGCTCCAACACAACCCGCGTCAGCGGGTCACGGTCAGCGAAATACTCATACGTCGCCAACGGCACCTCCTGCTCGCCATCGACGGTCCTGGCGCGAGGACGCTTCACCGAGACCCGCCGGCCACCGAGGGTCACCTCGCCGTCTTCGTGGCCGTGGCGCACCGCAGTGCGCTGCTCATTCTTGGCGTGCTTCGGACCGACGACCTCGTCCAGCTCGGCCTCCATCATCTCGCTCAGCACGCCCAGCCCCAAACCGACGCTGAGCGCCAGCAGCCCGTCCTTCGCCGCTCCGGCGAGCTCCCCCAAGGCCTCCTGCACACTCGGCGGAAACCCCAGCGCAGCACTCACGACCTGCTCCTGCTCTACGGTCTTCATGGCGGTCCCTTCGTCTCGGTGGATGATTTCGCACTCGCCACAGTCCCAACGGGACCGGACGAGGCGGAAGGACCGCCACCTACAAACTTCTACGAACTACGGGACAACCTCATGGCGAGCAGCTCGCGGGCGAGTGCACCGATCTGCTCGCGCTGGTCATTCGTCGTCTGAGGCCAGGGGAACGTGTCGAACGCGCTGCTCGGTGTGTATCGAATGCGATCCTCAAGCGTCGAGCTCTTCTTGCTCGCCCACTCGCAATGCACCGTGCTAGTGAGCACACCCATCGAATAGTCGTCCGCGAGCGCGAACATGTTCGTCGAGTTGCTGGGTCGCCAATTGGGCTCGCACCAAACGAAGAACACACGCTTCGCTGTTGCGGTACCGGCGATGAACCGGCCGAGATCACGCGCAGCGTTCCGAAACTCAGGTCGCGGCCAGAGGAACTGCCACCAGCGTGGGTTGCGATGGTAGCTCGTGCTCTGCTCTCGTGCCTCTTGCGCCTGTTCACGAAGGATCTCCAGAGCCGCCGGATATGCCATGGCCCGCTCAAGACTCATCTGTCCGAAGTCAATCGTGTATCGAGTTGGCGTCTGGTCGATCCCGCGCGTAATGTCGCGTCCATCGAGATATGGCTTGACGACATCTGCGTATGAGGCATCGGCGCGCGAGAGCAGCTGTTCTGCTCGCTCACGTGTGATGTCGAACATTGCTCCGGGGAGGAAGCCTTGAAAAGCAATTCCTGCCTGTAGAGCGATTCGTGGTACATCGGCGATTGGTACTGTCGACTCTGTCAGTGCCGTGTCGATTGCTTCAACTTCAGCATTGTCGAGCACATATCTCGCTGGAGGGTTTGAGGGCTGCTTGATCCAGTTGACGATGCTGACGTCGACGTTGGCCTCTCCCGGCCAGTTCTGTGAAGACACAGCATCGGTGATGATGCCCCCGTTCTCGACGATGTAGTTCAAGCTCGCAGACCGTCCTCGGTTTTGCGAGATCGAGTTCGTTCCGACCAGGCCCGCTCGCTGTCCGGGCTCCAGGTGATCCTGGGCCTTGCGGAACCAGTAGACGCAGTGGTCCTTGATCCCGCAGTGGAAGGTGTCCTTGAGCCACTCGACATAGTCGTCGCCGAGCAGACCACGGAGATGTCGGTCGCCGTGGAATGGTGGGTTGCCGATGATGACGCTGGCGCGAGGCCAGTCGATGCGTAGCGCGTCGGCTGCCTGGATGCCGGAGAGGTTCTCGAGTGGCAGCGTGGCCTCGTCCAGGTCGAGCTCGTCAACGGCGAGCTTGTGTGCCATCCAGAGCGTCACGCGCGCGAGGGACACCGCGAACGCGTTGATCTCGATGCCCTTGATGTTCGTTAGCGGGAAGAACGCCGTCAGCGCGCCCTGCGTGGCCTGCCGGCGTCCCTGTGCGAGCCTTAGGTCACGCTCCTTCTCATGCAACCGCCGCTCGAGCCGGCGGAGCTCGCGATAGGCGATGTAGAGGAAGTTGCCGGAGCCGCAGGCGGGGTCGAGGACGACGTAGTTGAGAAGCGCGTTCTGGAGCTGTTGGACTTGATCGAGCGTCGAGGCATCCTCGATACGTTCGCGCCAGGGGTCGACAATCGATGGCTTGATCACCTTCTGGATGTCGACCTCGTGGGTGTAATGCGCACCGAGCGCCCATTGGCTCTCGGGACCGAGCGCGCCCTCCAGGAGCGAGCCGAAGATGTGCGGCTCGACCTTCTGCCAGTCGTAGTCGCAGGCGAGGCGCAGGGTGCGCAGCTCGTCCTGGTCGAGGTGGATACGCGCGGGGTGCTGAAACAGCGCTCCGTTGACGTATCGCGTCGTCGCGTAGAGCCCACCGGCAGGGCGTGGCCCGTCGCGGTTGAGCCACTCGAACAGCTGCCCCAGGTCATCGACGCTCGAGCGCTCGGGGTGCGCGATCAGCTCGTCGATGATGTGCGTGAACAGATGGGCCTCGATCTGGCCGAGATCCTCGGCAAACATGCACCAGACGCACTGGAGCGCGAAGTCGCGCAGCTCGTCTGAAGGCGCTGCCCGACGCTCTCCCAGGGCAGCGAAGAGACCAGTGACGAGCCCAACGGCATCCTTCGTCACAGCGGCTTGCGTGCCGATGAACATCGGCTCGTGGCCTGCGAGGAACATCAGCGCGTCGAGGCGCTCAGGTAGTTCGACGAGGTCGAACTCAGCCCGCGGCGCGTTGGGGTACTCGCCCGGCTCCCAGACCTCGAAGCGATGGAAGGCACAGAGGACAACGAAATGCGGGGCCGGAAGATTGTGCTCGGGATCGGCGGCGTTACGCCAGTAGCCAAAGGCCTGCTCGCGGTGCTTAGCCAGTCGCCCGGCCTCGCTCGGGCGCTTCATCTCGACGAGGCAGACCCGCGGCCAGATCAGGTCCAAGAAGCGGCCGGCCTGCGCCTCCTCGAAGCGCGCGCCGACCTCGTAGCGATCCTGCCCATAGGCCGCGAACAGCTCGTTGAGGAACGTCTGCGCCTCCGCGCGCTCACTGCCGTCGTAGAGGCTCCACTTGCGCGCGAACTCGACGAGGTTGCGCTTGATTTCTTCAACGGTCACGGGCCGGCCGGCCCGTGACTAAACGGCAAGCTTCAGGGACTTGTCGGGCACCGCGTAGTACGTGCCCTGCGAGAGCTTGCGATGAAGTTCGGCAAGCTGCTGCTCCGCGTCGGCCAGCGCTGCGACGATATGAGCTTCAGCTCCATCCCGGGCGCAGGCCTCCGCGGCCCTGCGAGCCCGCGACCGAGCGTCGCTGACGTGCAGGAGAACCTTCTCGACCTCGCTTGACTGTAGTTCCGTCATCGCCTGATGAAGATACGCCGCACTTCGGACGGCTCGCGCTCGCCACGAAGCTCACGCCGCTCTTTGCGCGAATCGGCGCCGGGAGATGAGGGATCGATCAGCGTCCGCGACCGACGCTGTGGTCAGGCGTGTCGCGGTGGGATGTGCGGGTGAGCCAGCGTGTTGGCGAGAGGGCGAAGCGAAGCCGTAGGGGATCGCGGCTCGGTGTCCAGCCGGGGCTGGAGCGCTCGGGGTGTGCGAGTGATGGGGTTTGTGCGTGGCTGCGGCGCATGTTCTGGGCGAGGCGTTGGATGCGGTCGGTGTCGTGTCCTTCTGTTCCGAGGTCGTCGCGGTTGACGAACCAGCTGGTGCCTTGGCGTGCGCGGGATGCCTCGACGTAGGCGGGCTCCTTGCTGGTCTGCCAGCCGCCGGTGACGACGAGGGTGCGGGTGACGGTCGCGCCTTGCGCGCGGTGGATGTGGTGTGCGTACCCGAGGCGCACGTGGCCGAGGTCGTCGCCGGCCAGTGTTCGCCTGCGGCCGGTTATGTCGAACTCGATGAGTGCTTCTCCGGTGGGGGTGATGTCGAGGACTTCTCCTTGGCTGCCGTTCTCGATGCGCTCGGCGCCTGGCTCGTGGTGCTGCTCGATCATCGATACCCGGTCGCCTCGGCGGATGCCGTAGTGGACCCCTGGGACCTCGACTTCCAGTTCGCCGAGTTCGCCGCGTTGTGCGCGGTAGTACTGTGCGCGGGCGTTGAGGCGGTGGATCTCCTGGTTTGAGGCGTCGGAGATCAACGCGACCTCGCTGAGGGGGTGGTTCTCTGTGAGCTTCGCCCACTCCTGTACCGCGTGCTCGACGGCCTGATCGCGGGTGTCTGCCATGTGGAGTTGTCCGCGTGAGTGGTAGTGCGCCATCGCGCGGTCTGAGCGTCCGGCGCGCAGGTCTGCCCAGGCGCGCTGTTCGGCTGGGTCAAGTGTGCGGCGGACGTCTGAGAGCTCGGCACTGGGCGCGATCTCGGTGAGCCGGTCGAACATGCCGCCGGCGCCGATCGAGGGGAGCTGCGCGGCATCGCCGATCGCGACGAGCTTCGCCCCCGTTTGCTCCACCATTTCGGTGAGCCGGTCGAGCCGGTGGGTGTCGGCCATTCCGGCCTCGTCGAAGTAGATCGTCGTGTGCTCACCGATGTTGATCTGGCCGTGCTCCACACGCGAGATGAGCGCGTCGACGCTGAGCGTCTGCTCGGAGAGCGCGGGGCTGTCCCGTCCGAGACGCTCAGCTGTCGACCAGGACACGGCGACACCCAGCGTTTGGTGCCCCACGAGCTGCTCGGCCCTGGCGGCGGCGTCGAGCACGACACCCTTCCCGGTGCCCGCGGGTCCGATCAGGATCGCGCCGCGCTCCGGGCCGGTGATGACCTCTAGCGCGTGGGCCTGCTCGTCACTCAACCGTCCGCCGATTCGCTCGGCCACCGTGTCGCCTGCGATCTCGCGTGCAACCGCGCCGACATCCCGGTCGGTCGCCTGGGCGAGCTTGGTGAACCTCCGCTCGATCGCCTGCTCACGAGCACGCACCGCGAGCGTCGTCATCAACCCACCCTCCAACGGGAGGACCCTGCGCTCAGCGATCATCGCCCGCGAGAACGCGAGCGCCTCGCGCGGTGCGAGCTCGCCGACAGACTGCTCAAGCAGGACCGCGCGGAACTCCCCCGGCTCGAACATCGCGGCGCGCTCGGTCAGACGCTCCTCGACGCGATCTGAAAGAGCACGCTCCGGTCGTGACCCACGGGCCTCCCCGAGCAGCCGAGCGGGCTCATCTCCCGTGAAGTCGAAGCGGGCCGCGGTGCCGTTCCAGACCGCGTGTAGGTCGCCGCGGGTGACGAGCACCTTCGCCTTACGGTTCTCCAGCTTCAGCCGGCGCAGCTCCCCACGCTCGGGCGCCCGGCCCCACTTCGCGCGGAAGCGCTCCGCTGCCCTGGCGACCTCACGGCTGCGAGCGGAGAACGCCTCCAACAACCCCTGGGGCACCCCGGCGATCTCGAAGTAGCGGCCCTGCTTGCCGGTCCCAGCCTCGATCGCATAACCACGCTCAGAGAGCTGGTACGCGAGCGCCGAGCGATAGTACGCCCCCATCTCCCGCGCCGAGCGGAACACCGGACGCGAAGCGACCGCGACGATCCGCCCGTCATCCCGCACAGCACTCGTGATAACGACATGGCTATGCAACTGCGGGTCAGGCACGTCCCCTTCAAGGACACCGCGAGCGGTCGTGTGCCGGTACTCCGCCGCCACCACCTCCCGCGCCGGCTCCTCCACAACCTGCCCGCTGTAGCGACGGCGCACAGTCGGCACCGTCTCAGTGAGATACGCCATCGCCTCGCTCACCGCCGCGGCATGCGCGGCCTCCATATCCCGCCGCTGCACCTCATCGCCGAGCGCCCACACCGCGGAGACCGACTTCGGGGCGCTGAACGTCAAGTCGATCCCACCACCCCGGCCACCGCCCGCGCCCTCGGGGCGAAGCCACCCACCTGTCCGGGGATGGCGGCCCTCCATCAACGCGATGAAGTCCTGGCCCTCGACTGCGCTGCCCTCGATACCCAACCGCGCGAGCGTCTCCGGCGACGCGAGCCACTGGCCAGGCGCCTGGGCCATCTCCCCATCCGGGGTCAGGTAGTAGTCCCCACGCTCAGGCACCACCGTCTTTGACTCCAGATAACGCGCATACCCACCAGCCTTCGCGGCACCAATGCTCGCAGCAGTCATCACACCCAATACAGACCACCACCCCCCGAAAACGGCCAACGAATTCACACAGTCCTCGCACAGCGCCCGCAGGGGCGTGCATCTAGTCTGTTTTGGCTTTGGGAGCTGTACGCCGGCCGCGGGAGCCGAGAGCGTCAGCGAGCGGCGCGCGTGCAGGGCTGCTCAGGTCGGCGTCGGCACGGTGCCAGGGAAGGCTCGCTTGAGCGATCAGCAGCAGGAGCCGATCATGCCGCCGAGACTTGACAGGACCTCTAATTCGACTGCTGTCGGGCGGTGACTAGAGGCTCAGCGATAGGCGCAGAGCTTGCGCAAGTTCCTCTAACTGGCCGGCGTCGAGCTGGCCCCGGAACGTTTCGAGACGATCCTTGGCGATCGTGGTGAGCTGATTCCCCAGGATCATCGATTCGAGGCGAAGAGGAACGCCAGCGGGAAGCAGAACGTTTTGCGGATAGCGTCTGCCGACTTTACTTGTGATCGCTGCGACGATCACAACCGGGCTGTGCTGGTTGTTGACGTCGTTGGAGACGATCACGGCTGGTCGTTTTCCTGCTTGCTCAGAGCCCCGTGCAGGGTTGAAGTCGACCTCATAGACCTCGCCTCGCCGAGGAAAGGATCTTGGAAAGACCGGCGGAGCCCCTCCCGTGCTCACTCCGGCGGCAAGACCTCAAAGGCAGCACCGAGACTCGCCTCTGAGAGCCGCAGATTCTCGGCGGCATACTCTTCATAACCCCTGGCCGACGGCACCTCAGCTCCTTCTTCCGCTTCCTCCAACGGGGGCACGAGCGTGACTGAGCGGTTCACGGATCGGACGACTGCGAGTGCGTCACCGGCGATCCAGAAGAGTTCGTCGCTACTCACGAGCCTCGGTATTGCTCCAAGCGTGTACCGCGTCGCGTTGCTAAACATGGTCGAGGGAGGCAGACCTGCGATTGGTTCTGCCAGAGCGGCCATTCCGTTGCCCTCGGTGAGCTTGAACGCCATCGTGCCCTCCTTCTATCCCGTTAGCAGTTGCATCGTCGGTCCTGATACGAACTCAAAAGCGTCACTAATCAAGCTCGACACATGATCGAGCGTGATCGGCGCACTAACCGCAACTCGCGCTGACTGATAGTCCAAATAGATCAGCTTGTTGTCTTGAATATATGGCTCAATGTTGATCGTGTCCTCGCCGCCTTGGTCTTCCTTCAGACTTCGGAAACGGATACCTCCGCCGAAGAAGCGTTTGCCAAGGACGGTCGATTGCCCGACATCGCGCATCAGTGTCTCTGACACGAAAGCCTTCGCGTCCGGATTATCGCCTGGGAGAGCGGCAAGCGCGACAACCTGAACGCCACACTGGAGGAAGATCTCCATCTCAAGGCGAGTCGACGCAGCTTTGAGGATCGTCATGACCTTCCGCTCGACCGTCTCGGCGACAAGCGGTTCTGGGCCATCGAGCCTTGTTTGGATCTGTATCTGCGCCGGTCGAAGTTCGACCAAGTCTTCAGGACCGTTTTGGAAGATGGCTCCACGCTCGTCCGGCGTGAACGCGAAGCCCTGATACGGATAGCTGCGGCGGACCTCCGAAAAGATCTGCTGCAGGTCGTTCTGGTCGAGAGGCGCAGGCGGCATCTGGCGCGGCTGCGGCGCGAGCTGAACGGTGAGGGACTGGAAGAGGGGCTCCATGTAGGGGAAGTCGGGCTAAGGCGGAAGCTCCGGACGGCCAGCCTAACAACCATCGGTCGCTCATGTCTAGGGTAGCGGACCGCGTCCTGATACGTTCTAGGCACCTTTCAGAATTGGTTGGTACTGATCACGGCTTCGGAGGGTAGCGGGCGGGGCGCATGGCTGTGCTCAAGCAAACCCGCGCCTACGCCGATGCCAAACCATGACGCTGCGAATACGCGAGAACGCCCTGTGCGCGTTCCTGGCGGCGGCCGGCACCGCGACGATGGCGTGGCTCGGGCTGTACGGCTTCGCTTGGAGCGACTACGAAACCGAGGCGCGCCCCGCGTTCGATGCGCTCACGCACGGGCACGTGCTCGAATTCCTACGCCTCGCGCCGGCCTACGGCGGCTCGCTCGTGGAGCGCGCGCCGTTCGCGCTGCTGCCCGGGCTGTGGGGTGGAGGTCAACTTGCCGTGTACCGCATGGTCGCTCTGCCCTGTCTGGTGGCGGCCGCCGTGCTCGGGGTGTGGCTCGTGGCGCAGATGCGTGCCACCGGGCGTCCGACGCTGTGGCGAGCGGTAGCACTGGGAATTTGCGTAGCCAACCCGCTGACCCTGCGCGCGCTTGAACTCGGCCACCCCGAGGAGTTGCTGGGTGGAGCGCTGTGCGTCGCCGCGGTGCTGCTCGCCGCACGTGAGCGCCCACTGTGGGCCGGACTGGCCCTTGGCTTGGCGATCGCCAACAAGGAGTGGGCTCTGCTCGCGGTGGGGCCGGTGCTGCTCGCGCTGCCCTCACGCCGGGCGCTGTGCATGTTGAGCGCCGGAGCGGTGGCGGCGCTCGTGCTGGCGCCGCTCGCGCTCATCGGTTCGAGCGGGTTCGTTGCCTCCACCCGCGGCGCAGCCTCGCCGCCCAGCGCGATCTTCCAACCGTGGCAGGTCTTCTGGTTCCTCGGCCACCACGGCCCGGTCGTGCGCGGCCTGTTCGACGGGGTCAAGCCCGGCTACCGGACCGCACCCGCATGGGTGGGAATCGTCAGCCACCCACTGATCGTCGCCGTCTCTCTGCCCCTCACCGCGCTGGCCTGGCGACGCTCGCGCCGCGGCCAGTCCGACGCGCTGCTGCTGCTGGCGCTGCTGCTGGTACTGCGCTGCGTGCTGGATACGTGGGACACCGTGTATTACCCGATCCCGTTTGTCCTTGCGCTGCTCGCGTGGGAGAGCCTCGGAGAGCAACGCCGTCCGGCGATGCTCGCGCTGTCGAGCACGGTGCTCGCGTGGGTGAGCTTCCAGTGGCTACCCGCACACGTCTCCGCCGATCTCCAAGCGGCCTTCTTCCTGGCCTGGACCGTGCCGCTGGCCACGGGACTTGCCTTGCATCTATACGCACCGGAACTCACGAGGAGACTCACCCGAGGAACGTTGAGATCAGCGCGACTCCTTCCCGCTCAGGAGATCACGGTCAGCTCCTTGGAGAGCCGCGTCAGCACCTCCTGACCGCCGTCGGTCACGACGACGAGATCCTCGATCCGCACCCCTAGCCGGCCTGGCAGGTACACCCCCGGCTCGACCGTAACCACGTTCCCGGCCAGCAACGGGTCCTCGCTTGCCAGACGCGACAGGCGCGGTCCCTCGTGGACCTCGATCCCGACGCCGTGACCGAGGCCGTGGCCGAAGTGCTTGCCCTCCCCCGCTTTCTCGATCAGATCGCGCGCGACCGCGTCGAGCTCTTTGCCGTTTGGTCCCGCCCTCACCGCGGCGAGCGACTGTTCCTGGGCGGTGAGGACGAGCTCGTAGATCTCCCGCGCACGCGCGGGAATCCGCTCTCCCGTCGCGTACGTGCGCGTGCAGTCCGAGCAGTAGCCCTCGTGCAGGGCGCCCCAGTCGACCGTGACCAGCACGTCCTTGCAGATCTCCCGTGCGCGCGGTGTGGCGTGCGGGAGGGCGCCGAGGGCGCCGGCGGCGACGATCGAGGGGAAGCTCGGACCCTCGGCCCCGAGGCGCCGCATGCGTAACTCCAGCTCGATCGCGATGTCGCGCTCGGTGCGACCGACGAGGCCGGCTTCGAGCGTTTCCCGCAAGGCCTCGTCGGCCAGCCGGGCAGCGGCGCGGATGCGGTCGATCTCGCCGGCGTCCTTGACCGCCCGCAGTCCCTCGACAATGCCTGCGCACGGGACGAGCGCCCACTCCTCCTCGCCCAGCAGCTCTTCCAAGCGTGCGTGCTGCTTGACGGTGAGGCTCGCGTCGTCGAACCCCAGGCGCTTGCCCGCCGCGTCCCCGGATGAGGTGAGGACGCCGACGACGCCCTCAAGCATGTCGTCCGCGACGATCTCGCGCTCGAATGCGTCCGGCACCTGGGCGGCCGACTGGGTGGCGTAGCGAAAGTCGGTGAGGAACCGGTGCGTGGCTGCGTTGCCGGCATAGATCAGAGCCAGTCCGTTCGTGCCCGTGAAGCCGGTCAGATAGCGCACGTTAACCGGCGTGGCTACGAGCAGCACATCGATCTCCCGCTCGCGCAATTCGGCCGCGAGGCGCTCCGCACGCGTCACGCTTGATCCCCGTCCAGTGCGTCACGCAGGCGCCCAAGCGCGAGCCGGTAACCCTCCGGCCCTTTGCCCGAGTACGTCGCAAGGCAGAGGTCTCCGATCACCGACAGCCGCCGCCACGGCTCGCGCGACTGGACGTCGGAGAGGTGTACCTCCACGGCCGGCAGGCCGATCAGCTCGAGCGCGTCGTGGATCGCATATGCATAGTGCGACCATGCGCCGGGGTTGAGAATCACCCCGTCCACCGCTCCCCGCAATGAGTGCAGGCGCTCGACGTACTCGGACTCGGCGTTCGTCTGAAAGCATCTCACCTCCAGGTCCAGCTCGCTCGCCCACGTGACGATCTGCGTATCCAGCTCGGCAAGCGTCAGCGAGCCGTAGTGCAGAGGATCGCGCTCCCCGAGCATGTCGAGGTTGACCCCGTGCAGAACCTCTATGCGACCCCGCGCGCTCGTCATCCGAGCAAGAGCCTAGATCAACTCGGCCACGGCGCTTCGCAGCTCCGCCTCGGGGACCTCACGGCCGGTGAGGACATCGCCGGGCGCCTGGACGAGCACGAACGGTACGTGAGCGCCGACGCGCTTCTTGTCTCGCGCTGTAGCCGCAACGACCTGTTCGACATCGACGGAGGCCTCCCCGAACGTCACTGGTAGCCCCTGAGCGAGCAGCAGCTCACGGACTTGCGCGCGTAGGTCATCTTGCTCGGAGAGGCGCAGGGCGGCAAGCAACCCCAGGCCGACGGCCTCGCCATGACGGTACCGGGCGTAGCCGGTCGCGGTCTCGATCGCGTGACCGACGGTGTGCCCGAGGTTCAGGACCTGCCGGCGGCCGGCGTCACGCTCGTCCGCAGCCACAATCGCGAGCTTCGTGCGCGCGCAGGCGAGGATCGTGCGCTCTGTCACCTCATCACCGGCCGCCACCCGCTCCCATAGTTCCCCGCCGGCGATCAGGGCGGTCTTCAGCACCTCGACCCAGCCCGCGGCAAGCTCGGCGGCAGGCAGGGTCGCAAGCGTGTCGGGGTCGACGAGTACCCCCGCGGGTTGGTGGTAGACCCCGATGTAGTTCTTCGCCTCGGGCAGGTCGACTCCGGTCTTGCCGCCGTAGGCTGAGTCGACCTGGGCGACGAGCGTCGTCGGGATCTGCACCACCGGCACACCGCGTTGGTAGGTGGCGGCGCAGAAGCCGGCCAGATCGCCGACCACGCCGCCGCCGAGCGCGACCACGTGGTCGGCGCGGGTCATGCCGGCAGCCACGAGCTCAGCCCACACATGCTCAGCACTCGCCAGCGTCTTGTATTGCTCACCGGGCGGGATACTCACCAGCGCGCCCAGCTCCCCGAGCCGCTCGGCGTAGAGCGCGGCGACGGTCTCATCGGTAACGCAGAACGGGCGGGTGGAGGCACGATCCAGGGGCCAGATCTCAGCCAGACCCTCGGCGCCTCTTGCGCGCAGCAGGCCACGGCCGATCAGGACGGGATAGTCGCCCGAGGCGCTGCGCGCCCACACCAAGCGGGTGCCGGCCGGTGCCGCCGAAAGCGCACTCAGCGCTTCGAGCGCTCGCGACGCGGTGCCACGATCGATCATCGGCAGGTAAGCGTCGGCGAGCTGGTCGTAAAGTGGCCGGCGTTCTGCGTGAAGCGCCAGGAACGCCGCGCGGTCACGCGCCAGCGGGCGCTCCGCCGTGCTCCCGAAAGCTCCACCCGCGGCGCCGCCGACGCGCTCCCAGGCTCGCTCGGCCTCGACATCGAGCAGCACAACCAGATGTGGCTCGAGCGCATCACGGACGCGCTCGGAGAAGACGCTACCGCCACCGAGCGCGATCACGGAGCCCGCGCCCGCGGTTGCCAGCAGCTCGCACACGAGCTGCTCCTCGGCGGCCCTGAACGCCTCCTCTCCACGCAGTTCGAACTCGCGGGCGACGGGATGACCGAAACGCTCTTCCAAGAGCCGGTCGCTGTCGAGCTCGGTGACTCCCATCGCCTTGGCAAGCTCGACCGCCGCGGTCGACTTGCCGGCGCCCATAAAGCCGATCAGGACGATCGCCCGCTGTGGCGTCATGCCCGCCAAGCCGATACCAGCCCACCGGTGGCCTGCACTACCGGCGCCACCCGATCCGGGGACCCTGCGCTAACGATGCCATCCGATCCGCTCCTCGTAGGCGCGGACGGCCTGCAGGACATCGTCGATGTGGTCGCCGCCGAACTTCTGCCGGTAGGCGTCGGCGAGCACGAGCGCCACCATCGCCTCACCGACCACACCGGCGGCCGGGACGGTGCAGGAGTCGGTGCGCTCGCGCAGCGCCTGGGCCGGCGCGTGCGTCTCGGTGTCGACCGAGCGCAGCGGCTTCGTAAGCGTCGGCAGCGGCTTCATCGCGGCGCGAACGATCAGCGGCGAGCCGTTGGTCATCCCGCCCTCGAGCCCGCCCGCGCGGTTGGTCTCCCGAAAGTAGCCCTGCTCCTCGGAGTAGAAGATCTCGTCGTGCGCCTGTGAGCCCAGCATCCCGGCCACCGCGAAGCCGTCGCCGATCGACACGCCCTTGATCGCCTGGATCGAGCAGATCGCCATCGCCAAGCGCCCGTCGAGGCGCTCCTCCCAGGAGATGTGCGAGCCGAGGCCGGGGACCAGCCCGAAGGCCTGCACCTCGAAGACGCCGCCGAGCGACTCGTTCTCCTTGCGCAGCTTGTCGATCTCGCGCACCATCGCCTTCGACGCACCCGCGTCCAGGCAGCGGACCGGCGAGCTGTCCACCTCGGCGAAGTCGGCTGCCGTCAGCGCCCGCTCGGGCTCGGAGGCAGTGACCGAGGTGATCTGCACGACGTGGGAGTACACCTCAACCCCGAGCGCCCGCAGAAATGCCTTGCACAGCCCGCCGCCGGCGACCCGCGCGGCGGTCTCGCGGGCGGAGGCGCGCTCGAGGATGTTGCGCACGTCTGACTGCTTGTACTTCTGCGTGCCCACCAGGTCCGCGTGACCGGGCCGCGGCAGGTGAACCTCCGCCACATCCGCGTCCACCGGCCAGGGGTTCATCCGCTCCTCCCAGTTGGCGTAGTCACGGTTTGCGACCTGCAGAGCGATCAGGCCACCGAGCGTGCGCCCATGACGGACGCCGGCTGTGACCTCGGCCGCGTCGCGCTCGATCTTCATGCGCCCGCCGCGGCCGTGGCCGAGCTGGCGGCGGGCCATGTCGGCGTTGAGATCCTCCGGGCGCAGCGTCAGACCAGCGGGAAGACCCTCGACGATGCAGGTCAGGCCCGGGCCGTGCGACTCGCCGGCAGTTATTAGACGGAGCGCCATGTCCGCCTTAGCTTATTTGCTGAAGGCTCAGCGGCTGTGACGCGCGGCATGGGCGCGCGCGGCGAACGCCGGGTGACCGGCGAACACGAAGCCGCCGCCCCAGGGCGAGTAGCGCAGCTCTGACAGCTTGGGCGCCCGGCGCGCCAGTTCGCGCGCGGCCTTCGCCTGGGCGCGGAAGGCATCGCGGACACGTGCGGTCGATGCGGTGCTCATGCTCTTGTCGATGCTCACGAGCTTCAGTTCGTAGGTGACGGTGCTGCCGTCGGCTTCGACGACTTCCAACGTCTCGCTCTGGCCGACCTGCAGGTCGATCGCCTGACACTGCGTGGCGCTCGGCTGGCAGACGCCGGTCCCGTGCAGGATCGCCGCGCCCGTGAGCCCGAACAGCGCTTCCTTGCCCGTGCGCAGCACCACGCCGAGGAACACGAGCTGCGGGTTGGTCTTGCCGGGAAGCGGTTCGTCGAGGGCCATGTCCTTGTAGGTCTTCAGGAGGGCCGGCAGCGCCGGGGCGCCTTCGGCCACCGCGGGCACGACGCCGAGTTGAGCGGTTACGTGGTAGTGGACGTAGACCTTCGGCTTCGCCGGCGTTGTTTCCTTGGGGGTCGTGCCGCCAGAGCTTGAAGAAGATGGCGTCGACCCAGCGGAAGGTGTGGTGGTGGGGCTCGAGGACGATGCGGTGCTGGACGTCGTGCTCGGGGACGCTTGCTTCGCTACCGGCAGCGGCGTGAACGGATCGTGTGCGATGCCGTGATGCTGCTTGGACGTACCGTTGGTGGTCTCGGAGATCGGCTCGTTGGGATTCTTCGGCGCCTGCGTGACCGCCACGTCTCCAATCGCGGCGGAGGCACCGGCGGGCGCAGACGCGGTGACCGGGGTCGGCGAGGACGATGAGCCGCCGCCGAGCGCGGCGTAGGCCACGGCGGCCACGAGCACGACACCGAGCACGATCAGGAACGGCAGCAGACGCTTGCCAAACAGATCCTCCTTCAAGGAGGAGAAGAAATCGCGGACGGCGCTCATCGTGCTGCTCCGATCACGGCGGGGGTGGCAGGGCTCGACGAAGCCGAGCCCGAGGTGCTCTGCGCGCCGGTCGGCGATGTCGCGGTCGCGGTCGCGGCGGCCTGGCTCGCGGGAAGCACATACGCGGTCGCCGTGATCGTCCCCGTCAGCCGGCTGCTGGGCGTTCCAGAGCCCGAGGAGGACGTCTCCGGTGCCAGCTGGACTCCCTGAATTGTGAGCAGGCGACCGCTGACCTGCACGCTTCCGGAGCTGGTGCGCAGGGTAAAACGGTTCACCTGCTGAAAGAGTTTGTAGAGGTCGAAGAAACCGCCGCTGAACACGAACGTGAACGGCATCGGGGTGAAGCCGGCGGCGGCGACCGCGGCCGTCGCGCTCGAACCGGAGCCGCCGGAGCCCCCGCCGGAGGTGATCGAGGAGAATTCGACCTGCTTGCGGTTGGATGCCTGTTCCAGCTGGAAGATCAGCGAGGGCACTTCCTGGCCGGTGGGCACGGCTTTACCGAGGCTGACAAGCGAGGTGTACGCCGCCGGGTAGCCCGCCTCCGCGCTCCGGGCGGCGTTCACTTCGCTTTGGGCGGTGCTGAGCTGCGCCTGCGCGGTGCTGACTTCGCCGCCGACCTTGGACGCCTTTTCACGCTCGGGGGCGAGCACCAGCAGCCAGGCGGCCGCAACCATGGCCAGCGCCGCGAGCACAACGATGACGATACGATCGCGACCGGTCATCGGACACCTCCGGTGGATGTCGTGGGGGAACCCGTGGCGGGCGTAAGTGCGCTCGCCGTCTCGGTCGGTGCCGTGCTCGGGGAGCTCGTCGCGGAGGCGCTCGGCAGCGGATCGAAGGTGATTTGCATTGCGAAGACGGGCCCCTTGCAGGAGCCGCTGCCGCTGCTGCCGCCGCCAGACCCGGACTTGGGGGTCTGGGTTGAGCTTTGCAGTGTGACTTCGCTGACCCCGTCGATCAGACGCAGCCGCTCGAGCGTCAGCGCGACCATGGCCTGGGTCGTGGCGCAGCCGCTGAGCGTGAAGGTCGGAACGCTGCCGGGCGGGGTCGCCGAGGCGACGCTCGTGCTCGACGCTGTCGAGCTGCCCGCGGCCGCTGTCGTCGCGCCGGTCGCGGCGGCGGCTTTGCTGCTCGCCCCCGCGGCCGTGTCGGCGCCGGCCGCGGTTGAGCCCGTGCCCGAGCCGATCGTGCCGTTCAACGAGGTCAGCGCGACATCCTCGGGGGGCAGCACGCGACCGAGTTCGTGGAAGGCGTGGGCCCAGTCAAAGCGCGAGTCGACGAGCTGATCGACCGCCTGCACGCGCTGTTCGTGCATCGTCATGAAGCTGACGTAGGGCGCGAGCCGCGCGGCCTGCGCCTGGGCGGCCTGCGCCTGGGTGTTGAGCGTCGCGATCTCGGCCGTTTGGCTGGAGATCTGGCGGCTCGCATGGCCGTAGAGCAGCGCGAAGATCGCGAGCACGCCGAGCAGGCCGAGTACGACGAACGCGCTGCCGCCGGACTTGCCTCCGTTGAGGCTGGCGCCGCTGCGCTCGTCGGCGGGGATCAGGTTGAAGGCCCTCATCGAGGTGCCTCCTCGACGGCCAGGCCGGCGGCGATCGCCAGGCGATGCGCGGAGATGCCGCCGAGATCCTGTCCGTCCAGGCGCACGGACTCGCGCTCGACCTCGATGCCGAGCTGCTCCTGCAGCGCCTCGGCGAAGCCGGGTAGATCGAGAGCGGCGCCGCTCAGCACGACGCGCGCGACCTCGCCACCACCCTCCTGGGAGCGGTGGAAGTCGAGCGAGTTGCGCACCTCGCCGGCGATTTCGCGGATGCCGTTCTCGAGCACCGTGCGTACGTCGGCCTCGGGCGCCTGCGCCACACTCACGGGGGAGGCAGCGGATGGAACCGGGGAAGCGACGGGGGGAGTATCGGACGTGGACTCGGCCGGCGTCTGTGCGACATCCGCCATTTCGGAGTAGCTCATTGCCCGCTCGCTGGCGTCCTGATCCTCCTTGCTCTCGATCGCCTCTGGGTCGAGCGCGACCTCATCGACGATCGTGGTGGGCGCCTCAGGATCGATCGCGCTCTGCGGCTCGAGCTCGGCTTCAGCTTCCGCCACCGCCGTCTGCGCCACCGGCTCGGGCATGGGTTGCACGGTCAGGTCCACCGCGGCGAGCAGCGTGCGGGCTTCGACGAGCGGGATCGAGCGGCGCTCGGCGAGCTGGCTCGCCATCGCCTCGATGCCACCACCGACAACGCGGGTGAAGCGACAGAGCGTCCCTTCGGCGATCGCCATGTTCGTGAGCCCGTCGACGTTCAAATACAGCACGCGGCCTGAGTGCTCGGGGTCGGGGCGGTAGAGCGAGCGGATCAGCGCGAACGCGGACAAGTCAATTCCCTCCGGGCGCAGCCCGGCGTCGCGCACCGCGGCGAGCAGACGCTGGATCATGTCGCGCTGGGCCGCAACTAGCACGACGCGCTGGCGCGGGCCCTCGGGCGTCTCTACGATCCCGAGCGCGTGAAAGTCGAGCACCGCGTTTGAGAGCGGCATCGGCACCTGCTCTTGCGCCTGGAAGCGCACGGCCGCCTCGATCTCCTTGCGGTCGTCTACCGGCGGCAGGTCGAGCGTGCGCAGCACCGTGCGCTGGTTGGCGACGCCAAGGCGCACGCGCCGGTCGAGGCCGCCGTCCTTGAACAGCTCACGCAGCGTCTCCGCGAGCACGCCCTCGTCGAGCACCTCCCCCTCGCGCACGATGTCCGCGGGGAGCGGGGCTCCTACCGCCTGCTTGACCGTGATCGCACCGTTCACGTGCGCCTGCACGGCGGCAACGTGGCCGGGCTGAATGTCCAGGCCGACGACGTCCGCGCCACCGCGGCGGCCGAGCTTGATGTTGAAGTTGAAGGAGGGAGCTTGCATCTGTGGTTGTGATGCTTGGGAGAAGTTTTGATGCCTAAGAGAGAGGCGCTTCGGGGAAAGGGCAGATCGCCCGCACGGGGGGTATCGGCGCGAAGGCGACGGCGCTTTAGTGGAGAAAGTTGTTCACGTATAACTGGACGATGTCCTGGCCGACGAACACGGCTACCAGCGCGCCGAAAGCGAGGAAGGGACCAAAGGGGATCGCGGTCTTGCGGCCCTCGGCGGTCCCCTTGCGCGCGACCACTACGGCGCCGACGGTCACGCCCGAGAGCAGCGCGATCAGGATCGCCGGGGCGACGGCGCTGCCGAGGAACAGGCCCATCACACCCGCGAGCTTTACATCACCCATGCCCATGCCGCCCGGGTAGGCGAGCGCCGCGATCAATAGGAAGCCACCGGCGGCGGCGCCCGCGATCAGGCGGGTGGGCTCACCGGACGGGTCGAGCACGGTGCCGAGCACGAGCGCGAGCACGGCGCCGAGTGCGGTGATCCGGTTGGGGATGACCCGGTGTTCGAGATCGATCACCGCGGCGGGCACGACGATCAGGATCAGCGCGACGCTCAGCGCCATGCCCGCAGCCGAGGGGTGCTCGATCACCGCACCGACGCACAGCGCCGCGGTGCCCGCCTCGACGAGCGGGTAGCGCGGCGAGATCGGCTCGCCGCAGCCACGACAGTGGCCGCGCAGCAAGATCCACGAGAGGATCGGGATGTTGTCGTAGGGGCGGACCGGCATGTCGCACCCGGGACAGTGCGACGCCGGAGAGATCACCGACTCGTTACGAGGCAGGCGGTGAATGACGACGTTCAGGAACGAGCCGAAGATCGCGCCGAGAACGCCGGCGAAGGTGATTGCCTCCATATGGCTTTGATCGGCCGTTATCGGGCGGCGCTTGAGCCACAACACAAGAGAGGCGGCCCGAAGGCCGCCTCTCTTTGATTGCTTTGGTCTTGTCTAGAGAGAACTAGCTCAAGACTGAGTTGCTACCAGCTTTTGCTGGAGGCAACGTGCCCCGGGCAACCAAGCAACGCAGCGGTGCTCACACATTCGTGTTCCACTTCGCCGTTGGCTTTCCGGATCACCGAGTATTTATCGCCGGTGTTAGCCGCCTTCGCCGTGACCTTATATTCGTTGGTACCAGTGATGACGGTTTCTTCCAACTCGGCTTCGTTGGTTTTCGTGATGTTGAGCGAGGGCTCGAGTTCGTTCAGCTTTTTCGCTGTCCCACCGGTGTATTCGCCGTTGTTTTCAGTGGCATACGTCTCCATCGCCGTCTGAGCGGTCTGAGCGACCGTCTTCGCCGATGAGTCATAGGCCTTGCTCTTCTGGCTGAGCAGCGCGGGGATCGCGATCGCGGCGAGGATGCCGATGATCAGGATCACGACCAGAAGTTCGATCAGGGTAAAACCACCCTCATCGCTGGTCCGCTGGCGTAGTGAATGCAACATTTGAATCCTCCTAGGATCCGATTTGGCGCCAGCCCCTGGTTCCACCGCCTCAAGTGGCGATACGCCTCCCTTGCGAGAGCCGCCGGCTTTGCTACACACCCAATGGGAGCGATTGCCTTGGCCTTGACACTGGCTTTGTCAGACCCTGCATCGGCCAAGCTAAAGAGAAACTGAATAGCTGCATAAGACCTGGACAGATGGCCATTTGGCCCACTGACCACAGGCGTTCAAGCAGACCACCAGGCACTCGAGAACCAAGCTCCTCGCCTACGGACCACCCGTCGCGCCGGCCTCGCCATCAAGCCACTTGGCCTGGGCGTCGACATCGCTACGGCGCATGCCCTCGCCGCCACACCAGGGGCAGGTGACCGTGTTCTGCTCGCCGCCGAGGCCGGAGATCACCTTGCCGGTGCCCCGGCAGGGCATACACTCCCGCGGCCCATGGGCCGCCACCTCCACCTCGTTGTCGTCTTGCTCGTCAGCCATGGGCGGGCGAGGTTAGCGTTCCGCCGATGAAAAGGTCCGCCGGATGGCTCACGTGGGCCGCGCTCGGACTGATCACGCTCGGCGCGGCGGCGCTGCGTCTGATCCATATCGGCCAGGTTCCGCCCGACCCGTTCTACGACGCGGCGGTCAGAAGCATGGGGCTCTCCTGGCACAACTTCTTCTTCGGCGCGTTCGAGCCCGGGGGCAGCGTCTCGATCGACAAGCCGCCCGTCGACCTGTGGCTGCAGGTCGCGTCCGTCAAGCTGATCGGCTTCTCCAACACCTCGCTGAAGCTGCCCGAGGCGCTCGCCGGCACGGCCGCGGTGCCGCTGCTGTTCCTCGCCGTACGGCGCATGTGGAGCACCCCCGCGGGCCTGGCCGCGGCGGTCGCGCAGGCGGTCCTGCCGATCGAGGTGATCACCTCGCGCAGCGACACGATGGACGGCGCGATGATGGCGCTGATCGTGCTCGCGCTGTACCTGATCGTGCGCTCGAGCGAGCGCGGCTCAAGCGCCTGGCTGCTGGCAGGCGCGGCCGCGCTCGGGATCGCCTTCGACGTGAAGCTGCTCGAGTCGCTCGTTGCGCTCCCGGGCCTCGCGGTGCTCGCCTACCTCGGGATGCCCGGATCGCGCAAACGGCGCCTGCTGCAGCTCACGGCGGCCAGCGCCGTGTACGTCGTGGTGGCGCTCGCGTGGTTGGGGGCGACACTGCTGTTCCCCGCTCACGACCGCCCCTATGCGATCGGCTCGACGAATGGCAGCGCCTGGAACGCCGCGTTCGTATTCAACGGCACCGACCGCCTGGCGGGCAAGTCGATCGAACCGCAGACCGAATATCAGCCTGGGCACGACTACCCGACCGCGACCCAGTCAGAGCGCGACCACATCCCGATCGTCCCGACCTCCCCCACGCGCCTGCTCGCGCGGGTCGGCCCGCTCTCCGGCGAGCGTCTCGGGCTCGAGCTGCTCGCCGCGCTGCTGTTCGGGCTACCGGCGCTGATCGGCGGCGTGCTAAGGAGGCCCTCTGGATCAGATCCCCCATCCCCTGCAGCGGTAGTGGCCGACGCGGATGACATCGACGGCTACCGCATGCGCCGCGCCGTAGCGGCCGGGCTGACCGTGTGGTTGCTGACAGGCATCGTGTTGTTCAGCCACATGGCGCGCCTGCACCCACGCTACGTCGAGGGGCTCGTCCCGGCCGTGACCGCGACGCTCGGCATCGGCCTGGCGTGGGCGACATCCTCCTCGGGGCGCGCCCGCCTAATCGCGCTGATCATCGGCATCGCGGCGCTGATCTATTACGGCGAGCGCCTGCTCTATGGGCGCCCGGGAAGCTGGTGGATCGCGCTCGCCGGCGCGCTCGGCGCGCTCGTGTTCGCGGGGCTGGCGCGCGTACGCGTGAACCCGTCGCCGCGCTCCTCGGCGCTGCTCGCGGGTGGAACGCTCGCGCTGGCGCTGCTCGCAATCGCCGCGATTCCGATCGCTGTGAACATCACCGCGATCGAAAACCGCGTGAGCGACGCCGGCTATATCGGCGCCCTGCCCGGCGCCCAGCAGCGCGATCTGAGCACCTACCTGCGCTCCCACCAGGGCAGCGCGCGCTACGAGCTCGCGGCCGAGTCGGCGACAGGGATCGGGTCGCTGATCGTGCAGGACGCGCGCCCCGTGGTCGTCCTCACGACCTACGAAGCGCGCGTCTTCACAAGCGTCGCAAAGCTCAAGCGCCTGATCGCCGAAGGGGCCGTGCGCTACGCCTTCCTGAACACCTACTGCGGCACCTACTCAACTACTAACGCCGCCTGCGCGGCGCCCGCGCAGTGGATCCGAGCTCACGGCACCGACGTATCGATCCAAGCGGGCCTCGAACATCACAAGCTCCTCTACCTGCTTCCAGGCGCCAAACCGTGAGCGACTTGGGGAACGGCTCGCTGGACACGTTGGCGGCTAGCGCGAAGGCCGCCGGGCGGTTCGCGTTCGACACGGAGTTCATGGGCGAGGGCCGCTACCGCACCCTGCTGTGCCTGATCCAGCTGGCGGTGCCCGACGGGCATCCCGACAATCCCGAGCGAATCGAGCTGATCGACCCGCTCGAGCAGGACCTCAACGGCGCCCCGCTGGCGGCGATGCTCGCCGATCCCGCGATCCAGACCGTCGTGCACGCCGGGCGCCAGGACGTCGCGCTCGTGCGCCGGCGCTTCGCCACAGACGTTCGCAACGTATTCGACACCCAGATCGCAGCCGGCTTCGTGGGGCTGGGCGCGCAATCCTCATACGACACACTGCTTGCCGAGATCCTCGATGTGCGACTGACCAAGAGCGCGAGCTTCACACGCTGGGACACACGTCCGCTCTCGCCGGAGCAGCTCTCCTATGCGCGCGAGGACGTCGTCCACCTGCTCGCACTCGCCGCGGAGCTAGAACATCGCCTAACCGCGCTCGGGCGCCTGGAGTGGGCGCGCGAGGAGTGCAGCTTCCTCGAGCTCCTCAGCGACGAGCGCGACCTCGAGGCCGTGTTCGCGCGCCTGCCGCGGATTCGGGGCCTGAGCCCCTCCGCGCAGACGATCGCCCGCGAGCTCGTGGAGTGGCGCGAGAGTACGGCCGCAAATGCGGACCGGCCGGTGCAGAGCATCCTCGGCGACGCCCCGTTGGTCGAGCTCGCCAAGCGCAAGCCGACCTCAACCAGGCAGCTCGAGCAGATTCGTGGTGTCAACGCGGTGAGCCTGCACCGCCGAGCGTCCGAAATCCTCGATGCGGTGCACCGTGGGAACGAACAGACACCCGAGCCGCTGTCCCATGAGCAGCGCCCACCCCCGCCGAATCCTGACGACGCGCCGCTGATCGCCCTCGCGGAGGCGTTCGTACGAGCACGCGCCCGCGAGGCCGGCCTCGCCTATGAGCTGCTCGCCGCACGTGCCGACCTGCAAGCAATCGTCACCGCCAAGCGGGTCGGCGATGAAGAGGCTGATGTGCGCACATTGCGTGGCTGGCGCCGCGAGCTCATCGGAGCCGAGCTGCTCGAACTGCTCGACGGTCGTATCTCGCTCTCCGTCAGCGACCGCGCGATCCGCGTCGCTTCCAACTGACCCGGATCAGGATTCGATATGGTTATACACTTCGAATAGAGGGAGATACATCGAAATCACGATGAACCCCACGAGCGAGCCGATCACGATGATCATGATCGGCTCCATAATCGAGGTCAGCGCCTTCACGGAGGCGTCGACGCGGTCCTCGTAAAACTCCGCGACCTTGTCGAGCATCGCATCCAGGGCGCCGGTTTCCTCGCCGACGCCGACCATGTGAGTGACCATCATCGGAAAGATCGGCGCCTGCGCAAGCGGCGCGGCGATCGTGCCGCCGCGCTTGACCGAGTCGATCACGCCCGCCATCGCCTCTTCGACCGCGACGTTGCCGCCCGTGCGGCCTGTTATGTCCAGCGCCAGCAGCAGCGGCACGCCGGCGCTCGTCAGCGAGGCCAGCGTGCGCGACCAGCGCGCGACCGCCACCTCCTGCACGATCGTGCCGATCTTCATCGGGATGTGCAGGCGGAAGTGATCCCACTGCTTGCGCCCCCACGTTGTCTTCTTCCACTTGATGAATGTGAACACGACCGCCCCGGTGACGAGGAACATCGCCCAGTAGTAGCCGGTCACGATTTCGGAAGCGAGCACGGAAACCTTCGTGATCGCGGGCAGATTGCCCCCGAATTCCTTGAAGACGTTGATGAACACGGGGATCAGAAAGGCGCACAGCGCGAGCATGATCCCGACCGCGACGACGACCACCAGGATCGGGTAGACCATCGCCGATTTGATCTGGCGCCGCAGCGAGGCGTCCTTCTCGAGTTGGTCGGCGACGCGCAGCAGCGCGCCCTCGAGCACACCGCCGGCCTCCCCGGCCTGTGTCATCGCCACGAACAGGGTGCTGAACACCTTCGGGTGGCGCACCATCGCGTCGCTCAGCGACAGCCCCGCCTCGACGTCCTTGCGGACGGCGACGATCGTTTCCTTGAGCATCTTGCTCTCGGTCTGCTCCTCGAGCACATACAGCGCGCGCAGGATGCTCATGCCGGAGGAGATCATCGTCGCGAGCTGGCGCGCGAACACCGCCAGCTCGGTGGCGTTGACACTTTCGAAGAAGGTCAGGTTGAGTTCGCGCGAGGAGTGCTTGTCGGCGATGTCGAGCACGACCAGCCCGCGCGACTTCAGCTGGTCGGAGACAGCCTGCTTGGAGTCGGCCTCGACCTCTCCGTGCGCCTTGACGCCGGCGAGGTCGATCGCTTTGAAGACGTACGTGCTCATTCTGCGTGCCCCCTACGCCGCCGCCAGCGAGCCGGCGCCGAGCAGGCGCCCGAGCTCGTCGGGCGTGGCCGAGCGCGCTTCGGCGAGCTTCTGGGTGATCTTGCCTTCGCGCACGAGCGTCGCCAGCGCGGTGTCCATCGTCTGCATGCCCTGCGCGGAGCTGGTCTGCAGGACCGAGTAGATCTGGTGGGTCTTGCCCTCGCGAATAAGGTTGCGGATCGCCGGGTTGGGCACGAGCACCTCGGTCGCGACCACGCGGCCGGAGCCATCGGCCGTCGGCAGCAGCTGCTGGGTCATGATCCCCTGCAGCGCCACCGACAGCTGCACGCGAACCTGGCCCTGCTGGTGGGAGGGAAACACGTCAATCACGCGGTCGATCGTCTGCGCGGCGTCCTGCGTGTGTAGCGTCGCGAACACGAGGTGGCCGGTCTCGGCTGCGGTCAGAGCAGTTGAGATCGTCTCCAGGTCGCGCATCTCGCCGACCAGGATCACATCGGGGTCCTGGCGCAGGGCGGCCTTCAGGGCGTCGGCGAAGCTCTGCGCGTCCGAGCCCAGCTCGCGCTGGTTGACCAGGCACTTCTTGTGCGCGTGCAAAAACTCGATCGGGTCCTCGATCGTCATGATGTGCTCCTCGCGCGTGCGGTTGATCTCGTCGATCATCGCCGCCAGCGAGGTGGACTTGCCTGAGCCGGTCGGACCGGTGACAAGCACGAAGCCGCGCGGACGGCGCGTGAACTCGTGCACCGCCGGGGGCAACCCCAGCTCGTCGATCGAGGTCAGGCCGAATGGGATCAAACGGAAGGCCGCCCCGATCGCACCACGCTGGTAGTAGGCGTTGACACGGAAGCGTGCATGGCCGGGGATCGAGTAGGCGAAGTCCAGCTGCCAGTTGGTCTCCAACCGCTGGCGCTGATCGCCGGTGAGGATCGAGTAGATGATCTCGCGCGTGTCAGTCCCCGACAGCACCGGGTAGTCCTCGAGCGGCGTCAGACGCCCGCGGATCCGCACGGTGGGATTCGCGCCGGCCGAGAGGTGCAGGTCGGAGGCGCGGCGCTCGACGACCTCCATCAGGATGTCCGCAAAGTCGATGTCCATGCTGGCCCATCGACAGATCAGGCCGCGGCCATTAGCCCCTGCGGCCCGCGCCCACTGAACTGGACGAAGGTTCGAGTCTCTAACCGCTGCCGATCACGCGGGCGATCTCGGCGATCGAGGTGCGTCCCTGTTTGACCTTCTCCAGGCCGTCGTCGCGCAACCGTCGCATTCCCTGGCGTACCGCGACCTCGCGCATCTCCTCCGATGGACGGCGCTCCAGCGCCAGCGAGCGGACCTCCGAGGTAACACTCATCACCTCATACAGCCCCAGACGCCCGCGGTAGCCGCTGCCAGCGCAGCGCCGGCAGCCGACCGGCTCATATGCCTCGAGGTCCACCAGCGCCTTGTAGCCGTTCTCGCGCAGCACGTCCGCCGAGACGATCGTACGCCGCTTGCAGTTTGGGCAGAGCATCCGCGCAAGCCGCTGGGCGACCACACAGTCAAGCGCCGAGGCGACCAGAAACGGCTCGATTCCCATCTCGATCAGGCGCGTGATCGCGGAGGGCGCGTCGTTGGTGTGCAGCGTCGAGAGCACCAGATGGCCGGTGAGCGCGGACTCGATCGCGATCCGCGCGGTCTCGGCGTCGCGGATCTCCCCCACCATGATCACGTCGGGGTCGGCGCGCACCATCGAGCGCAGCCCGGCCGCGAACGTGAGGCCGAATTTCGGGGCGACCTGCAGCTGCGTGAGTCCCTCCATTTCATACTCGACGGGATCCTCGACGGTAATGATGTTCTTCTCCGGGGTGTTCAGCATCTGCAGCGCCGCGTACAGGGTCGTCGACTTGCCCGAGCCCGTGGGGCCAGTCACCAGGACCGCGCCGTGCGTCTCGTGACAGGCATGCTCGAAGCGTTTGCGGTCGGTGTCGGAGAAGCCAAGCTTGTCGAGGCTGGTCACGACCGACTCCTTGTCGAGCACGCGCATCACGATCGCCTCGCCATGCACGCTCGGCAGCGTCACGACACGCAGGTCGATGTGGCGCCCGTCAACGGTCAGACCGACGCGGCCGTCCTGGGGCATGCGCCGCTCGGCGATGTTCATCTCCGCCATGATCTTCACGCGCGAGATCGCACCGCCCGCCATCCGCCGCGGGACGGTGGTCGCATCGTGTAGAACCCCATCAACGCGAAAGCGCACGCGCAGCTCGCGCCCATCAGGCGCCAGGTGGATGTCGGAGGCGCCCTGCTCGACGGCCTGCGCCACGATCTGATTGACCAGCTTGACGACCGGCGCGTCATCGGCGGTCTCGCGCAGATCGACGACCCCGGCGTCGCTCTGTTCCTGCTCTTCGATCTGGCCGTCCTGCTCGGAGACGACGTCATCGAGCCGGTCAAGACGTGAGATCAGGTTGGCGATGTCCTCGGGAGGAGCGACCGCGACGCGCACCTCGTAACCGGTCATGATCGCAATGTCATCGACCGCCAGCACGTTCGATGGATCCGCCATCGCCAGCAGCAGTGTGCCCTCCTCGGCGAATGCCACCGGTACCGCCTGATAGCGCTTGGCGGCGGTGCTGCTCACGAGGTTGGCCGCGTTCATGTCCACGGAGAAGATGCCCAGGTCGAGATGATCGAAGCCGTAGCGCTCCGCGAGCGCGCGCGTCAGCCCGTCCTGGGTCAGCGCCCCGCTGTCGAGCAGCACACGCTCGGGCATCATGCCGGTGCCGCGGGAGGTCTCGATCGCGCTCTCTACCTGCTCGCGCGCGACCAGCCCCATGTCGACGATCACGTCCGTGAGAAAGCGCGGCGAGGATCCCCGACGGGAAGGCCCGGTGACGCCCGTCCACTGCTCGCTGGGTGGCGCCGCGTCGATCTCCACAGTCAGATCGGCCTCCATGGCGCTATCCACCTCGATCTCGGCGGCCTGATCGATCTCCACCGTGTGCTCGGACTCGCCGTCCTGGCCGGAGTCGATGCCAAAGATCGCGTGCAGGTCAGGACCGGTCCGCTGAGAAGCCTCGCTCATCGTGTCGGGACTCTCTCTGCCCCACAGCGATCCTCTGAGATCTGCTCAGTCGGGGCAGCCAAGCTCTCCGACCGCGCGGCGCATGACCTCAAGCGGCGCCTGGCGGCCTGTCCACATCTCGAAGCTGAGCGCCCCCTGCGCGAGCAGGATCTCCAGGCCGTCGAGCGTGTACGCGCCGTGCTCTCGCGCGGCGGCGAGCAGCGGTGTGACTCCTGAGCGGTAGACCATGTCGACGACATACGGGTACTCACCGACCTGATCGAACGTCAGTCCGAGTAGGTTGAGCCCCTCGGGCTCACTGGCCGACCGTTCTAGCCCAACCGACGTGCAATTGATGAGCAGCTCGGCACGCTCGGGCTCGCTCACAGTGCGCGCGCCCAGCTCCCGCGCCAGCGCGGCGGCGCGCTCGGGAGTGCGGTTCCACACCGACACCTCGCGCGCGCCGGCCTCCCGTAGCGCCCAGACCGCCGCACGCGCGCTGCCGCCCGCCCCCAGGACCAGCGTGCTCGGGCGGGCGGGGAGACCAACGAGCTGCTTCAGCGCCGCGATCAGACCGGGGGCGTCGGTGTTCTCCGCCGCGATCGTCCCGTCGGAGGAAAACGTGAGCGTGTTCGCCGCGCCGATCGCCTTAGCCGCGACGCTTGGCTGCTCGGCCAGCGCGAGCGCCGCCTGCTTGTGGGGGATCGTCACGTTCGCGCCGACGAAGCCCGCCTGACCCAGGGCGCGGGTGGTCTCGGCGAACAGCTCTCGCGGGACGGGTAGCGCCTGATAGCGCCAGTCCTCCATCCCGAGCGCCTGCAGCGCCGCGTTGTGCATCGCGGGCGAGCGGCTGTGCGCCACCGGCCAGCCGAGTACACCGAGCCTGTGCATCAGCGCCCCATCACCGCTTCTTGCAGACCGGCGGCTTACCGCCGTTCTTCTTGACCGCAGCGTCGTAGGCGGCGGCATCGATTTCAAACTGGGCGTAGTTGGTGGAGAAGATCTGCTCGCCGCAGCCGTCGGCGCCGGCGACGTAGTACAGATAGGGCACGTGGGCGGGATGGGCCGCCGCTTCGATCGAGGCCATCCCCGGGTTTGAGATCGGCGTCGGCGGCAGGCCCCGATGGGTGCGCGTGTTGTAGGGCGAGTCGATGTGCAGCTCCGATTCGGTCAGTTCGTGTGTGTCGGTGGCGATCCCCTCCGCCTGCTCGACCGCGTAATAGATCGTCGCGTCGATCCCGAGCGGCATGCCCAGGCGCAGGCGGTTGTAGATCACGGCCGCGATCTTCGGCCTGTCACCCGGCAGCTGCGCCTCGCGCTCGACCATCGACGCGATCGTCAGCAGCTGGTAAGGGGTGACGTGCAGCTCATGCGCGCGACGCACGTCCTCTGGACCGAAGCGTTCCTGGAAGGCCGTCAGCTGCTCGGCCACCAGCCGGCTCACGGGAGCACCAGCGTTCATCTCGTAGGTCGCTGGGAACAGGAAGCCTTCGAGGTTCGGCGTATCTCTCGGCGCCCCGTAGGTAGCCGGGTCAAGCAGCGGGGAGTGCACGGAGGCCGCCGCGTAGCCGCCGGTGAGGCCGTCCGCCGCCGCCAGTTCCGCGATCTGCAGGCGGTTCTCCCCCTCGGGAATCACGACCTTCACCGGGATCGCCGCGGGCGGCGGTTTGCTAAGGGCGGCGATCGCCGCGGCGTAGCTCTCTTCGTGTCGTAGGAGGAAGCGACCCGAATGCAGCTCACCCCGCTTGCCCTCGACGAGCGCGCGTATGTCGAAGAAGAACCCGGAGGACACCACTCCATCGCGGGCGAGGATCGAGCCGACCGTGCTCGCGCTCGAGTCCTTCGGGATCACCACGATCACCCGCCCGTGTCCTTGACCCGCGAACGGCTGGAACAGCGACAGCAGGAACCAAACGACGACGATCGCCGCGGCCAGGGCGAGCAGCGCACCCACGCGTGCGCGGGTCAACCTGAAACGGCTGCCCCGGCCGTGGCCGACGTGGAGCCCTCCCCCGCGTCTATCGGCGCGCTTGACCGATGGACGCCCGGCACGCAGGCGATCGCGTCGCTGCTCGAGCAGCGCGTCGCGGTTGGCGGGTGGAGGAATTGGTGGTGGTGGAGGCTCCGCGGACTCCTCGACCGGGATCGGAGGAGGAGCGACCTCTGTAGCTGGAGGCTCAGGCGCTTGCGCAGGCTCCTCCGGCACGACGGGAGGCGGAATGGCCTCGGCGGGCTTTTCGGGTTCGAGTCCGGCGCGGCGGCGTGCGCGCTCTTCCCGATCTCGCTCGCGTTCCTCCTCTGTGCGTTCGCGGGGGGACTGTGATCGGTTGCCGCGGGCCAAGTCAGGGACCTTAACGCGATTAATGAGACCGGGCCGCCAACCAGCTCTCGAGCAGGTGCGCCGCGGCGCGCGAGTCCTCGTCCGCCTTCGACCGTGCATCGTCACGTTGAGCCAGGCGCGTGGTGAAGCGCTCGTCGTGCATCTCCACCGGCACCCCCTCCCCCAAGCGCAGCGACAGCGCCTGCGCGAACGTGCGTGTCTCGCGCGTCTGCTCGCTGTCCTCGCCGCTCAGCGACAGCGGCAGGCCAACGACCACGCGCTCGACCTGGCGCTCGCGCACGAGCTCTTCGAGCCGCGCCAGCCCGCGCCGGGTCGCCGGCCGCGGCACGAGCTCGATCGGGGTGACGATCGTACCCGTCGGGTCGCTCAGCGCACACCCGCAGCGGGCGCTGCCATAGTCCAGCGCCAGCACCCGCATCAGCCGGCGAGCGCCGCCGCGATCTGCTCGCGCGCGGTAGCGAGCGCCTCCTCCAGCTTGCTCACGTCGCGGCCGCCCGCCTGCGCGAGCGTGTCGCGACCGCCGCCTCCCCCGCCGACGACCGCGGCGGCGGCCTGCACGACCGCTCCGGCCTTCACGCCCCGCGCCACCAGCTCCGGCGCGACGCTCACGACCAGCGCGACCCTGTCCTCGACCGCGCTCGCGAGCACGATCGCGGCCCCGTCGAGCTGCCCCTTCAGGCGATCGACAAGCTCCAGTAGCGCCTTCGCATCCAACGCTTGTACCGACGCCGTCAGCACCCGCGCGCCCGCCAGCTCATCCGCGCCGGCTACCAACGCCTGCAGATCGATCTTGGCCTCGGCCGCCGTACCGCCGCCCTGCTTCAACGCCTGCTCCAGCTCCTTGCGTCCGCGCTCGCGCGCACGCACCGACTCCAGCGCCTGGTCTGGAGTCGTACGCAGCGCCTGCGCAATCTCGCCCAGCAGACGGTCGTGCTCGCGCAACAACTCCACCGCCGCGGGCCCCGTAACTGCTTCGATCCGTCTCACGTTCGCTGCGCTGGAGGTCTCGCTGAGGACGCGAAACGGACCGATCTCCGCTGTCGAGCGCACGTGCGTGCCGCCGCACAACTCGCGCGAGTATTCGCCCTCGCCGACCTGCACCATCCGCACCACCTCGCCGTACTTCTCCCCGAACAGCGCCATCGCTCCGAGCTGCTTGGCCTCGTTCAGCGTCGTGGTGATCGGACGCACCGGATCGTTGCGCGCGATCCACTCGTTCACCTGATCCTCGACGTCACCCAGCTCGGACTCGGTGAGACCCTGCCCATGGCTGAAGTCAAAGCGCAGCTTGTCCGGCCCCACGTAGGAGCCCGCCTGGCGCACGTGCCCGCCCAGCCGTGCGCGCAGCGCCGCCTGCAGCAGGTGTGTGGCGGTGTGGTTTGCCTCGGTGGCGTGCCTTGCCACGCGGTCCACTCTGGCCAGCACGCGCTCGTCCGGCTTCAACTCGCCCTGCTCCAGCACCACCGCGAGCACCTGGTCTTCGCCCAGCCGGAACACCTCCTCCACGCGCGCGCGGCAGTCGCCGTCCTCGCATTCGATCGTGCCTACGTCCGCGACCTGGCCGCCTCCGGCGGCGTAGAACGGCGATTCGGCGAGCTTGACCAGCGACCGTTCCCCGTTCATGTGCACGGCGGCAACGATCGTCTGTTGCTCCTCGGTCTCATATCCCGTGAACCTGCTGATCCCGGCCGACCGATCGGCGAACGACTGGGCGCGCGCACGCGGACTCTCCTCCTGCTCCCCCACGCCGGCGGCCGTGCGAGCACGGACGCGCTGGGCGTCCATCAGCTCCTCGAAGGCGCCCTCGTCGACACTCAGTCCTTCCTGGGCCAGCAGTTCCTTCGTCAGATCGAACGGGAACCCGAACGTGTCATGCAGTTGAAAGGCCTCTGCGGCCCCAATGTGATCGCGGCCCGCCTCCCGGGCCCGCGCGATCTGCCCGTTGAGATTGCCCAGTCCCTGCTCCAGGGTGCGCCCGAAGGCCTCCTCCTCAGCGCCCAGCCACGTGTCGATCGCGTCCGCGCGCTCGTGCAGCTCGGGGTAGGCGCCGCCCATCACGTCCTCCACGCGCTTCCCGTAGCGCGTGAGGAAGCCCGGCTCGAGCTCGAGCGCTCTGCCTTGCAGGATCGCGCGGCGCATGATTCGCCGCAGTACGAAGCCGCGTTCCTCGTTTGACGGCACCACGCCGTCGGCGACGAGAAACGTCATTGCTCGGGCGTGGTCGGCCAGAATTCGCAGCGCGCGGTCGGTGGTTGGATCCTCGCCGTAGCGCCTGCCCGAGAGCTCCTCGCCCAGATCGATCAGTGGCTGGAACTGGTCGGTTTCGAACACCGATTCCTTGCCTTGCAGGATCGCCGCCATGCGGTTCAACCCCAGTCCCGTATCGATGTTGTTCGCGGGCAAATTTGTCAGGGTTGATTTTCCGTCCTCGCCCTTCCCAAGGTCGTATTGCGTGAACACCAGGTTCCAGAACTCCAGGAATCGCTCGTTATCCCCACCCGGCAGGTCGTCGGCCTGGGTGGGTGGGCCCAAATCCGACCTGCGGTCGAGGTACAGCTCCGAGCTCGGCCCGCACGGCCCCGTGGGACCGGCCTGCCAGAAGTTCTCCTCCCTCGAACACTCCACGATTCGCTCACGACGCACCCCGACCTCCCTCCAGAAGGCGATCGCCTCCTCGTCGGGCCCCAGCCCCAACGCGTCGTCGCCGGCGAACACCGTCACCCAGATGTCCTCTTCAGCCAGACCGAACACCGCTCGCGACAGCTCCCACGCGAACTCGATCGCCTCGCGCTTGAAGTAGTCGCCGAACGAGAAGTTCCCAAGCATCTCAAAGAACGTCAGGTGCCTAGTCGTATCGCCGACGTTGTCGATATCGACGGTGCGAAAACACTTCTGGCAGCTCGTCAATCTTGGCGCCGGTGGCTCTTCCTGGCCCAGGAAATAAGGCTTGAGCGGATGCATCCCCGCTACCGTCAGCAGCGCGGAGGGGTCATGCGCCGAGGGCACCAGCGACGCCGAGGCGACGCGTTTATGCCCGCGCTCCTCAAAGAAGCTCAGATACCGCTCGCGGATCTCATCAGAGGTCATCGTGCGGGTGATCTTAGGTCGATCCCCGCATGGAGACCTACCCCACATCCCCCAGATCGCTGTTCTCATCGGCCAGCGCCGCCTGCTGGCCCTTGTCCAGCACCCCGGCCCCGGTCATCAGCCGGCGGGCGTGCTCCAGGTCGTCCGGTTTGCTGAACGTCAACGCCGCCTTCACGCGTCCGTCCTTCAAGTACCAGTTCGTGAACTTCCCGTCCTCGAAGGACCCGCGCAGGATCTCCTTATCCCACTCATACGCCGGACCGACGTATTCCAGTTCCCCCCAATCGCCAAGCACAGAGTAGAAATACGGAACCACAACGTGTGCCACGTCCCGCCCGAGCATGTTCAGCGCCGCGGTCTTGCCCTGGTTGAACGCCACGTCCCAATGCTCGATCCGCACGTGTCCGCCGTGCATCGGCGAGTCGTATTCGCATATGTCCCCCGCGGCGAACACGCCGGGGACCGCGCTCTGGAGACGGGAGGAGCAGCGTACGCCGCCATGCTCGCCGATCTGGAGCCCCGCCCGCTTTGCCAGCCCCACGTCCGGCGCCACGCCCGCGCCGATCACGACCGCCTGCGCCTCCAGCTCCAGGCCACCGCGCGTAACCACCTTCGCCACGTGGCCCTCCCCCTCGAAGCGCTCCAGCTCGTCCTCGCCGTGGACCGTCACGCCGTGCTCCTTCAGCAGCTCTTCCACGAACCGCCCGGCCGCTTTCCCGAACCCCCGTTCAAGCGTCCGCTCCTCCTGCATCACGACCGTCGCCCGCTTGCCGAGCATCGTCATGCTCGCCGCGACCTCGCAGCCGATGTACGAGCCCCCGATCAGCACCACGCTCTCCGCGTCCTTTACGCTCTCCCTGATCGCGTCCGCGTTTCCCAGCGTCCGCAGGTAGTGGATCTCGTGGAGCTCGCACCCCTCCACGTTCAGCCTTCTCACGTTCGCGCCCGTCGCGATCAGCGCCTTGCCGAACTCGACCTGCTCCTTGCTCGACAGCGTCGCCGTCCTCCTCCCGAGGTCGAGCCCGGTCACGCTCGTGCGCGTCAGCAGCTCGATCCCCTGCTCGCCCCACCACTCCTGTGGCCTGAACAGCGGCTCATCGCGGCTCTCCTCCCCTCTGAGATACCCCTTCGAGCACTCCGGCCGGTTGTACGGCGCGTCGGGCTCGCGGCCGACGAGCAGCACCTCCCCCTCGGCGCCTTCCTCGCGCAGCCATCTCGCGCAATTGGCGCTCGCGAGTCCGCCCCCGACCAGCAGGTAATCGACCTTCCGGGTGGCCATCCCGCCACCTTAGCCCACCCCGCGGGTCGCAGTTGGTTGGGTTGACCTTCAAAGTCCCGGCGGGTGCCTGACCGACCATTTCGCCCACGTCGGGATGTAGCTCAGGATCCGCCAGCGCGGGCCGTTTTCGTTTTTGTTCGGCCCTTCATCGGTGCCGTTGTGGCTCGTGTCGAGTCGCAAGCCCGCGATCACGATGAACATGTGCGGCTGTGGCACGTCCGTCGCGTAGATCGTCACCCAGCGGCCCGGGCCCGGGTCTCCCCAGTTCACGTAGTCCTGCGCGAGCGGGTTGTCTTTGACGATTTCTTCGATCGGCCGCACGCCGCTGCGATACAGCACGTAGTTGACCGTGCTCGAGCAGTCCTCGTCCGGCGCTCCCCGCGGGTCCGGGTGCCCGTCCGGGCCGTACGGCAGTTCCTGCAGCTCGTTCCCCGCCACGATCATCGCCTGCACGGTCGTCGGCACGGCTTCGGGGATCCATGCCAGGTGGCCATCCGTCGGATCGAGCTCCGCCAGTTCACCGGGGATGAACTCGATCGGCGTCGGGCTTTCCCCGCTCACGCGGCCGTAGGAACCGGCGCCACCGGCTGTGATCGGCTGTGTTGTCGGGGCGGTGGTGGTAGGTGAGCCTCGATACTTCGCCGCCCAGCTCTCTACCTCGTTGACGTACCATTCCGCATGGTTGTACGCGAAGATCGCTTTCTTGTAATCCCCCGGCGCGCCCGAAGCCTTCAGGTAGTTCGCGGCTCCGAAGATCGCGTCCTCCGGGTTCCAGCGGTCCGGCGTGCCGCCGGCGGGGGCCACCCCGTACTCGGCCCAGGTGCTTGCGAGGAACTGCATCGGCCCGCCGGCGCCCGCCGAGTTGACCGCGCCCTCCTGCGTACACGCCGGGTCGGGGTCGCGCCCGTGGTCGCACTCGACCTTCCCGATCCCCGCCAGGATCGCCCAATCGAGGTGGTACTTCTGCCCGGCCTGCTCGTAGTCGCTCAGGTATTCCGGCGGGATTTCCTTCTTCGCCAGGGCCGATGGGGCGTCGGTCTCGTCGACGGTTTCCGGCGTGCCACCGAGACTGCCGAGACTGCCGAAGCCGCCCGCGCCGATCAGCGTCATCAGCATCAGCAACAGGAACATCGCCCCCAGCGCGGCGGCGCCCGCGACCAGCGCGCCGATTGCCAGCGGTATACGGGGCGACACGGGTAGCGGCACACCCGCGGCTCTTGCCGCGATCTTGACTCCCATCGCGACCCCGGATCGCATCGCCCGCTTGGATCCTTGTGCCGTCTTCGATTCAGCAGCTTTCGATCCGCCCGCCGTCCTCAACCCCGCCGCGGAGCCCATCGTCATCGCCGCGGCTCCCGGCCCAGCTGACGTTTACGCCCGGCGACGTCGTTCGCGTCGTGCATCATGCGCGATCTGCCGTTCGATCTCCCGGCTGCTCGCCAGTCCTGCAGCTGAGCATCGAAACCCTGGCCTTTCGGCCGCGGTTTGAGCGACGAGGGCAGCTCGTGGCCTTCGGCATTCACCTCCTGCTCGAGCGTCTGGCCGAACTCCTTCTCGACCTTCTGCTGCTCTCGCCGCTTCAGCGAACCTTCGCTGCCTGCCGCAACCTCCCGGGCCGCCACGTTCGCCCCCTTGCGTACCGCCAGTTCTTGATCGATCTCCCTCCGCGCCACCTGCTGGCCGTCGGCGTCAAGCGCTTCGAACTCTCGCCGTCCGTAGTTCGCGATCCCCGCCGCCCCGGCGTGGTCGCGCTCCCCGGCCGGCAGCGCCGCCTGGGCGTCGAGGAACCGCGCGCGCTTCTCGGCACGCGCGCGCGTGTACACATTGCCCGCTGTACGCTCGGCCTGTGTGCCCTCCTCCACCATCTGCCGCGCCGCGGTGAGCGAGCCCTGATCGCCCGCGATCTCTCGCTGCAGACGACCCATGTGCCCCTGCAACTCCACGGCACGCAGCTGCTGTGACTCCTCCTCGGCGGCGAACCGGGCCGCCTTGCCTTCGCGCTCCGGAGAGGAGGCAACCTTGCGATCGGTCAACGCCGCTTTGCGTGCTTTCCCCGCTTCGGCTGCCTTTGCCCGTGCGGTGGCGTGCTCGCCCTGTATCTGCTCCAGCTGAGCTTGTTTAGCCGATATCCGCGCTTCGGTCTCCGGGGCCGCCCGCACGAGCGCGTGGGCCTCGCTGTGCTCGCGCTCGAGCGTGCGCCTGACCTGCCCGTTAGTTATCTCCTTCGCTCGTTTGTGGCCTGCCTGTGCCAGTTTGTGCCGGCGCTCCGCGCTCGGCGGGGGTGTGCCGAGCTTGCCTTTGAACCATTTCGCGCCGGGCACCAACGCAGGTGGGTTCTGCAGTTTTTCGCGCGCTCGGCGCGCATGCTGCAGCAACGAGCCGGATGCGTGCCCGGAGCGGTGCTGGCCGTGGACGAAGCCGAGTACGTGATGACGCTTCAGGAACGCTCCCCACCACATCGCTGACACGAGCAGCCACTGCGCCCACCAGCCGAACTCGGTGAGTTTCATCAACGTCTGCTGCATCAGCAGCACAACGCCGAGCAGAAACGAGAAGATCAGCTTCGAGCAGACCGCTCCGAGCAGCCACGCCGCCCAGCGCTTGAACACCCCGCGGCCGCCGTCGCCCAGGGCAGGGGCAATCACCGCCGCGGGCGCCAACAGCAGCAGGAACAGGCTCGCGATCGCAGCGCCGAGCAGGTGCAGGGCGAGGTAGCCGAGCAGCAGGACCATGCCGAGCACGCCGATCCAGATCAGGAACAGCCCGATCACCCGTGCCGCCGTCCCCCTCTGGGTGCGGAACTCCGCCTCGCTGGCCGTCGGTCCGTTGCATGGTTCTTTCGATCCGCCGCAGAGCACGTTGAACAGCCCATCCTGCGATTCCGTAGGGCCGATGGGGTTGATCGAATTGCGCTGTTCTCCGTTGGCGGGCAACGCCAGGAACAGGTCGCCGTTCGTACGCGCACTACTCAACAGTTCCGCGCTCTGACTGCCGATCTTGGCCCGTTCTTTGGTCGCGATTTCAAGGGCCGTCTTCTCTAGCCGAGACTTCGGGTTCACCGGGTCCTCGCACCAGCCCACGTTGCCGAACTCCATGTAGCACCACGGTCCGCCGATCGTGCCGCTGAATACGCTTTCCATGCTTTCGGCCAATGTGCGGTCGGGAGCATCGGGCGTACCCGCGATCACGGATCCGAGCGTCCCCAGGCTCGCCTGGTTGGCCCATGCGCCGAGCGCGCCGACGGTGCCCAGCGGGTTGACGATCACCCAGAAACCCGCCAGCATCATCACCCCCATCAGCATCGCCTGGCCGAGCGTCTCGGTTACCTGCCGGCGCACGATCCCGTGGTAGAGCGCGAGCACGGCCGCCACCGCCAGCGCCAGCACGAGCCACGGCCGGGTAAACGTCGCCTGGGTCTCGCTCAGTCCCTTCGTGACTGCCCGCATCGCCGAGCTTTCGAGCAGGTCGACCGTGTAGCACCACTCGAGCATCACGATCACCCCGTGCACGATCGCCACGAGCAGCATCCACCCCCACTGGGCCCCGTCCTGCACCGACGCGGACAGATAGTTGCCCCAGTTCGCCACACCGGTGTTGATGTGCACGTCGAACGCGTAGTCGCCCGTCGGCGCCTGTGCGGCCTCGAAGTCCGAGCTGCGGCAGTTGCTCTGGCCTGCCTGCGACAGGTCAGAGCGCGTCCCTTTGCCGCACAGGGGGCTGCCGAGCCCGTTGTCGACGAGCGCGTCGCCGCCGCTCGGCGAGGCCGAGGCCGAGGCTTCCTCTTCGGGGGTCATGCCCGTTGCGCCCGAGCCGAGCGGAGGCTTGCTCGGAGCCCGCGGCGGGCTTTTCGCCGTGGGGGCCTTCGTCGCGGGAGTGCTGTTGGTCGGCGGAGCGTTGTTTGCCGTCGGCGCGTGCGTCGAGGTGGGCGCCGACGCACGCGCCCGGACTTGGCTTGGCGCTTTTGCCGGGCTTCGCGCCGGGGGCCGCGGTGGGGAGTACACCTGCGCGGCGTCCGCTGACTGCATGCCAAGCACCCACATGAGTGCCGCCACGCACGCGCACCCAGCCAGCCTCACCGCTGCGAGGCGCCCGCGCGCCACCGTCAGGCAACTCCGGGCGTCGTCGAGAACGCGCGCAGCAGCGACGGCAGCACGACATCGACCTGGATCGCCTCAACCCGGCCGGAGTGGTCGCGGAACAGACAGCGGCCCGCCTCGAACTCCAACAGACTCTGGCGCATCCTGCGGTCCTCCGGGTCCGACCCAAGTAACTGCAGAGCACGTCCCGCCTCCGCCTCCGAGCGCATCCCGAACACGAACGTCGCCCCGAGCAGGTTCTCCAGCGACTCGCGCTCGCCCACCAATGCATCCGTCACGAGCTGGGTTGAGATGATCGGCACCGCCAGCTCCGAGCGGCCCATGCGCTGTAGCGAAGCCAGCAACTGCCGCCCGACCGGGTCGCCCAACAGCCGCCACCCCTCGTCGAATGAAAACAGCTTCAGCCGTCCGCGCTCGGCGCTCATCAGGTGCATCGCGAACATCGCGATCAGCCGCACGATCTGCTCGCCCACGCGCTCGGCCTGTGAGTACTCCGCTCGGCTCGTCCCCTGCTGGGGCCCCGGCAGGTCACGAATCGGCAGGTAGGTCACCTGGCTCTGCCCGACCGGCGGCAACCGTACCGCCGGGTCGGCGAAGCCGAGCTGGGTCAGCCCCGAGCGAGCGTAGACCTCCAGCGTCTTGCCCACCTGCGCGTCAGTCTCATCGCCCTGCTCCAAGGCGCGAACCACCTCCAGGCAAGTCGGTTCCTCGGCCCGTCTGAGTACGCGGTCGACGGCTCCCACGACCGCTGTCTCCCAAGCCGGTTCGGCCCTACCCGGCAGCAGATCGCGCAAGAACGAAACGGCGGCGTCCTGGCGCAGGTGCTCGGGCGCCACCCTGAGCGGGTCGAGCACGCCCCGCAGCGCCGGGTCGGGCTTCAGCGTCACGCACTCGGTGTGCGGCGCTACCTCCTCCAGCAGGTGAAAGCGGTGGTCGCCCTTAGGGTCGCAGTCGATGATCCGCGCGCCCTGCAAAAAGCCCTCGTACTTGAGCTTCTGATCGAGCGTCGTCTTGCCCGAGCCGAGCGCGCCGACGCTCAGGATCGTCGTGTTGCGGTCGCTCTCAGATCCCTCGCTGAGGTTGAAGCGGATCGGCTGGCGCGACCCTGTGAGGGTGTGCCCCAGATAGAAGCCCGCACGCGAGCCCGCCTTGTGAGCGGCGGTCGGCATCATCGCCGCCACCTGCTCGGGCGTCAGCGTGTCGTCGTAGCCCGAGACCTTCGTGCGCTGTCCCGGCAGGTGCTGCATGAACAGCGGCAGCTGATCTCCGAGCGGGCGGTGCAGACGGATCTCGCCATATGCACGCCGTGTCATCTCCACGCGCTCCTCCAACTCCTCCTCGTCCTGCGCCCCGATCGCGATCGCGAGCGTCGCGCGCAGCAGCGGTGGGCGGCTGGAGGACTGCAGGTAGGCGAGCAGGTCGCGCGCCTCCTGGGTGCGCTGATAGCCGAGGTCTGAGATCCCCTGCTCGCCGTCTGACTCCGCGCGCACGATCTGATCGGCGTCCTGGATTCTGCGCCGCGCGATCCGTAGTGCCAGCCCGTTCGGCAGAAAGCGCGCGTTCAACGACAGGTCGATCCCGAACGGCAGGCTCTCCGGCGGTGCGAACATCAGCTCCACGCGCGCGCCCGGGAACTGCGCATGCTCGGGCAACGCCCCCAGTACCAGTTGCGCCTGCCAGCTTGTGCCAGTCTCCGAGTCGATCCTCAATGCTCGGCCGCGATGCTCGACGTAGCCATCCATCCAGCGCATCACGTCCCCCTCCAAGGGCGCGAGCGTCGCCTCGCCGTTGCGCTCGAACACGAGCGCCCGCGGCTCGTGCAGCCCGTCGACCTCGGGCTCGCCGAGGCCTCGGCAGAAGGCCCTGCGCACGAGCCACTGCAGCTCCACCCCACGCGCCTGGCGGACCGGTAGGAAGTCCGCCAGGAGCGCGTGCGCCTGGTCGGCGCGCACCCGCGCGCGCTCCAGCTCCGAGACCTTCATCACGCGCCGGTCGCGTACCGAGAAGGCGCGCCTGACCCCCTCCAACCACTCGCGCGGATGACGCTCGGCGGCACGCGAGACGTAGGCGGCGACGTCGCGCTCCGGCTCGCGCAGGCTTACGATCAGGAACACCTCTGCCCGCGCCCCGCCGATCTCTGACAGGTGCTCTTCGTGCTCCTGCAGATAGCGCCACTTCGCGCGCGCGTGGGCTCGGTCATATCCATCGGGTGTCCCACCCGAGTCGTCTTCCAACTCGCGTGCGTACCGCTCCAAGTTCCAGCGCCGTCCCACCCGCAGGATCTGCACGTCGGCCTCAATCGCTTGCAGCGCACCGAGCAGCGCGAGAAACCGTGCACGCTTGCCGTCCTCGGACAACCATTCATATGACTCCGTCTCGATCGCGAACGCCGCCCAGCCGTCGTCGAGCGCGTCGGCGAACACGCAGTTGCCGTACACGAAGCCGATCGGCGCCTTCATCTCCCCGTCCTCCCGCGAGCTGCATTCCCGCGCTCCGGTGGGTGTTCGAGAGTGACAGCGGCCTCGTCCCCCGGCGCGATCTCAGCCGCACGCACATCCAGTCGCGCGCCCGGGGCAAGTGCGATCACCTGGCCGCTACTCAGGGCCCCTCCCCCTGGCAGCTCACGCACGATCAGCGAGTGAGCCCATCCCAGCCGACCCCGCCGAGCACCCCGCTCAACTCGCTCGTGCGCGGTGGTGATAAGCACGGCGCCGGGCCCGGTGTAGCGCAGGCGGCGCATCTCCCCATCGGAGCCGTCCGGCAGCAGCAGGATCTCCTCGGGACGCCAGCACTCCCCCGGCCCTCCACAGGGACGCACACCCGCGAGCCGGCGCGGTCGCGCCCGGTAGCGCAGCAGCGCATGCGCCGCCAAATGAAACGGCCGACCCTCGATCCGGATCACGCTCAACACAGTCGCGCTCGCGACCGGCAGGGCGAGATCGCGCAGGTACCAGGGCAGCGCCCCGATCGCCGCCCCCACCAGCGGCAGGCCGCCGGCGATCAGCATCGCCAGCAGAATCGCGAGGAAGTAGACGACGCCCCGCACCGGGATCCCACCCGGATTCAGCCGCAGCTGATCGACACGATAGATGCGCCGCTCGAGGTCGAATACGGCGCGGTATGAGCGAATCTCCATCACGGTCTCCTCTCCGGCTCCCGCAGTCCCATCTCCATCTGCGGCACTCGCATCGCGATCCCCGCGTCAGGATCCGAACAACGAGGTGACCGTGTCTTGCAGCAGACTCAAGCCGGCCGGGGTGGCCAACAGCACAGCGACGATCCCCACCGCGAACACCCCCGCCGCCTCCTTGAAGTCACGGCGGAAGGCCAGCACGATCGAGGCGATCGCCAGCGCGAGGCCGATCAGGCTCATCGCCACGGTGCGCGCCGTAGCGCCCGCTTTCGTGGCGGCGGATTCGAGCGAGGCTCCGGTTTTTTCCGTGGAGGCCGCTTGCGGCGTGCTCCCTTGAACCTTCGCCTGAGCAGGCGTTTGCACCGCGGCCCGGGCGGCGGCGGGAGCGAGGACCCCCGCCGCACAGCCGAGCGCCAGGATCGCGCATCCGATCGCCACGACCGATCGCGCCCGCCGGGGTGCAGTGACAAGTTGAGGGTGGTTGACGAGTCGGGGAGAACCGATCGGTCGGGGATGGCGAATCTGTTTCATTTCGAGCTCCTTTGCTTGGGTTGTGGCTAGTTGTCGGGGTCCATCTGGATCGCGGAGACCTCCCAGCGGCCCTGCACACGAGCCACGTCGAGTTCGTAGCCGAGCGTGTACCGCGCGCCGCGCGCGTCAGCGGCCGCCACGACGGCAATCACCGCACCCGCGCCCTGCGCCCAGTCCAGGCGCTGCACCGATTCCAGGCTCAGCGCCGCGGTCGGCAACGAGACGTGCGCATTCGCGGTTAGATCCGCGGCGAGCTCCGAGCCGGAGGCGGCGAGGTAGTTGCGGAGGGCGCGCGCCACGACCGTCGCAAGCACCGGTTCGTTGACTTCGCCGGCGTGCCCCTGTATCTGTGCCGGGCCGGTGGCGGGCGCCCCCACGAACGCTGGATAGCCATCCAGCGCGAGGCTCCCTCCCGCGGTGCGCACGACGCTGACCGTCAGGTACTGAATGCCCGCATCGTCGGTCTGTGCGGCCACCGTGTACACGTGCTCGGGGTGGGCGGGCACCAATTCCAATTCGCGCTCCTGCACGACTTCGGCCCACTCCACGCGCTGCTCGCCGCTCGAGGGCGGCTGCAGCCCCGCGTTGGGTTCGATCCCAGGCCCCACAAACGCGGCCAAAGCAGCTTCGTGGGCCTGCGGTTCCGCCGCGTTCCAGGTCAGATAGTTGCGCGTGAACTGCGCCGCGAAGCCTTGGGCGGCGAGGTCCGGTGGCGCGGGGCCGGATGCCATCACCCTCGGCATCGCCGGCCGCGGCGGGTCGATCGCAAAGCGCGCGCTCGCCGCGAGTCCCGCGACGGCCAACGCGCTCAGCAGGTAGCGGGGCCATTCCCGCGCCAAGCGGATCCGCCATAACGACCGTGTCCCGATCCGAACCTGCGCATTTGGAGTGCTTGTGGGCATCGCTCAGCGCTCGAATCCGAACTCGGATCGCTTTTCGAGCGCCAGTTGCGTCGGGGCCGGCGCTACAGATGCAGTCGTTGTGCTCACCTGCGCCGAGGCCGCTTCACCCGATGACGGGCGAGGCGGCACATAATCAGCGACGACCGCAGCATCTGTGAGCCGGCGAACAGGAGGGTTGTGATCGTGGGTTAGGAGATGATTGGAGCGATGAGGAACCGGATTGCCGAGGCTCCGTCTGACATGTAGGACACGCGAGCTCGGGGTGGTCTTGACAGAACGCACGACCACCGACCGTGACGAGCCCCCTTGGGGCTGAGCGTCATCGACCGCGGGTGAGCGCGCGACTCGCGAGGAGCGCGTAGCCGCGAGGAAGCTCCCCCGTGCCCCGGTGCCGCCGTGTGCCCGCGCGACGTTCAGGAAGACCACACCGCCGACGGTGCCCATGGCCGCTGCGAGCATCGCCACCCCGACTATGCGGTGTAGCCGGTGCTCCCCTCCTGCGCCCTGCCTCGCGGTTTCAACCGACAGCGGGGCCTCACCAACCGGAGGCTCGTCATGCGGAGCCTCACCAAGCGGCCACTCAGTAACCGGCCACTCACCGATGCTTGCGAGCTCGGACCCGGCACCGTTCAGGTACTCCTCCTCCGAGTACACGCGGTAGACCTCGCGCGGGCGCCGGCGCAGGAGCATCATGCGATCGCCACTGCAGTCATCGCGACCACCACCGGGTCACAAACCACGCGGACGGCCGGAAGCCAAGGCGGGGAGACACCCGGCTTCCGGCCGCTTTCGCGCGGATGGGTATCGCCGTGCGCTCGTCCGTCCGATCGAGTGCCGGCGTCCCGGGGAACACGCCTATGAGTGGGGGGAGTGATTTTCATAGGAGGTCCCTGTCTCCCTCTCCGACCGACGGACCCAAACGGGACATGCGGCGTGGAAAACTTTCTTCGCTCGCCTCCATCAGCTCCCGCAACCGCGCGCGGGCCCGCTGGGAGACCTTGCGGTACTTCTCCTTGGACCAGCCGAAGCGGTCGCAGAACTGAACGCATTCCATCCCCGAAGCGGTCAGGCTTGAAAGGACAAGGCGTTGGTCCGGAGTCAGCTTGTGGATGACCTGACCGAGACTGCGCAGGTCCATCCGCAGCATCACGAGCCGCTCGATCTCGGCGCGGACATCAGCGACCTCGATGCCATCGGCGCCGTCTCCCAGCCGCAGCGCCTGATTGAGCGCCGCCTGTGCGGGACTGCGCCCGCGCAGCGCGCGGCGATGGTCGTAGATGCGCGAGAGGAAGCGCTGCTCGAGCACGTTCGCCATGTGCGTGCGGGTCACGTATGTGCCTCCGTCACCTTCACGCGCTTTGGCAAGCAGCTCGAGCGTGGCCTGGCTGAAGCAGTCCTCCAGATCCTCCTTGCGCAGCCGGTGGCGGTGCGTGCGCAGCAGCAGTTGGCGGCGCGCCTGGGCCACCAGCGCCATCTCCTGCACCTGGTCGAGGCGCTTGCGCGGATCCCCGCTGGCGGGCAGGCGATCCTCCAGCCCTCGTATTTCCACTCCACATCGGGTAGACACACCCCATGTCGATCGCTTGCGCGCGTAGACCCCCCTCCCAATGAGCCTCACCGATCACCTCCACGCTCTGGACCGCACCCAGCAGCGCCACCGGCGGCTCAGCTTCGCCGCCGCCGTGGTCAAGAAGTTCAGCGATGACGGGGCCGGGCAGCTCGCGGCGCTGATCGCCTACTACGGCTTCGTCTCGCTGTTCCCGCTGCTGCTCGTGCTCGTGACCGTGCTCGGTTTCGTGCTCGAAGGGGACCCCAAGGACCAGGCCAGCGTGCTGCACTCGGCGCTTGGCCAGTTCCCGATCATCGGCGATCAGCTACAGAGCAACATCCATTCGCTCAAAGGCAGCGCAGGCGCGCTGGCGATCGGCGTCGTCGGCCTGCTACTCGGTGGCCTGGGCATCGTCGGCGTCACCCAGAACGCCTTTCAGCAGGTCTGGCACATACCGCGCAAGCACCGCCCCAACTTCCTCGCCTGGCGGCTGCGCGGCCTCGGTCTGCTTGCCGTGCTGGGCGTGCTGCTGATCGTCTCGACGGTCGCCGCCGGCTACGTGACCGCGCAGACGGCGGGACCGGTCGCCGTGGTCGGTGGGGTTCTCCTCGCGCTGGTCTTCAACCTGCTGCTGTTCTTCGCCGCGTTCCGGTTTTTGAGCCCTGAAGAGATACCCACAAAAGATCTGATCCCGGGCGTGATCTTCGCGGCGATCCTATGGCAGATCCTGCAGCACATCGGCGGCTACTACGTCGCCCACGTGGTGCGCCACGCACAGGAGACCTCTGGCCTGTTTGCGTTCGTGCTGGGGCTGCTCGCCTGGTTGTATCTCGGCGGCCAGGTCACGCTGATCGCGGCGGAGATCAACGTCGTGCACGCGCGGCGGCTATGGCCGCGCAGCTTCTTCTCGCAGCCGCTGCTCGACGCCGACAAGCGCGCGCTGACGTCATCCGCGGAGACAGAGGAGCGCGTTGACGAGGAGAACGTCGAGGTCACCTTCGACGGGCCCAATAGCTGATTTTCGGCTTTGCCACGCCGTTTGCGGGGTGACATGGGAACTACTTGCGCCCGCAACGATCGCGCGCTATACTAACTAAACTTTCGTAAGCACATATGGAGCCGATACCTATGCCTTCCACACCAGAGCAGCCCACTTCTTCAACGCCGGAGCAGCGCCCAACACAGCCGTCCATACCGAAGCAGACCCTGAGATTGATCCCGCTGGAGGACACGGTCGTGTTCCCCAGTATGGGCATCACGCTGACCGTCGAGGTCGGCGATGACGAGCGTGTCGTGCTCGTCCCACGTCATGAGAATGAGTTCCTCGAGGTCGGCACGATCGCCGAGGTCTCAGAGCGGCTGCGGCTGCCGGGCGGCGGCCACGCCGTCGCGGTCTCGGGAGCGCACCGCGCGCTGATCGGCGCCGCCCAGACCGGTCCCGAAGGTGAGCTGCGGGTGGAGGTCGACGAGCGTCCCGACGAGGAGCCGGTTGACGGTAAGACCCGCAACCTCGAGCGCGAGTACCGCGCGACCGTCGAGGAGATCCTCGAGCTGCGCGGCGACGACGGCCGCATCGCAGCGTTCCTGCGTGCGATCGCCGAGCCCGGCGCGCTGGCCGACTCGGCCGGCTACTCCCCGAACTTGTCCTACGAGCAGAAGGTCGAGCTGCTGCGCACGCTCGACGTGACCGAGCGCCTAGAGCTAGCGGTGAAGCTGCAGCGCGAGTCGCTTGCCGAGCTACAGGTGCGCAAGCGCATCCGCGAGGACGTGCAGGAGGGCGCCGAGAACCAGCAGCGCGAGTACTTCCTGCGCAAGCAGATGGAGTCGATCCGCAAGGAGCTCGGCGAGGACGAGGGCTCGGTCGCGGAGGAGTACCGCACCAAGATCGAGGCCGCGGAGATGCCCGCGGAGGTCAACGAGCAGGCATTGAAGGAGCTCGGGCGCCTGGAGCGGATGGGCGAGCAGACGGGCGAGTCGAGCATGATCCGCACTTACCTGGACTGGCTGATCTCCGTCCCCTGGAACAAGCGCTCGGACGAGCGTTTGGATCCGGTGGAGGCGCGCGCGGTGCTGGACGCCGACCACGCCGGCCTGGAGGACGTCAAGGACCGGATCACCGAGTACCTGGCGGTACGCAAGCTGCGTGCCGACCGCGGGATCGAGGCCGACCCCAAGTCGGGTGCGATCCTCACCCTGATCGGTCCCCCTGGTACAGGCAAGACCTCGATCGGCGAGTCGATCGCTCGCGCGACCGGCCGCGAGTTCGTGCGGATGTCGCTCGGCGGCGTGCGCGACGAGGCCGAGATCCGCGGACACCGGCGCACCTACATCGGAGCGCTCCCAGGCCGTCTGGTCAGGGCACTGCGCGACGCCGGAACGATGAACCCCGTGATCCTGCTGGACGAGGTCGACAAGGTCGGCGCGGACTGGCGCGGAGATCCCTCCGCGGCGCTGCTCGAGGTGCTGGACCCCGCACAGAACCACAGCTTCCGCGACCACTACCTAGACGTCGAGCTCGACCTCTCGCAGGTGATGTTCCTGGCGACGGCCAACGTCGCTGACACGATCCCCGGCCCGCTGCTTGACCGGATGGAGACGATCCGCTTCGACGGCTACACCTCCGAGGAGAAGCTTGCGATCGCCAAGGGCTACCTATGGCCACGTCAGCGCGACCGCAACGGGTTGCGCGAGGACGAGGTTGAGATAACCGATGAGATCCTGAAGACGATCGTCGCCGAGTACACCCGCGAGGCGGGCGTGCGCAACCTCGAGCGCGAGCTGGGGACGGTGCTGCGTAAGACCGCCACCCGGATCGCCTCCGCCAAGGCCGAGGCCCCAGTGAAGATCGACCTGGAGATCGTGCGCGACGCGCTCGGCCGCCAGAAGTTCTTCCAGGAGTCGGCCTCACGGACCGCCACACCCGGTGTCGCCACCGGACTGGCGGTGACAGGCGCCGGCGGCGATGTGCTGTTCGTCGAGGCCACCGCGATGAAGGCCGGAGATTCAGCCCCGGGCAACGGCCTGGTGCTGACCGGTCAGCTCGGCGACGTGATGAAGGAGTCGGCGCGGATCGCCCTCTCCTACGTGCGCGGCCACGCCGAGGAGCTCGGAATCGAGGAGAGCGCGTTCGAGGGCAAGGAGTTCCACGTACACGTCCCCGCGGGCGCGATCCCCAAGGATGGGCCGTCAGCCGGCGTGACGATGGTCACGGCGCTGGCCTCGCTGCTGACGGGACGCCCCGTGAAGCACACGGTCGGCATGACCGGCGAGGTCACGTTGCAGGGCCGCGTGCTGCCGATCGGCGGCTTCAAGCAGAAGGCGCTCGCCGCCCACGCGGCCGGCTTGACCGACGTGATCCTCCCGGAGCGCAACCGCGGCGACCTCGACGACATCCCCGAGGAGGTCAGGAATCAGATGGCCTTCCACCCGGTGATGACCGTGCAGGAGGTTCTCGAGAAGGCACTCGAGCCCGCCGTGGAGCCCGCCCACGATGTCGCGCACGCGTAGATGTAAGCCGGTCCCCGAGGAGGTCCGCCGGACCGCGGACCTCCTCGAGCGCCGCTGGCAGCTGTCGATCGTCTACGCCGCGCTGACCGGCGCGCTGCGCTTCAACGAATTCGCCGACGCCGTCTCGGGCATCTCCCCGCGAATGCTGGCCGAGCGGTTGCGCGACCTGGAGGCGGCCGGGCTGATCGAGCGCACGGTAATCCCCTCCAGCCCGCCGACGGTCGAGTACCGACTAACGGCGCGCGGGCTGCGGCTTGGGCCGATCATCGACGCGATGAGAGCTTACGCAAGAGAGCCAGTGGGCTGAGACGCGCCACCCGGCTCGGCCGCGCGGGAGGCGATACCCGAGCTGGCCCCGACCAACTGACCCCCGGCGCATGTCTCGGCGGGAACCTCGCCCTTTGGGTTGCGGATCCCCACCACTCCCACCACGCCTCCGGCGGCGACGAGCAGGCCGGCAATCGCCATGCCGAGATGGAAGCTGTGCAGCGAGGCCTGCTCGGCGGCGCGCGTCAGCGCGCTCGCCTGGGCGCTCGCCAGCCCGTGCACGTCCGGGCGCCCGAGCGGAAGTCGCTTGGCCTGGGCGACCGCGGCGCGCGCGGCCGCACCGAGCCTCAAGCCTCGCAAGTGCCCGTCGAGCGCCGAGCCGAAGGAGCCCGCGACGGCCGCCCCGACTGCGGCGGTGCCAAGCAGGCCGGCGACCCGCGCGATCGCGTTGTTGACGCCCGAGGCGATCCCCGCCTGGGAGGATTCGGCCCCGGCGAGCACCGCCGCGGTGAGCGGCGCGACGGTCATCGAGAGGCCGAGCGCGAACACGAGCAGTCCGGGGAGCACTTCGGAGACGTAGTCGACGCTGGTGCCGATCCGCTGGAACAGCAACAGGCCACCGGCCGCTACGAGCGGTCCAGCGCCCATGAAGAAGCGTGGACCGAAGCGATCGGCGAGCGCGCCGAAGCGGCGGGAGAGAACGAACATGATCACGGTCACCGGCAATGTCGCCAGGCCACTCTGCAGCGGCGTGTAGCCACCGATCTGCTGCAGGAACAGGACGAGAAAGAAGAACAGCACCGCCAGGCCGGCGTACATCGAGAACGTCTCGATGTTGCCGGCGGAGAAGTTGCGTCGTTTGAACAGCCCGAGCGGGAGCATCGGGTCGGAAGCGCGCGACTCGTGCCACAAGAAAGCCCCAAGCAGAATGACCCCGGCGATCAGCGAGACGAACACCGCGGGACTCGACCAGCCCAGGCGAGGCTGCTCGATCAGCGCGAACACCGGACCGGCCAACCCCGCCGCGCACAGCAGCGCTCCGGGCACGTCGACTTTGCGAGCGCCAGCCTGACGCGGTGCGGCGCGAGGCACAACGAACAAGATCAGCCAGACGCAGACGATCGCGAGCGGGATGTTGATCACGAACAGCCACCGCCACGAGCCGATCGCGAGCAGCTCGCCGCCGGCCAGCGGCCCGAGCACGCCGGCGATCGCGCCCCACGCCGTCCAGCTACCGATCGCGGCCCCGCGCTCGTCTTTGGGGAACGTGTTCACGATCACCGCGAGCGAGCTCGGCACGAGCAGCGCGCCCGCCACGCCCTGCAGCGCGCGCATCGCCACGAGCACGCCGATCGTGGGTGAGAGCGCGCAGGCCAGCGAGGCCAGCCCGAAGCCCGAGACGCCGAGCGCGAAGATCCGCCGCTCGCCAAAAAGATCACCCAACGACCCTCCCACGAGGATCAGCGAGCTGAGCGTCAGCAGGTAGCCGTTCACGACCCACTGCTGTGCTGCCAGCCCGCCGCCGAGCGCGCGCTGGATCGTCGGCAGCGCGACGTTCACGACCGTGCCGTCGAGCAGCACGATCCCCGAGCCCATGATGCAGGCGATCAACGTCAGGCGCTTCGTACGCGCGTCGATCGGAGCGGCCATCGGTTCACCGTAGCGTTCGGTCGCAAGGACCGTCCGCGCATCACCCACGGCGCGCGAAACTCGAGAAGCGGCCGTGATTGCCTGCCTCAGATCATCGCGACGGCGCCGAGGCAAACGCGCGGGCGTCGGCGAGGATCAGCTCGTGATCGAAGGCAAGCTCGGGTAGCTCCTCGACAGAGAACCAGCGGGCGTCGCTCGCGTCATCCGCGCCGGCAACCGTGGACTCTCCGGGCACGCGCGCGATGTAGACGACCGACACCGTCCAGCCGCGCGGGTCGCGACCCGGCGTGTCATAGACGCCCAGCAGCTCCAGCGAGCTAGCATCGATCCTCAGCCCAGTCTCCTCGGCCAGCTCCCGCGGCGCCGCCTGGACCACCTGCTCGCCCTCCTCGACGAAGCCCCCGGGTAGGGCCCAACTACCGGCGAACGGCGGGTTTCCGCGCTGAATCAGCAGCACGCGCGGAGTTTCGGCAGCGCCTGCCAGGACCACGACGTCGGTCGTCAACATCGGGCGGGGGTAGTCGCCACCTTCCATGCAGTTACTCGCGGGACAAATATCGGGGCGGCCGGATTCGAACCGGCGATCCCTCGCCCCCAAAGCGAGTGCGATACCAGGCTTCGCTACGCCCCGTTGTATCTGAGGATAGGGATCGAACCGGCTCCCGGCGCATTTCAGAGCCACGAGATTTGCCGCAGCCGGCGAAAAATATGCCACCGCAGTCGACATTCTTCTTCGCGAAGCTGTTCACTAGCCTGCTGTTCAACCACCCTTGGTGACGCCGCTCGCGGAGTACGATGTAGGAGGGAGTCGGAGGGGTGTGGAAATGGAGGAATCGAGATGGGCGATACGGAGAGGCCGACAAGGATGAAAGCCACCGCACGACGCGACCTGGATGGGACGTATAAACACACTGTGCAGGTGCGCGAACACCAGCTCACGGTCGATGAGCCCATCGAGAAGGGCGGAGACGACACGGCGCCGAGCCCGCAGGAGCTGCTGGCGGTGAGCCTCGCGTCGTGTACGGCGATCACGATGGAGATGTACGCGGCCCGCAAGGGCTGGGAGCTCGGCCAAGTCGAGGTCGACGTGCAGTACAAAGGCGCCGAGCGCGGCTGCCCGACGAAGTTCGAGCTGGTGCTACGCCTGCCCGAGGACATGCCCGAGGAGCAGCTCGAGCGCCTGCGCGTGATCGCCGCGAAGTGCCCGGTCCACCGCGCGCTCGACGGCGAGGTCATGTTCGAAGAGCGCATCGAGCGCGTTCAGCTCGCGCCGCACTAGTGGGGCCCGGCGGCCGATAGACGAATCGCCGACCACCACCTCGTCGACCGGCGAGGACGCGGGCGACGGCGGCCAGATCGCCGCGGCCGTGCTCGTGCCGCTGTTCCTCGAGCCCGCCGACGGGGAGCCGCACGCCGTCTTCACCCGCCGTCGCGGAGATCTGCGCCGCCACGCGGGCGAGATCTCCTTTCCCGGCGGCCGGCGCGACCCCGAGGACACCGACCTGCGGGAGACGGCGCTACGCGAGGCCGAGGAGGAGATCGGCCTGCCCCGTGGCCAGGTACGTCTGCTCGGCGAGTTGCCAGCCGTCTCGACGTTCGTCACCAACTACGTGATCCACCCCTATGTCGGCGAGATCCCTGCCGGCCTCGCGTGGACGGTCTCAGAGCGCGAGGTCGACGCCGTCCTCGAGCTGTCGCTGCGCGCCCTGCGCGAGAGCAGGACTCGCACACGGATCGAACGTCGCGGGATCTCGTTCGAGACCGACGCCTACATCGTCGACGAGCACCTGATCTGGGGCGCCACCGCGCGGATCGTGGAGCACCTACTGGAGCGGGCGGAGGAGCTGTTGTCGCTCCCCCGCCCTGCCAACGACTGAATTAGCTGGGCTGCGGGACCAGGCGAATGTAGGGGCGCGGCTCCTCCCACCCGTCCGGGTACTTCTCCTTGGCCTCGTCGTTGGAGACCGAGCCGGCGATGATCACCTTCTCGCCCTGCTTCCAGTTGACGGGAGTGGCGACCTTGTGCTTCGCGGTCAGCTGCAGCGAATCGATCACGCGCAGCACCTCGTCGAAGTTGCGCCCGGTCGTCATCGGGTAGATCAGGATCAGCTTGACCTTCTTGTCGGGGCCGATCACAAACACGTTGCGGACCGTCTGGTTGTCGGCCGGCGTGCGCACCAGCGGATCGCCGGAGGTGCTCGCTGGCAGCATCCCGTAGAGCTTTGAGACGTTGAAGTCGTCGTCTGAGATGATCGGGTAGTTGGGAGCCGTGCCCTGGGTCTCCTCAATGTCCTTCGCCCAGGCCTCGTGGTTGTCGAGCGCGTCGACCGAGAGGCCGATGATCTTCACGTTGCGCTTGTCGAACTCGGGCTTGGCGTTGGCCATGTAGCCGAGCTCGGTCGTGCAGACGGGCGTGAAGTCCTTCGGGTGCGAGAACAGCACCGCCCAGGAATCGCCGATCCAGTCGTGGAATTTGATCCGGCCCTCCGTGGTGTCCGCCTCGAAGTCGGGTGCTGTATCGCCAAGTTGCAGGGTCATTTGTGTTTGTTCCTTTCTCGACAGATAACCGTCGCGGGTGTTGGAGAAAAACCACACCCCCTTGAATTCCGATCGGCTTTTGGGAGATTACTGCTCAGGATAGCGGGTACTCGTCGATCCGCGCCGGATTCCTCACAGAATCAGTCGATGATGACAGCCGGCCTCCGAGCAGCATGTCCACAGACACGTCTGGGAGTGATTGCTCAACCCTCGGGCGTCCAGCCGGAGAGCCCAGACCAGGTACTCTCGAGCTTGGCATCCGACGGGCTGTGGGAACCAAGGTTCTCGGGCCACAGCGACCCCGCGATCATCGCCGCAGAGCCGAGCAACGCCAGCCAGGCGCCCTCACGCAGCGAAAGCGCGAGGAAGTTACCGGCCGGCGTGGGCGGGTCGACGATCCGGAAGAGCACGCACGCCGCCGCGAGGACTCCGAGCAGGACCAACGGAGCGCGATGGCCGTCGGGAGCGGACGCCGAGGAGAATCCCGCACCCGCGAGTGCGAGCAGCGCGATCACGATCGCCGTGCCGGCGAGCAGCAGCAACACGACATTCAGGTCCTTCAGCGCCTGATGAGCGCTCAGCGCCGTGAACTGATGCCCGGCGAGCGAGGAGAGATTGGCGTGGAACTCGCCCATATAGCTCTGCAGCGTGGCGTTGCCAAACTGCGCGGCCGCCTGATCGCCGGCCTGCTGGACGAAGGCGAGGCCGTCCGCGGTGAAGCTCACGCCGTACCACGGCAGGAAAACGGACACCGCGAGCACGATCGCGCCGAGCGCCGAGATTAGGAGCCCATATCGGGGACGATCGCCGGCCATCGTTCATCATCATCGGTCCGATCGCCCGCCGGCTTGATCGGAGATCTCGTCTATCGGCCCACGAGCAGCGCGCCGATCTCGGCATGAGCATTCTGGAGCCATGCCCCCGAGTCCCCCGGGTCGGCTCCGAGAACCGCCACGGGGATCACGTTGCGCTCCCCGAGCGCTCGCACGATCCGCTCGCCCTCGGCGAGGGCCTCGCCGGGCACGTTGCCCGCGGCCTCGTAGACGAAGCCGCGCACGGTCGTGTCGATCACCTGCCCCAGAAAGAACTCGAGGCGGGAGGCGTGCAATGCGCGGAGCGCCTCCCCCTCACCCGCGACGGTACCCAACAGCCAGCAGACGATCGTCACGCTCTCGAGCGCCGCACGCAAGGTGCCCAGGCGCTCGGGCGTGCCGACCCAGCACTCCGCGCCGGTCGCCTCGATCGCGGCCCGGCCCGCCTCGGTGCGCGTGGTGACACGCACGGCGTGCCCCTCCCCCACGAGATCCCGTGCAAGCCGGCGACCCCGGCAACCGCCGGCCACGAGCAGGATGCGCGCCACGACGACGCATGTTACGCGTCTCCCACCTCCGGACCTCGGCACGGCTCGCACGCGTGCGGCAAGCCTCGACTACCATCCGCTGCCCGCCATGACCGAGCCTTCCCCCGCAAACTCCGACATCGTGACCATGGAGAAGATTGTCGCGCTGTGCAAGCGGCGCGGGTTCATTTTCCCCTCCTCTGAGATCTACGGCGGGGTCGGATCCACCTACGACTACGGGCATTACGGCGTGCTGCTGAAGACAAACGTGAAGAACGAGTGGTGGCGCGCGATGCTGCAGGAGCGCGACGACATCGTGGCGATCGACTCGGCGATCCTGCAGCACCCGCGCGTGTGGGAGGCATCGGGACACCTGGCCGGCTTCACCGACCCGCTCGTGGACTGCCGCACGTGCAAGCAACGCTTTCGCGCCGACCATCTCGGCGAGTTGCCATGTGGGCGCAAACCGTCCCAGCACCCTGGCGAAACCGATGAGTGCTCGCTGACCGAGGCGCGCGACTTCAACCTGATGTTCGAGACGACCGTCGGTCCGGTCAAGGAGTCCGGGTCGGCGGCTTACCTGCGGCCAGAGACGGCGCAGGGGATCTTCATCAACTTCAAGAACGTCCTGCAGTTCTCGCGCAAGAAACCTCCGTTCGGGATCGCCCAGGTGGGCAAGTCCTTCCGCAACGAGATCACGCCCGGAAACTTCATCTTCCGCACGCGCGAGTTCGAGCAGATGGAGATGGAGTTCTTCGTTCCGCCCGACGACGCCGAGCGCTGGTTCGAGCACTGGCTGGAAGAGCGCGAGCGCTGGTATGAGGATTTGGGGATCCAACCCAAACAACTGAGACTCAGAAAGCACGACGAGAGCGAGCTCTCCCACTATTCGATCGCGACGAGCGACGTCGAGTACCTGTTCCCGATTGGCTGGTCGGAGCTCGAGGGGATCGCAAACCGAGGAAAGTTCGACCTGACCCAGCACGCCAAGTTCTCCGGCGAGAAGCTCGAGTACTTCGACCAGGGGACCGGCGAGCGTTACGTGCCCTACGTGATCGAGCCCGCCGCCGGTGCGGACCGCGCGACGCTCGCGTTCCTGGTGGACGCCTACGACGAGGAACTGGTCGAGCGCGAGGGCGCGGGCGAAGGCGAGCTACGCACGGTCCTGCGACTGCACCCGCGGCTGGCGCCGATCAAGGCGGCGGTGCTGCCGCTCGTGAAGAAGGACGGCCAGCCGGAGCTCGCGCGGGAGATCCACCGCGCGCTCCGCGGGCGAGCCGGAATCGGCATGGTCGAGTACGACGATGGCGGGGCGATCGGCAAGCGCTATCGCCGCCAGGACGAGATCGGCACGCCGTTCTGCCTGACCATCGACCACCAGAGCTTGGAGGACCGGACAGTGACGTTGCGCGAGCGCGATTCCCTGACCCAGGAGCGGTTGCCGATCGACGGCCTCGCCGAGGAGCTGGAGCGGCGCGTGCAGGCACCGTGGCAAACACCCAAGTTGACCCGAGAATAGGAGAGCAATGGACTTCGATCTGACCGACGAGCAGCAGCTGATTCAGCGCACCGCGCGCGAGTTCACTGACAACGAGATCATCGTGCAATCGCGGGAAAATGCCCGCAACCACCACTTCGACCTAGAGCTGGTCAAGAAGGTCGCCGAGCAGGGCTACCTCGGCGCGATCGTCCCTGAGGAGTACGGGGGAGCGGGTCTCGACTACTTCAGCTACGGCCTCGTCGTCGAGGAGATCGGGCGCGGGGACTCGGCGATCCGCACAGTCATCTCGGTCCAAACATCGCTCGTGTGCTCAGGGCTAGTCAAGTTCGGCACCCAGGAGCAGAAGCAAAAGTACCTGCCAAAGCTGTGCTCGGGCGAGTGGCTGGCGTGCTTCGGGCTGACCGAGCCCGACACCGGCTCAGACGCCGCCAACCAGAAGACACGCGCGCGCAAGACCGACTCCGGCTGGGTGATCAACGGCGCAAAGATGTGGATCTCGATGGGCAACTACGCGAAGCTGGCGGTGATCTTCGCGCAGACCGACCCGGAGCTCGGGCACAAGGGCATAGCGTGCTTCCTCGTGGACACCGATCAGCCCGGATACACGGCGCAGACGATCGAGCACAAGATGGGGCTGCACGCCTCCGACACCGCATCGATCTCACTGGAAGACGTCGAGGTCTCAGACGACGACATGCTCGGCGAGGTCGGAGACGGCTTCAAAATCGCGATGTCGAACCTCGACTCCGGGCGCTACTCGGTCGCGGCCGGGTGCGTGGGGATCTGCCAGGGATGCGTCGAGGAGTCGGTCAAGTACGCCAAGGAGCGCGAGCAGTTCGGCAAACCGATCGCCTCCTTCCAGCTCGTCCAGGCGATGATCGCCGACATGGTGCTGAAGACCGACGCCTCGCGGATGCTCGTCTGGCGCGCGGGCTTCCTGAAGGACCAGGGCCGGCCAAATACCCTCGAGACATCCATTGCCAAGCTGCACGCAACCGAGGCATCGCTCGAGTGCGCGAACATGGCAATCCAGGTACACGGCGGCGCCGGCTACGTCGACGACCACCCAGTCGAGCGCTACTTCCGCGACGCACGCGTCACGACCCTGTACGAGGGCACCTCACAGATCCAGAAAATGATCATCGGACGGGCAATGACCGGCGTCAATGCACTCGTGCCCAACTGAGATGACAGCCGCACGTACCATTGGGGTGCTGGGCGCGGGCACGATGGGCAACGGCATCGCGCAGCTCGCCGCCCGCTCGGGGGCGCGCACGCTGCTGTACGACCCGATCCCGGAAGCGCTGCAGCGAGGGCTCGAGCGGGCGAGGGACGGCCTTCAGAAAGAAGCCGCGAAGGGACGTCTGACGCAGGAGGAGGCTCAGGCCGGCATCGAGCGGCTGGAGGCCGTCGAGGACTTGGCCGCGTTCGCGCCATGCGAGCTGGTGATCGAGGCCGTGCCCGAGCGCCTGGATCTCAAGCATGACCTGTATCGGCAGCTGTCGGAGATCGTGAGCGAGGAGTGTGCGCTGGCAACAAACACCTCGTCGCTGCTGGTCACGGCGATCGCCGCGGGCGCCAGGAGTCCAGAGCGCGTGGTGGGCATGCACTTCTTCAACCCCGCTCCGATCATGCGCCTGCTCGAGGTGGTCGCCGGCGAGCAGTCCTCAGAGGATGCCCTCGCGCTCGCCCATACGACGGGTGAGGCGATGGGCAAGACGGTGATCCGTGCCCACGACGGCCCGGGCTTCCTCGTCAACCGCTGCAATCGGCCGTTCGGGTTGGAGGCGCTGCGCCTATTGACCGAGCGGATCGCGGACATCGAGACGATCGACCGGGTCGTGCGCGTCGAGGGCGGCTTTCGCATGGGTCCCTTCGAGCTGATGGACCTCGTTGGAGTCGACACGGGCCTGGAGATCTCCAAGAGCTTCTACGAGCAGAGCTTCGGCGAGCCGCGCTGGCGCCCTTCCCCGATCGCCGCCCGCTACGTCGCCGCCGGCCTGCACGGCCGCAAGAGCGGGCGCGGCTACTACGACTACTCGAGCGATCCCTACCGACCTCCGGACCCAGATCCACCCGCCCGCGCCGACGCCAATGTGCGGCCCGCGGTCGGCGGCGTGCTCGAGCGAATCGTCTGCCAGGTGATCAACGAGTGCGCCTTCGCGCTCGGTGAAGGGGTCGGCTCGGCTGAGGACATCGACACCGGCATGGTGCTAGGGCTCAACTACCCCCGCGGACCGCTCGCCTGGGCCGATGAGATCGGGCTCGACCATGTACTGGCCGTGCTGGATGGCCTCTGGGAGCAGTACCGCGAGGAGCGCTACCGCCCGGCGCCGGCGCTACGCGGCCTCGTGCGCGCCGGCCGGCTGGGGCGCGCAAGCGGCGCCGGTTTCTTCGCCTACGACGCCGCCCCCTGAGCCTCGGCCGTGGTCGCGGCCGGAGCCCACTGGGCCTCTGCAAGATCGCCGACCGGCATGCCCTCCGGGGTTGGCACCTGCGGCGTGTCCCTGAGGTACCACTCGGCGTCGAGCGCCGCCTGACAGCCCGATCCCGCCGCGGTGATCGCCTGACGATAGGTGTGGTCGACCAGATCTCCCGCGCCGAACACCCCCGGGCGGTTGGTCTGAGTCGAGCGACCCTCGACGGCCACGTAGCCGTTCTCGTCGACGTCGATCTGCCCATCCACCAGCGTTGACTGCGGCTCGTGGCCGACCGCGACGAACGCGCCCGAGACCTCTAACGTGCGCTCCTCGCCGGTCTCGGTATTCACGAGCACGGCGTGCCCCAGCGCGCCATTGGAGCCGGGCACGAACTCCTTGACCGTATACGGCGTCAACAGCTCGATGTTCTCCTGCGCGCGCGCGCGATCGAGCATGATCTTCGAGGCGCGAAACTCGTTGCGTCGATGGACGATCGTCACCTTGCTTGCGAACTTCGAGAGGAAGATCGCCTCCTCCATAGCCGAATCGCCACCGCCGACGATCACCGTCTGAGTGTCGCGGAAGAAGGCCGCGTCGCAGGTCGCGCAGTAGCTGACCCCGCGACCGCTCAGCTCGAGCTCACCGGGAATGCACAGCTTCTTGTGCTCGGCGCCCATCGCCAGGATGACCGTGCGCGCGCGGTACTCGGTACCTGAGACCCACACCTTGTGGATCCCGCCGGGCTCGCTCGCCAGCTCGACACGCTCGGCCTCCTCCGTGAGCAGGCGCGCGCCAAAACGCTCGGCCTGGTCGCGCAGCTTCTGCATCATCTCTGGTCCCATGATCCCCTCGGGGAAACCCGGGTAGTTCTCCACGTCGGTGGTCTGCTGTAGCAGACCACCCCAAGCGAAGCCCTCGATCACGAGCGGGTTGAGGTTGGCGCGCGAGGTGTACAGCGCCGCGGTGTAGCCCGCCGGGCCACTCCCGATCACGATCACGTTCTCTACGTCGCTCATCTCATCTCCTGTCGCTTCACTTTGTAAAGTATAGCGCGCCGGCTGGGATCGGTTAGGCACGCAGCGCGCCTGCTGTCTCCACCGCCACACCCTGCGCGGATGGCGCCGGACGCTCGCTCTGCTCCTCGCGCCAGCGCGCCACAGTGTGTCGCAGCTGGAAGTAGGCCACGGCGCCCGGGAGCGTGGGCAGCCAGAAGGAGATCGCGCGGTAGGACAGCACCGCGAGCACCGCGAGGTCGAGGTTGACGCCGAACGCGGCGAACGCGCCGATCATGCCTCCCTCCACTCCCCCCAGGCCACCGGGCAGCGGCAGCAGGTTGCCGAGCATGCCGATGAAGTAGGACATCCAGATCACCGTGAACGGCGGCGGCGAGCCGAACGCGTGGAACATCGCCCACAGCACGCAGATGTCAAACCCCCACCACGCCACCGCCCCGAGCAGGCCGGGGTCTCGCTCGCGGATCAGCTCGATCGCGGTTCTGACCCCGCTCGCCGCCAGCGCCGGGACCGTCACCGCCCGTGCCACCCAGTGGGCCAGAGCACCGGAGCCCGATGCCCAGCGCCCCAGGCGGCGCTCGACGTCTCCCGGTAGGAGCGCCATCGCGCCGATGACCGTCATCAGGACCGCCGCGACGATCGCCGGCACAAACGTGAGCGCAACCGAGCCGCCCCCCGGAAACAGGCCTATCCCCAGACCAAGTCCGTCCAGGAGCACCGAGCCGGCGTAGACGGCGTACAGCAGCACCATGAACGCGACCATCCGACATGCCACCAGTCGTGCCTCCATCCCCGAGCGGCGCAGTGCCCACGCGGTCAGCGCCACGCCTCCAGCGCCCGCCGTGGCAAACAGGCGCGTCGCCGCCAGGCCGGCCATCGTGATCTGGTAGCTCTCGCTCCAGCCGATCGGGCCGGGCACGCGTGGCGGTCCGTCCGGATCGGGAACACCATCCGGACCGGTCCTCGTCGTGACGAACACCGCGCGGAACAGCACCACGTAGCCGGCGAACGACAGCAGCTCGAGCACGACACCGAACGCGATCCACCAGCCATCGCCGTTCTCGAGATGGTGCAGCGTTGTGCCCACACCGGCGAGCTTGGGCAGCACGAAATACAGGAACCCGACGACCGTGAGCACGAACACGCCAAACGCGATCGCCTGCCGGCGTGTGATGGCCACGCGCGGCATCTCCTCTTCGTGATGCGTCGCCTCGGTGTCCACCGCCGGCCTCGCCTCGTATACCTCGCCTTGCGCCATCTCGCGCTCGCTCACCCCCTCGTCTGAATCACGTTCCAACTCGCCTCTTCGGACACGTTCCGGCTCGCCTCGTCAAACACGTTCTAGCGCGCCTGCGGGGCACGTCTAGCTCGCCTCGTGGGCGATCGCTTCGAGCGCCGTCATCGCGCGGCGCAAGCGCGCAAGCGCCGGCGCCGCGCTCGGGCCCAGACCCCGCACCGCCCCCGTCAGCGCCGCGCCCGCGAGCAGGTCGACCGCGTAGTGCTCGCCGAGGTAGACGAGCGCGAAGGAAAGCGTCGCGGCATAGCTCCATCCGAGCGCGCCCGTGAGCGGCCCCGCCTCTGCGAGCAGGAGCGCGGCCATCAGAGATGTGGCGAAGTGCAGCGAGGGCATCGCAGCCAGAGGATTGCCTCCAAGGACACTGTATAGAGGCCCCCAGCCGTCTCTCCAGAAATCCTCCCCGTACTCGACCATCATCCTACGCACTTCCCCGGCGCCGTGGTCTTCGCGCCCCGCTCCACGTCCCGCTCGATTGCCCGCCACCGAAGCCGCGTACCAGGGCGGCGCGGTCGGCGCGAGCCAGTAGACGCTCGCGCCGATGTCGAACACGGCGTAGGTCATCACCGCGGCGCGCGTAAACAGCTCAGGCCGGCGCACCATGATGTACACGAGCGAGCCGTGAGGCACCATGAACCACGTCCAGTGAGCCCACACGAGTACGCGATCGAGCGTCCGCCAGCTCGGCGCCCCGCTCGCGCCGTCCACGCGCGCGAGCGCGCGCTGCAGGCGCAACGTCGGCAGCTCCCCGAGACCCAGCACGCGATCGATGTGGATCGGATAGTCGATGTGCACTCGCCTCGCCTGCGCCTCTTGATCGTCGTGGGGGGTCTTGTACGCCGCCAGATACGCCCACATCTGCAGCGTGCACACCGCCACATCGCGCGTGCGTGATCGTCGCACGGCCAGGCACAGAGCCAGCGGCGCGGCAAACGCGACCGTCTGGGTCGCCAGCGGCGGCGCGCTGATGCGCTTGCGCAGCAGCGGCGCGGCGACCCCCGCCACCACGATCCCCCAGGCGGTCGCCCTGATTACCCTCGACAGCCGCACGCGAGGTGAGTATATGGTCGCGCTCTGCTCGCTCAGGGCCCGGGCACGCCCACGGACGCGCGCGCGGCCTCGGCTACGAACGCACCGATCACCCTGCTAGCCGTGTCGGCCTCCGGGTGCCACTGCACCCCGAGCACGAAGCGCTTGTCCGGCAACTCAATCGCCTCCACCAGATCATCGAGCGTCGAATGACCGCTCACCACAAGCCCTTCGCCCAATCGATCGATGCCCTGGTGATGGTGGGAGCGGGTCTCGTGCTCGGTCTCCCCAGCGGCGCGCGCCGCAAGCGTTCCCCCGAGCAAACGCACATCGTGCTCGGCCCCGTCAAACGAGCCGAGGACCCGCCGGTGCTCGCGATGGCCGAAATGCTCGGGCAGGTGCTGGCGCAGCGTGCCGCCACGGGCGACGTTGATCAGCTGCATCCCCCGGCAGATCCCCAGCACCGGGACCTCACGCTCGATCGCCGCGTTCACAAGCGCGATCTCGAACTCATCACGCTCGGGCACCGTGTCCACCGTCTCGACGTGCGCCTGCTGAGAGTAGAACGCGGGATCGATGTCGGCGCCGCCGGTGAGCACGAGCCCGTCGATCAGGCCCAGCACCTGCTCGGGCTCCTCGATCTGACGGGAGTCCGGTGGCAGCATCAGGACCAACCCCCCGGCAAGCTGCACCGCATCGACGTAGCTGCGCGCCAGCAGCATCGCCGGCTGGTCCCAGACGCTCCAGCGCGCCTGCTCGAGCGCGGTGCACATGCCGATCACGGGGCGGTCCATCCGCACAGAATAGGATCACCGGCGTGAGCGAGTCATCGATCGAGCTCGAGACCGTCGAGCTGCTGCTCGAGGACGGCGTCGCCACAGTCACGCTGAACCGGCCGCAGGCGCTGAACGCCTGGAACAAGCAGCTCGGCCTCGACCTGCTCGCGGCGCTCGAGCTTCTGGCCGCAAACGACGCTGCACGAGCGGTGGTGATCACCGGCGCCGGACGCGCCTTCTCCTCGGGCGCCGACCTGAAGGACGCCGGCGGCGGCGACTTCACGCCCGACGGGCGCCCCGACGTATACAAGGTCCTGACCGAGCGCTACCACCCGATCATGCACGCGATCCGCGAGCTTGCAAAGCCGGTGATCGCATCTGTGAACGGACCGGCGGTCGGCATCGGCTGCTCGCTGGCGCTCTGCTGCGATTTGATCGTGGCGGCGCAGAACGCCTACTTCCTGCTTGCCTTCGTCAACATTGGGCTCGTCCCCGACGGCGGCTCCTCGCTGTTCGTGCCCTCGCGCGTAGGTATGGCTCGCGCGAGTGAGCTGGCGCTGCTCGGCGAGCGCCTGGGAGCCGAGCAGGCGCTGCAGTGGGGTCTGATCAACCGCGTCGTCGCCGACGAGATTCTGCATGAGGAGGTGACCGCGCTCGCCGCGCGCCTGGCCGCCGGACCGACGCGCTCCTACGCCGGAGCCAAGCGCCAACTCAACAGCTGGCTGTATCCGAGGATGGCCGAGCAGCTGGAGCTGGAGGCGCAGATCCAGCGGGAGATGGCCGGCAGTGAGGACTTCGTGGAGGGCGCGATGGCGTTCGTCGAAAAGCGTCCAGCGCGCTTCTCGGGGAGGTAGAAAAATCCTCGTGGCAAAAGTCATCAAGCGCTTACCGTCCGGCCCTGAATAGAATCCTGCCCGCCTTGAGTCATCTGGCCCCCACACTCCTCGCCTTCTTCACGCCCAAGTCGGGTGGCTCACCCAACGCGGACCAGATCAACACCCTCTACAAGATCACGCTCGTGATCGCGCTGGTCATCTTCTTCGCGGTCGAGGGCGCGCTCGGCTACGCGCTGTGGAAGTTCCGCGCACGCAAGGGCGCAGTGGCGCACCAGACCCACGGCAACACGCGCCTTGAGATCGGCTGGACGCTCGCCGCCGCCGTGATCCTCGTCGGACTCGCGATCGTCACCTTCACCAAGCTCGCCTCGATCCAGGACCCCCCCAACTCGAGCCCAGGCAGCGAACAGCTCGGCGCCGAAAGCGGGCTGCTGTATGCGAGCGCGGAACGCAAGCTGCCCCCGAACGGCAAATCCTTGAACATCACGGTGATCGGGCGGCAGTACATCTGGCAGTACATCTACCCCGGCGCCAACCAGCGCGATGGCCTTGGCGCGCCCTACTCCTATGAGGAGATGGTCGTCCCCACCGAAACGACCGT
>Ga0302181_10000116_pt1 | contig 75486 bp, 73 predicted proteins | sample I_Palsa_E3_3_FD_198786 | JGI IMG/M metagenome (GOLD analysis project Ga0302181, IMG submission 198786) | Peat permafrost microbial communities from Stordalen Mire near Abisko, Sweden - I_Palsa_E3_3 | ecosystem: Environmental > Terrestrial > Soil > Palsa > Peat permafrost | place: Sweden...
TTTCAAGCCAACGCGCAGATGATCTCGACCGAAAACCAGATCACGCAGACCGTGATCCAGATTCCGACCCAGGCCTAAAGGCTTAACGAGCGCCGCCCATGGATCGTCTGGTATATGTGGCCATGTCAGGCGCGAAGGAAACCCTGCGCGCCCAGACCAGCAACAGCTACAACCTGGCCAACATCAGCACGGTCGGCTTCCGTGCCGATCTGTCGGCGTTCCAGTCGCAGCAGGTGCAGGGCGCCGGCCTGCCCTCGCGTGCCTACGCCACCAACGCCAGCGTCGGCGCGGATCTGGCCGGCGGCACGATCGAACAGACCGGGCGCGATCTGGACGTGGCGGTGCAAGGGCCGGGCTGGATCGCGGTGCAGAGTCCGCAAGGCAGCGAGGCCTACACGCGTGCCGGCGATCTGCGGGTCGATCCCAACGGCCAGCTGACCACCGCCGCCGGCTATCCGGTGCTCGGGGATTCAGGTCCGATAGCCGTGCCGCCGTACGCTTCGATCACGGTCGGCCACGACGGTTCGATTTCGATCGTGCCTCTGGGGCAGACGCCGCAGACGGTCGCGGTGTGCGGCCGCATCAAGCTGGTGAATCCGCCGCCCGGCGAGCTCGAGCGCACCGACGGCGGCCTGTTTCGATTGAGCAGCGGCGGCGACGCCACGTCCGACTCCACGGTGCAGCTGACGCCCGGTGCGCTGGAATCCAGCAACGTCAACATGGCGTCGGCCATGACCAACATGATCGAACTGGCGCGCAGCTACGACATGCAGCTCAAGTCGATCAAGTCCGCCGAAGACAACGACTCGTCCTCAACCAAGCTGCTGCAGACCAGCGGCTGATCCCATGACAGGAAGTATGAAGCCATGAACAGCGCACTATGGGCGGCGAAGACCGGGCTTGATGCCCAGGAGACCCAGATGGCGGTGGTTGCCAACAACCTCGCCAACGTCAACACCACCGGCTACAAGGAATCGCGCGGGGTGTTTCAGGATCTGTATTACCAGAACGTGCGCCAGGTCGGTGGCTCGACCTCGCAGGATACGCTGGCTCCGACCGGATTGAACCTCGGCACCGGCGTGCAGATGGTGTCCACGGAAAAGCTCTACACCCAGGGCAGCGTCAACCAGACCGGCAACTCGCTCGACGTGGCGATCAATGGCCGCGGGTTTTTTCAGGTGCTGACGCCCGACGGCACCCTGGCTTACACGCGCGACGGCAGCTTCCAGACCAACGCCCAGGGCCAGGTGGTCACTGCCAGCGGCTACGTGCTGCAGCCGGCAATCACGATTCCGCAGGGCGCGCAGTCGATCACCATCGGCAACGACGGCACCGTCAGCGTGCTGGTGGCGGGGCAGACCGCGCCGACCACAGTAGGGACGCTGCAGCTGGCGGATTTCGTCAACGAGGCCGGCCTGCAGCCCCTGGGCCAGAACCTGCTGACCGCATCAGCTTCCAGCGGCACGGCGCAGACCGCCAACCCCGGCCTGTCGGGTATGGGCACGCTGCAGCAGGGTGCCACCGAGAGTTCCAACGTCGATGTGGTGTCGGAGATGGTGAGCATGATCGAGACGCAACGCGCCTACGAAATGGACAGCAAGGCGATCCAGACCACCGACCAGATGCTGCAGAACCTGAGCACCTCGCTGTGATCGGCCGCGCCATATTAAAGAGTGTCATCCTGGCGGCCGGCCTGCTCGGCGCTCTGGCAGCACTCGGCGCCTGTCACACCGCGCACCCGCCGCCGACCAATTTTGCCTCCACGCTGCCCGAGGAGATTCCCGAGGTCAGCGCCGGCAATGGCGCGATCTATCAGTCCGGCCACGACCAGGCACTGTTCGACAACGCCGTGGCGCGACGCGTGGGCGATATCCTGACCATCCAGCTGGTGGAGAGCACCAACGCCTCCAAGAGCGCCGTCACCACGACCAAGAAGAACACCAGCACCACGCTGCCGGGCGCAAATATCCTGGGCGGAACGCTGACCATTCACGGGCGCAACGTGCTGAGCGGCTCGCTGGCCGACGCCAGTCAGTTCGACGGCGAAGGCACCAGTGCGCAGAGCAATCAGTTGACCGGCTTTATCTCGGTCACGGTCGCCAAGCGGCTGGCCAACGGCAACCTGCTGGTGCGCGGCCAGAAATGGATCACGCTCAACCAGGGCCGCGAATACGTACAGATCGAAGGCATCGTGCGTCCGGTGGATATCGGTCCGGACAACGTCGTGCCCTCGTACAACGTCGCCGATGCGAACATCACCTATGGCGGCCAGGGCGCGCTGGCGGACTCGAATACCAAGTCCTGGCTCGCACGCTTCTTCGATTCTCCCTACATGCCGTTCTAGCCATGGCAGCACTCATGCACAGACTTCGCTCCGGTTTCGTCATCGCCCTGTGTCTGCTGCCGGCGCTGTCGTCGGCCGAGCGGGTCAAGGATCTGGCCGTCGTGTCCGGCGTGCGCAGCAATCAGCTGGTGGGATACGGCCTGGTGGTCGGGCTCGACGGCACCGGCGACCAGACTACGCAGACCCCGTTCACGGTGCAGAGCATCATCAACATGCTGGAGAAATTCGGCGTCACTATCCCCGCCAACGTCAGTCCACAGCTCAAGAACGTTGCCGCGGTCACCGTGACCGCCCAGCTGCCGCCGTTCATCAAGGTCGGCCAGACCATCGATGTCACCGTCGGCTCCATCGGTAACGCCAGCAGCCTGCGCGGCGGCAATCTGCTGATGACGCCGATGCGCGGCGCCGACGGTGAAGTCTATGCCATGGCCCAAGGGAGCGTCGTGGTCAGCGGCTTTGGCGTCTCGGGCAAGGACGGCTCGCGCGTGAGCGTGAATGTTCCGAGCGGTGGGCGCGTTCCCAACGGCGCCACGGTCGAACATGAGGTGCGCAACGACTTTGCGACCCAGCCGTTCGTGATGCTCAACCTAAATACCCCGGATTTCACCACCGCGACTCACCTGAGCGAGGGCATCAACAAGATGCTCGGCGGAGCACCCGCGGTCGCGATCGATCCGGTGTCGATCAAGGTCACGGCACCGGCCGACAGCAACCAGCGCATCGCCTTTGTATCGGCACTGCAGGAGCTGGACATCGAACCCGGGGATGCGCCGGCGCGAGTGATCATCAATTCGCGCACCGGCACCGTGGTCATCGGTTCACGCGTGCGCGTGACGCCGGCGGCGGTCGCGCACGGCTCATTGTCGGTGACCATTACCGAGCGCCAGGAGGTCAGCCAGCCCAATGCCTTCAGCCAGGGTACGACGACGATCACGCCGCATTCGGACATCTCGATCAGCCAGCCCGAGGCACGCATGTTCGTGTTCAACGCCGGCGTGAGCCTGGATGAAATCGTGCGCGCCGTGAATCAGGTCGGTGCCGCCCCGGGCGATCTGGTGGCGATTCTGGAGGCGCTGAAAGAAGCCGGTGCGCTGCGCGCGGAACTGGTCGTGATCTAGTCGTATGAGCTCGCCGACGGTCGCACCGAGTTTCTATGCCGACTTCCAGGGCCTGGACCGGCTGCGCGCCTCAGCGGCGCGGCAGGATCCGCAGGCGCTGCGCGAGGCGGCGCGCCAGTTCGAGGGCCTGTTCACGGCCATGATGTTGAAATCGATGCGCGAGGCCTCGCTCGGCAGCGGGATGGGCGACAGCGAGGAGACCAAGACCTATCAGGACATGTACGACCAGCAGCTGGCATTGCAGATGGCTCACGGCAAGGGACTGGGACTGGCCGAGATGCTGATGCAGCAGCTGACACGCGCCAATGCGGCGCACGGCACGGCTGCGACCGCGGCAACACCGGCATCGGCAGCACCAGCAGCGGCCCCGCCGGTCACGGGCGCGGCCGGCGCCGACAAGATCTCAAGTGCGCAACAGGCCAGCTTCGTACGCACGCTCGAACCGCTGGCGCAGAGCGCCGGCCAGAGCCTGGGCGTGGCGCCCGACACCTTGATTGCGCAGGCGGCGCTCGAGACCGGTTGGGGCCGCAATATGCCCACCGACACTAACGGGCGCAGCAGCTCCAACCTGTTCGGGGTCAAGGCCGGGGATTCCTGGCGCGGTGCGGCGGTGCAGGCGAGCACCACCGAATACGATCAGGGCACGCCGAGCACGACCCGCGCGGCCTTTCGCAGCTACGGCGATGCGTCCCAGAGTGTCGGTGACTATGTCTCGCTGCTGCAGACCAGTCCGCGCTATGCCGGCGCACTGGGCGCCGGGTCGGATGTGCACGCGTTTGCCAACGGATTGCAGCGCGGCGGCTACGCCACCGATCCCGATTATGTGAACAAACTGGTTGCGACCGTCGCGACGCTGCGCCAGCTGCGTGCCGCGGGGCTCAAGTCATGAGACCTGCTGCCGAAAACGATGAATGCAGAGTCGGCGCGCCGCGCGCCGCGAGTTGCCTGATGCAGGAGCCACCATGTCCGACATGCTGAATACGGCGGTTTCCGGCCTCATGGCGTTCCAGCAGGAGCTGGATACCACCAGCAACAACATATCCAACGCGAATACGGCCGGCTATAGCCGCGAAACCACCGATCTGGTGAGCGTGCCCGGGCCGTACGTCGGCGATCTGTCGATTGGCGACGGCGTTCAGGTCAGCAGCGTGCAGCGCGTCTATGACCAGACCGTCGCCTCGCAGGTGGTATCGGCCACCAGCGCCTACAACCAGCTCAACAGCTTCTCGACCCAGGCCGCCGAGGTGGACAATCTTCTGGGCAGCACCAGTAACGGACTGTCCTCGCAGCTGCAGAGCCTGGCAAGTGCACTGCAGACCGTGGCCAACGCGCCCACGTCGTCGGCGTCGCGCCAGGCGTTCCTGAGCCAGGCGCAGCAGCTGGTGAGCAACCTGCAGAGCGACGATACCAGTCTGCAGAGTCAGGACTCCCAGGCCAATACGCAGCTGACCAGCGACGCCAGCGAGGTCACATCACTGGCGCAGAGCATTGCGGCTCTGAACAAGCAGATCATGGCCGACACTTCGCAGAGCACGCAGGCACCCAACAGCCTGCTCGATCAGCGCGACCAGCTGATCAATCAGCTCGCCACTTATGTCAATGTCACCACGTCGCAGCAGTCCGACGGCTCGGTGAATGTCTACATCGGCTCCGGCCAGACGCTGGTGAGCGGCACCAGCGCCGCCAGCCTGACGACGATTCCGAATGCCTATGACCCGTCGCAGGACGATCTGGGCTTGAGCAGTCCCGCCGGTGCAATCGACGTGACGCAGCAGATCAGCGGCGGCACCCTGGGCGGCACGCTGCAGTTTCGCAGCCAGATGCTCGATCCGGCGCGCAACAGCCTGGGGCAGATCGCCGTAGTCCTGTCGAGCGCCATGAACGCGCAGAACCAGGCCGGACTTGATCAGTCCGGCAATCTCGGCGGCGCAGTATTTTCCGTCGGCGCCCCGAGCGTGTTGCCCGACAGCGCCAACACCGGTACTGCGACCGTCAGCGCCACGGTCAGCAATGCCAACGCGATCACCGCCGACAACTACATGCTCAGGTACGACGGCGCCAACTGGAGCTTGAGCGATGCGAGCAGCGGTGCCAGCGTGACGATGACTGGCAACGGCACCGCCGGCAACCCGTTCGTGGCCGACGGCCTGTCGCTGGTGGTCGGTGCCGGCGCCCAGGCTGGCGACAGCTACCTGGTCAAGCCCACCAGCGGCGCCGTGTCCGGCATGCAGGTGCTGCTGACCGATCCGAGCCAGCTGGCCGCCGCCGCCCCGCTGCTGACCTCGGCCAACGCCGGCAACACCGGTAGCGCGACCATTGATCAGGGCAGCGTAGCCACCAACGGCAGCTGGGTACGCGGCAACTACACGCTCAGTTTCACCGGCCCGGCGGCCTACCAGATCACCAACAGCACCGGGGCCGTGGTTCAGAATGGCGCCTATACCTCCGGCGCGCCGATCAACTTCAACGGTGTCCAGGTAGCGGTCTCGGGCGCGCCCGCGACCGGCGACAACTTTTCGATCAACGACAATGCCAGCGGCAGCGGCGATAACCGTAACCTCACCGCGATGGCGGGACTGCTCGACCAGAGCCTGATCGGCGGCACCACGTCGATCAACTCGGCGGTCAACCAGATGGTCACGAACATCGGCATCCAGACCAGTCAGGCGCAGAGCGGTACTACGGCGCAGCAGTCGGTGCTGACCGACGCCAGCAATGCCCAGCAGAGCGTCTCGGGCGTCAATCTCGACGAGGAAGCCGCCAACCTGGTGCAGTACCAGCAGGCATATCAGGCCGCCGCCGAGGTCATCAACGTCGCCTCGACGCTGTTCAAATCCGTTTTAACCGCCGTGCAGGGCTGATCCATGCGCATCTCGACAGCGGAAATCACCTCGCAGGCAATTCTGGCGATCGACAACCAGTCGAGCGCGCTGCAGACCACGCAGAATGAGGTGTCGACCGGTCTGGCAGTGCAGAACGCCGCCGACAATCCGGTCGCGGCCTCGCAGATCGTGCAGCTGGAGCAGCAGCAGTCGCAGCTCACGCAGTACGGCAGCAATCTGCAGTCGGCCCAGACCCGGCTGTCGCTCGAGGAGAGTTCGCTGTCGACGGCCACCACGACGCTGCAGAGCATTCGCGACCTGGCGGTGCAGGCCGGCGATGCCACGCTCAACGACAGCGATCGCCAGCAGATCGCCACCCAGATCCAGACGCAGATTCAGGCGCTGCTGGGCACCGCCAACACCCAGGATTCCAATGGCGAGTACCTGTTCGCAGGCTACGCGACCCAGACCCAGCCGTTTCTGTCCGACAGCGCCGGCAACGTCAGCTATCAGGGCGATAGCGGCAATCGGCTGATCCAGGTCAGCGCCAATCAAAGCGTGGCCGACAGCGATACCGGTGCCACCGCCTTCATGAATATTGCAGCCGGCAACGGCACCTTCACCACCGCCGCGAATGCGGCCAATACCGGCACCGGCAGCATCGACAGCGGCTCGGTGCTCGATAGCGCGCAGTGGGTGCCGGATAACTACACGCTGACCTTCACCAGTCCGACCAATTATCAGATCACCGACAACACCACCGGCACCACGGTGGTCGCCAATGGCACCTACAGCCCCGGCACCGCCATTCAGTTCAACGGCGTTGAGGTCACCGTGAGCGGCGCGCCGGCCGCGGGGGATTCATTCAACGTCGCACCGAGCGGCAACCAGAGCATGTTCGCCACGCTCACGCAGCTGAGCACGGCGCTGTCGCAGCCGGCGGACACGGCGGCGAGCAAGGCGCAGCTGGCGAGCAGCCTGGCCAGCGCTCTGACCAATATCGATCAGGACGTCAGCCACCTGTCGACGGTATCGGCGAGCGTCGGTGCACGCCTCAATATGCTGACCGCACAGGCCACGACCAACACCGCCACCAGCACCACCCTGACCTCGCAGCAGTCCAACCTGCAGGACGTCGACTACGCCTCTGCGGTCTCGACCCTGAACGAGCAGATGGTGGGCCTGCAGGCCGCCGAGCAGTCTTATGCTGCGGTTGCACAGCTGTCGCTGTTCAAGTACCTGAGCTTCCAGAGTTAAATTGATTGTGACCTGTTGCACACTTTCAGCAATCGCGGGCTCCGAGATTCAAGTTCGGCGGCCGCGCACCGATAACCGGCCTGAACAGGAAGCGACCGTGGGGGTCGCCCAAGAGCTAGCAGCGCGCCGGACTGGGGTCCGGCGTGTGAACTAAACATCAGGAGCAACAGGCAATGTCACTGGTCCTAAACACGAATATCGATTCACTTGTGGCGCAGAACAGTCTGTCGTCCTCAGGCAGCCAGTTGTCGACTGCGCTGGCTCAGTTGTCCTCGGGCATGCGCATCAACACCGCCGCCGACAACGCCGCGGGTTACGCCATCACCCAGGGTATGACTTCACAGATCAACGGCCTGAACCAGGCTGCCAACAACGCCAGCGATGGTGTGTCGTTGACGCAGACCGCTTCCGGCGCGCTGTCAGAGGTCACCAGCGACTTGCAGACGATGCGCGACCTGGCGGTGCAGTCGCTCAACGCGACCAACAGCACGCAGGACCGAGCGGACCTGAACACGCAGTTCCAGCAGCTGATGGCTGACATCAACAACGTCGCCACCAACACGCAGTTCAACGGCGTGAACCTGCTCGACGGCACGTTCCAGGGCGCCACCTTCCAGGTCGGCGCGAATGCCGGCCAGACGATCGCGGTATCGTCCGTGGCCAGCGTCAACAGCGACAACATCGGGGGCCTCTATACCTCCGCCGGCACGGCTGCCGGCACCGGCACCACGGCGGGCGACACCGGCACGCTGACGGTCACCGATGGCAATGGCGTGACCCATACCACCGCCCTGATGACATTCACCGGCGTGGCAGCGACTGATTCGGCGACCGTTGCCGCGGCGATCAACCAGCTGTCGAGCCAGGATGGCGGCCTCATCGCTACGGTCGGCGCCACCGGCATCGACCTGAGCAGCACCGCCAACACAGCCGCCGCGGTCGCGGTTGCCTACACGGCCGGTGCGGTCGACGTGGGCACTGAGAGCCTGGCGACGCTCGGCGTCAATGCGGCCTACGACCTGACGGCCGCCACAGTAGCGGCGCCGACCGGCTTTCTGAATACTGCCGACGTGACGACGGTCGATAACTCCAACAAGGTGTTGGTGCAGATCGATGCCGCCCTGCAGCAGATTGCCACTTCGGGTGCACAGCTGGGCGCCTACCAGAACCGCTTCACTGCTGCCATCAGCGGCTTGAACACGGATGCGACCAACCTGACGAGCGCCCGCAGCTCGATCGAGGACACCGACTACGCGCAGGCCACTTCGAATCTGTCCAAGGCGCAGATTCTGCAGCAGGCCAGCACGGCGATGGTGGCGCAGGCCAATACGATTCCGCAGAACATATTGACCCTGCTCCAGAAGCTGCCGTAAGGGAATGACGCACCTTGATTGCAAGGTGCGGCTTGATAGGACCATGGAGGGTGGGCGCTGCAAGGCGCCCACCCTCGGCTTTTTTTTATAGCGGCTTGAACGGATAAGCGGCGATGACCACGACCAGCAGCACCAGCGATGGCACCACCGGACAACCGGTGGTCTCGATCGCGAGCAACTCCAGCGCCGACGCGGCTGGCGGCTCCGTCATCGACGTCAGCTCGCTGGTGTCGCAGCTGGTGGCGGCAACGGCGGCGCCGCAACAGGCGCTGATCACGAACCAGACGCAGGCCGTCAGCACGCAGATTTCCGCGCTCGGGACCTTGAAGAGCGCGCTATCGACATTTCAGTCATCGCTCAGTGTGTTGGACACGCCCACCGCGTTCCAGGTGCAGACCGCGAACAGCACCGATCAGACGGCATTCACGGCCACCGCCGGCTCCGGCGCGGTGGCAGGAACCTACAATGTGACGGTATCGGCGCTGGCGCAGGCACAGCAATTACTGTCGAAGCCATTCACCGGTGGCGCCGCAGCCACGGTGGGCACCGGCACGCTGGCGCTGTCGCTCGGCACTACCAGCTTCGACGTGACCATCGATAATACCGACAACACGCTGGCGGGCGTTGCCGCGGCCATCAATTCCGCCCCCGGTAATCCAGGCATCGCGGCCACGGTACTGCAGGGCAGCGACGGTGCCCACCTGGTGCTGTCGTCGTCGCTGAGCGGTGCCGCCAATACCATTCAGGTGACGGAGACTGACGGCGGCGGCGGCCTGGCCGCGCTGACCTACGCCACCGGTAACGTCGCCAACTATACCCAGGAGGCGGCCCCGCAAGATGCAGCGTTCAGCATCGCTGGTGTTAACTACACCAGTCCGAGCAACACGGTGACCGATGCGCTGAATGGCGTGACGCTGAACCTGCTGGCCCCCACCACCGCCGGCAGCAACGCCACCCTGAGCGTCAGCAACGACACCAGCACCATCGAAACCAACATCAACGCCTTCGTCACCGCCTACAACACGATGCTGACCGCGATCGCGCCGCTCGGCAGCTACGATGCGAGCACCAACACCGCCGGACCGATGCTGGGCAATGCTCTGCTGTCGGGCACCACCAATCAGATCCAGCAGGCGCTCTACAGCGTCGTCAACACCGGTTCATCGACCTACAACTCACTCGCGAGCATCGGCATCACGACCAATTCCGACGGCAGCCTGAGCGTCAACAACACCACGCTGACCAATGCGCTGTCGACCAATTTCAGCGCCGTGAGCCAGCTGTTCAGTGGTACCGGCGGCGTCGCCACGGCGCTCAATAGCCAGATCACCGCCGCTTTGGGCTCCACCGGAGATTTTGCGTCGCAGAGCAACACGCTGGTGCAGCAGGAAAACTCGCTCACCACACAGACCAATCAACTCAACGACCAGATGACCGCACTGAGCGCAAGCCTGACGCAGCAGTACTCGGCACTCAACGTGCTGCTGTCATCGCTGCAGACCACCTCCGCCTACCTGTCACAGCAGTTTGCCAGCCTGCCGCTGGTGCAGAGCGCGCCGGAAGCCTAAAGGCGCCTGATCGCGCGCAGTCTCAAGTTAGCGCCGCCGCGGCCGTTATATTCACCATCAAGGATCGATGGAGTAGGGCGGCGTGAGCTCGTATGCGCGAAATTCCAAGCTGGCGGCTTACCAGAGCGTATCGGTACACGGCGGTGTTGCCAACGCCGATCCGCACGGTCTGGTGCTGATGCTGATGGACGGAGCCGTGGAGCGCATGAACGCGGCTCGCGGCTGCATCGAGCGCGGCGACATCGTGCGCAAGGCGAAGTTGTTGCACAGCTGCATCAGCCTGATCGGCGAACTGCGCGGCTGCCTCGACATGGCCCGGGGCGGCGCGATCGCGCAGAACCTGAGCGATCTCTACGATTACATGATGCGCCAGCTGGCGCGTGCCAATGTCGACAACAACCCTGCGTGTATCGCCGAGGTGCTGAGCCTGCTGGCGGAGATCCGCAGCGCCTGGATCGCCATCGGCCCCGAGGTGCGGCAAATGACGCGGGCGGTGCCCCCGAGCGCGTAGAATAGCGGCGGCGCCGACCGTGCCCGTATCGGTGCGCCAAGGAGCCCGCATGCACGAAGAACTCGATACCGCCGTACTCGACAACGAGCTCGCGTATCAGGACGTGCTGCCGGTGCAGTGGATGACGCTGTGGGAGCCACCGGACCGGTTCGAGTTGCTCGGCCTGGAGGAAGCCAATCTGCTGCTGCTGCAGGCGTGTCTTGCGGTCGAGGAGCATCCGGCGCGCGATAAGAACGAAGACCTGGGACCGGTGGCCGGTGAGATTGCGCGCCTGGACTTCAAGCTCAATCTGGTCATGCAGCTGCTGGCAAAACTGGTGGCGAAGGATCGCATGCCGCCCGCGACCAGCATCCTGTTCAACAGCCTCGGCGCCTCCTGGAGCTGTATCGGCCAGACGCCGCCGGTGGGCGGGCATGGATTGCTGCGCGTGCAGCTGCGCAGTTCGCTGCCGCAGGCGCTGGAACTACCGGCGCAGGTCACCTCGGTCGAGGGCAGCACAGCTAAAGTGAAATTTACCGGGCTTGCGGCCGGCGTAGCGGAGCGTATTCAGCGCCTCGCGTTCGTGCGCCATCGCCGGCACGTTGCCGATACACGCAAAGCGCGGGTATGAAACTCCGATATTAGGGAATTTGCGACGCTGTACTCAGAGCCAGTGTGACGTAATCCCTCTTGTTTGCATAACCCAAAAACTAGTCTGTTCCTTCGACACGTGAAGGAACAATAAGTCCATGGCTGAATCAGCCGCAGCGACCGGCGCATTCGTCAAATCAGGTGCACGCCATCCCTACCAGATGGCGGCTCCCGGCGCAGCGATTCTGCCCACCGGCAACTCGATGCTCATCCGCCACGTCAATCAACTCATTGGCCAGGTGGCCGCATTCGACAGCAACGTGCTGATCCTTGGCGAGTCCGGTACCGGCAAAGAGGTGGCCGCGCGTGCCATCCACCAGTGTTCGCCGCGACGGACGCGTACCTTCGTACCGATCAATTGCGGCGCCATACCGGCGGAGCTGCTCGAGAGCGAGCTGTTCGGGCACGAGAAAGGCGCCTTCACCGGCGCGCTGGCGGCGCGCAAGGGCCGGTTCGAGATCGCCGAGGGCGGAACCATCTTTCTCGACGAGATCGGCGACATGAATCCCACCATGCAGGTGAAGCTGCTGCGGGTGCTGCAGGAGCGTGTATTCGAACGCGTCGGCAGCTGTGTCTCCCAGCGTTGCGATGTGCGCATCATCGCGGCGACGCATCACGATCTAGAGGAATCTATCGTCAAGGGCACGTTCCGCGAGGACCTGTTCTATCGCCTCAACGTGGTACCGATCGAGATGCCGCCGCTGCGAGACCGCGGCGAGGATCTGGGGTTGCTGATCGCCGATCTGGTGCAGCGTATTGGCGCCGCGGGCCGGCCCCCGGTGCAGTTCGCCGCCGCGACCATCGAGGCGCTGCGGGCCTACCGCTGGCCCGGCAACGTGCGCGAGCTGGGTAATCTGATCGAGCGCATGTCGATCCAGTGCGGCGCGCGCGCGGTGACCATTGCCGATCTGCCGGCGCGCTACCGTCCGGCGGACTGGAGTGCCGGGAGCGCAGCCGCGCCGGCGGTCGCGGAGTTAATCGCGTCGGCTCCGGCGATCAGCGTGCTCGGACCGGTGCTCGATGCGCTGTCGCACGAGGCGAGCGGGCAGGTGACGCCGGGCGATACCACTCCGGGCGATGCCACCCCGGACGGTACCGTTGCGGACGATGACGAACGCGCAGCGATCGATCCGCGGCTGGCCGATGCTCTGCTGGATGACATCCCGAGCGATTTCGACCTGCGCGGCTATCTGGAATCGCTCGAACAACGGCTGATCGTGCGAGCGATGCGGATCGCCGACGGCACGGTGGCGCAGGCCGCCCGGCTGCTGGGTCTGCGGCGCACCACGCTGGTGGAGAAGCTGCGCAAGTATTCGCTCGCCGGCAGCGACACGGCGGCGTCGGAATCTTGACGTTGAGGCGGCGGCAATCCCCCGCCATCGTGAGCCGCGTCACAGATTGAAGTCGGCACGCAAATTGCTCCTGTCTTCGTCAACACGACGAAGTTGAAGAGGCAATGACAGTTTCAACCTACCTTCACGAGCCCGTGGCCTGTGCCGAAGTCTCCATGCGGCTTATGACGCTGGCGCGGCGCGTCGCGCGCAGCGAATGCACGGTGCTGATCGCGGGTGAATCCGGCACCGGCAAGGAGGTGCTGGCGCGCTATATCCATCGCCACTCGCTGCGCGGCGCGCAGCCGTTCGTCGCGGTCAACTGCGCGGCGATCCCGGAGAGCATGCTGGAGGCGATTTTATTCGGCTGGGAACGCGGCGCGTTCACCGGGGCGCAAGCGGCTCATCCCGGCAAGTTCGAGCAGGCACAGGCCGGCAGCCTGTTGCTGGATGAAATCTCCGAGATACCGCTGTCGCTGCAGGCCAAGCTGCTGCGCGTGCTGCAGGAGCGCGAGGTCGAGCGCCTGGGCGCGAGGCACACCATCGGACTGGACGTGCGCGTCATCGCCACCACCAACCGCAACCTTCGCAGCGACGTCGCCGCCGGACGCTTTCGCGAGGATCTGTATTACCGCCTGAACGTGTTCCCGCTGACGCCGGTGCCGCTGCGCGCGCGCCGTGACGACGTATTGCCGCTAGCGATGCGCCTGCTGGCTTCGTATTGCAAACCCGGTGCCCGCATACCGGCGTTGCTGCCCGACGCGGCGCAGCTGCTGTTGACCTATGAGTGGCCCGGAAACGTGCGTGAACTCGAGAACGTGATGCAGCGGGCACTGGTGCTGTGCGAGGGCGACCTGATCCGCGCGACTCATATCGCGTTTGAGCCGGCGGGCGGCGAGATCCGCAACATCGCCCCCATCAGCCGTAGCGCTGTCGCGTCACACGTCGTGGCGATGCCAGGCCTGCCGCACGACCAGACAGCGTCGGGCGCGCTGGCGGATTCACTGGCGCTGGCCGAGCGGCAGATCATCTCGCGGGCATTACGTGCCCACGCCAGCCGCGAGCGCGCCGCCGAGCAGCTCGGCATCAGCGCCCGTACGTTGCGCTACAAACTGGCGCGGTTGCGCGCCGCCGGCATCGATCTGTCGGATGAGCTGCAGGCGGCCGGGGGTGCCGCATGAGCAACATCGCCATCGATCAGGTACTGGCGCAGATTCGTTCCATGTCGCTGCAGGCTGCCAGCGCCGCCAAGCCGGCCGCGCCAGCCGCGATCAACGCTCCCGGCAGCGCCGGCGCGGCCACCGGGCCGGCTTTTGGCGATCTGCTCAAGCAGGGCATCGATTCGGTCAATCACAGTCAACAGAGCGCCAGCGCCCTGGCCGATGCCTGGGAGCGCGGCGTATCGGGGGTTGACCTGGCGCGCGTGATGATCGAGAGCCAGAAGGCCTCGGTGTCATTTCGCGCGCTGACGGAAGTGCGTAACCGCCTGGTCAGCGTGTACCAGGACATCATGAACATGTCGATCTGATCGGCTGATGGGAACAGGCTATGGCGAATAATCAGACTGCGGCTTTCTCCGGCCGCGTCGCTCTCAATCTCCGGCCGCTGCTGCTGCTGCTGGGCATCGCCGCGGCGGTGGCTGTCGGCGTCACGGTGGTGCTGTGGTGGCGCGGTCCGAGCTGGAGCCTGCTGTACGGCAATCTGTCCGATTCCGATGCCAGCAGCGTGGTGCAGGCGCTGCAGACCGCGTCGATCGAATACAAGCTCGATGCCAGCAGCGGCGCGATCATGGTGCCCGCGGAACGGGTGCACGACGCGCGCCTGCAGCTCGCGGGTCAGGGACTGCCGCAGGGCAAGAACTCCAGCGTTGAGTTGATGAGCAAGGATCCGGGCTTCGGCGTCAGCCAGTTCATGGAGAACGCGCGCTACCAGTACGCCCTGGAAGGCGAGCTGGCGCGCACCATTTCATCGCTGCAGGCAGTGGAGGCGGCACGCATTCACCTGGCACTGCCGCAGCAATCGGCCTTCGTGCGCGATCGGCGTCCGGCCAGCGCCTCGGTGCTGCTGCAGCTGCGTCCCGGAAACCGCCTGCAGGCCGAACAGGTGTCGGCGATCGTTCACCTGGTGGCATCGAGTATTCCGGAACTGGATTCCGATAACGTCACGGTGGTCGACCAGCAGGGGCGGCTGCTGTCGTCGCCGAAGAATTCCGAGTCCGCGGTCACCGCCGAACAGTTCGAGGCTGCGCACCGCGTCGAAGACAGCTACATCCAGCACATCGAGCAGCTGATTGCGCCGCTGGTGGGCGACGGGCGGGTGCATGCACAGGTCACGGTGGACCTGGACCCCGGCGCAACCGAGGAGGCGCATGAGCAGTACAAGCCCGAGAGCGCCATCGTGCGCAGCGAGCAGAGTGCGGAGGAGATCTCGCATTCTCCCAGTGCAGCCAGCGGCGGCATCCCGGGCGCCCTGACCAATCAGCCGCCGGCCGGCGGAGTTGCGGCTGTCACTCCCAAGCCGGCGGCAACCCCGGCAGGGAGCGCCGGCGCCAACAGCGCGGCTGCCGCCAAAGCTGAAGCCAGCGCGACCGCTGCTGCGAGCGCCGCCGCGAACACGCCGGAGAACACCTCCAAGCAAAGCACGCGCAATTACGAAATCGATCGCACCGTGAGCTACTCGCGCCAGCCCGCCGGCCGCGTCAGGCGCGTGACGGTGGCGGTGTTGGTGGACAACATTCGCCAGCTCGGTGCCGACGGCAAAGCCGCCGAGCGGCCGTTGACCAAGCCGGAGATGGAGGACATCACACGCCTGGTCAAGGATGCCGTCGGCTTCAACGAAGCGCGCGGCGACAGCGTCAACGTCGTCAACCAGCCGTTCCTGCCGCAGGCTACCGAGACCCTCAAGCCGGAAGTGATACCGCTGTGGCAGCGCCCCTGGGTGCGCGACGTGGCGCGCCTGATCGCGGGCGCACTGGTGCTGGTGGCGCTCGCCCTAGGGGTGCTGCGGCCGCTGATCAAGAACCTGTCGAGTCACGCGCTGTCGGCGGCGGCGCCGGAGCTACTGCCGCCCGGCGCCCGCGCTCAGGAAGATCGGCCGATGGTGCCGTTGGCGGCCGGACAGTCGCTCGCCTATGAGCAGCAGCTGGTGCAGGCGCGCGGTCTGGTGACACAGGATCCCAAACGCGTGGCGCAGGTCGTGCGGACCTGGGTGGGCGAGCAATGAGTGAAGCCCAGCTGTCGCGCTCAGGTGTGGATCGGGCCGCCATCCTGCTGCTCGCGCTGGGCGAGCAGGATGCCGCGCAGGTGCTGAAGCATCTGGGTGCGAAGGACGTGCAGCGCGTGGGCGCCGCCATGGCGCAGCTGTCCTCGGTGACGCGCGAAGAGGTGTCGACCGTGCTGACGACATTCTCCAGCAACGTCGACCAGCAGACCTCATTCGGTGTCGGCACCGATGACTACATCCGCAAGGTGCTGAACGAGGCGCTGGGAGCCGACAAGGCCGGCGGCGTCATCGACCGCATCCTGCGCGGCCGCAGCGGCCGCGGACTGGAAGCGCTCAAGTGGATGGAGTCCAAGGCCGTGGCAGAGATGCTGCGCAATGAACACCCGCAGATCATCTCGATCGTGCTGTCCTATCTCGACTCGGATCAGGCGGCGGAAATCCTGACGCAGCTGCCGGAAGCGATGCGCGCCGAGATCCTGATGCGCATCGCGACCCTCGACGGAGTGCATCCGACGGCGCTCAACGAGCTCGATGAGGTGCTCGAAAAACAGTTTTCCGGCAACGGTGCCGGCAAGACCGCCGGCGGCTTCGGTGGACCGAAGGCGGCGGCGGAGATCCTCAATCTGGTCGGCACTGCGCACGAAGGCACGATCATGGCGCAGATCGCCAAGGTGGACGAACCATTGAGCCAGAAGCTGCAGGATCTGATGTTCGTGTTCGAGGATCTGTCCGAGGTCGATGATCGCGGCATGCAGGAACTGCTGCGCGAAGTGCCGGGAGACAAGCTGATCCTCGCCCTCAAGGCGGCGGACGAGGCGCTGAAGCAGAAGATCTTCAAGAACATGTCGGAACGGGCCGGACAGATGATGAAGGACGACCTGGAGGCCAAGGGTCCGGTGCGACTGTCGGAGGTGGAGGCGGCTCAGAAAGAGATTCTGATGACCGCCAAACGCATGTCCGACGAGGGTCGTCTGGCGCTGGGCGGCAAGGGCGGAGAGCAGTATGTCTAAGGCCGGCGGCGCTGCGGTGTGGGAGTTGCCGCCGATCGACGGGCCGGTGGTCGCTCGCCGCCGCCAGGGTGCCGATCTTGACGCGGTCGAGCGCGAGGCCTGGGACAAGGGCTATGCCGAAGGCCGCGAGGCGGGTGTGGTGGCTGCGATGCAGGAACAGCGCGCGGCGCAGGCTGAGATCGACCGCCGGGTGCAGCACCTGGGCTCAATCCTGGAATTCATGGCGAGGCCGATGGCTGAGGTCGACGATCAGGTGCAGCGGCAACTGGCCATGCTGGCCGCTGCGATTGCGCGCCAGGTGGTACGGCGCGAGATCAAGCTGCAACCGGACGACATCATCGGCTTGATCCGCGACACGGTGTCGTTGCTGCCGGTGACGGCGCGCGAGGTGCGCGTCCACCTCAATCCCGAGGATGCGAAACTGGTGCGTTCGCGGCTGGCCGAAGTCACCAGCGAGCGCGCCTGGAGCATCACCGAAGATCCGATTCTGCCGCGCGGGGGCTGCCGCGTGACCAGCGAGAACTCGAGCATCGATGCGCAGGTGGAACAGCGTCTCGGTGCCGCGATCGCCGCGGTGCTCGGCGACGAGCGCAGCGCGGTCGCGGTCGGGGCAGCGCGATGAACGCCCTGTACGCCCCGGCGGCGCAGCGCTGGGCGCGCGCGCTGGCGCGCTACCAGGAACGCCTGAGCGACGTGCCGCCGCCGGTGGTGTCCGGGTGCCTGACGCGCATGGTCGGTCTGACGCTGGAAGCTTCCGGTTGCCAGGCCGCAGTGGGCGATCGCTGCGAGATCGTCAGCGCCGACGACTCGCACATCGAAGCCGAGGTGGTCGGTTTTGCCGGGGACCGGCTGTATCTAATGCCGACCGGCGATATTCACGGACTCAAGCCCAATGCACGGGTAGTGCCGCGTCCGCACGCCGGCACGGTGCGCGTGGGACCGAAGCTCCTGGGTCGCATCGTCGATGGCGCCTGCCAGCCGCTGGACGGTCAGGGCCCGATCGAATCCGAGGCCAGCGTGCGGCTCACCGGTTCTCCGACCAACCCGCTGCTGCGCCAGGCGATCACCCAGCCGCTGGATGTCGGCATCCGGGCGATCAACGGACTGCTGACGGTTGGCCGCGGCCAGCGAGTCGGCTTGTTCTCCGGCAGCGGCGTCGGCAAGAGCGTGCTGCTCGGCATGATGGCGCGCTACACCGCGGCCGATGTGATCGTCGTCGGCCTGATCGGTGAGCGCGGTCGCGAAGTGAAGGAATTCATTGAACGTATTCTTGGCCGCGAGGGCCTGGCGCGCTCGGTGGTGGTCGCCACTCCGGCCGACTACCCACCGCTGATGCGGCTGCACGGCGCCTGGCTGGCGACCGCGATTGCGGAATATTTTCGCGACCGCGGGCAGAACGTATTGCTGATCATGGATTCGCTGACGCGCTTCGCGCAGGCGCAGCGCGAGATCGCGTTGGCGATCGGCGAGGCGCCGGCAACCAAAGGCTACCCGCCCTCGGTATTTGCACGCCTGCCGCAACTGGTGGAGCGCGCTGGCAATGGCATCGCCGGCGAGGGCTCGATCACCGCCTTCTACACCGTACTGGCGGAGGGCGACGATCCGAACGACCCGATCGTCGACGCCGCACGCGCGGTGCTCGACGGGCACATCGTGCTGGCGCGCCGCATCGCCGACGGCGGGCGCTACCCGGCCATCGATGTCGAAGCTTCGGTGAGTCGAGTCATGCACGACATCGTGCCGGAACCGCAACTCGAGCTGGCACGCCGCTTTCGACAGATAACGGCACTGTACGAGCACAACCGCGACCTGATCACCATCGGCGCCTACCAACGCGGCAGCGACCCGCGTATCGACAATGCAATTGCGCGCTGGCCGCAGATCGAGGGCTATCTGCGCCAGGACATGCGCGAGCGCGTGAGCCTCGGCCACAGCACCGCCCAGCTGGCGGCGACCATGGCGGAGACCGCCGAAGCCCCGAAAACCAAGTGAGGATCTAAGTGAAGCGATCGAAACGGTTGGAGCCGGTAGGCGTTATGGCGCAAGAGACCGAGCGGGAATGCGCGGTGCAGATGGCGAGCGTGCAGGGCCGCCTGGCGGACGCGGAGCGTCGCTGCCACGAGCTCAAGCGCTACCTCGAAGAATATCGGGACATGTTCCGGCGGCGGGCCACCGCCGGCATGGGAGTTAGCGGCATGCGCGACTACCAGACATTCATCGCGCGGCTGGGGGACGCGGTGCGGCAGCAGGAGGGCGCTATCGGGCAGCTGCAGGCCGATTGCGAACGTGCCCGCGCCAGCTGGCTGCAGGCCGCGGCGCGCAGCAGTGCGGTGCGCAAAGTCATCGCCAATGTACGCTCCGAGGACCAGCGGCTCGAGGATCGCCGCAACCAGAAAGAATCGGATGAACATGCTCAGCGACAGGGCGGTGCACGCTGATGTCCGGCAAAGTGTCAGCGGCCGCTTCCGCCAGCGCCGGGGCCAACATCGCCGGAGGCAAGGCCGTTGCCGCCACGGGCGGGGCGGCGAGCGCTGGCCATGCGGGCTCGGATGGCGTGGCTGCGACGCCTGGCGCGCGCAGCGCCGCCGGCCCCGGCTCGAACCCTAGTGCGGGTGCGGGCGGTGGCGGCCGCTTTTCCTCGGCGATGGCCGATGCCGCACATGCCGGCGAGCACACGGCAGACGCGCCGCTGAGCAAGCCCAATGCCGATGCCGCGGCCGAGCACAGCGCGCCATCAAGTCCGGCGCCCAGTGCGACTTCCCCCCAGATTGGTGCCGATGTGCCAGCGCTGCTGAGCGCGGCTGCGGCCAGTCCGAATTCCTCTGCGCTCGCTGCGAGCGGCACTGCCGGGGCCGGCAAAGCCAGCGGCGGCAAAGCCGGCCTCAAGAGCGGCGGTGGCGCGCGCAGTACCGTGGCCGACACTGCGCCTCCGGCGCCGAGCGAGCCGGTGGTGCTGGCGATGTTGCTGGCCGCCAGCGGCATGCAGCTGAGCAGTGCCGGCGCTAGCGGCAGCGCCACCGATGCCGCCGCGGGCGCAGCGGACTCTACCGGCGATAGCCGCCAGGCTGCGATTTCCGTCACCCGACTTGCGGCAAGAATCATCGCCGGACTACCCGCGTCCGATCCGGCTACCGATACTGCGACCGACCCGGTGCTGAGCGCTGCGGCCACCGCGATGGCTAGCCCCGCGCCCGCGCCCGCGACCAGCGATGCCAACAGCCCGCTGCTGGCCGCGTCGGCGCCCGACGCCACGAATTCAGCAAGCGTAGCTGCGAGCCCTGGTTCCGCCGGCGCCGAAGTGTCCGACAACGCAGCATTGCCGGCCGCCAGGAGCGCGATTGTCGATACGACGCCGGCGCAGCCGTCGATCATGACCGACAGCAGCGGTCTGCCTGAGCTGGTACGCAGCTTTGCCGGCAGCGCGCCACAGACGCCGCCGGTGCAAGCGAGCATTTCCGTTCCGGTCGCCAATGTCGACTGGCCGCACGCGGTGGCCGCGCAGGTGCACTGGTTCGTCAACAACGACGTACAGAGCGCGACGCTGCGCCTGTCGCCTGAACATCTGGGCCCGGTCGAGGTGCGCATCGACGTGCACGACTCGCAGGTGAACGTGAACTTCAGCGCAGCGCACCCTGAGACGCGCGTCGCGCTGGAACAGACGGTGCCGCGCCTACGCGAGATCCTGGCCGGCGGCGGTCTGACCTTAGGGCAGGCCAATGTGCAGCAGGAATCGCGACCCGGGTCACAACCGGCCGCAAGTCCGGTTCGGCCGGCGTTCACGGCAGCGCTGGCTGTGGAACCGGTCGCAGTCGCGGCGCCCCAGGGGCTTGGTCTGGTCGACGAGTACGCCTGAATGTGCGCCACGGCAGCGACAGTTTTCCGGCGTTATCAGCAAAGTCGCGCTGGCACAACGCTTGCTCTGATGAACAGCACCTGACCAGCAACCGACAGCAACGTAGCGAGCACCACCGAACATGGCTACCGAACCCGCCAAGAAGGACCCTGCAGCCAACGTGCAGCCGATCAAGCCCAAGAAAAAGGGCAAGCTGCTGTGGATTGTCATCGCCCTGGTGGTGCTCGGCGGCGGCGCCGGCGCCTGGTTTGCCTTGAAGCCGGCCGCGCAGCCCGAGACTGCCGCGGCGGCCGGTAATCCGGCGGCCCCGCACGCGGCGCCGATCTACTACAAGTTCGATCCCGCATTCGTGGTCAATTTCGGCGGCGAAGGCAGCGCCCGCTACCTGCAGGTGACGGTCGAGGCGATGTCGCGCGACATGAAGGTCATGGAAAGCCTGAAGAATTTCGAGCCCGCGGTGCGCAACGACCTGGTGATGCTGTATTCCGGCCAGGATAACGCCACGCTGATGACGGTGGAGGGCAAGGAGAAGCTGCGCGCCGCGACGCTCGCGATCATCCGCAAGGTCCTCGACAGCGAAGGCGGCAATGGCCAGGGGCTCGAAGCGGTCTACTTCACCAGTTTCGTGATCCAATGACCGTGGGCGCTGAGATCCTCAATCAGGATGAAATCGATGCCCTGCTCCGCGGCGTCGACGACGGCGCGGTGCCGACTGCGCCGCCGCCCGAGACCCCTGGCGAGGTGCGGGCCTACGATATCGCCACCCAGGTGCGGCTGGTGCGCGGCCGCATGCCGACGCTCGAGATGATCAATGACCGCTTCGCGCGCCAGTTTCGCATCGGACTGTTCAACATGATTCGCCGCACGGCGGAGATCAGCGTCGCGCCGGTACGGGTGCAGAAATTCAGCGAATATATACAGAACCTGCACCTGCCCACGAGCCTGAATCTGATCCGTCTCAATCCGCTGCGTGGCACGGCATTGCTGGTGCTCGACGCGACTCTGGTATTCGCCCTGGTGGACAACTTCTTCGGCGGCAACGGTCGCTACGCCAAGATCGAGGGGCGCGAATTCACCATGACCGAGGGCCGCGTCATCCAGATGGTGCTGCGTCAGGCGTTTGCCGACCTTACCGAGGCCTGGAACATCGTTACCAGCATCAATCTCGAGTACCTGAACTCGGAGATCAACCCGCACTTCGCCAATATCGTCAGTCCGTCCGAGATCGTGGTCGTAACCTCGTTCAAAGTCGACCTGGAAGGCGGCGGCGGCGAGCTGCATGTGACCATGCCGTACGCGATGATCGAGCCGATCCGCGACCAGCTGGATTCCGGGGTGCAGAGCGATCGTGCGGAACGCAACGACAGCTGGACCCAGGCGCTGCGCGAGGAGATCGAGGAGGCCGAGGTCGACATCGTGCCGGTGCTGGGCAAGAGCTCGCTGTCGGTCGGCCGGCTGGTGGATCTGAAGCCCGGCGACGTCATTCCCTGCGACTTCGACGGCCACGTGACGCTGTACGCGGAAGGCGTGCCGGTACTGCGCGGCAGCTATGGCGCCTCGCGCGGGCAGCAGGCGGTCAAGGTCACACAACGCATCTCGCGCCACAAACCGCCGGTGTTAAGTAATATCGTCATAGGTGCAAAAGTATGAGTACTGCTACAGCGAACGCGGCCGAACCACAGCCGGCGCCATTGGGCAATCTGAAGCCCGATGCACCGGAAGCCGGCACAAACCGTGAACTGAATCTCGATGTGGTGCTGGATATCCCGGTCACACTGTCGATGGAGGTGGGACGCAGCCGCATCAGCATCCGCAATCTGCTGCAGCTCAACCAGGGCTCGGTGGTTGAGCTCGAGCGGGCGACCGGCGAACCGCTCGACATCTACGTCAATGGCACGCTGATAGCCCACGGTGAAGTGGTCGTGGTCAACGACAAGTTCGGCATCCGTCTGACGGACGTCGTCAGTCCGGCCGAGCGGATTCGTCAATTGAAGTAACGCAAGCCTCAAGATTGGCGGCCGCGGGCCGATATTACAGGCGGTAGTAGAATTTCGGAGTAGCGCATCGTGTCAGCGCCGAGCAGATCGCAGCCAGCCGAGGCCGAATCCAACGGATCGCCGTTCCAGTTCCTGAGCGACCTGGCCCGCGAGCTGTCCGCCGGCCGCATCGACCTGCCCTCGTTTCCGGATGCCGTGGCGCGCGTGCAGCACGTGCTGAGCGACGACAGCATCACCAGCGAGCGCATCGCGCGCGTGGTGAGTTCCGACGCGGGCCTCGCCGCGCGCATCCTGACCATGGCCAATTCGACGCTACTGCACCGCGGCGGTTCGCCGGTCACCGATCTGAAGGTCGCCGTCACCCGCATCGGTCACGACAGCATCCGCGCCGCGGCGCTCGCGTACGCGACCGCGCAGGTGCGCCACGCCGCCGAACTGGCCCATATCCGAAGCGATCTTGAGCGATTCTGGCAGGAGGGCGTACGTGTGGCCGCGCTGGCGCACGCGATGGCCAAGGAGACACGACTGATGCGTCCCGATGAGGCGCTGCTGGCCGGTCTGCTGCACAACATCGGCAAGGTGTACATCATTGCGCGCACGCCCAGAGAAGCAGTCCACATCCAGATTGATGACGCCGTACTGCGCGATTGGCATCCCGGTATCGGTCAGGCGCTGATAGAGAACTGGAAGCTGCCGGAAGGGATTGCGACCGCGGTGGGCGGCCAGCTCGAGATCGAGCGCTCCCACGAGGGCCCGGCCGACCTGCAGGACCTTTTGATCGTCGCCGTGAACCTGGCAGCGCAGATGGCGAGCAAAGTGGACGATGCGGCGATGACAGACATGCCCGCCGCGGCGATCATGCGGCTGACCGACTCGTCGTTTGTGCGTATCATGCTGGAGTCGCAGACGGAAATGGAAACGCTGCAGGCCGCGCTCGGCTAGCAGATCGTTCCAGCCAGCGCGCCTGCGCATCCAGGCGCGCCAGTGCCCAGAGCCGGTCGTCATTTCCTAGCCTGGCGCGCGCCACCGCGTGGCTGAGCACGCTTAGCGTCTGATCGTAGACGTCGAGCGGCACCGGGAACGGATGCCCGTCCTTGCCGCCATGCGCCATCGCAAATCGCGCCGGGTCGGAGAAGCGCGATGGGGCACCGTGGATCACCTCGGCCACCAGTGCCAGCGCCGCCACTGTGCGCGCGCCGACGCCCGGCGTCAGCAGCAATTCGCCGAAATCCTTTGGTCCCCGATCGGCCGCGGCGCGCAGCGCCGCGTGCAGGCGACTGAGCACGACGTCCGATGCCCGGATGTCGTGATGCGCGGGCATCTGCAGGTGGGGTTGCGGTGGTTCGGGCTCAGGCTCAAGCTCAGGATCGGGCAGCGGAAACAGATGCAGTGTCGGGGTGCTCGATTCGCGCAGCCGCAGCAGCGTCGCCACGGTGCGATCCGGGCCGCCGAGCACCAGCGCAAGGCTCGCGCTGCGGCTGTCTGCCGCACGCGCATCCGCCAGATTGACGATGATGCCGTGATTGCGGCCGTCAATGGCGGCATGGGGAGAATCCAGGAAACTGTCCAGACCCTCCGACAGCCAGTGATATCGTCGCGCTTCGCGCCGCTGCTGATTCATACCCTGCTGCACCACGCACCAGCGGCCGTTAGCTGCGGCGATAAATGCGTGCAGGTACAGGTCATAGCCATCCTGTACCGCGGCGCCGTCGACCTTGGCCACCAGCCGGCTGGCTTGCGTCAGCGCCTGGGCGTCGAGTCCGGTCTCATCGCCGAGCCGGGCAAGCTGCGCCGGCGTCTCGCGGCCGCGCAGGCCCTTGCCCCCGCAGACGTAGATACCAAGCTCGTGACGGATCGGTGCCAGCCCGCGTTGCAACGCTCCCACGACGCTGGTAGTCATGCCCGAGGAGTGCCAGTCCATGCCCATGACGGCGCCGAACGACTGAAACCAGAACGGATGGGCGAGGCGGCGCAGCAGTTCGTCGCGGCCGTAGTGATGCACGATTGCCTCGGCCATCACCCGGCCCAGCGCCGCCATGCGCGTGGCAAGCCATGGCGGCACATGGCCGCGGTGCAGCGGCAGATCGGCGCTTCCGGTGCGTCTGGTCACCGCCGCATTGTGCCGGATCGTCACGCCCGCGCGCACGTTGCGGTTTGACCGGGCTAATATGGGCGCTCCGGAGCGGCTCGTGGTTCGAGCCATGGATGACCTGCCGTGAATCAAGCCAGCACAGCGGCGCCGCAGAAAGCCATTCCGTCGTCCTACGTGATTGCGGTGTTCGTCGGGAATGGCCTTGAGTTCTACGACTTCCTGAGCTATGCGCTGTTTGCCGTCTATATCGGCCGCGCGTTTTTCCCATCCACCAACAGTGCGATGAGCCTGCTGCTGTCGCTGGCGACGTTCGGGATCGGATTCGTCACCCGCCCGATCGGCGCTATCGTGCTGGGTACGTTCGGCGATCGCGCCGGTCGCAAGCCCGCGATGCTGATCTCATTCCTGCTGATGGGTGTCGGCATGCTGGGTCTGGCACTCACGCCGTCCTATGCGCGCATCGGTATCGCCGCGCCAATACTCGCGGTCCTGTTCCGGCTCATTCAGGGCTTTGCGCTCGGCGGGGAAGTGGGTCTGACCACCGCCTACATAGTCGAGGCCGCGCCTGCCAATCGCCGCGGATTGTATGGTTCCATGCAGTACCTGACGCAGGATGCGGCCAACCTGCTGGCGGCGCTGGTCGGGGTAGCGCTCTCGAGCGCGTTGAGTCCGCAGCATCTGCAGGACTGGGGCTGGCGCATTGCATTTCTGCTCGGCGTGATCATCGTACCGTTCGGGATGGTGCTGCGCGACCGGCTGCCCGAAACCCTGCACGCCGCGGACGATGCCGCGCTGGCGCCCGACGCGACGCGCGGCGCGCTGGGGCTTTCGGCGCGCATCGGGCCGTACCTGCCAATCATTGTTTTCGGCCTGGTGATGCTGTCGTCCGGAACCATCGGCTCCTATGTTCTGGAATACCTGACCACCTATGCGCTCAACACGCTGCACCTGCCGGCCGGCATATCATTCGGCCTGGTGGTCGCCACCTCGATATGTGCCATCATTTTCGATCCCATCAGCGGCGCCCTGTCCGACCGTTACGGCCGCCGCAGGATCATCCTCATCGGCTACACACTGACCCTGGTGTCGGTGTTTCCAGCGTTTTGGATCGTCAATCGCTATCCATCGCCATGGATCGTCTATGCCATGATGGGCCTGATCGCCGCGCTGTTCGCGCTGGGCACGCCGCCGGTGATCGTCGCTTTGACGGAGGCATTGCCGAAAAAAATCCGCGCCGGCGTGGTCGCTACTACCTATGCGTTCGCGATCTCGGTGTTCGGCGGCTCGACGCAGTTCGTCATCAGCTGGCTCATTCAGCGTACCGGCAATCCGCTGGCCCCGGCGTGGTACTGGATCGGCGCACTGCTGCTGGGGCTGACGGCCGCATTACTGATGCCGGAGACCGCGCCCGAGAGAGCCGGCTCCGGCGCACCGCTGCCGTCTTTCGAATAGCCGCGGCATTTCCCAGAAGACTACTCAAACGTAATTCAGCGCGGGAGATTGGGGTGAATGACCGAGGTCGCGCCGTTTCTGCCGGTGGTGGCCGTCCGCTCCCTGGAAGGGATTTCCCTCAGTCGAACCATTGTGACAGCCTCACCTGCTGCTGTGCGTGGCGGTCTTGTTCGTAATCTTCCAGGCGCCGTTGATCCTGACCAGGTGGTGAAAATCGATCCACCCGCCACCAGATTTCTCCGCGTCAAAGCTGAGCTGGACTGCAGCCGCATCTCCAACCTGAGTGACCGATACGAATCGACCCACGACACCCCAACTGGGTGGCGTCGCCCATCTCTCGAAGTCCTCGGAGATCAAATGCTTGTGAAGATTGCCACTGGCGTCGATATAGAAAATCCAGGCGTTTTCGTCAAGGGCTTCCCGGAGCTTGCTGACATCATTGTCGTTAAATGCATCAATGTAGAGCCGCATAACTCGAACGATCGCGTCGTATTCATCTGTCCTCGCGGTCATGGCGTCCTCCGCGTCGCCACTCGACGCTAGACTACGTAAGCCCGGTGACTTATGAGCGGTCGGAAACGACTCAAAAACTTTAACCCGGCGTCTAGGAAATCGGGAGAAGGCCACGACAACCGGTTGCTGACTGTCGCGAACGGCTGCTTTCGGAAAGGCCGTTAAGCTCTCCAACCGCGGACATGCTCGCATCTCCGCGCCATTCCACCGCCGTGGACGCAGATCCCTCTGCGCTCACGACTGCGTCAATCGGCGAACTCGGTCAACGCACGCGCCGGATGTGCAGCTCTGTTTCGGCGGCAGCCGGCAGATGCCCGTCGCTCGTCCAAGTGCCCGGATACTACCCGGAGGAGCGTGAAAGAGCGGACGCTCGACGACTGCGCCTTATAGCAGTGGCCAGCTCTTGCCGCGTCGCCGGAGCGCCTTTGCCCTTACTCCGGCAGCTTCATCTTGCGCAGGAATGCCTTGTAGCGCGGGTCAGCCTGGAGGTTTTCGAACAAGGGATCACACTTTACAAATTCGAGTCCGGTATCGCGCTGTCGATAGGCGCGGTCAAGCCAAGCGAAGGCTAGGTCGCTTTCGCCCCGAAATGCGTGGATGCCAGCGATGTGGTACGCGTCTCCCTCTGCGTACTTTTTCTCGAAAGCAGCGATTGCCAAATCCGCATCGGCTTTGCGCCCCAATGCATGAAACACGTACGCTCGGCTTAGGCTGCGCTCGTAGTCGCTGCCAAGATCAATCTCGGTAAGGGCTCCTGCCGAATCGCCGGTTTTCAGCAGCATGGATGCAACAATGAAATGACCGTACATCGAGCCAGAATCTAAATCGAGCGCCTTGCGAGCTGCGCTAAGCGCTTCAGAATATTTTCCGTCACGCCCGAAAAGCCAGCCCAGCCAAGCCTGTGCACTCGAATTAAGCGGATCCGTTGCCGCAGCTGTCTGAAAGAACGTGAGCGCCTCGTCATATTGACCCAACGCTAAGGCGAGAATCCCCGCAGGCAGAGCGGTGTGGGATTTGCCAGGGTCAAGTGCCAGAGCCCTTTGGGCTTCTGCCTGCGCGCCTATCCAGTCCCAGTCAAAACCACTGAGGATGATGCTCATCGCGTGATGTGCTTCCGCTAGCGAAGGATCTAGTGCGAGTGCCTGCGTGGCCGCACGACGCGCCTCCTCAATATCCTGCGCAGCGGGACCCGATGTTGACGATGTCGCTCGATAGGAATGCTCTAAGGAGAGCAACGCCCAGGCCGGAGCGAACTTTGGATCCAGCTTCAGGACCGTTTGCAAATAGTCGGCCACTTTTTCGTATTCCCCCTGCGTATTCGCACGAATTAGCATGGACCTGGCTTGCACGTAGAGGGTGTATGCCTCGGTGCTTTGGGTCTCTGTCGCCTTTGGCGGGGAACCTTCAAGCAGCACCACTTTCAATGCCTGCACCACCGATCCGGCAATGTCGTCCTGAATCTTAAAGATGTCATCGAGCTTGCGATCGTACGTCTGCGACCATAGGTGATAGCCGTTGTCGGCCCGCACGAGCTGTGTGGTGATGCGCAGGTGGTTGCCCGACCTTCGCACGCTGCCTTCCAAGACATTGGCGACCAGCAACTTTCGGGCGATCGTCGGGATGTCGTCCGACTTGCCCTTGAACGAAAACGCCGAAGTGCGCGCCACAACATGGAGCTCGGGTATGCGACTGAGCAGATCCAGCACCTCCTCCGACAGGCCGTCAGAGAAATACTCCTGGTCCTTCTTTTCGCTCATGTCCGTGAACGGTAGGACCGCAACGGACTTCTCCGGTACGGTCGGCGCTGCGGGTGTGAGTATCGACGGTGAGAAAGTCGGCGCTCGTATAGGCGTCGCCGCTGCCTTCTGGTGGGATAACCACAGGCGGTCCGCTGCGAATACGGCCAAGCCCAACCCGATCACAGATGCGACGATGCTTCCAACCTTCTTTAACGAGCGTGCGGACATGGCAGGTACAGGAGCCTGCACAGCGGGGACCACTAACGGCATCACGGCAGGGACGTGTATAGCGAGTTGTACCGCGGAAACGAGCTTGGGCAGCGCACGGACCGTCTCGCCAGAGCTGGCGTCAAGCCACTGCGACGTATTGAGGAAGTATTCAAGACCCGCGGGTAAAGGTGCCTTATCGGTACGCAGCGAAATGACCGCATGCCGCTTTGAGGCTGCGCGTTCCACTTCCCTGAGCACGTGAGGGGAAGCGGCAGCATTCTGCGACAGTATCAGTACGATCGCTTTGGCGGCGTCGATGGCGTGGACGATCTCATCGGCATAGAACCTGCCCGGCGTTACATCTCTGGGCGCAATCCAGCACCTGAGTCCATGAGTCTCCAATGCGACAACTACCGCATCGGCAATGGGGGCATCCTGCGAGGCGTAGCTGATGAAGACGTCGGGTGAGCCCGCATCAGCGCCTGTCGTATGCCCTTCGCTACCGCTTTGAGCCATGTTCGTTGCCCCGCCCTCCGTGGGGCATCGTCGCGGATGCAGAGACGGTTGGCAACCAGACGGGTTCGCCGCCCGGACCGTCTGCTTCCGGGCCGTAACTTCGTGTAGCCGGAGGACAGGTTTTGGCCGAATGTCGCCGGTCGCTCCCCAAAAAAAAGCCCCGCACGGTCGGCGACCGTCGGGGCAGGATTGCGCGCCGGGGCGCGCGGGGGGTGCGAGCGAATTTAGTTGATTGGCGCCATGCCGGTGAAGTAGATCACCACGTAGCCCATGAGCGTGCCACCGGACTGCGCGATGCCATAGACCTTGACCGGCGTGCCAGCCGTCAGCGCGCTGCTGAAGGTGTTCATGCCAGTCATGGTCGTGAGGTCCACGGGACTCACGGTGACCATGTTGCCGACGCGATCCACCTGGTAGACCAGGGTTGCCGAACCGCTGGTGTTGCTGAAGTCCACAGTCACCGGCTGGGTACCATCGGCCACGCCAATGCTGAAGGCATTGCCGACGACGCCGGTCACGACCAGCGCCAGCGGCACTGGCACCGGCTCCAGTACCGTCCACGGCAGGCTCCAGCCGCTCGGGTTCACGGGATCAGCCCACTTGGCGGCGCTCAGGCCGACCACCGCGATCGGCGCCGCGGTGCCGCCGAAGCTCACCGTAGTGCCGTTGGTGGCCGCGATGAAGTCGGTGATCGCCGAGCTGCCGTCGGTCAGCAATGTCGGGAAGGCGAAGTTCCAGTACTTGAATCCGGTAACTGCGCTGTCGCTGTCGTTGACCGTGTTGGTGCTGCTCGCAGAGATGTAATCGAGCGTGACCATGTAGTCATCGGACGCGTGCGGGTAGTCGTGCGTATAGGTGAAGCCGGTCATAGTCGGCATCGATATGGCGCCGGAGTAGGCGGCAGTTTCGATGTCGATGCTCTGCGCCACCAGCGGTGTGGCGAGCGGATCGACGACACTGGCGTGAATCTTGAAGCCGCGAACCAGATTGCCCGCATCCAGGAACGCGGTGCCGGTGCCGATCGGGGTGGCATCGGCGATCGCGGACCACGGCTGGCGCAGGTAGAACTGCGTGTTGGTGTCGATCTGCATCGGGACCGGAACGCCCGACTCGTTGGTGACCGTGATCGTCTGGGTGGTGGTGTTGGCATGCAACACGTGACCCTCGGGGCTCAGCCACACGTTGGCGAAGCTGGTGCTGGCCCAGATCCGGGTCGCCACCAGCGTGCCGTCCTGCTGGTAGCGCGCAGCGATGCGCACGTACTCGCCGGCGAGGCTGGTCAGGCTGCTGAAGCTGGTGATGGTAGTGACGGTTTTCGCGTCCACGTCATAGAACAGCGTGCCGTTGGTGGCGTCCGCCAGGATCGTCAGCTGCTGAGTGCCTGCCACCGCCGTCTCCGGCGTCGCCACCGGCAGCAGCGGGTATTCCTTGGTGATCGTGATCGAGGTACCGTCGCTCGACGTTGACGCCACGTTGCCATACATGTGACGCAGCACCAGCCGCGTAATGTCGGCAATCGGATGGCGGCGCAGCGGGCCGACGAAATTGACCGCCCACTCCGTGGTGCCGGCTCCCGGCGGCTGATGGCCAAGGATGAAGGCCGGATGCGACAGGTCGAACTCCAGATCGAGCGCCGGGTTCGGCGTGCCACTGGAGGTGACGACCAGCGGTGAATCGAAGTTGACGTCGATCGGCACCGTGAGGTTGGAACCGGTGCCGCTGGTGTTCTGGATCTGGATGTCGGTGGAGGCGATGCTCGATCCCGCCACACCGGCAAACCCGGCCTCCGGGTCCGCGGCCACGGTCAGCAACACATCCCCGGGATTGCCGCCGACGGTGACTACCGCACCGGCGTAGGTGCCCACAGGCACGGAGACATTGCCGAGGATCTCACCGATATTGTCGAGCTGCTCGAGATTCACGTAAGGCGCGCTCGAGGCCGCCGTGAATACAGTTACATTGTCGCCGCCGCCCTGCGGCACCAGTGCAATGCTCAGTACTCTGACGCCTACCATCGCCCAGTCGTCCGATGACGCATCGCTCACGACCAGCGGCATGCTGCCGGTCTGGGTCGTGCTGCTGGAACTGCTGGTCGACGATAAATCGGAGCCGCTACTGCCGCCGCCACACGCTGCGACCGTTGCCGCCAGGACCGCGCACACGGCGTATCGAAGCATCGTAAATTTCATGACCCGTCCTCCATGCGATATTCCATAACATCCTCGTGCCGCCACCGCGGTGGGGCTGCGAGCCGTGGGGAGCACAGCGGGCAGCATCGGATTCGGTTGACGCCGATACACCGGGCCGCGAAAGATAGGCCTGATCTGTCGGGCCGCAGCGACAGGCAATGCAGGTAAATCACGCGCTCGCGGCGCAGCGCCAAATATCCGGCATTGGATGCCGCTGTGAGCTGCATCACATCGGGCCGATCGGCGCAAATCAAATCCGCAGAACCACTTAGCCACACCGCGCGCCTGCTGGCATGCGGGTTGCTCCTCAGTGCAGGGAAACTTATCTTGTAAATTGTACGGAGCCGCTCGCTGTTGAAAGCCTTCACCCGAGACCGCGCCGCGCGCCGTGTCTGCACGCCGCTGGGACTGCTGGCAATAGTCGGCGGCGCGAGCCGCACGCTGTATGCCGCGTCGGCGACTGCATTCGCAGCACCGGTGCAACCCGCGGTGCCGAGTGCCGCCGGCGGCCTGCTGCGCGTGATCGTCGCGCTGCTGGTGGTGCTGGCCGCGGTGCTTGCAGCTGCGTGGCTGGCGCGGCGCATGCGTGCCATCGGTGGTGGTGGCAGCAGTTCCAGTCTCGAGCTGCTGGCGCAGTTGCCGCTCGGCACGCGCGAGCGCGCGGTGCTGGTGCGCGTTGGCGACCGTCAACTGCTGCTCGGCGTGGCGGCGGGCAATGTGCGCACGTTGCACGTGCTCGAGCCGCAAGCTGCGGCAGTGAATGCGGCGTCGATGCCGCAACCGGGCGCAGCTAGCGCCGACGCCGGCGCTGCCCGTCCGAGCTTCAAGTCGCTGCTGCTCGAGAGACTGGGCAAATGAACTTAAGCGTGCCGCATCGAGTGCGTCGTATACCGGCACCGCTCTTGACGACAGCGCTGGTGCTGCTGCCGCTGCTGTTGCCGTCGATGGCGCACGCCGCGGCCGCGGCCGCGGCTACCGGCGCGACGCCGGGCATCCCTGCCTTCGCGGTGCGCAGCAGCGGCGGTGGCCAGACCTACACGCTGACGATCCAGCTGCTGGCACTGATGACGGCGATCACACTGCTGCCCGCGGCGCTGCTGATGATGACTGCCTTCACGCGCATCATCATCGTGCTGTCGATCCTGCGCCAGGCGATCGGCGCTGGACAGTCGCCGCCGAATCAGGTGCTGATCGGCCTGGCGCTGTTCCTGACGCTGTTCGTGATGTCGCCGGTGATCGACAAGGTGCGCACCGATGCGGTCACGCCGTACATGGCGGGCAGCATCGATAGCAGCACCGCGCTCGAGCGCGGCGTCGGCCCGCTCAAGACATTCATGCTCGAGCAGACCCGTGAGTCCGACATCGGCGCCTTCGTGCGCATGTCCGGCGGCAAGGGATTTGCAAGTCCGCAGGAGGTTCCGCTGACCATCCTGGCGCCGGCCTTCGTCACCAGCGAGCTGAAGACCTCGTTCCAGATCGGCTTCCTGTTGTTCATCCCGTTCGTCATCATCGACCTGGTGGTCGCGAGCGTGCTCATGTCGATGGGCATGATGATGTTGTCGCCGGTGCTGATCTCGCTGCCGTTCAAGCTCATGCTGTTCGTGCTGGTGGACGGCTGGACGCTGGTCATGGGCTCGCTGGCATCGAGCTTCTATCACTAGGCAACGGAGCGGCGCATGACACCGGAAACCGTACTGACGATCGCGCAGCGGGCGCTCGAGATGACCATGATGCTGGCGGCACCGCTGCTGCTGGTGGCACTGCTGATCGGTCTCCTGGTCGGTATATTCCAGGCCGCGACCCAGATCAATGAGATGACGCTGTCGTTCATTCCAAAGCTGGTCGGCATGGCCGCGGCAATGGTGATCGCGGGTCCCTGGATGCTCAAGCAGCTGGTGAGCTACACGCGCATGCTGATCGAGAGCATTCCGTCGTTGATCGGCTGAGCCGGCGACGCGAGCATGCCGGTATACACCTACTCCCAGATCGAGGGCTGGATCGGCATCGCCTTCTGGCCGTTCCTGCGCATCGGCGCCTGCCTGATGGTGGCACCGCTGTTCGGGGCCAGTTACGTGCCGCCGCGCGTGCGCATCGTGCTGGCCGGTGCGCTGACGCTGGTGGCACTGCCGCTGATTCCCAGCATCAGCGGCCTGACGCTGCTGTCAGCCGACGGCATCATCACCACGCTGCAGCAGATCATCATCGGCGTGGCGATGGGATTTGCACTGCAGCTGATGTTCGATGCGCTCAACCTCGGCGGCCAGCTGCTCGCCAATGGCATGGGCCTGGGACTGGCGTTCAATATCGATCCGCTGCGCGGCGTGGAAAGTCCCGCCCTCGGGCAGCTGTACGTGATACTCGGCACGCTCACCTTCATCGCGCTCGATGGCCACGTGGCGCTGATAGAAACCCTGGTGGCGAGTTTCCGCGGCCTGCCGATCGGGCCGAGCTCGTTCTCGCCGCAGGTGCTGCAAACACTGGCGGATTGGGGCGACCAGATGTTCCTCGGCGCGGTGCGCATCGCGTTGCCCGGGATGACGGCGTTGCTGGTGATCAATCTCGCTTTCGGCGTCACCAGCCGCGCGGCACCGAGTCTGAACCTGTTCGCGGTCGGCCTGCCGGTCACGCTGGTATTCGGCCTCGTCGTGGTGTGGCTGGGACTGCCCAGCATGCAGACCGGTTTCCTGGATTTGTTGAACTCCGCATTCCAGTACCTGCGCGCGCTCGGCGGCGTCGCCTAGGAGTCGCGCCGTGGCTGAGTACGACGATCGCGACCGCACCGAGAGTCCGACACAGAAGCGACTCGATGAAGCGCGCGCCAGAGGCCAGGTGCCGCGCTCGCGCGATCTGGGCGCCGCGGCGGTGGTGCTGACCGGCGGCGTGGGAATGTCGTTCCTCGGATCGCTGACCGGAGGCCGGCTGCTGTCGATCATGCGCGATGGGCTGAGCTTCGGACGCGGTGAGGCGCTCGATCAGGCCCGCATGCTGCTGCAATTCGAGCACGCGGCGGTGCGCGGTCTTCTCACTGCCGCGCCGCTGCTCGCGCTGCTGCTCGCGGCCGCGGTGCTGGCGCCGCTGGCCATCGGCGGCTGGACCTTCAGCGGCCAGGCTCTGGTTCCGAACTTCGGCCGGCTCAACCCGGTATCCGGCCTGGCGCGCGTGTTCTCGATGCGCGGCGTGATTGAACTGTTCAAGTCACTGGCGCGTTTCGCGGTGGTGGCATTGGTGGCGACGGTGCTGCTGTGGAAGCAGTTCCACAGCTTCTCGGGCCTGGGTGCCGAGCCCACCCGGGCGGCGATCGGCCATGCGCTGTCGCTGGTCGGCACGGCGCTGATCGCACTCGGCGGCGCGCTGGCCGTCATCGCGATCGTCGACGTGCCGCTCGCCATCTGGCAGTACCACAAGGGGCTGCGCATGAGCCGCCAGGAAATTCGCGAGGAGCACAAGGACACCGAGGGTAGTCCCGAGATCAAGTCACGCGTGCGCCGCGCGCAGCAGCTGATCGCGCGCAAACGCATGATGCAGGAAGTGCCGAAGGCCGACGTGGTGATCACCAACCCGACGCACTACGCAGTGGCGCTGCGCTACGACGACGCGCGCATGCGCGCGCCGGTGGTGGTGGCGAAGGGCCGGGACCTGATCGCGCTGCGTATCCGCGAGATCGCCGCCGAGCACAAGGTGGCGCTGGTCGAGGCGCCGCCGCTGGCGCGGGCACTGCACGCCGGCTGCGAGCTGGGCGACGAGATTCCGGCGCGGCTGTATTCCGCGGTGGCGAAGATCCTGGTCTACGTGTACCAGCTGCGCACCGCACGCGGGCGCGGCGCGGCAGCGCCGGCGCCGCCGCACATCGAAATGCCCAAAGAGTGAGCGCTGCGGCGATTTATGTGACGCAGGTCGCAATCGCCGGGCGTTTTGCGCGCCGGGAATTTGTCGCTGCCGGCGGCACAAGAATTGCTCCTTCCAGGGAACATGGCTGAAATTGCAATCAATAACGCCGCCGCGGCAGCCGCTCCATGGTCCGGTTTGCTGCGGATGCTGCAGCGGGGCGTGGGTGCGCCGCTGCTGCTGCTGGCTGTACTGGCGATGGTGGTGTTGCCGTTGCCGCCCCTGGCGCTGGACGTGCTGTTCACTTTCAACATCGCGTTGTCGGTGCTGGTGGTGATGGCGGTGGTCAATATCGCCCGGCCGCTCGATTTCGGAATCTTCCCGACGGTATTGCTGCTCGCGACCCTACTGCGCCTGGCGCTCAACGTTGCCTCGACGCGCGTGGTGCTGCTGCACGGGCATGAAGGGACCGCTGCCGCCGGGCACGTCATCGAGGCCTTCGGCCAGTTCGTGGTGGGCGGCAACTACGCGGTCGGAATCGTGGTGTTCGCGATCCTCACCATCATCAACTTCGTGGTGGTCACCAAGGGCGCGGGCCGCATCTCGGAGGTCAGCGCGCGCTTTACCCTGGACTCGATGCCCGGCAAGCAGATGGCGATCGACGCCGATCTCAATGCCGGCCTCATCAATCAGGACGAGGCGCGCCTGCGGCGGGCCGAGGTGCGCGCCGAAGCCGACTTCTACGGATCCATGGATGGCGCCAGCAAGTTCGTGCGCGGCGATGCCACCGCCGGCATCCTGATCCTGATCATCAACGTGGTCGGGGGTCTTGCCATCGGCACCCTGAGCCACGGCCTGAGCTTTACCGACGCGGCACGTGTGTACACGCTGCTGACCATCGGCGACGGCCTGGTGGCACAGATCCCGGCGCTGCTGCTGTCGACCGGCGTTGCCATCATCGTCACCCGTATGTCGCGTGCCCAGGACCTGGGCGGGGAGCTGACGCGGCAGCTGTTCCGGCAGCCGCGCGGATTGGCGATCGCCGGCACCGTGCTTGGTGTCATGGGTCTGATACCGGGCATGCCGAACGTTGCGTTCCTGGCGTTCGCCGGTGCCTGCGGTGCCGGCGCCTGGTACCTGCAGCGTCGCGCCCGCCAGGCCGCGACCGCGACCGCGGCCGCGGCGGTGCCGGCGGCACGGCCGGGCGGTGCGGATGCCGAGCAGCGCGAACTGTCCTGGGATGACGTGCAGCCGGTGGATCTGATCGGACTGGAAGTCGGCTTCCGCCTGGTGCCAATGGTGGACAAGTCCCAGGGCGGGGAACTGCTGGCCCGGATCCGCGGCGTGCGTCGCAAGCTGTCGCAGGAGCTCGGGTTCCTGGTGCAGTCGGTGCATATCCGCGACAACCTGGAGCTCGCGCCCAATGCCTACCGCATCAGCCTGGCCGGAGTTGCCATCGCCGATGGCGTGGTCTACCCGGACCGCGAACTCGCCATCAACCCGGGCCGCGTGTTTGGCAAGCCGCCGGGTATCGAAACGCGCGATCCGGCATTCGGCATGGAAGCCATCTGGATCGAGCCATCCAAGCGCGAGCAGGCGCAGACACTGGGCTACACCGTGGTCGACGCCAGCACCGTGGTCGCCACGCACCTGAGCAATGTGATCCAGACGCATGCGCACGAACTGCTCGGGCACGAGGAAGTGCAGCAGTTGCTCAATGGTCTGGCCAAGACCGCGCCGCGCCTGGTGGAAGACCTGGTGCCCAAGACACTGACGCTCGGCGTCGTGGTGCGCGTGCTGCAGGGGCTGCTGGCCGAGCGGGTTCCGATCCGCAACCTGCGCGCCATCGTCGAAGCGCTGGCCGAGCACGCCGCGCGCACCCAGGACCCGTCGGTGCTGCAGTCGCAGGTGCGAATCGCGCTCGGGCGGCAGATCGTGCAGGACATCGTCGGCAGCGGCGCCGAATTGCCGGTGATCACGCTGGAGCCGGAGCTCGAGCAGCTGCTGCAGGCGTCATTGCAGGGTCAGAACGGCAGCAATGGCGCGATCGAACCCGGGCTGGCGGAGCGGCTGCAGGCACGGCTGGCCGAGTCGACGCAACGCCAGGAAGCCTCAGGCGAGGCCACGGTGTTGATGGTTGCACCACAACTGCGAACCACACTGGCGCGCTTCACGCGCGCCACGGTGCCGGGCCTGCACGTGCTGGCCTGGAACGAAATTCCCGATAACCGGCGCGTTCGCCTGGTGGCGGCGGTCGGTCGATAAGTACGGAGATGCAGCGCTGATGAAGATCAAACGATACGTGGCCGCCGACATGCGCAATGCGCTGCGGATCATCCGCGAGGAACAGGGACCCGATGCGGTCATTCTGAGCAGCCGCGCGATCGCGCAGGGCGTGGAAGTGTGCGCCGCGGTCGACCTGGAACTGGCGGCCGGCCAGGGCACGCTGGCCGAATCCGCCGAACTCAAGCAGCTCGAGCAGGTAGCACTGCAGGAGCTGGAACGCGAGGCCACCGAATTGACGGTCGGCGCTGCGGCGGCATCGAGCGCCGGGCACGACACCGCGCTCGATAAGGATGCATCGTTCGCCAGCATATTTGCCGCCGACCAACCGAGCGGCCCGAATCGCTCGGTGGGTGATGAACTGCGCAGCCTGCGAACGCTGCTTGAGCAGCAGCTCGCAGCATTGGCCTGGAACGATTTCACCCGCCGCGAACCGCTCAAGGCGCGGGCGCTGTCGGAACTGGCCAACCTCGGCCTGGATCGCGCACTGGCGCTGCAGATCGTCGGCGACCTGCCGGCCGGCATCGGCAGCGAACAACTGCAGCGCACCCTGTACGCGATGCTGGCGCGGCGCATCCCGGTGTGCACACCGCCGATCGAGCGCAGCGGCGCGCTGCTGCTGCTCGGGCCGCCGGGCGGCGGCAAGAGCACCACGCTGTCGAAGCTCGCCGCGCGCTATGTGCTCGAGCAGGACGCGGCCAACCTGCTGCTGCTCTCCGCCGACGACGAGCGCATCGGTTCGCACGAACAGCTGCGCAGTCTCGGCCGGCTGCTCGGTGTGCGGGTGGAGACCGTGATCGGACACAAGGCGCTGGCGGCACGGGTCGAGGCGTTGCCGGGACGGATGATATTGATCGATACACCCGGAGCGGTGAGCCGCGACCTGACCGCGGCCGCGCAATATCGCGCGCTGCGCGAGCGCTGCAAGACACTGCAGGCGATGCTGGTGCTGCCGGCGAGCGCCCAGGGCGGGGTGGTCGACGATGCGGTCGACAACTTCGGCATCGGGGTGTCGAGCTGCTGCGCCCTGACCCGGATCGATGAGGCGGTGAGCCTGGGCGGAGTGCTGTCCGCGCTGGCGCGTTCGCTGTTGCCGGTCGCCTATTGCTGCGACGGTGCGCGCATCCCGGACGATCTGAAGCCGGCGCGCGCGCATCAACTGGCCGCCCGTGCCATCGAACTGTCGCGTCAGGCACAAACCTGCGCCGACGATGATCTGCTCGCACGCCGCTACGGACGCAATGTTCATGCAGCAGCCTGAAATCTGCGTCCGAGAGTTCGCGCCGCCGCCGGTGCAGGTCATCGCGGTGACCGGGGGCAAGGGCGGCACCGGCAAGACGGCGGTGTCGGTGAATCTTGCGACCGCGTTTGCCAGGGCCGGGCGCGCCACCATGCTGCTCGACGGCGATCTCGGCCTGGCGAACGTCGACGTGCTGCTCGGGTTGACGCCGCGCTGCACGCTCGAGCAGGTACTGGCCGGCGATCGCCGGCTGGATGAGGTGATACTTACGACCAGCGCCGGGGTGCGCGTGGTACCGGCGGCCTCGGGCGTGGCCCGGATGGCGGCACTGAGCGCCACTGAGCAGGCCGCGATCGTGCGCGCATTCGGCACCCTGCACGGACCGATCGACGTGCTGATCGTGGACACCGCACCCGGAATCGGTGAGTCGGTGCTGCAGTTCTGCCAGGCGGCGCAGCAGGTGCTACTGGTGCTGCGCGATGAGCCGACCTGCCTGACCGACAGCTACGCGCTGATCAAGGTGCTGAGCCGCAGCCATGGTGTGCGCCATTTTCGCGTGCTCGCCAACATGACGCGCCACGTGGGGCAGGGCGACGGCTTATTTCGCCGGCTGCAGCGCGTGACCGATCGCTACCTGGACGTGGCACTGGAATTCGTCGGCGAAATTCCAGAAGACGGCGCACTGCAGAAGGCGATACAGGCGCAGCGCCCGGTGCTCGAGGCCTTTCCGGTGAGCCCGGCAGCGCAGGCTTTCAAGCGCCTGGCGGACTTGGCCCGGGGCTGGCCATTGCCCGATGGCGCCAGCGGCCGCGTGGAATTTTTCCTGGAACGCATGCTGCGCCGGCCGGCGCCGCGGCTGAGGCTCCTCAAGTGAATACCGGCGCACGCGCCTATGCCAGCACCCAGCCGGCGCCCGACCTGGACGTGCTGGTACGCAAGCACGCCGATCTGGTCAAGCGCATCGCCTATCACCTGGCGGGGCGCCTGCCGCCGCAGGTGGAAGTCGAGGACCTGATGCAGGCCGGCATGATGGGCTTGCTCGAGGCGGCGCAGAACTACGCCACCGGTCGCGGCGCCAGCTTTGAGACCTATGCCGGCATTCGCATCCGCGGCGCCATGCTCGATGCGCTGCGCAAGCTCGACTGGGCGCCGCGCTCGGTACATCGCAAGGCCCGGGCCGCGGCACAGGCGCTGCGGGAAGTGGAGGCGCAGCGCGGCTCGGAGGCCAACGAGGCCGACGTGGCGGCGCACATGGGCGTGTCGTTGACCGAATACCAGCGCATCGTACAGGACACGCTCGGTTGCCAGCTGCTGCGACTGAATGATGCCGACGATGGCGACGAATCCTCGCTCGACCGGCTGCCCGACGGCGCTCCCGACCCGGAAGCCAGCGCTCTCGACCATTCGCTGCGTCAGGCGATCATCGAGGCGATCCAGATGCTGCCCGAGCGCGAGCGCCTGGTGCTGTCGCTGTATTACGAACAGGAGCTGAACCTGAAGGAAATCGGCGCGGTGCTCAAGGTCACCGAGTCGCGTATCTGCCAGCTGCACGGTCAGGCGCTGCTGCGCCTGAAGGCGCAGCTTACCGAGTGGCAAAGCTAGGGGCGCAAGCGGTGGACGTACTCAGCATCACCGGCCTGCTGCTCGCCGCCGTCGCGATCATTCTCGGCGCCATCCTCAAGGGCGCCGGCATCCACGCGCTGGTGTCGGCGGCGGCGTTCATGATCGTGGTGGTGGGTACGGTCGCAGCCATCTGCGTGCAGACGCCGATGCAGGTGATGAAGCGGGCGATGACGATGCTGCCCTGGATACTGCGGCCGCCAACCCACGATCCCATGCGCGTTATCCGCAAGCTCATCGACTGGAGCAACATCTCGCGGCGCCAGGGACTGCTGGGGTTGGAGCGCCTGATGGCGGCTGAGCCTGATCCGTTTCTGCAGAAGGGCCTGCAGCTGGTGGTCGATGGCAGCGAACCCGACACCATCCGCAGCACGCTCGAGTTCGACCTGCACACGCGCGAAGCGGCCGACATCCGCGCCGCCAAGGTGTTCGAGGGCATGGGCATCTATTCGCCCACCTTAGGGATCATCGGCGCCGTTCTCGGGCTGATGGCGGTGATGCAGAACCTGGACGATCCGTCCAAGCTCGGCCACGGCATCGCCGCCGCGTTCACCGCCACCGTGTACGGCATCGGCATGGCGAACCTGTTCTTCCTGCCGGTGGCCAACAAGCTCAAGGTCGCGGTGCATACCCGCAGCCATCTGTGCGAAATGCAGGTCGAGGGCCTGATCGCGATCGCGCAGGGCGAAAACCCGCGCATCATCGAGGGCAAGCTGCTCGGATTCCTGCACTGAAGCGGATAACGAGGACGCAGCACACATGCAACGCCGCCGCCGACATGACGATCACGACAATCACGAGGCCTGGGCTATTCCCTACGGCGATCTGGTCACCCTGCTGCTGGCATTTTTCGTCGTCATGTACGCCATGTCATCGGTTAACGAGGGCAAGTATCGCGTGCTGTCGGACTCGCTCACCGAAGCCTTCCACGGCACCCCGCGCTCGCCGCAGCCGATCGAAGCCGGCGGCACGCGCCTGCAGCCGATCGAGCAGCTGCCGCTGACGCAGGTGCATCGGATGATCTCCTCCAGCCTGCCGGTGCGGCACATCGTGCCGGCGGTGGACACGCCGCTGGCGTCGACCCGATCCCAGATTGCGGCCGCGCCTACCGATCCGTCGCCGCACGACCAGGCGTCATCATTCGCGGAACCGGGCGTTGCCGCGCCCGGCAGCGACCTGGAGCGCGTCGCGCACGACGTCAGCGCGGCATTGTCATCGCTGATCGCTGCCGGCAATGTCAGCGTGCGCCGCACCGACTCCTGGGTCGCGGTCGACATCAGCACCGACATTCTGTTCGGCAGCGGCGTCGCGAAGCTGTCGGTTCCGGCGGTCGAAGCGCTGCAGCGGCTGGCCGATGTGCTCAAGACATTTCCCAATGCGATCCGGGTCGAAGGTCACACCGACGACCGCCGCATCAGCACTGCCGCATTTCCCTCCAACTGGGAGCTATCCGCGGCACGCGCCGCCAGCGTCGTGCACCTGTTCATGGATCGCGGCATCGCCGCGCGGCGCATGGCGGTGGTCGGCTATGGCGAGTTTCGGCCGACGATGTCCAATACCACGATCACCGGCCGCAACGCCAACCGGCGGGTGGAAGTGCTGATCTTCAATCGCGACGGCAGCGCCGACGGCGTGCGCTGATCGGGTGCGCTTAAGGCAATCACGTGAAGAGGTGAACGATGTTGCTACATGATGTTTCGCAGACGGCACTGGCTGGCGCCGTGCTTACCCTCGGCCTGGTCATGCTGCTCGAGATCCGTTCATTTGCGCGCCTGCGGCGCATGGTGGACATCAACCTCTCGCGCGTGTTCGAGCAGCTCGAGTTGTTGCGCGCGGAATCGCGCCAGATGCTTGAGGCACAGGCCGAGGCGGCGCTGCGCGCGCCACCGGTGGCGGCGCCGGCAAAGCCGGTGCCGCTCGAGCGCCAGACGCTCGAGCGGCCGCTAGCCGCGCCGCCGACACTCGAACGCCCGGCGGTCGAGTCGACCGCGCTGGATTTCGTGGTCGCGCCGCCAATCGACACCAATGCCTATCGCAACGCCACCACATTGGCGGCGCACGGCGTCAAGCCCGAGGAAATCGCGGCGCGTTCCGGTCTGCCGGCCGGTGAAGCGCGTCTGCTGGCATCGCTGGCTGCGGCGCGCGCGCGCCGTGACGAGGCGGCGCAAGCGGCGGAGGCGGCATCGGGCGCCCGCGCCTGAAGCGACTGCGGCTAGCGAAACAGCGGCAGCACGGCCATGTCTGCCGGCGGTACCGCCTCCAACGGCAATCCGGCGCGGGTCCAGGCGCGCAGACCACCCCTGATCACCGCGATGCGTACTCCCGGTCCCAGCGTCGCCTGCAGCTCGCGTGCGACGCGCGCACTGGTCGCCTGACGGGCACAGGTGCAGTACAGATAGACCGCCCCTTCGCCCGGCAGCTTGGTGTCCGACTGATGCAATGCATTCGGGTCCAGGCGGCGCGAGCCGCGGATGCGCGTTGCCTTGGCGTCAAAGTAGCCGTGGCTGCGCACGTCGTAGATGGCGGCCCCGCACTGCAATTCGCGCGCCGCCTCGGCCGGGTCGGCCAGCCTCACCGATGGCAGTGCGCGCTCCTTCACCCACAGCCACAGCTGAAACAGCAGATAGCCTGTTATCAGCGCGATCACAATCCAGCCCAGGATGCGCTCCGTCGCCTGGTAGCCGTGCAGCACCACTCCCAGCGCGTCACTGAACAGGAAGCCGATGCCAAAAAACGAGCCGACATACAGTGCGGTACCGGCCAGGTCCAGAACCAGGAACTGCGCCAGGCGCATATTCATGCTGCCGGCCAGCGGTGGCGCCATGGTGTTGATTCCCGGTACGAACTTTGCGAACACCAGCAACTGGCGGCCGCGGCGGTAGAACGAATCCGCCGATCGCAGGATGCAGCTTTCCGGGTTGAGCGAGATGCGGCACAGCGCACCCAGCAGCCACCAACCGGTGTAGCGGCCCAGCAGGAACATCAGCGTGTCGCCGGCGAGCATCGCCAGCACCGCCGCGCCGAGCAGGTACTGCAGCTGCAGCACACCCCGGGCTGCGACCGCGCCCGCGACCAGTAGCGCCAGCGCGGCCGGCACCGGCAGGCCGAGCGCGTCCAGGAACACCAGCGCACTGAGAATGACGTAGCCGTGCTGCGCGATCGCGCTGGTCCACGTTTCCATCAAGATCGCCGATGCGCAGCACCGTCGGGCGCTGGCGGGATGCTAGTCGTCCATCAGGAAACTGCGCAGCTGCTCGCTACGGCTCGGGTGGCGCAGTTTGCGCAGCGCCTTGGCTTCGATCTGCCGGATGCGCTCGCGCGTGACGTCGAACTGCTTGCCGACCTCCTCGAGCGTGTGATCGGTGTTCATGTCGATACCGAAGCGCATGCGCAGCACCTTGGCCTCGCGCGGCGTGAGCTGCGCCAGCACCGAATGCGTGGTCTCGCGCAGCGACTCCATGGTCGCCTGATCGATCGGCGAGGCCACCGACTGGTCCTCGATGAAATCGCCCAGGTGCGAATCCTCGTCATCGCCGATCGGCGTCTCCATCGAGATCGGTTCCTTGGCGATCTTGAGCACCTTGCGCACCTTGTCTTCCGGCATCTCCATGCGCACCGCCAGCTCTTCCGGCGTCGGTTCGCGTCCCATCTCCTGCAGCATCTGGCGCGAGATGCGGTTCAGCTTGTTGATGGTCTCGATCATGTGCACCGGAATGCGGATGGTGCGCGCCTGATCGGCGATCGAGCGGGTGATCGCCTGGCGGATCCACCAGGTCGCGTAGGTCGAAAACTTGTAGCCGCGGCGGTATTCGAACTTGTCGACCGCCTTCATCAGGCCGATGTTGCCTTCCTGGATCAGATCCAGGAACTGCAGGCCGCGGTTGGTGTATTTCTTGGCGATTGAAATCACCAGCCGCAGGTTCGCCTCGACCATTTCCTTCTTCGCGCGCCGCGCCTTGGCCTCGCCGATCGAGACTTCGCGATTGATCTCCTTGATGTCGTTGATCGACAGGTGATGCCGCTGCTCGACTTCCATCAGCTTCTTCTGCCGGCGCTCGACCTCATCCTTCAGGCGCCCCAGCGGCGCGGAATATTTCTTGCCGGCCTTCACGTGCTTGGCGAGCCAGCGCGCGCTGGTCTCGTTCTTCGGGAAGGTGGCGATGAAATCCTTGCGCGGCATGCCCGAGTCGCGCACCGCGATGATCATGATCTCCTTCTCGATCTGCCGGATCTCGTTGATATGCGTGCGCAGCTGGTCGGTCAGTGCATCGAACATGCGCGGCGAGAGCTTGAGCTCCAGGAACTCGAGCGCCAGCTTCTTGCGCAGCTTCTGGGTCTTGGGATCGTCGGCGCCGAGCTTGGCGATCGAGGCCAGCACCTGCTGGTGCAGCTTCTGGATCGAGCCTATGCGGTGCGCGACTTCGACCGGATCCGGTCCGGTATCGATCGCTTCCTCTTCGCTGTCGTCGCCGTCATCGGCCTCCTCGTCCTTCTCCTCGGCTACCGTCTCGAGTTCGATCTTGGTCGGGTTCTGCGGCTGCGCGATGACGTCGGGCGCATTGGGGTCGATGAAGCCGACCACCAGATCGATCAGGCGTGCCTGGCCGGCCTTGACCAGCTCGTAGGTTTTGACGATGTGCTCGTGGGTCGCCGGGTACTTGGCGAGCGCGGTGCGCACCGCATCCAGGCCTTCCTCGATGCGCTTGGCGATGCGAATCTCGCCTTCACGGGTCAGCAGTTCGACCGTTCCCATCTCGCGCATGTACATGCGCACCGGGTCGGTGGTGCGGCCGAGTTCGGCATCGAGCGCGGCCAGCGCGGCGGCGGCTTCCTCGATAGCCTCATCGTCGGCGGGCGAGCTCGGCTCGCTGGCCAGCAGCGACTCGTTGTCCGGTGCCTTTTCATACACCGGGATGCCCATGTCGTTGATGGTATTGACGATACCTTCGATCTGTTCCGGATCGACGATTTCGGCCGGCAGGTGGTCATTGACCTGCGCGTAGGTCAGGTAACCCTGCTCCTTGCCGCGCGCAATCAGCAGCTTGAGCTGCGATTGCCGGTCTTCCGGCAGGCCGTTGCCGCGGCGCGGCTCCGGATGCGCGCTTGCGGGGTGCGCATGCGATTTGTGCGACGCAGCAGCCTTTTCCTGAGCCGCCGTCAGTTTCGGCGCCGGGGCGCCCTTTTTATGCGACTCGGGTGCTTTGGCTACCGGCGCGGCGGCGCGACGCGCAGGCGCCGGGGCGCTCTTGCGGTGCGCTGCACTCGCGGCAGCAACGGCACCCCGCGCGGCGGGTTTGCGGGCGGACGGGGCTGGCTTCGGTGGCGGCTTGCGTGTCATGGCGTCTCTAGGGGTGCTTCCAGGACTCGAGTTTCAGACAAAACAGCCCGATCCGTCGCTGGGGCAACGAAGGGCTGTGGTCGTGGGGGTCGTTCATGGAAAAGTTGAATATGATAACCAGAATTGATACGCAGGTGCCAGTATTCAAGCCCGTCTGCGTGGTAACGGCAGCCAATATGAGGACTTGAACTTAATCCCAGCGCCGCCAGGGCTGGGGCGCGATGGCCGCGGCAGCGCCGCGTCACCCTATATATATGTGCCCCCGACGCCATATATGTGCGCCTGGCGCCGCCGGCGGTTTGGCTGCCGCGCAGCCCTCTAAGGGCCTCCAACTCTGGTTTGGGCAACACTCAGAGCCTGAAGTTCCAGTTTCTCCGACTCATCCAGAGTCTGGGCACGTGCCTTCTCGATCAACACTTCGAGCCGGCGGCGCAGCTCCGCATCGAGCAGCCGGGCCACCGCGTGGCTGAGTTCCTGGCCCGCGGCGCCTTCGTCAGGCACCAGCGGCTCACTGGCGGCCAGCTCCGATAGCCGCCGGTATTCCGGCCGCTCGCGCCAACGCTCCAGCGTCTGTGCCATGGTCGCAGCGGGGCTGGCGCCAAGCTGCTCCAGCAGCGCCAGCAATACTGCGACGCCGGGCTGGCTCAGTCGCGAGAGCTGCAGCCGCTGTGGCTGGTCCACCGCCAACGCCGCGGCCGGGAAGTGCAGCAGCAAGGTGATGGCCTGGGTCACGAGGCTGCCGCGGCCAAACTGCCGCGCCGGCGCGGACGTGCTGCGCGTCGCCCGGGCCGCACCTGTCGGCAGCGTGCCGGGGGTTTCCGGTGATGCCAGCCATTGCTGCAGCCGCTCGGCTGGCAGGCCGATGGCTGCGGCAACGCGATCGAGCAGCAGCTCCCGATAGACGCCAGGCGTGATTTTTTCCAGCAACGGCCTGGCGAGCGCGACGAAGTGCGCCTTGCCGTCGGCGTGACTGACGTCGGCCTGCTCGCCCAGCTGCGCCACCAGGTATTCCGATAGCGGCAGCGCGCTGTCCAGGCGCGCCGCGAACAGCTCCCCGCCCTCGCGCCCCACCAGCGAATCCGGATCCTCACCGTCGGGCAAAAACAGGAATCGCAGCTCACGGCCGGCGCGCGCTTCCGGCAATGCCTGCTGCAGCGCGCGCCACGCCGCCGCGCGTCCGGCGCGATCGCCGTCGAAACAGAATGCCACCTCGCTCACCAGGCGAAACGCGCGGTGCAGGTGCTCGGCCGTGGTCGCCGTGCCCAGCGTCGCGACCGCATCGGTGACGCCGGCCTGATGCAGGCGCACCACGTCCATGTAGCCTTCCACCAGCAGCAGACGCTTGAGCGGGCGGCGCGCCAGCCGCGTCTCGTACAGGCCATAGAGTTCCTTGCCTTTATGAAACAGCGCGGTCTCGGGTGAGTTCAGGTATTTGGGCTCACCGTTGCCGAGCACGCGACCGCCAAAGGCGATCACACGGCCGCGCGTGTCCCGGATCGGAAACATCAGCCGATCGCGGAAGCGGTCGTAGTAAGCATCGCTGCCGCTGCCGCTGCCGCTCCCGGCGCCGTCGCCGCTGCGCTCGCGCTCGATGATCAATCCGGCGGCGAGCAGCGCGCGCCGGTCGTGATCGCGCTCGCCGAAGCGCCGCAGCACATCGTTCCAGGAATCGCTCGCGTAGCCGATGCGAAACTGCTCGAGCGTCGCAGGCGTCAGGCCACGCTGCGTCGCGTAAGCCCTGGCGCGCTCGCTACGCTGCAGCACCGAGCAATAAAAGTCCGCCACTTTGGCCAACAGGTCATACAAAGGCGCGCTGTCATCCGCACCCGCGGCCGCGCCGCCAACAGGCGATGAGCCTGGCGCCCCGCCGGTTTCGCGCGGCACGGTCAGGCCAAGCCGGCTGGCGAGATCCTCGACCGCTTCCGGGAACGGCAGCCGGTCGTACTCCATCAGGAAGCCCAGGGCGGTGCCGTGAGCGCCGCAACCGAAGCAGTGGTAGAACTGCTTGTCGGGACTGACCCAGAACGACGCTGTCTTCTCGTCGTGGAACGGGCAGCAGGCCTTGTATTCGCGACCGGCGCGCTTCAATGGCACGCGGCTGCCGATGACCTCCACGATATCGGCGCGGGCGATCAGTTCATCGATAAAAGCTTGCGGAATCCGGCCGGCCATACAGGCCGTAAGTGTAGGGCAAGTTTCAGGACAGGCGGGCCTTGATACGTGCGCCAACTGCGGCCATATCGGCCCGGCCCTGGGCTTTGGACTTGATGATGCCCATGACCTTGCCCATGTCCTTGATCGATGCGGCGCCGGTCTCGCTGATGGCCTGGTTGATCAGGGCGTCGAGCTCGTCGGCGGCGAGCGGCGCGGGCATGTAGGCGTTGATGATCGTAAGTTCGGCATTTTCCTTCGCCACCAGATCGGCGCGGCCGCCGGCCTGGAACTGCGTGATCGACTCGCGGCGCTGCTTGCCCATCTTTTCAAGCACGCTGAGCAGCTGGGTATCGTCGAGCGTAATGCGCTCATCGACCTCGCGCTGCTTGACCGCGGCCATGATCAGGCGAATGGTGCCGAGGCGATCCTTGTCACCGGATCGCATCGCGCCTTTCATGTCTTCCTGGATGCGTTCCTTGAGGCTCATCGGAGGATGCAGGGGCGGCCATGCGGCTGCGCCCCGTTAAGGATCAGCGCGCCGGGCGCGCGAAGTCGCGCGACACGCGCTTCATATGCCGCTTGACGGCGGCAGCCTTTTTGCGTTTTCGTTCCTGGGTGGGCTTTTCGTAGAATTCGCGCCGTCGCAGCTCGGCCAGAACGCCGGCCTTCTCACAGGCGCGCTTGAAACGCCGCAGGGCGGCGTCGAAATACTCGTTCTCGCGTACTCGAACACTCGGCATCTAAATTCCAACCTCTTGATTCTTAGACACTTTTTGTTCCCTGCGGCCAGGGCAAGGGCCGGGATTCTAATGACACTGCAAGCAAAAGGCAAAGCGCCTCACGATCATGCGCATTCTGGCCATTGAAACATCCTGCGATGAGAGCGCGGTGGCGGTGCTGGATGAGCAGCGCGGCCTGCTCTCGCATGAGCTGTGGAGCCAGATCGACCTGCACCGCGCGTTCGGCGGCGTGGTGCCCGAACTTGCCTCGCGCGATCACCTGCGCCGCCTGCTGCCGCTGCTGCGCACTGCCCTCGACGCTGCCGAAACCCGCGCCGCTGAGATCGAAGGCGTCGCCTACACGGCCGGGCCCGGCCTGGTCGGTGCATTGCTGACCGGCGCGGCGCTGGCGCGAGCGCTCAGTTTCGGCTGGAAAGTGCCGGCGATCGGCATCCATCATCTGGAGGGCCATCTGCTGGCACCGATGCTGGAGCAGCCGACACCGCCATTCCCGCACATCGCGCTGCTGGTGTCCGGCGGCCACACGATGCTGATCGAGGTGCGCGCCATCGGTGATTACCGCGTACTCGGACAGACCCGGGACGATGCCGCCGGCGAGGCATTTGATAAGAGTGCCAAGCTGCTTGGCCTGCCGTATCCGGGCGGACCTGAGCTGGCGCAGCTGGCAGTGAGCGGTCGGCCGGGCCGATATTCGTTTCCGCGCCCGATGCTCGATCGGCCGGGATTCGAATTCAGCTTCTCCGGGCTCAAGACCGCGGTCATGCAGGCGGTGCGCGCCGCGACGCCATCCGAGCAGATGCGCGCCGATGTGGCTTATGCGGTGCAGGACGCCATCGTCGCGACGCTGTGTGCCAAGGCACTGCGGGCACTGGACTTCACCAGCCATCGGGCACTGGTCGTGGCTGGCGGCGTCGGCGCCAATCGCGAGCTGCGTGCGCGCCTGGCGCGCGAGGCGGCGGCGGTCGGGGTGCAGGTGTATTTTCCGCGGCTGGAATTCTGTACCGATAATGCGGCGATGATTGCGGTGGCCGGCCTGTATCGCCTACGCGCGCACGAGCAGACTCTAGGCGGCATAGAGGTTAGAGCTCGCTGGCCATTAGAGGAGTTGCGCCCGCCTGGGGCGGCCTGACAACCCCTGGGAGTTATCGGACTACATGCAGCATTTTTGATAATAAAAATGCTGCATGTAGTCCGATAACTCCAAGCGGCTACCCGGGCGCTCCGGGCGATACGAAATTCCTGCAATGGTCCGGCGAGTAGCTAAACTTTAGGCATGAGCCAGCACGACAGCGAAGACCGCATCTTTCTGCGTGGCCTGACCACCGAATGCATCATCGGTTTCGTGGACTGGGAGCGCCGCGCGCGCCAGACCGTGGTCATCGATCTGGAGCTGCCCTGCGACTGCGAGCGCGCCGCGCGGAGCGATGTGGTCGCCGATACCGTGGACTACAAGACGGTTGCCAAGCGAGTGCTCGCCTGGGTGCAGGCATCGCAGTTCCATCTGGTCGAGTCGCTGGCTCATGGACTGGCGCTGCTGCTGCTGGCGGAATTTCCGCTCGACTGGGTGCGCGTCAGCATCAATAAACCCGGCGCCATCCGCCATTCGAGCGACGTGGGGGTATGCATCGAGCGCCGGCGCGAGCCGGCCAGTGCGCCGGGACGATGAGCTCGGCGCTGTGATGGCCGGGGCGCCGAAGAGCACTCAGGTGTTCGTCGCCATCGGCAGTAGTGTGGATGCGGCCGAGCGCATGCGGCAGGCGGCACGCGCAATCCGGCAGCGCTTCGCCGATGCGCGCTTTTCGCGTTGTTTTCGCAATCCGGCCTACGGCTTCGAGGGCCCGGATTTCTACAATGCCGTGACCGGCTTCAGCACCACGCTGCCGATCGAGGCACTGCTGCCGTCGCTGCGCGAGATCGAGGCGCGCTGCGGGCGCGGCCCGGCCGATGCACGCTGGGGGCCGCGGCAGATGGACCTGGATCTGCTGCTGTACGGCGATCTGGTCGGCGCCGGCGTCGGCTACACACTGCCGCGGCGTGACCTGCTGCGACGGGTCTATATGCTCGGGCCGCTGGCCGATCTGGCTCCCGACTGGCTGTATCCGCCATCGGGGCCGACGATCGGGGAGCTGTGGCAGCGCTTCCCGCAGTCCGAGCACCAGCTCACGCCGCTGCTGCTCGATCTCAATGCCGCCTGAGGCGCCGCCGCCTGACTCACCAGCCGATGCTGCGGCCGCCGTCGACCGCCAGGATCTGGCCGGTGACGAACGGGGCTTCGCTGGCGAAGAACAATATTGCTCGGGCGATGTCCTCGGGCAAGCCGCGCCGGTGCAACGGCGTTTCGTCGATGATCTTGTCCTTCTGCTCCTCGGACATGGGCGCCTCCGGCCACAGCACCGGCCCGGGAGCGATGGCGTTGACGCGCACTTCCGGCGCCAGCTCGCGCGCCAGCGCACGCGTGAGCATGATCAATCCGGCCTTGGCCACGCTGTACACCATGTGATCGCGCAGCGGCCGCAGGCCGTGGATATCGACCATGTTCAGCACCGCGCCGCGCGTGCGCCGCAGTTCCGGCGCGGCAGCCTGCGCCAGCAGCAGCGGTGCACGCAGATTGCTGCCAATCAGATCGTCCCACTGCGCCGGCGTAATGCTGCCGAGTGGAGTCGGATAGAACGTCGAGGCATTGTTGACCAGCAGGTGCAGTGCGGTGAAGCAGTCACTGGCCTTGCCGATCAGTCCCGGCAATGCCGCAGCGTCCATCAGGTCACAGGCAATGACGGCGGTGGAATCCGGGCGCACGCTCTCCAGCTCAGCCGCGAGCGCCTGGGCCTCGGACAACGAGCGGTGACAGTGGATCACCACATTGGCGCCGGCGCCATGCAGCGCGTGCACGATGGCGGCGCCGACCCGGCGCGCACCCCCGGTGACCAGCGCGGTGTGCCCGGCCAGGCGCGTACTGGGTTCGATGCCCGATGGCGGGTCCGGCGTGTAAAGCTTGGCTGCCATGAGCGCAGCTTATGACGCCAGGGGCTGCACTCTCAATCCTGCCGCCGCTGCAACCGGATGAGGCGCGCCACGCTGCCGCCGTGCTGCAGACGGTGCGCGAGGCGATTGCCACCCATGGTGGCTGGCTGGCGTTCGACGACTATCTGCGCATCGTCCTGTATGCGCCGGGGCTGGGCTACTACAGTGCCGGCAGCGTCAAGTTCGGCCGCGGCGGGGATTTTGTCACGGCGCCGGAGCTGTCCGGCCTGTTTGGTCGCTGCGTGGCGCGACAGTGTGCGCAGATCCTGCAGCTCACCGGCGGTGATGTGCTGGAACTGGGCGCCGGCACCGGTACGCTGGCGGTCGGTATGCTGACCGCGCTGTATGAGCTTGAAGCGTTGCCGCAGCACTACTACATACTGGAGGTCAGCGCCGACCTGCGCGCGCGCCAGGAGCAGCGCTTCGCGAGCCTGCCGCAAGCGCTGCGCGCGCGCCTGCGATGGCTGGACGCATTGCCTGCAACACCGATTGCGGGCGTGATACTGGCCAACGAAGTCGCCGACGCGCTGCCGTTCAAGCGCTTCATGCTCACCTCGGGCGCGCCGCTCGAAGGCGGCGTGGCGCTATCGCCTGGGGGCGCACTGATCGAGGCCGAGCGTGCCGCGGATGCAGTGCTTGCGGGGCAGGTCGCGCAACTCGCCGCCTCGCTGCCCGCACCACTGCCGCCGGGCTACCGATCCGAGCTGTGCCCGATGCTGCAGCCGTGGATTGTCGCGCTGGGCGCATCCTTGAGCCGCGGCGCGGCGCTGCTCATCGACTACGGCTTGGGGCGGCGTGAGTATTACCACCCGCAGCGCGCGGATGGTACGTTGCGCTGCCATTTCCGGCATCGGGCGCATGACAATGCGCTGCTGTATCCGGGACTGCAGGACATCACGGCCTGGGTCGACTTCACGCGCGTGGCGGAAGCGGCGGCGGATGCGCAACTCGAAGTCGGCGGCTACTGTACGCAGGCGGCCTTTCTGCTGGCGAACGGCATCGAGTCGGATCTCGCGGCCAGTGCTGCCAGTGGCAGCGCTGCCGCTGAGCAGGCGCGGCTCGCGTCCGAGGCGCGAGCGCTGCTGCTGCCGGGAGAGATGGGGGAAAGCTTCAAGGTCATGGCGCTCACGCGCGGCGTCGCCGCGCCGCTGCGCGGCTTTGAGTATCAGGACTTGCGGCGCTCGCTTTGAAGCTGCTGCAGCCGCTCGATGCGCGCGGCCCGATAGGCGGCGGCGATCGCAATACCCTTGAGCTGCGCGATCTGCTCGGGCGGCAGCGTCACGCCGGCCGCAGTGACCAGCGCGACGGCCAGCGCCGCATGCAGCGAGTCATCGCTGCCGGATCGCGCCTGGGTCGCGCGCAGCAGCAGTTCGAAGCGATCCGGGCGGCGAAAGGCGTCGGCGGCTTCCAGCAGCTCGAGCACTCCGGCGGCATCGAGCGTTTCCGCCCCGGCGATACGCTGCCACAACCGCGCGGTGAGCAGCGCCAGCTCGCGATAGTCATTCGGCACGCGCAGCCGTTCGCACAATGCCGTAGTCGCCTGCGGCGCTGCATCGGCCAGCAGCGCGGCGAAGCGCACGCTCTGTTCCGCGGACAGGCGCGCCGCGCGTTGCATCGTTGCCCGCTCGGGCGCCCGCCAGTCGAGTTCCGGCAACAGCACCGCCAGGGCGCCGCAGTCCTGCAGTACATCGAAGAACACCTCGGGACGCGCCTCGCCCAGCGCGCGCTGCATCTCGCGCCACACGCGCTCGGACACCAGCGAGTTGATTTCGCCGTTGTCGACCATGCGATGCATCAGCGCCGCAGTTTCCGGTGCCAGTCTGAAGCCCAGGGCTGCCAGCCGCGCCGCAAAGCGGGCGACGCGCAGGATCCGCACCGGGTCCTCGACAAAGGCCGGCGACACGTGGCGCAGCAGGCGCTGCTCCAGATCGTTGCGGCCACCGTAGGGATCGATCAGCGTTCCGTCCGGCGCACGCGCCATCGCATTGATGGTCAGGTCGCGGCGTTGCAGATCCTGGTGCAGCGTGACCTCGGGCGAGAACCGGGTCTCAAAGCCGCGATAGCCGGGCCCGGTCTTGCGCTCCACCCGTGCCAGGGCGTATTCCTCATGTGTGTCGGGGTGCAGGAACACCGGAAATTCGCGCCCGACGGCCCGATATCCGGCCTGCTGCAGCTGTTCGGGTGTGGCGCCAACCACTACCCAGTCGCGCTCGGCAGCCACAAGGCCGAGCAGCTCGTCCCGGACCGCACCTCCAACCAGATACACTTGCATGACAGCGCATGTTAACCGACCGCCGAAGCCTTACCGTACTGAAAACCCGATTGCTGGCGGCCGCACTGATCGGCGCCACGCTGCCGGGGTGCGCGATCGGCTACTTCACCCAGGCGGCACAGGGGCAGTGGCGACTGATGCGCGCGCGCCGCCCGATCGAGCAGGTGATCGCCGATCCGGGCTCGAGCGAGGAGCTCAAGGCGCGGCTGCGGGTGGTACAGGACGCGCGCAATTTCGCGGTCAGCGATCTGGGCCTGCCGGACAACCGCAGCTATCGCAGCTACAGCGACCTGAAACGACCCTACGTGGTGTGGAACGTGGTAGCAGCGCCCGAATTCTCGGTCGAGCCGCAGCGCTGGTGCTTCCCGTTTACCGGCTGCCTGAGCTACCGCGGTTATTTTCGCGAGCGCGATGCGCGCAACATGGCCGCCAAACTTGCCGCGCGCGGCAACGACGTCATGGTCGGGGGCGTGACCGCCTATTCGACGCTGGGACACTTCGCCGACCCGGTGCTCAATACGATGCTTCGGTATGGCGACCTGGAACTGGTGTCCACCATGTTCCACGAGCTGGCACATCAACTGATCTACGTGCGCGGCGACACCGTGTTCAATGAATCGTTCGCGGTGAGCGTGGAGCAGGAGGGACTGCGGCGCTGGCTGGCGGCACGCGGACGGAGCCTTGAGCTGCAGGATTATTTAGAACGACAGCGGGCCGACCAGCTCATGGTCGATGCATTTGCCGACGGACGGCGGCGGCTGGCCGCACTGTATGCGCTGTCGCCGCCACTGCCGCTCGCCGAGCGGCGCGCCCGCAAGCGCGAGCTGCTTGATGCCACCGGCGCGCAGGTGCAGGCGGTGGAACGGCAGCAGAAACTGCGCACCGGCTACGACAAATGGATCGCCGATGGGCTGAACAATGCGCATCTGGCCTCGCTCGGCACTTATTTCGACTGCGTGCCGGGCTTCGAGCGACTGCTCGCGGCCAATGGCGGCAGCCTGCCCGCCTTCTACGCCGCGGTCAGGAATATGCGAGCCGATGCCGGCGCGCGCCGCGCGCTGTGCCGCGCGGGCGACGCGATGCCCGCAACACCTGCGGCCACTACAGCGCCGGATGCGGCAGCGCCGGCGATTTCGGTGCCAGCCACAGCGGTGCCAGAGCACTGAGGCTGGCGCGAGCGAGCCCGAGCCGCCGACCGTCGTCGTAGCGGCACAGGCTGTCGACCAGCAGCGAGCGGTAATTGTCGACCGAGAACGGCTTGCCGGGCAGGAACTGCATAAGGCTCGCCTGCAGGCGTGCCACTGCATTGGGCAGTCGGTAAATGTGGCAGGGCAGCTGCGCTACGCTTGCCGTAATGCGCACGATCTGCTCCAGCGTCAGCACTTCCGGGCCGCACAACTCGTAGCACTTATGACTGCTGGCGCCGCCGTGCAGCGCCTGCATGAACGCCGCGGCAACATCGCCGACGTAGATCGGCGCGAAGCGGGCAGCGGCGCGGGCCAGCGGCAATTGACCGTGGGTACTGCGCAGCAGCCGCGCAAAGCGATTGGTCAGTGAATCGCCCGGTCCGAAGATCACCGATGGCCGGAAGATGGTCCAGTCGAGTGGCGGGCCGGCGGCGCGTAGCAGTTGTTCGGCTGCGCCCTTGCTGCGAAGGTAGTGACTGCGGCCGTGCTCGGCATCGGCATTGAGCGCGCTCATCTGCAGCAGCCGCGGTACCCGTAGCTGGCGCATCGCACGCAGCAGGCCGGCGGTGAACTCCACGTGCGCACGGCGAAATCCCGCGCCGCGGAAGCCGCGCTCATTGAGGATCCCGACCAGATTGATGACGACGTCGCAGCCGTCGAGGCTGCGGCGCAGAAATTCGGGGTGGTACACATCCCCGACCGCGAGTTCGACGCTCGGCAGCGGCATCAGATCGATGGCGTGGCTGCTGGCGCGCGTCAGCACGCGCAGCTCGTGGCCGGCGCTCATCAGGCGGGAAATAAGTTCCTGGCCGACAAAGCCGGTACCACCGGCAATGCAGATGGTGAGTGGTCGCGCAATCGTCGGGATCGCAGCGCTCATGTCCTCAAGCCGGCGCGATGCGGTACTGCATGATGCGCAGTACCGCACAACGCCGCACAACGATCAATGGGTCTCGATAATCAATGCGTCTCGACGCTGACCCGCTTCGGCTCCGGGGCCGCCACTTTCGGAATCGTTACCTCGAGCACGCCATTGAGATGACGCGCACGGATGTCGTCGGTTTTCACATTCTCGGGCAGGGTGAAACGACGCAGGAATCGGCCTTCGACACGCTCCAGGCGTGACACGGCTTTCTGGTCGTCCGGCCGCTCGAGCTTACGCTCGCCGGTTACGGTCAATACGCCCTTGTCGGCCGTGATCTGGATGTCCTTGGGCTCAATACCCGGCAGATCGGCGCGCACCACGAAGCTGTCCGGCTGCTCGAACACGTCCACTGACGGTATCCAGTTCACCGCGGCTTCGGAATCGGCGGCCGCGGCTTCGCCGTTGGCTGCCGGGGCATCGCCGTTGCCGTTGAATATCTGACCAATCTGGCGATGGAGACGCTCGACCGCGCTCCAGGGCTCATAACGTACAAGTACCATAGTCTTCTCTCCGGTTGGGTTAGGCGGCGGGCCACCACTGGGCCCGACTGCATGCACCTAGAGTTGGAGGTGGATTGCGCGGTTTCAAGAGCCGCGCGCCGCGCTGTGCCACGATCGCCTTGTGGATAGCCTGTGGGCGCCCTGTGCAGCGCCGGTGCACGGGCGGTGGACACAACCTATTGATGTGGTGCGTTCCTGTAATTACTGCCGGCTGACGAAGTTTTCTGCTAATGAAGTTACGGGCATATGTGTCGTAATAATTTGATTTATAGATATAAAAGAAGCCGAAAAGAAGTGTTGCATAATCTTGACGGTGACCGGGCAGCTTGATTAGTCTCCGCCTCCACACAACTAGATCTGGTAGAGGGAGCCGATCTACTTGGTGTGTCCGATTTCGCGGAAAGGGGAGCCGCCGCCCATGAATTCAGTCGTCAAACTCGTCGCCGCCGACATCAACACCATTGCGTACCAGGAAGCTTCCCTGGACATATGGGATAAGAAGTATCGCCTCAGTTCCAAGGACGGCGAGCCGATCGACCGCAGCATGGACGACACTTATAAGCGTGTCGCACGCGCGCTGGCCGACGTCGAGCGCGACGACATCCGCGAGCGCTGGTATGAGCGCTTTCTCTGGGCGCTGCGCCATGGCGCGATTCCGGCCGGACGCGTGACTTCGAACGCCGGTGCGCTGGAGCACAAGCCGGCCACCTCGACCATCAACTGCACAGTCTCGGGCACCATCCGTGATTCGATGGACGACATCCTCGGCAAGGTGCACGAGGCGGGACTGACGCTCAAGGCTGGCTGCGGCATCGGCTACGAATTCTCGACCCTGCGGCCGCGCGGCGCCTATGTGTCCGGCGCCGGTGCCTACACCTCGGGCCCGATGTCGTTCATGGATATCTACGACAAGATGTGTTTCACGGTGTCCTCGGCCGGCGGGCGTCGCGGAGCGCAGATGGGTACCTTCGACGTCGGCCATCCCGACGCTATGGACTTCGTGCGCGCCAAGCGCGAGAACGGGCGCCTGCGGCAGTTCAATCTGTCGCTGCTGATCACCGACGAGTTCATGCAGGCGGTGCGCGAGGAGCGTGAGTGGAAGCTCGCGTTCCCGATCAGCCGGCGCGAGTACGACGCCGAGCAGCCGGATCTGGGCGACGCGCAGCATTTCGTCTGGCGCGAGTGGCCGACGCACGAGGGCTACGTGGTCAACGACGCGGGCCTGGTGGCCTGCCGTGTCTACAAGACCGTGCCGGCACGGCGCATGTGGGACGTGATCATGTCCTCCACCTACGATTTCGCCGAGCCGGGATTCGTGCTGATCGACCGCATGAACGAGATGAATAACAACTGGTGGTGCGAGAACATTCGGGCCACCAACCCTTGTGGCGAGCAAGGTTTACCGCCCTATGGGGCGTGCTTGTTAGGATCGATAAATCTCACGCGCTTCGTGCGCGAGCCGTTCACCCCGCAGGCGCGTTTCGACTGGGACGAGTTTCGCGACGTGGTGCGGGTGTTCACCCGCATGCTGGACAATGTGGTGGAGATCAATGGCCTGCCGCTCGAGCGGCAGCGGCAGGAGATCGAGCGCAAGCGCCGTCACGGCATGGGATTTCTCGGCCTGGGCTCGACCATCACGCTGCTCGGTGCCAAGTACGGCTCGAGCGAGTCAGTCAAATTCACCGAGGACGTATCGCGCGAGATGGCAGTCGCGGGCTGGGAGACGGCGCTCGAGCTGGCGCGCGAGAAAGGGCCGGCGCCGATCATGAACGAGGAGTTCACGGTCTCCAAGGAGATGCTGCGCAAGCGTCCGGAGATGGCCACCGATGGCTGGAAGCCGGGCGCGAAGATTCCGGGACGCCTGCTGCACGCGCGCTACAGCCGCTACATGCAGCGCATCGCCACGGTGGCGCCGCATGTGGTTGAACAGCTGGCGCAGATCGGTGCCCGATTCACTCATCACAGCTCGATAGCGCCGACGGGAACGATCTCGTTGTCGCTGGCGAATAATGCCAGCAACGGTATCGAGCCGTCGTTCGCGCATCACTACTTCCGCAACGTGATCCGCCCGGGCCGCAAGACCAAGGAAAAGATCGACGTGTTCTCATTCGAGCTGCTGGCCTACCGTGAGCTGGTCAATGCGCGCGCGATGCCGGGATCGACCAAGGAGGGCGAGATACTGCCGGAATACTTCACCGCCGCGGATGAAGTGACGCCGCACCAGCATGTGGATATCCAGGCGGCATCGCAGAAATGGATCGATTCGTCGATTTCCAAGACCGCGAACGTGCCGACCAATTTCCCCTATGACCAGTTCAAGAGCATCTATCTGTATGCGCACGAGCAGGGACTGAAGGGTTGCACCACGTTTCGCTTCAATCCGGAGGCGTTCCAGGGTGTGCTGGTCAAGGAAGACGATCTGAAGAACACTATCTACGTATTCACGCTCGAGGACGGCACCGAGGTCAGCGCGCGCGGCGACGAGGAGATCGAATACGACGGCGAGACCCACAGCGCCGCCAATCTGTTTGACGCCTTGAAGGAAGGCTACTACGGGAAGTTCTGACCATGAGCAGCACACGCATCGACAAGAAGATCGTCAAGTACCGGGTCCAGAAGCCGGAGGACACGCAGGCGGCGAAAAACGCCGCGCCGCCCGAGGAGCTGGCGCACGGGCGCGATGGCCGCACCGCCAAAGTGATCCGCATGCACGAGGAGATCCAGCGTCCGGAGATGCTGATCGGCTCGACCTACAAGATCAAGACGCCGGTGTCGGACCATGCGATGTACGTCACCATCAACGACATCGTGCTCAACGAGGGCACCGAGTACGAGCAGCGCCGTCCGTTCGAGGTGTTCATCAACTCGAAGAACCTGGATCACTTCCAGTGGATCGTCGCGCTGACGCGCATCATCTCAGCAGTATTTCGCAAGGGCGGCGACGTCGCGTTCCTGGTGGCGGAATTGAAGGCGGTGTTCGATCCGCGCGGCGGCTACTGGCAGCCGGGCGGGAAATTCATGCCGTCGATCATCGCCGAGCTCGGCTACGTGATCGAGCGGCATCTGCAGAGCATCGGCTTGATGCGCAAGACCGAACTGGATGTACATCAGAAGAAGCTGATCGAGGACAAGCGCGCCGAGTTCGAGGCGCGCAAGAGCCAGCAGGATGCATTTTCAAAGTCGCATTTTCCGGATGGGGCGCAGCTGTGCAGCAAGTGCAGCACCGCTGCCGTGGTCATGATGGACAACTGCATGACCTGCCTGAACTGCGGCGAGTCGAAGTGCGGGTGAGACCGGTGCGCGGCTGGGTAAGAGCCCGGTCCGCGTCAGGGCTTCAGTGTTGCCGCGATGCTGCGTACTTCGTCGGGCGTGTGCTCGCCCGCCAGCGGCGTTCCTGGCATTAAATATTTGGCCATGTCGAGCCCGCCGACGACGACTGGTTCGAACCCTGCCTGTCGGACGAGCCGCGAAGCAGATTCGATGGCCTTCTTGTCACCTGCGATCGGCATGCCGATCTTCCCCGGATCTTCGTGTGCGCTGGCCATGCGTGCTGCGCCTACGGCGTTGAATGCACGAACGACGAGTGCGCCTGGCAGCAGGCGCGCGTCGAACAGCCCGGCCCCTTCTTCGCGCGCCTGATTGGCGATCTCACCGTCGCGTTGTGGGAAAGGGTTGCTCGCATTGATGACGACTTTTCCTTTGAGTGAATCGCCGAGACTCTTTATGAGCTCGGGAAAAGCGCTGTACGGAACCGCGAACAGGATTACCTGCCCGAACGCAGCGGCTTCCTGCGGCGTACCCGCGCGCGCATTTGCTCCGACCTCGGCAGCGAGCTTCTTGTCGTTGTCAAGATTACGCGAGGAGAACATCACCTCATTTCCAGCCTTGGCCCAAACGCCACCAAGCGCACTTCCGACATGCCCGGACCCGATGATGCCGATCTTGATCTTCTGGCTGTCGGCTGCATTGACAATGCGTGTTGTGATCGGCAGGACGCTGAGGGCGGCTGCCACAACGGCCACTTTGAGCATATCCCTACGACTGAATTCCGGAGTACCGAGGATTTTTTTCATGTGGATCTCCAAATGGGGAGCAGTCGCTGCTTGATGCCAAAGATATTCCTTTTTCCCTCCCTGTCTATGCTTCTGCTCGAAGTACGTCCGACCGGAACCCCGCGTTACTTCACGTCGAACTTGATCGCCAGCTGCGCGCAGCCGGACACGGGCGGCCCGTTCGACGAGCTGTCTGGCCGGTAGTAAGCAGAGCCGGATGCTGCGATTCTCACAGCGGCCTGATCCAGAGACGCCATTCCTGAAGAGTCGACGATCGTCGGGTCCTGTTTGAGTCTTCCGGTTTCATCGACGCAGACATGCACAGTCACGCTGTTAGCCTGGCCAGCGGAGTCATCCGGTCTCGCATTGGCCGTTATCTGCGCCGGCGCTCCCGCGATCGGTTCGGGTGCTCGACTTGCCCCCGGTAACGGGTTTTGCGAGGTCATCGCTCGCGTCTCATCCGCATTGCCTTGACTGGCCCACCTGAAGGCAATCTGCCGCCACGAATCGATCGGATCACCGTCGCCGAGCGAGGTTGCGGGTGCGAATCGAAGCCTGGAGACGCAGCTGATTGCCGCGGAATCCAGAGCATTCGAACCCGAGGAGGACTTGATGGAGATCCGTGACGGGCTGCCACTCCTTGGGAGCCAGAAAACAACCACTGCTATGGTTCCCTCATCAGCGATCCGCAGATCCGGACACCGTGTCTTGGGATTGAATCCCAAGGACGTTTGCGCCCATGAGGGATTGTCAGGAACGGGCTGGGTCTGAGCGGCATGGATGTCTGCCGGAACGCTCAGGGCCATGCATGTGAGAGTCACGCCAGGCCAATTATGCATCGGCAGCTTCGTATTGTGTGCAGCGAGCTTGCATCGTAATCAGCGCCCCTTATAGCGCAATCCGAACACCTAGTCTCGTCGCTCCTGACGCGTCAATAAGCGACCGACCAGATCTTCGGCGCGACCGGTGGCAAAAGCGAGCTTAGGCGTTACTGCCCACCGTTGGCCTTGCTGGTTTTTTGTAATCGAAATTTTGCTCTGAACTGTGATCGCTCCGCGCGTTTGCGGCCTCGGCTTGGTTCCCGCGGCCACGGTGCAGGTATCATGCGCCGCATGAATCGGCTGCTCCTGTCGGGACTTCTGCTGCTGCTGCTACTGCCGCGTTTCGCGAGCGCCGCCGACACGCTGTTGCCGCGCCCGGCGGAGCTGGAGCCGGACGTGCAATTCTGGATCCGCATCTACTCGCAGGTATCGACCAACGAGGGCGTGATCCATGACCAGCACCGGCTGTCGGTGGTGTACGAGACGCTGCATTTCACTGCCGATATGCCGTCGTCCGAGCGTGCACGCAAGGTGGACTTCGAGCGCGAACGCATCCAAGAGATCCTGCGACACCTGGCGCGTGGCGAGGAGCCGCGCGACGATGATGACCGGCGGGTGCGCAAGCTCTGGGGCGATGACGCGACGCCCGCGCAGCTGGAAGTGGCGGCGCAGGACGTGCGCTTCCAGCTCGGTCAGTCGGATCGCTTTCGTGCCGGCCTGGTTCGCTCGGGCGCCTGGGAGCCGCATATCGCCGAAGTGCTCGCCAACCTCGGCTTGCCGGCCGAGATCGCGGCATTGCCGCATGTGGAATCATCGTTCGATCCGTATGCGTATTCGAAAGTCGGGGCGGCGGGCCTGTGGCAATTCATGCGCTCCACCGGGCGGCGATTCCTGCGCATCGATGCTGCCGTGGACGAGCGGCTCGATCCGTACCGCGAGACCGAGGCCGCGGCGCAGCTGCTGAGCTACAACTACCGGCTGCTCGGCAGCTGGCCGCTGGCCATCACTGCCTACAATCACGGCGCCGAGGGCGTGCGTCGCGCCCGCGAGCTGCTCGGCACCGACGACATCGTACGCATCGTGCGCGACTATCACAGCGCGAGCTTCGGCTTCGCCTCGCGCAATTTCTATGTGTCGTTCCTGGCCGCGCTGAGCATCGCGCAGGAGCCGGATAAGTATTTCGGCGGCGTGGTGCGCGACCACGAGTTCGGTTTTCGCGAACTGAAGATGCCCTCGACCGCAAGCCTTGCCACGCTGGTGCGCGCGCTCGGGATCGATCGCGAGACATTGCACGGCCTCAATCCGGCGTTGCGGCCGGCCGTATGGGGCGGCCAGCGCTCGGTGCCGGCAGGCTACGTGCTGCGGCTGCCCCAAGCCGGTTCGCAGTGGACCGCGGAACTGCTGGCGCAGCGCCTGGGGGCCAGCCAGGCCATCACCGTGGCGGAAGCGGCAAAGCCGGCGAAGGGCGCTCCCGCCGCCAGCGCGCCTGCGCCGGCTGCACCGGCTGCACCGGCTGTGACCCTTCCGGAGGTAGTCGTGGCCGCCGCATCGCCAGGCGCCGCACCCGCCGCACCTGCACCCGCTGCAGCTACCGCGGCGGCCGCCGCGCTACCCGCGGCCAGCGCGCTCGAGAGCTCGCAGTATTACGTGGTTGAGGCCGGAGACAATACCTCGACGATCGCACAGCGCACCGGTCTGCCGGTGTCGAAACTCATGACCCTGAACTCGATGCGCGATCCGGACGACATTTACGAGGGCGAACACCTGCGGCTGGTGGCGGCGGCGGCGGAACCGGAGACCGTGACCACTCGCGCCAACGTCGCCGCGGCGCAGGCGGCGGTGCAGGAGAGCCTGGAGGAAAACATCGCGGTGGCGGCCGCGAGCCGCCAGGCCGCGAGGAGCGAGCCGGTGTCGATGGCGCAGGCGCAGGCCGAAGGTCCACAGCTGGTGCCCGGCGCCACCGGGCCGGAGTCGGCCGATCCGGAGGATTATTCGGTGGCCGCCGACGGCACTATCCGTGTCGTGGCTGCCGAAACCCTGGGTCATTACGCCGACTGGCTGGGTACCTCGGCGGCGCGGCTGCGTGCCATCAATCATCTGCACGGGCGCACCCCGGTGGTGATGGGGCGGCGCATCAAACTGGAATTCGCCGACATCACGCGTGATGAGTTCGAGTCCCGCCGGCGTGATTACCATGAGCGCCTGCAGGCGGCTTATTTCGCATCGCACCGGATCGCGGGCACGGAAGTCTATATCGCGCGCCGCGGCGATTCGCTCTGGAGCATCACGCAGAAATCCCTGAAGGTGCCGGTGTGGCTGCTGCAGCAGTACAACCCGGACCTGGATTTCAGGGATTTGCGTCCCGGCACCCAGATCTCGCTCCCGAAAGTGGAGGATGTCTCGCCGTTGTGAACCCTGCACGCTCGCGGTTGAAATACAGCATGCCTATAATTTGCGGCAATGCGTCTTAGTGCACTCATAGCCTCATCGATACTGCTGGCCGGCTCCGCAGCGGCGCTCGGCGATGGCGCGGGCACGGCGGGTAGCAATGCCGTGGCCAGCGTGGTGGCGCCGGCGTCGGCGGTGGCCACCGACTCGGATGTGGCCCCGACGGTGGCCCCGACCGTAGCCCCGGTGATGGCGCCGGCGACGCTGGCGCCGAGTCTGTCCGGCACGGTGCCGTTCGCCGACCAGGTCGTGGTGCGCAAGTCCGAGCGGCGGCTGTACCTGCTGCGCCATGGCGAGGTGCTGCGCAGCTACCGGGTCGCGCTCGGCCTGATCCCTGAGGGGCCCAAGGAGCGGGCCGGCGACTTTCGCACGCCCGAGGGCCACTACCAGCTGACACGCCGTAACACGCGCAGCGACTACTTTCTGTCGATCCAGGTGTCCTACCCCAATGCCGATGACCTGCGCCGCGCGCAGCGCGATCATGTGAATCCGGGCGGCTCGATCATGGTCCATGGCCTGCCCAACAATCAGCGCCATCCACCCGACTACTACGCCGCTTCGGATTGGACCGACGGCTGTATCGGCATGTCGAATGCGGATATGGTGGAACTGTGGCTCATGGTCCAAGACAATACGCCGATTCAGATCCTGCCTTGAGCGCCGTCCCACCCATCGCGCCGACCGGCGCCGCGGCAGCTACTGCCGACGCACCGCAGGGCGTGGAAAGCGTGGTCATTGCCGAGTCGGTTGACGCGCGCGTCGGACCGCGCGGCAGCCTTGAGATCCTGTCGCAGGCCGAGATCGACAAGCTGCTCGACACCAGCCACACCGGGCTGTACACGCTGTTTCGCAACTGTGCGCTGGCGGTGCTCAATTCCGGCAGCGAAAGCGACAACGCCAAGGAGATCTTTGAGCACTACCGCAGCTTCAACGTGCAGATCATTCCGCATGCCTGGGGCATCAAGCTGGAGATGACCAATGCGCCGGCGGCCGCGTTCGTCGACGGCCAGATGATCCACGGGATCAAGGAGCACGTGTTCGCGGTACTGCGCGACATCATCTACACGGCGAATGAAATCATCAGCGCCGGCAGGCTCGACAGCAAGGATCCGGCCTCGATCACCAACGCCGTGTTCCATATCCTGCGCAATGCGCGGGTCCTGGACGTGAAGACGCGCCCCAATCTGGTGGTGTGCTGGGGCGGCCATTCGATCGGCGACGCCGAGTACCGCTACGCCAAGCGCGTCGGCTACGAATTCGGCCTGCGGGCGCTCGACGTGTGCACCGGCTGCGGCCCCGGTGCGATGAAGGCGCCGATGAAAGGTGCCGGCGTCGGCCACGCCAAGCAGCGCATCACCGACGGGCGCTTCCTCGGCGTGACCGAGCCCGGCATCATCGCCGCCGAGCCGCCGAACGCAATCGTCAATCAACTGGTCATCATGCCGGACATCGAAAAGCGGCTCGAGGCGTTCCTGCGCCTGGGGCACGGCATCGTGGTGTTTCCGGGCGGGGTCGGCACCGCGGAGGAAATCCTGTATCTGCTGGGTGTTTTGCTCGATCCGGCCAACGCGCAGCAGCCGCTGCCGGTGGTGCTGACCGGCCCGCGCGCCAGCGCTGCCTACTTCGACAACATCGCACGCTTCATCGAAAGCACACTGGGCGCCGCGGCGCTCACGCGGCTGAAGGTCATCATCGACGATCCGGCCGCGGTCGCGCGCCACATGGTGCAGTCGTTCGAGCAGGTGCGCGCATTTCGCCGCAAGCACAACGATTCGTACAATTTCAACTGGCTGCTGCGGGTACCGTACGAGCTGCAGCAGCCGTTCGGGGTCACGCACGCGTCGATGCGCGCACTGCAACTGCACCGGGCGCAGCCGCTGCACCTGCTGGCGTCGAATCTGCGGCGCGCGTTTTCCGGCATCGTTACCGGCAACGTCAAGGAAAACGGCGTCGCCGCGATCGAGCGGCTCGGGCCGTACGAACTGTCGGGCGACGCCGATATCATGCGACTGCTGGATGAACTTTTGACCGGCTTCGTCGCCCAGGGACGCATGAAGCTGCCCGGCAGCGCCTATCGTCCCTGCTATCGCCTGGTGGCTTAAGGCTGCCCCAGTGCGACCGGATCGGACACGATCCGACCAGTTCTGACAAGGTGCGCCAACACCGCATTTAACCCTTGCGTAGCCGGTATTCGCGCCGCCGCGGGAATGCGAGGCGCGACGCTGCCGGTTCAGATTCGATGTGACCCAGTTCCTGTCGAGCGCGATCCTGGCGCCCTAGTCTCTTAGCAACCAGGAGTGCACACGATGAGTAAGGAAGATCCAAGGGTCGAGACCGCCGAAGAGGCGCGAATTCGGACCATGGCGCCCCCGAGCGGTGCGGAAGCCTACGCGCGCTGGCTGGAGCACATGCAGCGCACGCGCACGCGCCACGCCGCCATCACGCGCAACCTGTACACCTGGTCGAACTACAAAAATTGGGCGGACAAGGTTCGCCACGAATGGTTGGCCGAGGACGCGAAGCCCTGAGGTTTTGAACAGCCCGGGCGTGGTTCAGGCCCGGCGCACCGATTGCACCATGCTTGCGGCCGGGTTGCTGCGAGTGGATGGCACCTCCAGCCAGTCGAGCATCGGTTGCCAGCCCGCCAGGTCTTCGGCAACGTCGTACGGATTCATTTCCTGCAGACCCCAACCCGACTCGGCGGCGCGCACGTAATTCTGCGAGTCACGCAGCGTGGCGACGATCGGGATGCGCAGTGTGCCCAGAAAACGCAGCAGCGCCTGGTAGGTTACGGTGTTGCGGCGCACGCGGTTGGCGATGATCCCGAGGCGATGGTCATTGCGATGCACCTTCGCCACCAGCAGCAGATTCTGCACGCAGCGCGAACAGGCATGAATGTCGATGTCCGAAGGCAGCACCGGCACCAGGATCTTGTCGGCAGTGCGGGTCAGCTCCGGCATCTCCTGTGCTTCGACCGCCGCCGGCGTATCGACGATCACGCGGCCGGTGCCCTCCGGGATGCGCAGCTGAAAGCTGCGGGTGATGCGCGGGTCACGCTCGAAGGCCTTGATCAGGTGGATGCGGGCCTGGGTCTTGTCGCGCTTCGCGGCCCAACGGGCCGATGAGCCCTGCGGGTCATAATCCATCAATACCGGGCGCTCACCTTGCATAGCAAAGTGACTCGCCAGATTGATGGCGATCGTTGTCTTGCCTGAACCGCCCTTTGGATTCAGCACGACGATACGCTGCATGAATGTCCCTGTGCTGCGCGAATATTATGTCGTTCCGCAATTTAGCATAGCCCGGCCGCGCCGCAAGCAGCGCGCCGTATTTTGAGATGCCGTTCTTACGAAATCGTGTCACGTCACCGAATCGTCCGTGGGCCTGTGAGGCGCAACACGGCAGACGATTACCGCGCCGCCTAACATGATCATCACAGCCTGCAACGCGGATGCCCACTTGGAAAGATTCCTTCTACTCTGGGATGAGATGGACGACTGGCTGAATGCCGCCCGGCACCTGCTGGGTCGCTCGATGGCTTGAAACCTTAAGCTTTAGGCCCTATACCACTGGTTTCCCCGATGAGTGGAGACGGTGGGCAACATGTCGAGCGAGCGCGAAACGCTGGGCTTCCAGGCTGAAGTCCGCGAACTGCTGAGTCTGATGATCCATTCCCTGTACAGCCACAGGGACATCTTCCTACGCGAGCTGATCTCCAACGCCTCCGACGCCAACGACAAGCTGCGCTTCCTCGCATTGTCAAACCCAGAACTGCTGGGCAAGGACAACGACCTGGCGATCTGGATCGACAGCGACCCCAGCGGCGCCACGCTGACGGTACGCGACCACGGCATCGGCATGAGCCGCGAGGAGGCGATCACGCACCTGGGGACCATCGCCAAGTCCGGTACCGCCGAATTCTTCAAGCGTCTTACCGGCGACCAGCAGAAGGATGCGCAGCTGATCGGCCAGTTCGGTGTCGGTTTCTATTCGGCATTCATCGTTGCCGACCGGGTCGAGGTATTGACGCGCCGCGCCGATGCCGCGCCCGAACAGGCGGTGCGCTGGGAGTCGAGCGCCGACGGGCAGTTCACCGTCGAGACCATCACGCGCGCCGAGCGCGGCACCAGCGTGGTGCTGCACCTGAAGGACGACGCGAAGGAATTCGCCGACCCGATGCGGCTGCGCGCGCTGGTGCGCCGCTACTCCGATCACATCGCCTTTCCGGTGCGCATGCAGAAGCAGGGCGCCGCCTCGCTCGACTACGAGGACGTCAATCAGGCGCAGGCGCTGTGGACGCGGCCGCGCAGTGAGATCAAGGACGAGGAATACCGCGACCTGTACGGCCACATCGCGCACGACGGCGCCGAGCCTCTGGCCTGGAGCCATAACCGGGTCGAGGGCAAGCGCGAATACACCAGCCTGCTCTACATTCCGGCCCGTGCGCCGTTCGACCTGTGGCAGCGCGAAGCCACCCGCGGCCTGAAGCTGTACGTGCGGCGCGTGTTCATCATGGACGACGCGGAGCAGTTCCTGCCGCTGTACCTGCGCTTCGTCAAAGGCATCGTGGACTCGAACGATCTGCCGCTGAACGTGTCGCGCGAACTGCTGCAGCAGGATCGGGAGGTGGAGGCGATGCGCGCCGCGCTGACGCGGCGCGTACTGGAGATGCTGGCGAAACTGGCCAAGGACGAACCCGACAAGTACGCGCAGTTCTGGCGCGAATTCGGGCGCGTGCTCAAGGAGGGCCTGAGCGAGGATCCTGGCAACCGCGAGCGGCTGCTGCCGCTACTGCGCTTCGCCACCACCGCCAGCGCCGCCAACGATGAGACGGTAAGTCTTACCGAGTACGTCGCACGCATGCGCCCCGGACAGGAGCGCATTTATTACATCGTCGCCGACACCCTGGAGAGCGCGCGCGCGAGCCCGTACCTGGAGCTGCTGCAGCAGAAGGGCGTCGAGGTGCTGCTGATGGCCGATCGAATCGACGAATGGGTCATGGGCCAGGTGACTGAATTCGAAGGCAAGCGCTTCAAGGAGGCCTCGCGCGGGGATCTGGAGCTCGGCGGTCTGGCCGATCAGGCGGAACGCGCGCGCATCGACGAGGAGCGCAAGGAAAACAAGGCGCTGCTCAAGCGCTTCAAGGATGCACTCGGGGATCGGGTGTTGGAAGTGCGGGTCAGCGAGCGGCTGCGCGACTCTCCGGCGCTGCTGGTGCACGGGGAGGGCGAGCTGTCGGCACAGATGCGGCGTCTGCTGGCGGCCAATGGCCAGGCGCCGCCGGCGAGCAAACCGGCCATGGAGCTCAACGTGACGCACCCGCTGGTGCGCCACATGGACGGTCTGACGGCGGCGGATGAATTCCAGGAGCTGGCACTGCTGCTGTACGACCAAGCGGCCATGACCGAAGAGGGTCAGGTGGCGAACCCGGCGGATTTCAGTCGCCGGCTGAACAATCTGCTGGTGCGGCTCGTGGCGGCCCGCTGACAGGCGCGCGGACTTTGCGCTAACCTTGCGCCATCCAGGTTGACAACTCCAGGGGTGCGGCTATGAGCGCGAATCCACCCGACGATGCGCAACTGCGGGCGCGGCTGACGCCGCTGCAGTACCACGTCACGCAGAAGAAAGGCACCGAGCCGGCGTTTACCGGCAAGTACGCCTACAACAAGGACACCGGCGTCTATAGCTGCGTGTGCTGCGGGCAGGAGCTGTTCAGCTCCGACAGCAAGTATGACTCCGGTTCCGGCTGGCCCAGCTTCTGGCTGCCGCTGGCGGCGGACCGGGTGCGCACCCGTGTGGACGCATCGCATGGCATGGCGCGCACCGAAGTCACCTGCGCGGGCTGCGGCGCTCACCTGGGCCATGTATTCGAGGATGGACCGGACCCTTCAGGCCTGCGCTACTGCATCAACTCGGCGGCACTCGGCTTCCAGGGCGCGCCGAGAGCTTGAACCTGCGTCCGCTGCGCGTCGAAGCGCTGATGATCGACGGGCCGGCCGGCAAGCTCGAGACGTTGCTGGAACAGCCACCGCCGTTGGCGGACTCGCAGCACGCCTCCCCAGCCGCCTTTGCCGTGATCTGCCATCCGCATCCGCTGCACGGTGGCAGCATGCACAACAAAGTGGTCTTTACCGTCGCTCGGGCTTGCCAGGAGCTCGCCATGCCGACGCTGCGCTTTAATTTCCGCGGGGTAGGGGCCAGTGCCGGCAGCTACGATGAGGGTCGTGGCGAGACCCAGGACACGCTGGCGGTGATTGCCGCCGGCCGGGCGCGCTGGCCGGGTGCAGCGCTGACGCTGGCCGGTTTTTCCTTCGGCGCCGTCGTCAGCCTGGTGGCCGCAGCTGCGGCGGCGCCGTCGCGCCTGATCAGCGTCGCGCCCGCGGTGGCGTACGTCGGGTTGGCTTCGATGGCACCACCGGCCTGCCCGTGGTTGATCGTACAGGGCGATGCCGACGAGGTGGTCGACGCGCGCGAAGTGCAGGCGTTTGCGGCGCGTTTCAGCCCGCCGCCGCAGCTGGTGCTGCTGCCGGGCGTGGGACATTTCTTTCACCGCCGGCTGGATCAGTTGCGCGACGCCGCAATCGCGTTTCTGAGCGCAACCTGAAAGGCAGCGCCTGCCGGCCGCTGCGCAGATGAAGAAGCCCGGTAAAGCTGGGCCTTACCGGGCTTTCTTAAAGCGGTTCGCCTGCAGCAGCGCGAACCGGGAACCGATCAATTCACCATCGACTTCAGGTTCTTCAATGGCAGTGCGCGCACTTTCTTGCTGGCGGGCTTTGCCTTGAACGTCATCTTCTCGCCGGTGAAAGGGTTGATGCCTTCGCGCGATTTGGTCGCGGGGCGCTTCACCACCTTCAGCTTGAGCAGACCGGGAAGAGTGAACAGGCCGTTGCCGCGCAGGCTCTTCTTGATGATGCCGTTGAGGGATTCGAACACTTCACTCACCTGCTTGCGGGAAAGTTCCGAATCCTTGGAAATCTGGGCCAGTATTTCCGACTTGGTCGGTGCCCCACCTTTTTTTGCCATTGGCGAATCTCCTGGAGTTTGTGCGGACGTCAGTCTCGTTCGACGTGAAAAGATCAAAAGCTGTATGAAACGGCGCGCAACATAGCACACCGCTGCGCCAACGCAAATCTTTTTTCGGTAACACGCGCTGCGAAAATGCCTTTTTTTATAGGCTCGCGCGCATCGCGTTTAGCAATCAACGCCGCCAGTGAGGCGCTGCGTGTCGACGCTGCGTCGCAACTGTGCGCGTCAACGCAGCAGAATCAATAGCATTTGAATCACAATGCACGCCCACAGCGGCGACCAATCGAGTCCGCCCAGCGGCGGAATTACGCGCCGGAACGGACGCAGCACCGGCTCACACAGTGCCACGAGCAAGCCTTGTGCCGGCGAGTAGGTGCCGGGCGCAACCAGCGACAGCAGCGTGTAGGTCAGGATCGCGAAGAAATAGGTCCACAGGGTGGTGCGCAGGATTTCGAAAGCCGCCAGTTGCAACCACACCAGCGCCGGCGGCGGCCCTAAGCCGCTGAGCAGCCACGAAACCGATACCTGCAGCAGCGCGAACACCGCCACCGCGACGCATGAGGCCGTGTCCAGTCTACCGATCGAGGGCAGCAGCCGGCGCAGCGGCACGATGATCGGGTTGGTCAGATGAATGATGGAACGCGCCAGCGGATTTCTAAAGTCGGCGCGCGACCATTGCAGCAGCAGCCGCAGCAGTACCGCGATCAGGCACAACGACAGCAGGGTCTCGATCAGGTAGATCAGTGCGGCCATTGATGGATTGTCACTGGTGCTCGGTGTGCTGCGCGCTGCTGAGCATATCCGCGAGCTGCACGCTGCGCTCACTCGCAGCCTGCAGCGCGCGCGCGACCAGGGCGTCGAACCCGCCCTGCTGCAGCACGCGCAGCGCCGCTTCGGTGGTGCCACCGCTGGAGGTCACCGCGGCGCGCTGTTCGGCCAGCGCCGTGCCCTGGTGCGCCAGCAGCCCGGCGCCGTACAGCGTCTCTGCGGCCAGCAGCGCGGCCGTGTCCGGCGCCAGGCCGAGCGCTGCCGCGGCCTGCGCCATCTGCTCGGCCAGCAGAAAGAAATACGCCGGACCGCTGCCCGACAGGGCAGTGACCACGTCCAGCTCAGCCTCGGTGCGTAGCCACACCGCGCGCCCGGCGGCCGCACCCACCAGTTCCGCGAGGTCACGTTGTGCTGCCGTGACCGCGGCTGGTGCGTACAGGCCGGTGACGCCGGCGCCGAGCAGCGCCGGCCGATTGGGCATCGCGCGCACCACGGCGGTCCCAGGCGGACAGGCGCGGGCGAGATCTGCCAGCCGCAGGCCGGCGGCAATCGACAGCACCACCGGTTTGCGTTCCAGCAGGGTCGGGTAGAGTGCGCGCAGCGCCTGGCCGGCTTGCTGCGGCTTGACGGCCAGCACCAGGAGGCTGGCATCGCGGGCCGCTGTGGCATTGTCGGGGCTCGATTTAACGCCCCATTCGCGCGCCAGTGCCGCCCGGGCCTGCGGCTGCGGCTCGCCGACATGGATCTGAGCGGGCGCCACCGTCCGGCGCAGCAGGCCCGCGATCAGCGCGCGCGCCATGTTGCCGCCGCCGATGAACGCAATTGTGGCGATTTGCGGGGACTGCATCCGCCGCATTCTATCCAAGGTCCGCGGCCGGCCGCGGACCGAAAATGGCCGTTCCCACCCGGATCAGGGTCGCGCCCTGGCCAATGGCCTCGCAAAAATCCGCGCTCATGCCCATCGACAGCGTGTCCAGTTCGCGCCCTTGGGCATTGAGCTGCTGCAACAGCAGCTGCAGGGCACCGAAGCTGGCGCGGTTATCCTGAGCGCTCAGTCCGGGTGGCAGGATGCACATCAGCCCGCGCAGTTTCAGCCGCGGCAGTGCCGCTACTGCCTGCACCAGGGCCGGCGCCGCCGCCGGTTCGATCCCGGCTTTGGCAGCCTCCCCGGCAATGTTGACCTGGATGCAAACCTGCAGCGGCGGCGCATAGTGCGGTCGCTGCGCCGACAGCCGTTCGGCAACCTTAAGCCGATCGACGCCATGCACCCAGTCGAAGCCGGCCGCGATGGCGGCGCTCTTGTTGGCCTGGATGCGGCCGATGAAGTGCCAGGTGAGCGCCAGATCACGCAGCGCGTCAATTTTCGGCAGCGCCTCCTGCAGGTAGCTCTCGCCGAAGTCAGTCACGCCGCAGGCCGCCGCCGCACGCACTCGCTGGTCGCCATGGCCCTTACTGACCGCCACCAGTGTGATGCAGTCGTCACTCCGGTGCGCGGCGGCCGCCGCGGCACCGATCTCGGCGCGCAGCGCCTGCAGATTGTTCGCGATTGCGTCGTCGGCTGACGAAATTTGCGGACCGATTAACATATTGGTGGTCGAGTACCTCCGCTATACTGCGTTGGCTTGCCGCTGCCACCAGCGGGAGGGAGCGAGAACCCGAATGGCTGTCGACATTGCGCAATTGCTGGCGTTCGCCGTCAAGAATAACGCTTCCGATCTTCATCTGTCGGCCGGTGTGCCGCCGATGATTCGTGTCGACGGCGACATCAAGCGTATCAACATGCCGGCACTTACCCACAAGGAAGTGCACGCCATGGTGTATGACATCATGAACGACAAGCAGCGCAAGGCGTACGAGGAATTCTTCGAAACCGATTTTTCGTTCGAGATTCCGAAACTGGCGCGCTTCCGGGTCAATGCCTTCAACCAGAACCGCGGCGCCGGCGCCGTGTTCCGCAACATTCCCTCCGCCATCCTCAGCCTGGACGACCTGGCGGCGCCGAAGATCTTCCGCGACCTGTGCATGCTGCCGCGCGGCCTGGTGTTGGTCACCGGCCCGACCGGGTCGGGCAAATCGACCACGCTGGCCGGCATGGTCGATTACTGCAACGACAATCGTCCCGATCACATCATCACGATCGAGGACCCAATCGAGTTCGTGCACGAGTCCAAGCGCTGCCTGATCAACCAGCGCGAAGTCAAGCGCGACACACTCGGCTTCAGTGAAGCGCTGCGCTCGGCGCTGCGCGAGGACCCGGACATCGTGCTGGTGGGCGAAATGCGCGACCTGGAGACCATCCGCCTGGCGCTGACCGCCGCCGAGACCGGCCATCTGGTGTTCGGCACCCTGCACACCAGTTCGGCCGCCAAGACCATCGACCGCATAGTCGACGTGTTCCCGGGCGAGGAAAAGGACATGGTGCGTTCGATGCTGTCGGAGTCACTGCGCGCGGTGATTTCCCAGACGCTGCTCAAGCGCAGCGGCGGCGGCCGCGTAGCCGCGCACGAGATCATGATCGGTACCCCGGCGATCCGGAACCTGATCCGCGAGGGCAAGATCGCCCAGATGTATTCCTCGATCCAGACCGGCCAGTCGGCGGGCATGCAGACGCTCGACCAGTGCCTGACCGAACTGGTGGCCAAGGGCGTCGTCAACAAGGAAGAGGCACGCTACAAGGCGTCGAACAAGGACGCAATGTAATAGCGCGGCGGCTTCTGACCTTGGGAAGTCGGCGCGCATTGACGAGGCAGCCATGGATCGCGACCAAGCCATCAAACTGATGCAGGAACTGCTCAAGCGCGTCGTGGAGAAAGTCGCGTCTGATCTGTTCATCACCGCTAATTTCCCGCCGGCGATCAAGATCGACGGCGAGATCCGGCCGCAGATGGAGCGCGCGCTGACCGCCGAGCAGTCGGGCATGCTGGTGCGGGCCATCATGAACGACCGCCAGACCAAGGAATTCGACGCCACCAAGGAATGCAATTTCGCCATCGCGCCGCCTGGCATCGGCCGCTTTCGCGTCAGTGCGTTCGTGCAGCAGGGTCACGTCGGCTGCGTCATCCGGCTGATCAACGCCAAGATCCCCTCGTTCGAGGAACTGGATCTGCCCCCGATCTTGAAGGAAGTCGTGCTGTCGAAGCGCGGCCTGGTGCTGGTGGTCGGCGGTACCGGCTCGGGCAAGTCGACCACGCTGGCCTCGATGCTCGGCTACCGCAACGACAAGACCCGCGGTCATATCGTCACCATCGAGGACCCGGTCGAGTACGTGCACCAGCACAAGGGCTGCGTGATCACGCACCGCGAGGTCGGCGTGGACACCGAGTCCTGGCACGCGGCGCTCAAGAACACCCTGCGCCAGGCGCCCGACGTCATCCTGATCGGCGAAATCCGCGACCGCGAGACCATGGAATACGGCATTCAGTTCGCCGAGACCGGCCACCTGGTGCTGGCAACGCTGCACGCCAACAGCTCCAACCAGGCGCTCGACCGCATCATCAACTTTTTCCCCGAGGAGCGCCG
>Ga0302181_10000117_pt1 | contig 75259 bp, 64 predicted proteins | sample I_Palsa_E3_3_FD_198786 | JGI IMG/M metagenome (GOLD analysis project Ga0302181, IMG submission 198786) | Peat permafrost microbial communities from Stordalen Mire near Abisko, Sweden - I_Palsa_E3_3 | ecosystem: Environmental > Terrestrial > Soil > Palsa > Peat permafrost | place: Sweden...
GGAGCCGTTGCCGCGGGCGGGCCGGCGGTGACAGCGGGCGGGCCGGCGGTGACAGCGGGCGGGCCGGTCGCGCCGCCGGGCACCGAAGGCGCATCCGGGCAGGCAGATGACGACGGGGCAGATGGCGACGGGGCAGCCGACGACGCGCAGGAACGGCTGCTGTTCCGGGTACGCCCGGGGCGCCTCGCCGCGGCCATCATCATGAGCAGGACAGGCGCGATCGCTGCCATCGTGATCGCCGCGATGGCCACCGCCGTTGCGCTGACCGGCCAGCCCGGTGTCGTGGCGTCGTTCTTGCCCTTCGGGCTCGGCATCGTGCTCGCGGTCTGGCGCCAGTTCAACGGCGAGTACGGGACCGTGGTCGCCGCGGCGGCTGACGGGCTGCGGCTGCGGTCCGGACTCGTGCAGACCACCGCGGAGACCATCCGCCCGGGGCGGGTTCAGGCGGTGCGCCTCGTCGAGCCCCTGGTGTGGCGGGCGTTCGGCTGGTGCCGGCTGGAGGTCGACGTGGCAGGGCCGCGGCAGCGGCGGGAGAACCGGTCGGAGTCGCAGCGGCTGCGCGCGCTGATCCCCGTCGGGTCCCGCGCGGACGCGGCGCAGATGATCGGCGAGTTGCTGCGCGCTCAGCCGGTGCCGTCGCAGCGAGCACCGCGCAGCGCGCGCTGGAAGGCACCGCTGACGTATCACTTCCTCGCGTGGGGCAGCGACGACCGTTACGTCGTGGCGTCGCGCGGCCGGGTCTGCCGGAAGACGACCTGGGTCCCGCTGGAGAAGGTGCAGAGCGTCCGCTGGGTGCAGGGCCCGGTCCAGCGCCGGCTCGGGCTGGCGTCGGTGCGGCTTGACGTCGCGGGCAAGCGGGTGACCGCGAGCATCGGTGACCGCGAGGCCGCCGAGGCGCACGAAATCCTCCGCCGGCTGCCCGGCCTGGCCAGCAATGCGCGGAAACGAGCCCAGCCGGCCTAGCCAGCTGACCAAGCAGCCGAGCCGGTGCCGGCGGCCATGCGCGTCGCTGGCAGCGCCGACGGCGAGATGAGATCATGCGATCGGCAGCAGGCGCGTTGCCCGTGCGGCGTATCGAAACTCCGCCGGGTTACCGCTTATCGCCTCGACGTACCAGCCCGTACCGATCGAGAGGGACCATGACAGCCAGCAGCGAAACCGGCGGCCGATCGAGGAACCTGATCCTGGCGGCGATGATCTTCGCCGTCGCGATGACCTTCATCGACCAGACCATCGTGTCCATCGCCGTGCCGGAGATCCAGAAGGAACTCGGCCTGACCAGCACCGGCGTGCAGTGGGCCGTCAATGCCTACCTGCTCTCGCTGGCGGCGCTCTTCGCCTACGGCGGCCGGCTGGCCGACACGCTCGGCCACCGGAAGATGGTGACGCTCGGCGTTGTCGTGTTCGCCGGCGCCTCGGCGCTGTGCGGGCTGACCCCGAAGGGGAGCCTGGCCGAGGCCTGGATCGTGACTTTCCGGGTCGTTCAGGGGGCTGGCGGGGCGATCATGTTCCCGGCGGCGCTGGCGATCGTGGTGCAGACGTTCGCCTTGCGCGAGCGGGGGAAAGCCCTGGCGATATTCTTCGGCATCGCTGGCGGCCTGACCGCGATCGGCCCGATCCTCGGGGGCTATCTCACCGAGTGGACCTGGCGGGCCATCTTCTGGGTGAACATCCCCGTCGCCATTATCGCCCTGATACTGATCGTCATCTCGAAGCCGGCCACGCTGCATAAGCCGGCTCCGATTGATTACCGCGGCCTGGTCCTGATCGCCGCCGGCGTGGCCCTCAGCGTGTTCGGATTCCAGCAGTCGTCCATCTGGGGATGGAGCAATCCCGCCATCGGCGCTAGCATCGCGGTCGGCGCGGCGCTCCTGGTCGCGTTCTACTTCGTTCAGCTCCGCACCCCGTCACCGCTCATTCAGATGCACATCTTCCGTATCCGGCCGTTCTTGGTGGAAAACATCGTGCTCGGCGTTGCCATGCTGGTGTTCATCCCGGTGTTCTTCTTCGCCAGCGAGTACGCCCAGATCTCGCTAGGGAAGACGTCCCAGCAGGCCGGCCTCTTCCTGCTGTACTTCTTTATCGGATTCGTCATCGCGGCGCAGATCGGCGGCCGGATGCTGGACCGGGTCGGGGCCAAGCGCCCGGTGGTGATCGGCTGCGCGCTGTCCGCCGTGGGGTTCGGGCTGTGGGCCGGGAAGGTCACGGAACTCAGCTTCGGCTCTCAGGTCTGGTTCATCATCATCGCCGGCGCCGGCATGGGGCTCATGCTCGGCCCGGCCAGCACGGACGCCGTCAACCGGGCATCCAGGCTCTCCTACGGCGAGGCAACCGGCATCACCCAGACGGTCCGTAATTACGCCGCCAGCCTGGGGCTCGCGATTCTCGGCACCATCCTGGTCTCGCAGATGCGCTCCCGGATCACCACGTCGCTGCTCTCCCTGGGGGTTCCCCAAGGCAAGGCAGCGAGCGAGGCGTCGAGCCTTTCGCAGTCCCAGGGCGGGCACGGCAGCATCGCGTCGATTCCTCATTTCGTCCGGCTCGACTTCGCCTACTCCATCCGCACCGTGTTGTACGCGATGGCGGCGATCATGGCAGTAGCGGCGGTGGTCGGCCTGCTCGGCCTGCGGTCAGGCGTACAGCAGGAAACGGACGCAACCGGGACAGATTCTGCCGGGAAGCCAGCGCCTCCTGCGGCTGAAGGGGTTACCTCTCATCCTGAAGAGGCCTGACCCCAGCCCGGGCCCTCGCCTTCGGCTAAGTTCAGGCGGCTTGCTGGTCGCCCGAAAATGGGACCCGCGATCGGCAGCGGCGCGGACGATTACCTGGTGAGGTTGCTGCCAATCAGGCTGCCGACGGCGAACGTCACCCCGATGGCGACCGCGCCCAGCGCGAATTGCCGGAGGCCAGAACGCAGCAATGAGCGGCCGGTCAGCCTGCCCACCACCATCCCGCCGACGACCAGTGCCACCGCCGTGACAGCCAGCGTCGCGGCCAGAAAGGCTAGGCCGATGAGGTAGGGCAGTAGCGGCAGCAGCGCCCCGGCAGAGAACGCGACCAGCGACGAGCCGCCAGCTACCACCGCCGAGGGCAGGCTATCCGGGTCGACGCCGAGTTCCTCGCGGGTGTGCACGCGCAGCGCGGTATCCGGATCACGGGACACCGCGGCAGCCATCCTCGCCGCGGTCTCCTTGTCGGCCCCGTAGCCGCAGAAGGTGTCAGCCAGCTCGGCCTGCTCGGCGGCGGGGAACCGGGCGTGCATCCTGCGCTCGACGGCGACTTCGGCGTGCACCAGCTCGTTCTGATTGGTCACCGACACATACTCCCCGGTGCCCATCGAGAACGCCCCAGCCACCAGCGCGGCCACGCCGGTCAGCACGACAGTGTGCGCCGGCACCCCTCCGCCGCCGAGCCCGGCAATCAGCGAGGCATTGGTCACCAGGCCGTCGACCGTCCCGAACACGGTAGGCCGCAGCCAGCCGCCCGAAACGTCGCGGTGGCGATGCGACCACCCGGCCGCCGCCGCCGCCGAGCCCACCGCCTGATTCGGCTCCCGCTTATCCTCGTCGGCCACCTGCCGGATTATCCTCCACCGTGGCTCAGCTGTAGGGAAGGAAGCAGATGCCGGCGTGAGCCGAGTACCCGTCACAGTCGCTGGCACCCGCCTGGTTGTCGCTGGCGATCCACAGGCCCGCGCTGGTGATGAGCATGTCGTCAGCGCCGAGGCCCCGTCCCCTGCTGTAGTAGCCGGCGGTATCCGCGGAGTTGACGTAGAGACCGCCGCCCGCGCTGCTCGCTGCCGGGTTCAGGGCCTCCATGCCAGGGGCGTTGTACGCGCCCTCGTCCGTGCCCACATCCGGGCCCAGCGCGTCACAGTCATTCGGGTTCATTGAGAACCGCTCATGGCCGCCGAAATAGGCCGCGTTGGCATCAGCCGCTGCTGAATACAGCGAATCACAGCCGATGTAATTGATCCATAGACTGTACTCCGTTTCCTGAGCTGCCGGGAATGCGGCGGCGGCATCACACAGCCCGGTGCGCGGCGTCTCGCCGATCGGCCAGCCGTTCGGGTGATAACCAGTGGTCCCGATGTAGATCGTTGAGTCATCCGGTGACCAGGCCGCGGCCTGAATGTAGAACGGCTCCACGCCGGCGCACTGGTACGGATACCCGGTGGGACCTCCTGGCAGCTGCTCGCCCTGGCTGCCATCCCACTGCGGCGAGGTCCACGCGGTCACCGTCGCCGGGCTGGTGGCCAGGTTGAGCATGAAGATCTGCTGCCTGGGCACGCCGCCCACTGAGGTGAAGTCGCCCATCACCAGGTCCAGCGTGCCGCCATGGCTGAGCGACTGGTTGTATACCCTGGTGGCGTTGCTGGCCACCTCGCCGTTGCTGGGACAGCCAGGGCTGCCCGCCTGGCAAGTGAACTGGTAGTTCCCGGAGATGTTCAGCTGCACGAACCCGTCGTCCTTGCCGGTGACCGGGTTCAGGCTGGTCATGTAAGGGTCGGCGCTGCTGCCGTTGATCGTCTTGTAGTAACCCCCGGCCAGGATATGCCCGTCCACGCCCAGCAGTGTCTGCACCGAGGCGCTGGCGCTGTGCCCGAAGGCGCTGACGACATCGCCAGTGCTCGTGCTGATCTCGGCGATGTCAGTGACCTTGGTTCCGTTCACCGAGGTAAAGTCGCCGCCGATATAAGCATCGGCGCAATTATCACCGTTGAAGGCGATGGAGTTGACGACCCCGCTGCTACTAGTGCTGGAGCCGACGATATCAGGGGCCCACGAGGTAACCGCGTACGGAGCGGTCGCGCTGAAGCTGAAAGCGTTGTTCACGGCGTAGACGGTGGTCCCCTTCTTGATCGACGTGAAGGTACCCACCGCGTACATCGTGCCGCCGCACTGCACGAGCTGGCGGATCTGCTCAACCGAACCCGTCGTGCTGAGCTGCGGAGTATCAGCCGGCGTGTACCCCACCACGCCCGCCGGGGGTGGGCTGGCCAGGCCCGTTGACTCGAACGGCCCTGACGCGAAAGCGAACCCGCTGCCGAACAGGACAAGGGCACCGCTGACGATGACCGGGACGATAACTCTGCGGAATTGCATTTTAATGTCCCCCCAAGATTGTTTCATGCGTTTTGCGTTGCCATGCGAAGATACCTCAAGAATCTAAGCCTCGATACTCGCAAGCCTGCGGAGCGTCCCGCGGCGAGCAGAGTGCAGCCGGCGCTCGGGCCGAACGGGCCGATGCCGCGGGCCGCGGGCCGCGGGCCGCGGGCCGCCGAGGCTACACGGCCGGCAGCCGCCAGCCCTGGGTGGCGACGCTGCTGGAGCAGGCGGCGATGTCGAGCAGGGTTCCGCTGTTGGTCGAGCCGTCAGCATTCAGGCACAACCCGGCTGCCTCGTTGATCAGCGTGTGCCCGGTGCCCTGCGTCCAGACCTGGGTGGTACTGGAGCCGCATGTGTTGAGGACCACGCCAGTGCCGCTGGCCGTGGCCTGGCCCGCGGTGTCCAGGCACTGACCCTCGATCTTGATGTTGCCGTCGGATTCGATGGTCGCGGTCTGCACGGCTGCGCCGGTGCAGGTGTCCATCTGGACGGCGGTGCCGGGGGCGGTGCCGGAACCGGTGTTGATGCAGCCGGGCTGATTGACGGACTGGCTGACCTGGGAGGATACCGGCCCGGTTGGCGTGAGCGATGCCGGGGCCGGGGCACCGGGCAGCGGCCACACCTGGTTCGCGCCGCCCGAGCAGGCGGCGATGTCCAGCACGGTCCCGCTGGCCGTGCTGGAACCGGGGTCATCCAGGCAGCGGCCGGCTGCCTTGTTGATCAGCGTGTTCCCGGTGCCCTGCGTCCAGACCTGGGTGGTACTGGAGCCGCAGGTGCCCACGACGACCGTGGTGCCGCTGGCCGTGGCCTGGCCCGCGGTGTCCAGGCATAGGCCGTTGACCTCGACATTGCCGTCCGATTCGACGGTCCAGTTCTGCTCGGGAGCGTTGCTGCAGGTGGAGAATTCCACGTCGGTGCCAGCGGTGGCGCTGTCCCCGGTGTCGTCCACGCACATCGCGGCGATTCCTGACCCGCCCTGGCCCTCATCGTGGCCGCCCAGATCGCCCTGGCTGAAGATGCCCGACGGGATGGACCCGAACGCGGGCGACGTTGCCGTGGACGTCAGCGGGAACAGGGCGTTGAAGCTGTGGTAAGTACCGCCGTTCTCGGTCACGCCGTTGCCCAGCAGCAGCCCGCCGTCAGATCCCGCGTACGCGCCGGCCGGGAAGGTCGTCAGCGACATCACGCCCTCGCCGCGCAGCGTCATCGGGTGGAACCAGGGAATCGCCAGGCCGGTGTTCGCGTCCAGCGCGGACAGGCCCATCACCAGGACAGCGTTGGACTCGCAAACCACGTTGTTGCCGCATTCGTTGTTCACCCAGCGGTTGTGCCCGCCCAGGTACACCACCGAGCCGGCCACCTGGACTGAGTAGAACGAGTCGCCGCCGGTGTAGTCGATCCAGGCCGGCTGGATGTCCGTGCCGGTTGCCGCGGCCGGGAACCTGGCCGCCGCGTCGCAGACGCTGGCCGACTTCGAAGGCGACGACTTGTAGCCGGTATCTCCGATGACGAGGAACGAGCCATCCGGGGAGAAGTCGATACTGCGGACGTCATCATGCTCGGCGGAGCAGTTGTTGGCCAGGATGGGCGCTGCCCAGTCGGCCAGGGTCGCCTTCGAGCCCAGCGCGCCGCCGGTATTGATCAGCGCAACCCGGGGCCGGGATTGCCCGCTCACCTCAAGGAAAGGCCCGGCGATCGCGAGTTCCTGGCCGTTCGCGGTGAGGGACAGCGCCTCCACCTTGACCGCCAGCCCGGAGGCCGGGGAATCGCTGATCGGCATGCTGAACGTGGTGTCCACCGCGCCGGTCGTCGCGTTCAGCCGCGCATCCCCTTGCTCCGCCGTGGTGTCGGCCGAGGTGAACTGGCCGCCGATGTACAGCGCGTTTCCGTTCAGCGCCATAGCGCTGACGTCATTGCTCACCTGGCCGGCAAAGGCAGTGACCACCTTGCCGTCCGTCGACGCGGTCCCCGGCGTCACGCTGAGCTGCACCAGACCCCGGTGGCTCAGCCCGTTCACCGTCGTGAACGCCCCGCCGACGTAGACCGTGTTGCCCGGGCCCGCCAGCACGCTGTAGACAGGCCCGGAGTTGAGCTGCGGCGCGAAGTCCGGGTCGATGATCCCGGTGCCGAGCTGATAGGCGAAGATGTCGTCGCGCGTCACCTCCGTCCCGGCCGCGCAGTGCCCCGACGAGGACGGCCCGGGCTGGCACGCCTCGGTGAAGGCGCCGGCCACCACGACCTCGCCGTTCACCACAGCGGTGCTGCGGATGATGGCGGTGCTGCAAGCCCCGCCGAACCAGGTGTCACACACCGACGTGGTGGTGGTGCCCGCGAACACATTCGGCGTCCACGACACCGGCGTTCCGGACACCAGGCCGGGCAGCGGCACAGCGGCGCTGGCCGGCCCCACGCCGAACAGGACAAGAGCGGCGCTCACAACCGAAGCCAGCAGCACCCCCGGGACTACTCGGCGCATGAGATTCCTTCGGGTATCGGACGGCAGACAATTCACCTGCAAACGTTTCCTGCATAAGACGCCTGACTGGCAATTACGGTTTACTCCGGTAGATTGCGCAAGTGCTTTAATCTTGGCCTGCTAGACGCGTTCCCGGCGGCGCCAGCGGGCGGCCCGGCGGTCGGCCATGATCTGGCGGACCACATTCCGGCCGGGGATCCCGGTGACCCCGCCGCCGCCGTGGGTGGCCGAGCCGGCCTGGTAGAGCCCGCGCAGCGGGGTGCGCAGATCGGCATAGCCGGCCGCCGGCCTGGCGTGGAACATCTGCCCGAGGCTCAGTTCGCCGTGGAAGATGTTGCCGCCGACCAGCCCGTATTCCTGCTGCATCTGGTGCGGGCCGATCACCTGGCGGTGCAGCACCGAGTCGGTGAAGCCGGGCGCGACGGCTTCCATCCGCGCGATCACCCGGTCGGCGTAGGCGGCGAGCGCGGCGGCGTCAGGCTCGTCGGCGTAGCCGTGCGGCACCCACTGGGTGAACATCGACATGACGTGCTGGCCGGCCGGGGCGAGCGAGTCATCGAAGACGCTGGGGATGCAGATGTCGGCGAACGGCGCCGACGACGGCCTTCCGGAGACCGCCTGCTGGAACGCGTCCTCGACGTCGTCCAGGCTCTCTGCCAGCACGATCGTGCCGCCGTGGATCTGCGGGTCGGCGTCCGGGTGGCTGGCGAAGACCGGCAGCCTGTCCAGCGCGAGGTTGATCTTCACCGTGCCGCTGCGGGTCTGCCAGCCGCGGATGTCGGCCACGAAGTCAGCGGGCAGCGCGGCGGGGTCGAGCAGCCGCAGGAACGATATCTGCGGGTGCGCCGTGGTGACGACCGTGGCAGCGTCTATCTCCTGGCCGCTGGCCAGCGTCACCCCGGTCACCTGGCCGGCCCTGGTCCGGATGCTGGCGACCTCGGCGCCGGTGCGGATCTCGGCGCCGAAGGACCGGGCCGCGGCGCCCAGCGCGGCGCTGACTCCGCCCATCCCGCCGCGCGGGAACCCCCAGGCGCCCGCCTGGCCGCCGGTGTCGCCGATGTGGTGGTGCAGCATCACGTAGGCGGTCCCGGCCGACCTCGGGCCTGCCCAGGTGCCGATCACGCCGGATACCGCGAGCACGCCGCGCATCGCGTCGCTCTCGAAGTAGCGCTCGACCAGGTCGGCGATGCTGCCGGTCAGCAGCCGGGTGACATCGACCGCGCCCCTGGTGTCGAGCTTGCGCAGGTGCCGGAGCAGCAGCCCCTGGCGCCACAGGTCGGCCGGCCGCCGCGAGCCGAGCCGCGGCGGTATCTCGTCCAGCATCGGCCCGAGCACCGCGCCGATGCGGGCGAGGTGGGCCTCGTAGCCGTCGTAGGCGGCAGCGTCCCGCGCGGAGAACTTCCCGATCTCGGCGCGGCGCGCCGCCGGGTCGTTCGGCAGCTGGAGGTACCGCCCGTCCGCGCGCGGCGCGAAATAAGGACCCTGCGGGTAAACGTGGTAGCCGTGGCTGGCCAGGCGCAGATCGCGCACCAGGTCCGGGGGCAGCAGGGAGACCACGTAGGACAGCGACGTGACCGTGAAGTCCGGCCCGAACGGGTGCTCGCTGACCGCCGCGCCGCCGATCACGTCGCGCCGCTCGCAGACCAGCGTGTCGAGCCCGTTCCTGGCGAGGTAAGCGGCCGCGACCAGCCCGTTGTGCCCCCCGCCGACGATCACCACGTCCCGGCTACCCGTCATAAGCCGCGTGATCCCTTCTCGCCCGGAGCATGCCGGGCACAGCGCTAGAAGATCACGTAGACCTTGCGGATCTTCTCGTGGATCTGCCAGGTGCCTGCCCAGCCGCGCGGGAAGACGGCCGTCTGGCCCTGGCCGATGTCGCGGGCCTCGCCGCCGTCCGGGGTCACCGTCATCCGGCCGGACACGATGTGCACGAACTCGTGCGTTTCCAGCTTCCAGTAGGACGGGCCAGGGGTGCACTCCCACACCCCGACTTCCTGCTCGCCGTCCTGCCAGAGGGTGCGGCCTGCGGTCTGCATCGGCTCACCGGTCGCTTCCTCCAGCGGGCCCCAGTCCTCCAGCTCGGCGGTGGCGGCATCGGACAGGAACGGCGTTGCGGCGGTGATTTCGGTCATGGATGTCCTCTCTGGGACGTCAGGAGATGGTCAGCTTGCCGGGGGCTTGCCCGGCGCGGGAAGGGAAGGGCAGCGCGATCGGGTCCGCGGCCAGGCGGCTGCGGCCGTCGGCGTCGAAGCGGTCCAGGCCGAGCTGCGTCGTGTCCACCACGTCGGACCGGCCGGTCAGCGCCACATCGGCGGCAGCGCGGGCCACGCCCGGGCCCCACATCATTCCGGCGCCGCCGGCACTGGCGACGATTGCCCCGTTCAAAATCTGGCCGGTGCCGGTAGCCGGGCCGATGATCGGAAGGTGATCGGGGGTGTAATCAATGGTCGCCGCCCAGATCTTGCGCAGCCCTAGTCCGGCCGTGACCGGAACGAGCTCGGCGAGGCGCTCGCGCATCAGGGCCAGATAGGGCTCGTCGATGCTGGTCGCCTCGCCGGGCGGCTCGGCCGGGTTGCTCATGCCGAACAGCAGGCCGCCCTCCTCCGGCCGCCAGTACAGTCCGGCGGACAGGTCGAAGACCATCGGGAGCCGGCTGCGGGCGAGATCGGGGTGCGCCTGGGTCACCGCGACCTGGTGCCGGACGCCGGCCGCGGGGATGCGGACCCCGGCGAGCTTGCCGACGTCGGCAAGCTCGGGGCCGCCGGTCAGCACGACGATCGGGGCGGCGATCGGGCCCGCGCTGGTCTGCACCCCGGTGACGCGGTCCGCTTCGGTGCTCAGGCCGGTGAAGGTGACGTGCTCGCGGACCTGCACGCCGCTGGTGGCGAGCGCCACCGCGTAGGCAGTCACGTTGCGCGGCGGCGTCAGGTAACCGTCCTCGGCGCAGAACGTGCCGCCGAGGGTCAGGCCCAGCGCCATCGTCGGGTTGAGCTCGTCGAGCTCGGCAGGCTCCAGCCAGCGGACCGACAGGCCCTGGGCGTTCTGCATGGCCATCCGGTCGCGGGCGGCGGCGACATCGCCGGCGGTGAAGCAGGGCAGCAGGTACCCCTGCGGGGTGAAGCCGGAGTCGATGCCGAGCTCATCGCGCTGGCCCAGGTAGAACTTGCGGGACCACTCGCCGAGCTGAACCGCCCACGAGGTGCCGCCCTGGGTCCGGACGATGCCGGCCGCGCGGCTGCTCGCGCCCTGGCCGAGGGTCCGTTTTTCCAGCAGCACGACGCGGCCGGCGCCGCTGCGGCGCAGGAAGTAGGCGCACCACGCGCCCACGGTCCCGCCGCCGACGACGACGGCGTCCGCGGTGTCCGGATGGCCAGCTGAGAGCATTGGCACGAGGCTGATGCTGGCATAGACTGAACGTTCAGTCAAGAGCTGATGAAGACGAGGGGTGTCATGTACGGCCTGTCCGATGCGGACCTGCAAATCCAGGCACGCGCCAGGGAATTCACCGACGAGCTGATCCCGCTGGAGGTCACCGCCGAGCTGAACAACGGGGAGCTGCCCGCCGACGTGGTGGCCGGGCACGCCAAGCGGGCCAGGGAACTTGGCCTGCATGCGGCGAACATGCCGGAGGAACTCGGCGGCGGCGGCTTCTCGTCGCTGCAGCAGGTACTCGTGCAGGAACAGGTCGGCCGGGTGACCAACGCGCTTGCCTGGGTGGTCGGCACTCCCCCGTCCTGGCTGCCGGCCGTGGCCACGCAGTACCAGCTGGACCGGTTCGTGCGGCCGGCGATCCGCGGCGACGCGGAGGAGTGCTACGCGATCACGGAAGAGGGCGCCGGCTCCGACGTGGATGCCATTGAGGCAACCGCGCGCCGGGACGGCGACGACTACGTGCTGAACGGTGAGAAGTGGCACGTGACGTCGTACAACACCGCGAGCTTCGCGTTCTTCCAGGCCAAGCTGGCCGGCGGTCGGCATGCGGGCGAGCACGCCATGTTCCTTGTCGAGCTGCCCAGCTTCGGCGTCAGCGTGGTGCGCACGCCCGCCTACTCGCACACGATCAGCCACCATCACCCGATCGTGGCGTTCCGCGACGTGCGGGTGCCCGCCGCCCATCTCGTCGGGGCGGAAGGGGACGGGATGAGCTTCGCGTACGAGTGGTTCCGCTTCGAGCGGCTGATGGTGGCGGCGCGCTGCGTCGGCGCTGCGGAGCGGCTGGTCACGGAAATGACGGCGTTCGCCGCCGAGCGGATGGTGCAGGGGCGGCCGATCTCGTCTCTCGGCACCGTCGCGGCCATGCTCGCCGACAGCCTGACCGAGCTATACGCGGCCCGGTCCCTGACGTACGAGACGGCCCGGGCGATCGACGCCGGCGCGGACGTCAAGGTGCAGCACGCGCAGTGCTCGATGGCCAAGCTGTACGCGTCGGAAATGGCCGGCCGGGTGGCCGACCGGGCCGTCCAGGTGTTCGGCGGCCGCGGCTACATGCGCGAGAACGTCGCCGAGCGCTTCTTCCGCGAGCTCCGGGTGGAGCGTATCTGGGAGGGCACCAGCGAGGTCCAGCGCGCGATCATCGCCGACCAGATGACCAAGCGCGGGGTGCGCGCACTGGCGTAACGCGCGCTGAGGTACCGCGGCGCCGGCCGGAGCGCTGGCGGGGGCGGCGCTGGCGGGGGGCGGCGCTGGCGGGGCGCGGCACTGGCGGGGCGCCCTGGTCAGGCGAGGCTGGACTCGATGGCCTCAATCACCTCGGGGGCCTCGGGCTCCGTCCGGGGGCGGAACCTGGCAAGTACCTTGCCGTCCGGGCTCACCAGGAACTTCTCGAAGTTCCACTGGATGTCGCCGGCCTCGCCGTCGGCGTCGGGCGCCGCGGTCAGCTCGGTGTAGATCGGGTGCTGCCCGGGCCCGTTGACCTCTATCTTCTCGAAGAGCGGGAAGCTCACCCCGTAGGTGGTCGAGCAGAACTCCTGGATCTCGTCGGCGGTACCTGGCTCCTGGCCGTGAAACTGGTTGCTGGGGAACCCGACAACGGAGAACCCGCGGTCGGCGTAGCGCTCCTGCAGCCGCTCCAGGCCTGCATACTGCGGCGTCAGGCCGCATTTCGAGGCGACGTTGACGATGAGGAGCGTCTTCCCGGCCAGGGCACCGAGCGTGGCGGGCTGGCCGGGCAGGGTGTTCACGGGAGCGTCGAGCAAAGTCACGAGCTGATTCCTTCGCTAGTTGGCGGGGCTGCTCTGCTCTCCTGGTAACAGCGAACCGGGCACTGATGATGCCCGCCGCGTGATGCCCGCCGCGCTGGCCTGCCGCGGCCCGAATGCTGGCGGCATCAGCGGTCCCCCCTCCCCTCCGCGCGCGAACAACGGCACGTCGCGAAACGCGGAGACGGCAGATCGCGCGCCACGACTACCCGATGATCAGCGATCCCGAAGGATTCGCGTCCCCCGTGACGTCAGATCCTTCGGGATAACCGCTGCCGGGCAGCCTGCAGACGCGGCCGTCTTGGCAAGGCACGGCGGCCTGCCCCGCCGAGCAGCCGGGGCCGAGTCAGCTGGGCCGAGTCAGCCGGGGCCGAGTCAGCCGGGGCCGAGTCAGCCGGGGCCGAGTCAGCTGGTGGCGGCAGCCTTCGCGGCCGGATTCCAGGCCGGCTCGCCCTGGTAGCCGCGCGCGATCATGGTGACGAACTGGTAGACGGCGTCCTCCTCGGCGGATAGCGGCCCTGGTACCGCGTGCTCCGAGGACAGCCCGCGCTGCACCGACTCGCAGGCACCCCAGTCCTGCCGGTTCGTGATGTCCCAGAACTCAACGGCGTAACCCGGATCGAAGCCGGGCCGATCCAGGGCCTCCGGCGCGAACGCCCAGGTGCACTCGATCTTCGTCCGGTTCGCGGCCAGCGGCGTGATCCGGTGCGTCATGACGTAGTCGGGATGCAGGCTGAGCAGGATGTTCGGGAACACGTTGACGTAGATCACGCTACGCAGGCCGCGGGCGTCCAGGCCGCGCAACGGCACGCCCAGGCTGCTGCCATCCAGTGACATGGTGTCCATGCCATCCCGCAGCTCCATCCAGCCGCCGATCCAGGTGCCGTCCGCCGCGTAGTTTTCGCCGCTCTTGGGCGGGCTTACCTTGCACAGCTCCGGATGGATCATCGGACAGTGGTAGCACTCGTGATAGTTCTCTGTCAGGATCTTCCAGTTGGCCGTGGAGTCATAGTCATGGCGCCCGGAGATCACCAGCCGCTCAGGCTCGTACGGCGCGATCAGCTCGTCCAGGGATTGCAGCGAGTCAGCGAGCGGCCCTGCATTTCCTGAGCCATCCACGAAGATCAGCCCGTGCCATTCCTCGACGGGCAGCTCGATCAGACCCCAGGCTGCGGGCTCGAAGCCTGGGCGGCCCTTGAACCCGGCGGCTGCACGCAATCCTCCGGAAAGCGAGTAGGTCCAGGAGTGATAAGGGCAGATGATCGCGTTGCGCTGCTGCGTCGCGCCGCAGGCGAGCAGCTCATGACCGCGATGCCGGCAGCTATTGGCGAACGCGCGCAGAATGCCGTCGTCGCCCCGGACGAGCAGCACGCTCCCGGCGCCTGCCTGCTCGGCGCGCTGGTCGCCCGGCTGGGCGACCTGCGAGCTGTGCCCGGCGCAGATCCAGCCGGCGCCGAAAAAGTACTTCTGTTCCCAGGCGAACACCGCCGGGTCCACGTAGGCGGCCCTTGGCAGCATCCTGCTCTGGCCGAACGGTTGCAGCGCGGCTGCGAGGCCGGCCTGGTCGATGGGCGCACGAGGATACCTGGACTGACTGATCATACAGTCAAGAATAGGCAGGGCAAGGCTGGCTGTCCAGCGCCAGCTGCCGCGCATCTGATGGCCGGCCAGCCGCCAGACGGCCCCGGTGGCCTCATCCAGACGTGTCTCCCGGGTGCCCAATGAGACAGCGCCAGGGGCCGCCGGGACGGCGCTGGCGGCCGGGGAAACCGCAATGCCTGAGTAAGCGGAATAGCCAAATTACCCCGCTTAGTCCGGTAATTTACCTAAGGTTCTCGAACGACTGGTGTTGGGCCTGACAAGGGAGCACGAACGTGACTGACATACCCGCTGGCCCGCCGGTATCGCCGCCGCCGCCGCTGCCGCCGGCGCCTCCGCTGCCGCCCCAGACGTACCAGGGGCCTAGCGGCGCAGCGCCGATCGAAGTCGGCTTCGCCGGACCCGCGCCGCAGCGCAGGCTCACCGTGCTGGTCCGGGGAATTCTGGCTATCCCGCACATGGTCGTCTTGTACGTGCTCACGATCGCAGCCGAGTTCGTGCTGCTGATCGGCTGGTTCGGGGCGCTCTTTACCGGAACGCTGCCGCCATTCGCGGCGGATTTCCTTTCCGGCGTGCTGCGCTGGCAAGCGCGGGTAGCCGCCTACCTTCTGCTGCTGACCGACCAGTACCCTCCGTTCTCGCTGGCAGACGCCGACTACGCGGCGCGGGTCGCGGCGCGGCCAGGGCCGCTGAACCGGCTCGCGGTTCTCTTCCGGATCATCCTGATCATTCCCGCCGCGATCGTGGTGGGCTTGCTGGCCTATGGCCTGGAGACGATCACCCTGTTCGTCGTCTGGCTGATCGTGCTGATCACCGGGCGGATGCCTGGCTCGCTGCACGACGCGATCAGTGCGGTACTGCGGTACACCATCCGCTACACCGGCTATTTCTTCCTGCTGACCAGCGAGTACCCGCGCGGGCTGTTCGGCGATCAGCCAGTGCCCGGCGGCCTGCCCGGAGCAGCGCCCGACGCTGCCGAGGGATACCCGGCAGCCGCTGGATTCTCGTCCGCGGCCGGATCGGCGCCCGCGCCCGCGCAGCCGCCTGCCGATGGCGGCCAGCAGGTCAGCAGCACCGAGGGCTACCAGCAGGTCAGCGGCACCGGACCGGCGCCCGCCTGGGGCCCGCCGGCACCCAGCTGGGGCCAGCCAGCGCCGTCAGACTCGACCCCGCCCTATGGAACTCCCGCAGCCGCGGGCTACGAAGCACCGCCGGCTGCGGGCTACGGGGCGCCGCCGGCCGCGGGCTACGGCACGCAGGGGGCCCCGGCCTACGGCATGCAGGCAGCCCCGGCCTACGGGGCCTACGGGATGCCGGCGGCCGTATCGACGGCGGGCTGGTCGGTCCCCGGCGGGCCGCCCTGGCTGCTTGTCCTATCGCAGGGCGCAAAGCGGCTTGTCGGCCTCTTCATCGTCCTCGGCGTCATCCTCGTGGCGGCCTACATCGCCTTCTTGGCCATCGTGGTCGGCAGCGCGAAGACGGCGAGCCGGGCTGCCGCGCTCAGCCAGTCAACCGCGGCTTTCAGCAGGCTCAGCACCTCGATGTCGGCCTTCGGTACTCAGACCACGGCATGCAAGGCCAGCCGTAAGCCGCTCCCCTGCGTCACCGCAGCCGACCAGCAGGCGAGCAGCGCGTTCGCCGCCTACGCGAGCGCCCAGGGCGGGATAGGCATGCCCACCAGTTCGTCACTGGCGGCTTCCACGCTGATCGTCACCGACGCATCGCGGGCGCAGCAGGTCTTCCGGCAGCTCGCCGCGTCAAAAACCGTTGCGCAGTACGAGAAGACGGTCAGCGCGTCCAATCTCCAGCAGGTGCTGAACCAGCTCGAGCTGACCTACCGGCAGCTGCAGGAGCAGCTGGCCAAGGGCTAGCCACCGCACCGGCGTCAGCGCCCAGCGCCCCGTCGAATGCTGTTACCAGGGCCGGCCGCCGGCCAGCCGGTGACGGATACTGGCGGCCCGGTGGCGCCTCAGGCACAATCGAGCAGACGCGCGAGCAGAGGAGGGACGACGTGCAGTGGCTCAACGAGCCCGTCCAATGGTCCGGGGAACCTGGCATGCTCACCGTCACCGCGGACGCGGGCACGGACTTCTGGCGCACCACGAGCTACGGATAAGTCCGGGACAGCGGCCACCTCTACGGCAAGGTACTGGCAGGCGACTTCGATCTGTCCATGCGACTGCGCGGCGCCTACGCCGAGCAGTACGACCAGGCGGGCGCGATGGTGCGGGTCGACGAGCGCCGATGGCTCAAGACCGGCGTCGAATATTTCGATGGCAGGATGCGCTTCAGCACGGTCGTGACCAACGATCAGTCAAGCTGGGCAGTGGCCGACCTGCCAGCCGGCATCGGCGAGCTGGGCTTGCTCCTGAGTCGCCGCGGTGATGCTGTCGAGGTGCGTTACGCCGTCGGCAGCGGCGAGCCGGAGCTGGCAGGCCTGGCGTACCTGCCGCCGGGAGAGGCATTTGCGGGCGCCATGTGCGCCGCGCCCGAGGGCGGCGGCTTCCAGGCCACCTTCCATGACCTGACGCTCACTCCACGCTGATTCTCGCCAAGCTACGCCGGGCCCGTGCGCTTACGAGATGTCGCGCTGCATCTTGGTCCGTGCCGCCACTGCGCAGACCAGGACAGCGATAGCGGCAATCAGTCCTGTAGATGAGCGTGGCACTGCCCTGACGGAACTCGCCGCTGGAGACAATTACTGCGAGCACTGCGGCCAGCAGCATGGCGAACCCGGTGACGGTTGTCACGGTGGACAGGCCGGACACCGTGGACAGAGGGCCGACGCCACTGCGGCCGCCGTGCTCTACCGGCGCCGGACCATCGACTAACCGGGCGCGACCATGGGCAGTCAGGGTGGCTGGAAGCCCGATGACGTTGCCGCCAGCATCACGTGACGTTTCGATTGTTCGGAGTAAGGAGGTGCGGCTCCTGATCGGGCTGGTCGATGCCGAAGCTGATGATCCGCCGGGGCCGTATGCGGATGATCGAGCCGTCATTGCCGGGCGCCGGATTGGACGGGCCGGAAATCGCCTCGGCGATCCCCCGGATCTCCAGGCAGCGAACCCGCCACGGCTGCCTGGAGGCGATGTCGTCGACGACGAAGGCGACTCGGTTGTCATGCAGGACGTTTCGAAACTTCTGGCTGGCCGACATGTTGTAGCCGCCGATGTCGATGGTGCCGAGTTCCTCGTTATAGCGGAAGCCGACCGGGCTGGCCTGAGGAGTCCCGTCTGACTGGACAGTGGCAAGGCGCCCCAGGGGCTGGGTCCCGAGGTAGGCGAGCTCGGGGTCGGTGAACGTCATGGCGGTCATGCCCTCCGGGTCAGGTTTTCGTGCACGCCAAGGTCGCACAGAACGTTAGCGGCTGGCTGGTCAGGTAGTCACGTTCCATGCCAGTGAGTGCCCATAGGACGACCGTAAAACATCAACATTGCTTTAGGTCAAGCAGTAGCATCCCGTTGGCCGAGGTACGCGGCACCCTCGACCAGTTGCCCCGGGAACGCACCCCACCAGCAAAGACTGGGCTGACCTGGCCACCAGCTGGAGGACCCGGCTCGACGACCGAATCGACCAGCTCCAGCGGCTGCGCGACGACCTCACCGAGTGCATCGGCTGCGGCTGCCTCTCCCTGCGCACCTGCCACCTCGCCAACCCGCGCGGCATTCTCGCCGGAGAAGGACCAGGCCCCCGCCGCCTCTTCACCGGATCCGAACGTCCTGCACATAGTTCCAGGCCATGATCGGACTCGACCAGCAGGTCCAGGGAAGTGCCTAAGCCCCGGCGATTGGGGGCTAGCTAATCGAGGGCGATCCGCCGGGGACCGGCATCCAGGCACGGAACACATGTGGAGGTGGCGGGAATCGAACCCGCGTCCTTCGGTACTTCACCAGGACTTCTCCGGGCGCAGCCTGCGCTAGCTTTTCTTAGCCCCGGCGTTCATGCAGGCGAGCCGCCGACAGGCTCAGCCACTGTTTGATGTCCCGCCTAGTCCCGCGGCCGGGCTTGACGGTGGATCCTCCTTGCTGATGCCAGACACCGGGCCGGAGGCTCTCCCGGGCTGACAACCCCTAACCCGCGGTTATTAGGCCGCGAGGGCGAGGTGAGTGCGCTTTGCGTTGGCACTTAGTGTTTGCGGTCACGGGATTTACGAGGTCGTTACCGCAACCCTCGGCCCGCTTCTCCTGGATCGACTACCGAAGTCGAAACCAATCACCCCCTATTGAGTTGTGCTGACGCGGCGCCGGCGCCGCCGGGAATCCGCATCGTCATCAACGGTACCCGATCCGCGCAGGACGACCAACCGCAGATAGCAGGACGACCAGCCGCGGACAGCAGGACGACCAGCCGCGGACAGCAGGACGACCAGCCGCGGACAGGAAGAAGCCCGATGGCATACCCCCCCGAGCGAGCCATCGGGCATCAACCCAGGAGGAGATGAGAGCCCCCGCGGGCGCTGGCGGTGGCCGAATGTAGCGCCCGCGGGAGCTAGCCGGCTGGGTCGGAGCCGACCTCGAACTAACAGGCCTCCCCCGAGATGAGGCCCGTTCTCCTCATGGTGACTGGGCCGCAACCCCCCAAGCGGCACCCCAGTCACTAGGTAAGACGCCTTAAAGTATCCGCATGGTTGCTCTAAGCTACTGAAAAGTTTAATAGCGTTCGAGTCACGACCTGGCGGACAGCTCCCGCAGGAACTTGCCAGCGACGGATGCTGCCGACGTCCGGGGGGATCGGGTGAACTCGATCACTGCGAAGGCCACGTCTCCCCGGTAGCCCACGAACCAGCTGGCCCGCAGGCCGTGGTGTCCAGGGCCGAGCGAGACATTCCCGACCTGCCCGTAAACGGCCGGGCCGCGGACGCCGGCCGCACTGCCCGCGCCCGACGCTACGGTCCCCCGCATCAGGGACCGCAGCGCTCCGACAACACGCGGGCCGAACGGAGTTTTCGGTGCCAGTCCCGGATTAGCCGGGCTGGTCACCAGAGATGGCGGGTGCCAGCTGCCCGACTGGACAAGCGCAGCGACAAGCGCCATGTCCAGCGGGCTGGCCAGCACCGTTCCCGCGCCGATCGAATCGGCCGCGAGCTCCGCATCGCCCGGCCCGCCCGCCAGCGAGCCGGCGAATGCGCGCAACGGCAGCCGCGACGGCACGCCGAGCCCGAAACTGGCCGCGGCAGACTTCAGTTCGCTGGGGTGCAGGCGCAGCGACAAGCCCGCGAACGCCGTACCGCAGGCGCGGGCGAAATCAGTAGCGAACGGAGGCTGCGTGCCCAGTCCCGATTCATCCGGACTGTTCGAGAAGGTCCGGCCGCCGACCTGGATGTGGCGCATGCACGGTATTCGCGTGCCGACGTTGAAGCCGGCCGCGATCAGCGCCGCGGTGGAGACGATGGTGAAGGCCTGTCCCGGCCGGTAGTGGCCGGTCAGCACGCTGACCGCAGGCATGCCGTGCGCCTTGTGCGTCCCGACGGCGAGAATCTTGCCGTCGGAGGCACGGACGGCAACGATCGCCGCGGACCTGGGCAGCGACCGGACTGCGCTGTCGGCGGCGGCCTGCGTGGCAGCGTCGATGGTCGTTCGCACGGGCTTGCCTGCTGACCCGGGCCAGCTCTTCAGCACGGACACCTGCCGGCCTGCCGCGTTCTCGGCGACCACCTCCGTCGTCGGGCTGCCGACCAGGAAATGCTGGTATGCCTGCTGCAGCCCAGACAAGCCCACTGTGGTGCCTGGCCGGTAGGGCACTCCGTCAATACGCAGCACCCTGGCCGTCTCCGTGCCGACCGAGCCCGCGATCGACTTCGCCGCGCTGTCGAAGAGCCGCATCCTGGTCCACTTGATGATCAGTCCTGGCACCCGGCGGAGCTTATGGCGGAGACGGTGGTAAGTGCTTGGCCGGAAGCGGACGAGCTCGAAGAAATTAGCCGACGGCGCAGCGAGTATCTCCCCGTATACCTCGTTGGCGGCCAGCTGGGTCACACTCGCCAGCCTGTCCGCAGTCCGCTCCGGGTCGCTCAGCCTGCCTGGGCGCACCCCGGCAACGACCACCTTCGAGCGCCTTGCCAGCGGACTGCCCGAGGCATCGAGCAGCGCGGCTCGTTTCGGCACCGTGGTGACGACCGCCAGCCGGAACCCGGGTCGCAAGCCGGGGTTGATCACGCTGGAACGCCACCTGACCTTCCAGGTCGAACCGATCCTGTGCAGGCCGAACTGCCCCTGGTACGCCCAGGGCGCCCCGCTCCGGCCGAGATCGATCGAGGCATTGAACTGCGCCTCAGCCGTATCACCGTGCTGGGTGATCCGGCCCATGGTGAGAGTGATGTCGGCAGCGTCCAGCTGCTGATATGCGGTACGTAGCTCCGCGGTCACCATGCCCGGGTCGCCAGTGGTCAGCGAGGCCGCCGTCCGGTACTGCCCCTGCTCCCAGGCAAGCAGGAATTCCTGCACCGTCGGTTCCGCGGACGGATCTGGCGATCTCGCGCTGACCAGCACCAGGGCCAGGACGGCGACACTGACGGCCGCGGCGACTGCGCGCTTCGGCGTGATGCTGGCGCGCAGTCCGCGGTTAGGTATGGCCGGCGGGACTCCCGGGCCCGCTGCGCCCTGGGTTCGCTGAGCGGGAGGCTGCGCGGACGGCGGGACCAGCGAATTCAGCGGAGCCGAGCGCGGGACCCGCACGTCCAGCGGAGCCCAGGCCGGAACGCGCACGTCCAGCGGAGCCGAGCGCGGGACCCGCACGTCCAGCGGAGCCGAGCCCGGAACGCGCACGTCCAGCGGAGCCAAGGCCCGGCCCGGCGGATCCGGGGCCTGGATGCGCTGGGCCGAGGGAGCCGGCGACGCGGCTCGCGGAACCGGGGCCCGGACCCGCGGATCCGATGGTGGCTCCGCTGCCATGGCGGGCGGGCTGCCGACCGTGCCCGGGGTTGCCGCAGCCGGCACCTCCGTGCCCGGCCAGACCGGTGCCGGAGACCCCGAAGACGAAGACCCTGGTGCCGGAGACCCCGAAGACGAAGACGCCGGTGCCGAAGACCCCGCTGCCGGAGATCCCGGTGCCGAAGACCCCCGTGCCGGAGACCCCGAAGACAAAGACCCCGAAGACAAAGACCCCGGTGCCGAAGACCCCGGTGCCGAAGACCCCGGTGCCGAAGACCCCCGTGCCGAAGACCCCGGTGCCGGAGACGCCGAAGACGAAGACGTCGAAGGCGGAGACGCCGCGGTCGGCGTGCCTGGCCAGGCAGACGGACTCGGCGAAGCACGAAGCTCCGGGCCGGGTGGCGCAGGCCAGGCAGACGGCCTCGCCGGGGCCGGCGTCTGGGTGGGCGACAGTTCGCTGCCCGATGCGGCTGCGGGTGGTGTCGCAGGCCAGGCGGACGGACTCGGCGCGGCAGAGATCCCGGCCGGCGGAACAGCCGGCCCCTGGATCTCCGCATCCCAGGATGGCGTCGGGGGAACCGTGCTGCCGGAACTCACCGCGCCCAACGCCTGCGCGGGCGGCGGTTCGCCCGCCGCCCGCATTTCCGGGACCGGAGCCGCGGGCAAGGCGGACGGCAAAGGAACGATCCAGGACTGCGCCGCGGGCGGTCCGGGCCAAGGCCCTTCGACCGCGCTCGTCCCGGCTGACGGCAATCGGGCTGTCCCGGCGCTCGGCAGTCCGGGCGCGTTCGTCCCGGCCGGCGGGGTTCCGGTCGAGGCATCCCCGGTGGCCAGCTCGCCCTGGGCGGTTGGCTCCCTGAGCGGCGCGCGCTGCCCGGCAGCGTGCGATCCGCGCCTACGCATGCGAGTCATGATTCGTCACTCGGCTACCTTCGCCGCCGCAAGGCACGATCAACATCCCTGGCAGCATCCCGCTCTGCCAGGTCATGACGCTTGTCATAAGTCCGCTTGCCACGGGCCAGAGCCAGCTCGACCTTGGCCCTCCCATCTTTGAAGTACAACGTCAAAGGCACCAGCGTCAAGCCACGCTCCGCGGTCGCGCTTGCCAGCTTGTCGATCTCCTTGCGATGCATCAGCAGCTTACGAGGACGGCGCGGTTCGTGGTTTGTCCACGTGCCCTGCGTGTACTGAGGAATGTGCACGCCAAGCAGCCACGCCTCGTGATCCGTGATCTGGCCGAACCCGTCGGTCAGCGAGGCCCGGCCAGCACGCAGCGACTTCACTTCGGTGCCGGTGAGCACTAGGCCTGCCTCGACCACATCCTCGATGTGGTAATCATGCCTAGCTCGCCGGTTCCGGGCGATGATCTTTGTCCCCTGCTCTGCTGCCACGGTCCTCCTGTTCGCGAGAGGTCACACCCGGAGGTAGCGCCTGAGCGTCAGGAACGACGTGGCACCGCAGAGCAGCACACCGATGATCATCGCCAGGATGATGACCTCGATCAGATCCGTCGCGCTCAACTGCACGTTGAAGGGGAAATACTGCTGCAGCGTATCCAGCCAGAGCGTCTTCACCGCGATCAGCAGTCCCGCCGAGACGAGCCAGCCGAACAGGCCGGCGATCACGCCTTCGACGAGGAACGGCAACTGCACATAGAAGTTCGACGCGCCGACCAGCCGCATGATGCCGGTCTCCCTGCGGCGGTTGAAGGCGGACAGCCTGATCGTGTTCGCGACCAGCAGGACGGCAGCGATGATCAGGATGATCGCGATGACCAGGACCGCGTTCCTCGCCCCGTTGAGCAGCTTGTAGAACTTGTCCAGAATCGAAGAGTCGTCGACGATCTGGTCCACTCCCGGGCGACCGTCCACGGTCTCCGCGACGATGGGAAAGTCTGCCTCGGTGTTCTTCAGCTTCACCTGGAACGAGTTGGGGATATCGCCCTTGCCGACCGTGCTGACGAAGGACTGATCCTGGGAGAATTCCTGCTTAAACCGCTGGTATGCCTGGGCCTGGGACTCATACCGAATGCTCACGACCTCCGGAAGCTGCTTCAGGTCGGTATCAAGCTGCGCAATTTCCGCAGGTGTCGCCGGCCCGTTCTTCGTGCATTGCGGGCTGACGCTGGTGGAAGTGCAGAGATAGATGGAAAGCTGAACCCTGCCCTGCCAGTAAGTCCTGGTGTTATCGACCTGCTTGACGAAGAGCAGCCCGGTGCCGAGCAGCGACAGGCTGATCGCGACCACCACGATGAGCGCGATGGTCATGGTCAGATTCCGCCGGAGCCCGATCCAGACCTCATGGAAGACGAACTGCGCACGCATGTCCTGGTCCCTCGGTAATCCTGGTCGGGCCGGTCAGTAGGCCTGGCCGTACACTCCGCGCGATTGGTCGCGCACGACCTTGCCGTACTCAAGCTCGATGACGCGCTTGCGCATGGAGTCCACGATCGCCGCGTCGTGCGTGGCCATCACGACGGTGGTCCCGGTCCTGTTGATGCGGTCAAGGACCTTCATGATGCCGATGGACGTTGCCGGGTCGATGTTTCCGGTGGGCTCGTCGGCGAGCAGGATCATCGGCCGGTTGACGAACGCGCGGGCCATCGCCACCCGCTGCTGCTCGCCGCCGGACAACTCATCAGGCATCCGGTCCCGCTTGCCCTCGAGGCCGACTAGGTCGATCACCTCCGGCACGACCTTGCGGATGAACCGCCGCGGCTTGCCGATGACCTCCAGTGCGAAGGCAATATTCTGATAGACGTTCTTGCTGGGCAGCAGCCGGAAATCCTGGAACACGCAGCCAATCCTGCGGCGCAGGTGCGGCACCTTCCAGTTGGTGAGCCGCGCTAGATCCTTGCCCGCGACGTGAATCCTGCCGTCGGTAGGGCGCTCCTCCTTGAGTACCAGGCGGAGAAAAGTCGATTTACCGGACCCAGATGGCCCGACCAGGAAAACGAACTCGCCCTTTTCGACGTCCAGACTGACGCTCTCCAGGGCGGCACGACTCTGGTTCGGGTACATCTTGGTGACGTTATCGAAGTGGATCACAGGCCCATCACACGGCGCTCGACGATAATTCGGACGACCTGCCGGGACGTCCAGGCGTCCCGGTTTGGCCTTGGGCCAGTGTAGGGGGGAAACTGGTCAGGAACGTCCAACATCGGCGAAGTGACCGGGTAGCCGCCGGACGGAGGAGACCCAGATGAGCTGCGAACACCTTATCTGCGCTCAGTGCGCGGGGCCGGTGGCAGAGGGTCATTGCCCGGTATGCCAGAGCGCCAGGGCGCATCTGCATCACCCGGCAAGCGGCCTGCGGTTGCCGCTGATCGCGGTGGCGCTGATCGCTGTGCTGCTACTGCTCGCTCTGCAGTTGTCACACTGACCCCTGCCGTCAGACCCGGGGCAGGGCGATCCGCGCCAGCGCCTCGGCCTGAGCGCAATCGGGCGCCGATACCTGGATCATGTTGGTACCGGACAGCACGGCCAGCAGCACCGTGGAGCAGTATGCCTGGCTGCCCAGGCCGGGGACGTTCTTGGCGTCGGCCGGCCGCACCAGGTTCATGCTCTGCGCGGAAGCCGGCGAGTGCACCGAGATCGATACCGAGACGAACTTGCCGGTCGCCGATGAGTCCGTGGTCGCGCAGGAACTCTTATCCCCGGGCACTGACGGCTTGAGTGGATTGACGGCCTCCCCGACCACCTTGGCGATCTCAGCCTGCGTCAGCAGCTTGCAGGCGTCCACGCTGCTGGTTCCGGTAAACGCGGGCGCCGGCGAGGACGCCGCTGCCGCCGGCGAGGACGCGGCGACGGCCGGCGAGGACGCGGGCTGACTCGCAGGCCCGGTGCTAGCCGGACTGGAAGAACCGGAGCAGCCGGCGACGGACAGCAGCGCGAGCGTGCCGGTCGCGAGGGCAGCGAAAGTCAGGTAGCGGTGCATGGCGGGCTTCTCCCTTGCGGGCCCGGCTCTTTCCGGCCGGGCGCGGTCAGGAAAATGGTCGTCCGGCCGCGTTGCAAACGCGTTACGGCCCAGCTGCGGCCGCTACAGGCCCTGGGTGCGGAGCCAGCGGATTTCCGCTTCGATGAATTCGTCGATCTCGCCGTCGAGCACCGCTGCGGTGTTCCCGGTCTCGACGCCAGTCCGCAAGTCCTTGATGTTCTGGTACGGATGCAGGACGTAGTTGCGGATCTGGGTGCCCCAGCTGCTCGTGTTCTCGCCGCGCAGCTCGGCCATCTTCGCCGCCTGCTCAGCCCGCTTGCGCTCCAGCAGCTTGGCCTGCAGGACGGCCATGGCGCTGGCGCGATTCTGGATCTGGCTCCGCTCGTTCTGGCAGGACACCACGATCCCGGTCGGCAGGTGCGTGATCCGGACAGCTGAGTCCGTGGTGTTGACGCCCTGCCCGCCAGGCCCGCTGGACCGGAAGACGTCGACCCGCATCTCGTCCTCGCCGATCTCGATGTGGTCGGCCCGCTGGACGACGGGAATCACGCCCACCCCGGCGAAGGACGTCTGCCTGCGCCCCTGGTTGTCGTATTTGGAGATGCGGACCATCCGGTGCGTGCCGTGCTCGCCGCGGAGCGTGCCATAGGCATACGGGGCCTTGACGGCGAACGTGGTGGACTTGATGCCAGCCTCTTCCGCGTAGGAGGTGTCGTAGACCTCGGTCTGGTACCCGTGCCGCTCGGCCCAGCGCAGGTAGATGCGCTGCAGGCCTTCCGCCCAGTCGGCCGCGTCCGCCCCGCCCGCCTGCGCGTTGATGGATATCAGCGCCTCACGAGAGTCGTACTCACCCGACAGCAGGGTGCGGATCTCCAGCTGATTCATCTCCTGGCGGAGCACGGAGAGATCGCGGGTGGCCTCCACCCGGGTGGGCTCGTCGTTCTCGCTCTCCGCTAGCTCGAACATCACCGAGGTGTCGTCGAGCCGCTGGCGCAGGCGATCCAGCCGGACTATCTCCCCGTCAAGGTAGGAGAGCCTGCGGGTGACCGCCTGTGCCTGTTCCTGGTCCTCCCACAGGGCCGGGTCAGCGGCCCTTACCCGCAGGCCGTCCGCTTCCTTCCCCATGGAGTCCGGATCAAGAACGGCCTCGATACTGGCGAGCTTCGCCTTCAGTTCCCCGATTTCGGCGGCGGAGTCGGTTGCCATGGCGGAAGCCTACGTCAGACTGCCGGCTGTCAGCCGTCGGCATGCTCGCGACGCACCGGCCACTCTGCGCTCACCGGCTACGCCGGACGCACCGGACGCACCGGACGCACCGGCTACTCAGGCAGCCTGCTGGCGGTCACCAGGGTGCGGATCGCCCGCACGGCCACTGACAGCGTCGCCACGGTGAACGCGTCGCTCTCCCAGATCTCGGTGAGCGTCTGGTTCGCCCGCTTTACCGCTGAATCGTTCCGCTTGGCCCAGGCAGCGAGCCGCTCCTCCGGGCTGCCGTGGCCGGCCACCTTCAGCACGTCCTTGGCGAGAGCGGCATGCGCCGCGTACAGGTCGTCCCGCAGCGCGCCTCGCGCCATCGTGTTCCACCGGTCGTCGCGGGGCAAGGCCGTGATCCGGTCCCGCAGCCGGCTGATCTGCAGCCGGTCGGCCAGGTCAAAGTAAGCCTCGGCGGTCTCCTCGATGCCGCGGCTCGCGCTGGACGCGACATCCACGATGTCGAAGGTCGAGTAGGCCGGGACCATGGCCGAAACCCATCGGGCGAGGTCATCAGGCACCCCCCGGTCGGTGAATGTCTCCCTGCGCTCCTCGTATCCGGCCAGGTCACGGCCGGTCAGCAGCTTGGGCAGGCCGGCCGCCACCGTCAGCACGCCGTTGGCGAAGAAATCGATCGCCGCCTGGATGTCGAACGGCGGACGGCGGTGGTGCAGCAGCCAGCGGGCCGCCCGCTCGGTCAGTTTCCTGCCCTCCAGCGCCATCGCAATCTGGGTCGCCGTGTCGACCTTGCCGTCAAGCGCCTCGACCTGCGCCCAGAAACCCGGCAGGCCGAAGACATGCCTGGCCACCAGCCAGGCGCGGGTGATGTCGGGAACCGAGTCCCCGGACTCCTCATTCAGCCGGAATGCGAAGGTAATCCCCGAGCGGTCCACCATGTCATTGACGACCGCCGTGGTGATGATCTCGCGATGCAGCCGGTGCGATGCCATCAGGCGTGCGTAGCGCTCCCCCAGCGGGGTCGGGAAGTAGCCGACAAGCACGCGCCGGAGATAAGCGTCGTCGGGCAGGTCGGAGGCAAGCACCTCCTGGGCCGCGGCGATCTTGGTCTGCGCGAGCAGCACGGCGAACTCCGGCGTGGTCAGGCCCGCCCCGGCGGCCCGTCGCTCGGCGATCTCCCTGCCGCCAGGCAGCACATCGAGCCTGCGGTGAATCCGCCGGTCACGCTCCAGCTTCCGGATGTAGCGCGCATGCACGTGCAGCATCTGCGCGGCCTGCGCGCCGGAGGCTGCCAGGGTCCTGTTCTGGTGGTAATTGTGCGCGAGCACCAGGGCGGCGACCTCGTCCGTCATCTCGTGCAGCAGCAGATTGCGGTCGGCGGCCTTCAGTTCGCCAGTGCGCACGACACCGTCCAGCAGGATCTTGATGTTGACCTCATGGTCGGAAGTGTCGACGCCGGCCGAGTTGTCGATGAAGTCGGTATCGACCAGGCCGCCCGCCAGCGCGTACTCGATCCTGGCCGCCTGGGTCAGGCCCAGGTTCCCGCCCTCGGCGACGATCCTGGCGCGCAGCTCGGTGGCGTCCACCCGGACCGCGTCGCTGGACCGGTCGCCGACGTCGGCGTGCGACTGGGTGCTCGCCTTCACCCATGTGCCGATGCCGCCGTTCCAGAGCAGGTCCACCGGCGCCGACAGGATCGCGGAGATGAGCTGGTCCGGCGTCAGCGCGCGCACGCCGTCATCGATGCCGAGCGCGGCGCGCGCCTCCGGCGGCAGCCGCACCGACTTGACGGCGCGGGGCCACACGCCGCCGCCCGGCGAGAGCAGCGCCTTGTCGTAGTCCGCCCAGGAGGACCTGGGCAGCGCGAACAGCCGTTCCCGTTCGGCGAAGCTTGCCGCGGGATCGGGGTCCGGGTCGATGAACACGTGCCGGTGATCGAACGCCGCCACCAGCTTGATGTGCTTCGACAGCAGCATGCCGTTGCCGAACACGTCCCCGGACATGTCGCCGATGCCGACGACGGTGAAGTCATTCTCGCTGGTGTCCATGCCGAGAGCCTGGAAGTGGAACTTGACCGATTCCCAGGCACCGCGCGCGGTGATGCCCATCTTCTTGTGGTCGTAGCCCTCGGAACCGCCGGAGGCGAACGCGTCGCCCAGCCAGAAACCGTAGCTCCCGGCAATCTCGTTGGCCGTGTCGGAGAACGTCGCCGTGCCCTTGTCCGCGGCCACCACCAGGTACGGGTCGTCACCGTCATGACGGACTACCCGGGTGGGCGGCACCACCTGCCCGGCGTCCAGGTTGTCGGTGACGTCCAGCATCGCGGAGATGAACATCCGGTAGCAGGTCAGCACCTCACCCAGGTAGGCCTCCCGGGAAGCGGGATCGGGCAGCCGCTTGCAGACGAAGCCGCCTTTGGCGCCGGACGGGACGATGACGGAATTCTTCACCTCCTGCGCCTTCGCCAGGCCGAGCACCTCGGTGCGGAAATCCTCCGGCCGGTCCGACCAGCGCAGGCCGCCGCGCGCGACGTCGGCGAATCGAAGGTGCACGCCCTCGAACCTGGGCGAGTAGACGAAGAGCTCGAACCGCGGCCGCGGGAGCGGCAGGTCGGGCACCCGGGCCGCGTCGAACTTGGCCACGAAATAAGGCAGCGGGGCCTGCGGCCCGGTCCTCTCCTGGAAGTAGTTGGTCCGCAGCGTGGCCGCGATCATGCCCCAGTAGGCCCGCAGGATGCGGTCCTGGTCGAGGCTGGCGACATCATCAAGCTCGCCGCGGATCTCCTCGGCGATCGCCTCGCTCCGCTCGCCCTCGCCCGCGCGGGTGTCCGGGTCGAACCTGGACTCGAAGAGGCGCACGAGCAGCCGGGTCACCGTCACGTTCGCGCGCAGCACGCGCTCGACGTAGTTCTGGCTGAACGTCGTGCCCGCCTGGCGCAGGTACCTGGCGTACGCGCGCAGCACCACCACCTGCCGCCAGGTGAGATGCGCGTCGAGCACGAGGGCGTTGAATCCGTCGTCCTCGATCTGCCCGTGCCACAGCGCGGCTAGCGCGCCCTCCACCAGGTCTTTAACCGATTCGAGCGAGTCCGCTGCCGGGGACCTCGCGGCTGCTGCCGCCGGATCCGGCGCGCCCGCGTCCTGGCCCGCCCTGGTGGGCTCACTGGCCCCGCTCTTGCGCAGGCCGAAGTCGTAGATCCAGAACGGCTGGCCGGCGCCGGGGAACTCGTACGGGTGCTCGTCGACGACATCGACGCCCATGTGCTGGAGCCTGGGCAGCACATCGGTGAGCGTGATCGGCGCGCCGGTCCGGTAGATCGTGAGCCGCCAGACCCGCCTGCTGGGGCCGGACGCGCCGATCTGCTGGTCGTGCTCCACTGGCACCCCGCCGACGAAGCCGACGGACTCCCAGAGCTCGAAGGCGACGTTCTCTCCCGCTTCCCGCAGCTCAAGGATCCTGGCCAGGTCGCCGATGGCCGCGACGGCCGGAACGTCCGTCTTGTAGGTATCAGGAATCGTGTCGCCGCACATGGCGAGCAGCACGCGGGCCCGCTGCGCGCCGAGCGCCCTGGCCGCCTCGTCCGCCAGGTCGTCGTCCCACGACCTGACCACGGCGGCGAGCTTCTTCTCCAGCTCGGCCTCGTTCACCTCGGGCAGCCGGCGGCTGCGGCTTGCCCGGACGACGATGTGCAGCCTGGCGACCGCTGACTCGCCGACCATCACGCTGTAGCCGACCGAGGCGCCATCGAGCGCCCCGAGCAGGATCTCCTGCGCACGCAGCCTGACCCTGGTCGTGTACCTGTCTCTCGGCAGGTACACCAGGCAGGACATGTACCTGCCGTAGACATCCTTGCGCAGGAACAGCCGGGTCTGCTTGTGGTCGCGCAGCCGGAGCACGCCGGAGGCGATCGGGGCAAGCTCAGGTACCGAGGTCTGGAAGAGCTCCTCTCGCGGATAGTTCTCCAGGAACTCGGCGAGATCCTTGCCGTCATGGCTGTCGGCGGTCAGGCCGACAGACTCAAGGACGCCCGCCAGCTTGCGCCGCAACACCGGGATGCGGGTAATGCTCTCGGAGTAGGCAACGTAGGTGTACAGGCCGAGGAACCGGAATTCGCCGGTCACCTCGCCCGCGTCGTCAAGCCTCTTCACGGCGACATAGTCGAGGTAACTAGGCCGGTGCACGGTGGACTGCGAATTCGCCTTGGTCAGGATCAGCCGCTTCGGCTCGCGCGCTCTGGCGCGGACCTCGGGCGGCAATGCGGCAAACGAGCTCGATCCCTGCTTGTCGTGCCGCAGGATGCCAAGGCCGGTGCCGGGCACCGCGCGCAGCGTCATCCCGTCCGGTCCGTCCGTCAGGTCGTACTCGCGGTAGCCGAGGAAGGTGAAATGACCGTCCGCGAGCCAGCGCAGCAGCGCCTCGATCTCGGCGGGCGCCTCGGCCCCGGCGTCCGCGTCGGCCGGCGCAGCCGCCTGCGACAACGCGAGATCATCAGCCAGCTGCACTGCCCTGGCCCGCATCCTGGCGTAGTCCTCGACCGCCACCCGCACGTCGCCGAGCACGCGCTGGAGATCTTTCCCGAGCTCGACTGCCTCGGCCTCGTCGGCAAGCACGCCGATCTCGATGTGCGTCCACGACTCGGCTATCTCGTCATGGGCGGCCGGAGACCCGTCGATCAGCCCGAGCACGCCGCGCAGCGCTCCGGTGACGTCCCTGCGGACGCGCAGCTGCGGATGGATCACCCGGTGGACCACGAGGTCGTGCCTGTTCAGCTCCATCATCACGGAGTCAACGAGGAAGGGCATGTCGTCGGTAACGATGTCGAGCACCGCCCCGGCAGGCTCCAGCGATGCCGCCTGGCCGGCCGGCCGGATCCGGACCAGCGCCCGGCCCTGCGGTCGTTGCGCGGCAAACGTCGCTTGCTCGGCCGCCACGGCGACGATCCGTTCGAGCCCGACCGAGGCAAGGTCCTCGACCGCGACGTGCCGGTAGTAGGCCTGGAGGTAACTCAGCAGCGCCGCTGCCCCCTGGTCACCGCGAGCCAGCGACGCCGCCTCAGTCAGCAGGGCAAGCTTCTCGTCGCCCGCGTTCTCCGCCATCGGTCCCACTCCTTTGTGTCCCGGGCCTGTTATCGCGCGCCGCTGCGCTGTTACAGCCAATCTCGCAGTTCCCACAGCAGCGGGTAATAGCGCAACGGCACCCGTTTATGCAGGTACGGCGCTCCGGTCGACCCGCCGGTCCCCGATTTCGTGCCGATCTGCCGTTCCACCATCTGGACATGCCTGGCCCGCCAGAGCCCCGCCATCTCATCATGGGTCAGCAGATCCTCGGCGAGCTGCCACAGATCGTCGTGACTCGCGCGGTCCCTGGCGATGGTGACGAGCGACGCCAGGACCTGATCAGCCGCTTCGACGCGGAGTCCCCGGCCGCGAAGCAGGCCGATGAACGCGTCCCATAGCGAAGGCTCGGCCAGGCGCTGGGCCAGCCGGGCCCGTTCTGCATCTGTCAGAGCGCGGAAGCGGGCGAGGAATCTTTCGTCCTTTGCGCCGGACAGGAACTCAAGCTCACGGAACTGCACGGACTGGAAGCCGCTGGCCGGCGCGAGCACAGCGCGGAACTCAAGGAAGTCCTGCGGCGTCATCGTCTCCAGCACGTCGATCTGGCTGACCAGCAGCCGTTCGATGACGTGCGCGCGGCCCAGCAGCTGCCTGGCCCGCCACGTCTGGGCTGCCGCCATCGCGTCGCGGGCTGCGCCGAGCTCGTGCAGCAGCTGCTGGAACCAGAGCTCGTACGCCTGGTGCACCGTGATGAACAGCAGCTCGTCATGGGCCGGCGGATCGGCCTGCGGCACCTGCTGTGCCAGCAGCTCCGGCAGCCGGAGGTAGCCGCCGTAGGTCAGCAGGCCGCCTTCCTCGCCGAAGTGGCGGCCCGGCGCCGGGCCGCTGCGGCCCGCCGGGGTGGTCACCGCGACTCCCCTCGCGGCTCCCGCGGTGCGAAGAAGGCGAGCACCTCCGGGTTCGCCAGTGCGTCCGGGTCGGCCGCCTCGGCGAGCGGCGTGCCCAGCAGGATCTTCCTGACCGGCACCTCGAGCTTCTTGCCGGACAGCGTTCGCGGGATGCCAGGCACCTGGTTGATCTCGTCGGGGACATGCCGCGGCGACAGCTGGCTGCGCAGCTGCGACCGGATCCGCCCGATGAGGCCGTCATCAAGCTCGGCTCCGTCCGCCAGCACCACGTAGAGGATGAGCCGGCCATCCCGGCCGAGCCCGCCGGTGTCGATCACCAGGCTGTCGGCGATCTCCGGCAATCGCTCCACCACGCGGTAGAACTCGCTGGTGCCCATCCGGACCCCGCCCCTGTTCAGGGTGGCGTCGGATCGCCCGTAAATGACGCAGCCGCCGTCGGGCAGGAACATGATCCAGTCGCCGTGCCGCCACACACCCGGGTACTCGGCGAAGTAGCTGGCGCGGTACCGCTCGCCGCCCGGGTCGTTCCAGAAGCCGACCGGCATCGAGGGCATCGGCCGGGTGATCACCAGTTCGCCGACCTCGCCGGTGACCGGATTGCCGCCGGGGTCATACGCCTCCACCTTGGCGCCGAGGCACCGGCCCGCGATCACGCCGGCCCGCACCGGCAGCAGCGGGCTCGGCCCGACGAAGCCGGTGCACAGGTCGGTTCCACCGGAGAACGATCCGAGCAGCAGGTCGCTGCCCACCGCGTCATATACCCAGCGGAAGCCCTCCGGCGGCAGCGGCGACCCGGTGGACCCGACGCCGCGCAGCTTCGACAGGTCATGCTCGGCGCCAGGCCGCAGCCCGGCCTTGGCGCAGGCGAGCAGGTAGGGAGCGCCGGTGCCGGCGTAGGTGACGCCGGTCTCGGCGATCAGCCGCCAGAGCGCGTCGAGGGCCGGATGGTTCGCGCTGCCGTCATAGAGCACCACCGTCGCGCCCGCGAGCAGGCCGCCGACCAGGTAATTCCACATCATCCAGCCGGTCGTGGTGTACCAGAAGAAGACATCATCCGGGCCGACATCCTGGTGGAAGGCGAGCACCTTCAGGTGCTCGAGCACGATCCCGCCGTGACCGTGCACGATGGGCTTGGGCAGGCCGGTGGTGCCGGAGGAATACAGCACCCACAGCGGATGGCTGAACGGGACCTCGGTGAACTCGGGCTGCGCAGCCGGATCGCCGGCGGGCAGGCTGTCCCAGCCGACCGTGCGCGGGCCAGGATGGGCAGGGCCGGGCGCGGCGGTGCCGGGCGCGGCGGTGCCGGGCGCGGGAGTGCCGGGCGCGGGAGTGCCGGGCGCGGGAGTGCCGGGCGCGGGAGTGCCGGGCGCGGGAGTGCCGGGCGCGGGAGTGCCGGGCGCGGGAGTGCCGGGCGCCGCCGCGGGCGAGTCTGCCCCGGACGCGGCCGCCCCGGGGGTGCGCACCAGCAGGACCGCGGCAAGGCCGGGCAGGGCGGCCGCGATGCTCGCGACCTCGCCGGTCCGGTCGTAGACCTTCCCGCCGTAGGTATAGCCGCCGACGGCGACCAGGACCTTGGGCGAAATCTGCGCGAACCGGTCGATCACGCTGCCGGCGCCGAAGTCCGGCGAGCATGACGACCAGATCCCCCCCAGGCTCGCGGTCGCCAGCATCGCGATCAGCGCCTCTGGCACGTTCGGGAGGTAGGCAGCTACCCGGTCGCCGGCCGTCACGCCAAGCGCGCGCAGGCCGGCCGCCACCCTGGCTACCTCGCGCTCGAGCTCTCCGTAGGTGAACGTGCCGCCGCTGCCGTCCTCGCTCCGGTAGATCACGGCGGTCCGGTCCGGCTCGGTGCGTGCAGTCCGCAAGGCGTTGCGCGCGTAGTTGAGGGTGGCACCCTCGAACCAGCGGGTGCCGGGCATCTCAGCGTCGCTCAGCGCCGGGCCAGTGCCCCGGTCGCCGAGCACGCCGAAGTAGTCCCAGACGGACTCCCAGAACTCGGCAGGCTCGGTCACCGACCATTGCCAGAGTTGGTCGTGGTTACGCAGGTCCAGGCCGTGCCGGGCGGCTAGCCAGCGCGCATAGGCAGTGACCCGGGCGCTGCTGATCGCTTCCGGCCCGGGCTGCCAGAGGACCTCGCCGTAGTCGCGCCCGGCCAGTGCGGCCGCGGGGTCAGCGGGGCCGGTGTCCGGAGGGCCGGTGTCCGGGAGGCCGGGGTCCGGGGTTGCCTGATCGTCCATGGGCATAGGCCCCAGCATGAGAGTCGCGGCGGCGTCTCGCAACGCGGGCCGTCAGCGCTGGTAGCACCCGCGCAGGACGGGTAGGCGTATTCCATGACGAAAGCACGCGCCCGAGCTGGCGATCCGGCGGAGTTGGCCGGCCTACCCGGAGGGGAACTACCAGGACAGGTGGCGGAACTGGTCGAGGACCTCAGCGAAACAAGACCGCCAGCGCGGATCAGGCGGCTGACCGCGACCACCGCGCGGGCCGCGGGGCGCGGCGGCCAGGTCACCTGGCACGGTGCGCACTCGGCCGGCCGCTGGCTGGCCGACCAGGTGATCGCGATGGCGCCGCGGCTACCGGTGCGGGATCAGGCGACGCTACGGCGCCAGTTTCCGGACTGCTCGCCCGAGGAACTCGCCGACGCGCTGATCCGGGGTTCGTCCCGCGCCGCGGGATGCGTCGGCGCGGCGGTCGGCGCGGCCGCGGTGCTGCCCGTCCTGCCGGCCATGCCGGTGGAGATCGTGACAGAGACGCTGGCCCTGGTGGGGATCGAGCTCAAGCTCATTGCGGAACTGCACGAGGTCTACGGGATGCGGGCGCCCGGATCGGTTGCGGAGCGCATGACGGCTTACGTCGGGGCATGGGCGCGCCGCAGCGGGGTCGCGCTGGCGCCCGGCGGAATCATCCTGGCAATGGGATCGCCGCTGCGCCGCCGCCTGCAGCGCAGGCTGCTGGCCCGGGCAGGCCGGAGCGCCACCTCGCTCGGTCCGCTGCTGACCGGCGCCATGGCCGGCGCGACGCTCAATCGGCACGAGACCCGCCGCCTCGGCCAGGACATCCGGAACGACTTGCGGCAACGGTCATCAGCCGCGGCGCACTGGCCAGTCGCACCAGCGCCGGCGCTGGTGCGACTCCCATGACCGCACGAACCCCCATGACCGCACGAGCCACCATAACCGCGCCGAACTCCCATGACCGCGCCGAACTCCCATGACCGCGCCGAACTCCCATGACCGGGTCAAGCCACCATGACCACGCCGAGCCCCTATGAAATTAAGACGAAGGATCCGCGTCCGTTGGCCGGCCGAATCCTCCGTGTTAATGGAAGGCGACTGACTGGGCCTCGCCGACGCCGCGCGCCGAGCTCGCATGAAATAAGACGGAGGATATGCACGCTCCAGCCGGCCGGATCCTCCGTGTTGATGGAACTACTGAGTGCGCGGGCTCGTCAGCCGGCCGACGGCATGGTCAGCAGCTGAATCGCGCGGACCACGGCCGTGACGTCCGTCAGGTCGGGCAAGACGATGCCGGCTCCGGCGGCGTGCAGGTCAGCCTCGGTTGACCGGCCGGTCGCGATGGCGACGGAATGGGCGCCGCCGACCCTGGCCGCCTCGACGTCGCGCGTCGAGTCCCCGATGTAGACCGTCGACGCCTCACCGAAAGCTACCCCGTACTTCTCCGCCGCCCGGCCCCTGGACATCATCAGCTGAGCACCCTTCGGGTAGATCTCCGACCCGTACCCGCCGATCTCGAAATCGAAGAAGGGCTCAAGGCCGAACGCGCGCAGCTTCTCCGCCGCGTTCGGCCTGATGGTGCCGGTCAGCACCGACTGGACCACGCCAGGCAGGTTCGCCACTGCCAGCACCGCCTCCCTCGCCCCGGGCAGGATGCGGCCGCGCTTGGCCAGCGCCTCCCGCCGGGAACCGAACGCCGTCGCCAGCTCGCTGACGAACCTGGCCAGCAACTCGTCGCTGCCGTCGTCGGTCGGTGCGGCCGCCGCAGGCACTGTAGGCGCCGCATCATTGCGCGCCAGTGCCTCGAAGAAGATCTCTGACTCGCTCTGGCCCGCCATCTGCGGCAGCTGGACCAGGGGGCGGCCGGTGACCCGGCGGAACGCGTCAGCGTACGCGTCCCTGGTCACCCTGGTCACGTCAACGAGGGTCAGGTCTATGTTCCACAGAACTAGGCGATGAATGGGTTCCTCCGACGCGTTCGGGCCAGAGTGAGCGTACCGCGTCATCGGCGACATAACGCCTGATCGGGGCGGCGAATAGCGATGAACGGACCACAAGCCGCTGTCTTTGACCGATAGACTCCGTTCGCCACTTAAGTACCGCGCTTGCGTGGCGGCACCGCGACGGTCGGCAAAAGAGGCTGCGCCGTCGAGCCTGGCCTCATCCGAGCGCATGCTGGAGCTACTAGTGATCAGCCACGTCGACTTCCGTAAGGCGACGGACTGACGGATGCTCGCGTTCGTCGTCGAGGTACGGGCCTTTGTCCTAGCCGGTCGCGTCTACCCGTTCGCCGTCCTGATGGCGGTGATCTGGTCCATGTGGGTAATCCGGGTGGTTCTCGCCCGCCGCTACCGGCCGTGGCTGCGGGGCTGGCAGACCACGGTATCGGTGCTCATCCCGGTCGCCGGCGAGGAGCCCGAGCTGTTCCGCGAGGTGCTCTCCCGGATCGTGGCGCAAAAGCCCGACCAGGTGCTCGTCGTGATCAACGGGCCGGAAGATCCTGGTCTGGCTGACATCTGCGCGGCCACGGCTGGCGTCCTGTGGACGTGGATACCGCAGGCCGGGAAGCGCAACGCACTGCGTATCGCGGTAGAGCAGGCCACCAGCGACATCGCCGTCATCGTGGACTCCGACACGCTGTGGACCACCGGGACGCTGCGGGAGCTGGTGAAGCCATTCCGCGATCCCTGGATCGGCGGGGTGTCAACCCGGCAGCGAATCCTGCGGCCGCAGCGCTCCGTGCTCACCAGGTGGGCCGATTGGCTGGAGGCCGTCCGCGGCGAGTACTCGCTGCCCGCGATGAGCGTGCTCGGGACGGTCGGCTGCCTGCCGGGGCGCACCATCGCCATCCGGATGGGCATCCTGCACGCGGTGATGCCCGAGTTCCTCACCGCCAGGTTCCTGGGCATCTTCCTTGAGGTATCCGACGACAGGGCGCTCACCAACCTGATACTCAAGGCCGGGTACCGGACCGCCTACCAGTCGACGTCGCTGGTCTACACCGACGCGCCAGTGGCCGTCGGCAAGCTCATCCGCCAGCAGCTGCGGTGGGCACGGGGATCGCAGTACAACACGCTGCGGATGCTGCCCTGGATGATCAGGCACACGCCGGCGCTGGCACTCTTCTACCTGGCCGACATAGTGATCCCGTTCATGCTGATCGCCTCGATCGCGTCCTGGGCATCGTCCGCCACGTACGGCACGCACAGCGCGCTGTATGACGCGCTGCCGCTGCCCACCGGGCACTGGCAGTCCGCCGCGAGCCTGATCGGGCTTGCCTTCGTGATGACGGTGCTCTCGGTCTCGGTGCGGTTCGGCCGTCACTTCGCGTACGTCCCCCGGGACTTGCTGTATCTGCCGATGTTCACCGCTATCAATACCTTGCTGCTTATGCCGATAAGGATCGCAGGCTTTATGCGGATGGGCCATGATTCTGGATGGGGCACCCGCGGGGCCGCCGGCTATGTCGGCACCCGCCGGCTGAATCCGCAGGCGATCATCCCCTACGTGATCGGAGTCCTCATGCTGGGAATCGCGGTGAGACTAGGTGTCTAGCCATCGCGTCAGCCGGTCCAGGAACAGGCTCAGGGCATGGACCTTCGTGACCGTCCCGGCGCTGGCGTTCTGCTGCCTGTACGCCTCCGGCGTGCTCGGGACGGTAGCGCCGAAGTCCTGGCATCCCCCGGAGGCCAGCCAGGCCCAGGAGGCCAAGCACGCCCTGCTGGCCGCGCAGGCCGCGCGTGTCAGGGAAGGGCAGCGGGCACACCGGAGCCGCCAGAACAAGCTGAAACACCTCGGCAAGGCGCCGGGCGCTCGCAACTTCGGAGTGGCCATCCCTGGCAACGCACTGCCTGCCTGGGTCTGGGGACCTTCCAAGAACGGCAAAAAATACGAAGGCACCGGTGTACACCCGCAGTTGCTGATGACCTTCCAGTCATGGCACGGGAAGCCGATGCCCACCACGTACCTCGAACAAGACGAGGAGTTTGGCATCCAAGCCCAGATGTTCACCTGGGAGCCATGGCGCACGCCCCCGCGCGACGACTCATCTCCTGCGCAGCAGGAAAGAGCCCAGCCGAGATACAGCAACCAGGCGATCGCCGATGGCAAGTGGGACTCCTACATCAAGGAATGGGCCGATGCCCTAAAGAGTTTTCCCCACATCACCGTGTACATCCGGTTCGGGCACGAGATGAACGGCGACTGGTATCCATGGAGCCTTGACCCGCCGGAGTACGTGCTGGCGTGGCGGCACATCTGGAATATCTTCCACCAGCAGCACGTGACGAACGCGAAGTTCGTCTGGTCTGCCGACTTCGGTGAGAGCTCGCCGGACACCGATTGGTGGCAGAACATGATGTCGTACTGGCCGGGGAAAAAGTACGTCAACGACATCGGCACCACGGTGATCAACTTTGGCGGGTCTGACTCCCACGCGGTTGACCAGTTCACGCCGCTTATTGATGTGGTGCATCAGCGGCTCAAGATGCCGATCATGCTCACCGAGGTGAACACCGCGAAAAAGGGCCGGACGCAGTGGATGCTCGATCTGGCCAGCTTCGTCGGGCAAACCCCCTGGATCAACGGCGTCGTGCTGTCCCAGGACCCGTCCCACGGGAAAGCCGCCATGCCGACCGTTGGCAATCTGTCGTGGCAGGTCAGCGATGACAAGAGCCGCCGCGCCCGGCTGGCCTTCGACAAGCTGGTCGACGCCGCCACCAAGACGTTCGGCCCGGCTGGCACCAGCGACGGCACAGGCTCGGGTGCGTAGTCCGGGTGCCTAACCGGGCAACAGCCAGGCTGGCCGGCGGCCTAGTGCTGCTGGCGACAATGGGCGGGGCGGCGGCGTGCGGATCGGCGGCGACGACGGGCTGCAGCCAGTACTGGCAATCGGCGGCCGGCCAGTACGTGATCGAGAACAACAATTTCCGCGACCAGTCCGAATGCATTGCGCGCATCGGCGACAGCGGATTCAGGGTCACCATCTCCGGCGCCGCCGCGGAGCAAGGCAGCGGCCAGCCGGCCGCGTACCCGGAGATCTACACCGGCTACCACTGGGGCACGCAGGCGGGAACCGCGTTCCCTGCCCGGCTCAGCTCGCTGTCCTATGCTCGCTCAAGCTGGTCGGTCGGTACCGCCCGCGCGCAGCCGGACAGCGCCTACGACGTGTCGTATGACCTGTGGGTCAACAAGGGCAGGCAAGTTGCGGCGAGCGGGCAGCCGGACGGCGCGGAGGTGATGATCTGGCTGACCGAGCGGGCGGTGCCGGCGCCGGCGCCCGGCACCCCGACGGTCGCGGTGGACGGCGTGCGCTACTACCGGATCGAATATGCCCGTCACGAGCGCGGCGTCAGCTGGCCCTTGATCATCTACCGGCGGGTGGTTCCCGTCACCGCGGTGCGAGACCTGGGCCTGCTTGGCTTCGTCGCCGACGCGGCCGCCCAGCATCAGCTGAGCATGTCCTGGTACCTGGAGTCGGTGGAAGCAGGCTTCGAGATCTGGCGTGGCGGCACCGGCCTGGACAGCAGGTCGTTCGCGCTCAGCGCCGGCTGAGCCGGGCTGCCGTACCGCCTGCGTGGCACGGCCGAACTGACTGCGCCGCACCCGGCTAGTGACGGCCAAGCGCGCGGTAGTTCCAGCCCGCTGTCCGCCAGCGTGCCGGGTCCAGCGCATTGCGGCCGTCCACGACGTTCCGCTGCGTGACGACCTCCGCCATGACCCCGGGGTCCGCGTCCAGGAACTCCTGCCACTCGGTGAGCAGCAGAACCACGTCGGCATCGCGTGCCGCCTCCATCGCGGAGTCGGCGTACTTGAGATCCGGATGGTGCCGGCGAGCGTTATCCATGGCCTCCGGATCGTAGACGGTGACCTGCGCGCCAAGCCGGTGGACCGCTTCCGCCACGTCGAGCGCCGGTGAGTCCCTGATGTCGTCGCAGTCTGGCTTGAATGCCGCCCCGAGCACGCCCACGCGCCGGCCGCCGAACGATCCGCCGACAAGCTCGCTGGCCAGCTCGACCGTGCGGGACCGGCACCGGCCGTTGATCGCGTCCACCTCGCGGAGGAAGGCCAGCGACTGCCCGGCGCCCAGGTCCCCGGCCCTGGCCATAAACGCCCGGATGTCCTTCGGCAGGCAGCCGCCGCCGAACCCGAGGCCGGGGTTCAGGCTAGCGCTGCCGATCCGCGCGTCATGGCCGAGCGCCGCAGCCAGCACGGTCACGTCGGCGCCGGCTGCGTCACAGACCTCGGACATGGCGTTAATGAAAGAGATCTTGGTCGCGAGGAAGGCGTTCGCTGCGACCTTCACGAGTTCAGCGGTGGCGAAATCGGTCACCAGAAATGGCGTGCCCTCGGCCACCGGCCGGGCGTAGATCTCCCGCAGGGTGGCCTCGGCCCGCTCCGATCTGAGCCCGGCCACGATCCGGTCGGGGTGCAGCGTGTCGGGCACGGCGCGCCCCTCGCGAAGGAATTCCGGGTTCCAGGCGAGTTCCGCGCCGTCGCCAGCGGGGGCCAGTTCCGCCAGCCTGCGCGCGCAGTCCGCGGCAGTGCCCACCGGCACGGTGGACTTGCCTACCACCAGGCAAGGCCGGGCAAGCAGCGGCCCGAGGCTGTTGATGCAGGCATGGAGGTAGGAGAGGTCCGCGCGGTTGGAGCCGGTGGCCGTCGGCGTGCCCACGCAGATGAAATGCACGTCCCCGAAATCCGCGGCCCGCTGATAGGACGTGGTGAAGGACAGCCGGCCAGAGTCCAGGCCACGGCGGAGCAGCTGCTTGAGGCCGGGCTCGTAGAAGGTCGGCTCAGCCTGGCTGAGGCTATCGACCAGGGCCTCGTCACTGTCGACGCCCAGGACATCGAAACCAAGCTCGGCCATGCAGGCAGCATGCGATGCGCCGAGATGGCCCGTCCCCATGACCGTGACACGCGGCGGCATGCAGCTCCTCTGCTGGGATCATGTGGCGACAGGTCAGCGTACGGCCAGACGGCCAGGAGATTGAGATTTTATAACGCCGCACGCGCCCTTTTTCAGCATTAACGCCGAAACCCACCCGCGTTCGGAACGCTACGCTGCGCAGCGCACCCAGACCGCGCCAGGGCACCGCACGACGGCAGAACGCCACACTCCGGTACAAGTCGCAATGACTGCGTTCTGCGAAATAAAGGTTGCCCTCAGTAATTAGCCCATACGGGGATAGCGGTAATCGACCGGCGGGACAAACAGTTCCTTGATCGTGCGGGCGTTGTCCCAGCGGATGAGGTTGAAGATCGAGCCGGGGCGTACGGCGATCTCGCTGACGAACCTGGCCAGCAACTCGTCGCTGCCGTCATCCGTTCGGGGCAGCCACCGCCGTCAGGGCAGCCGCGCCGACACGGCAGGCGCCGCATCGTTGCGCCCCAGCGCCTCGAAGAAGATCTCTGACTCGCTCTGGCGCTGCCATCTGCTCCTCCGGAGCGTTCGAGCAGAGTGAGCGCACCGCGTCATCGCGGACGTACCGCCGCATCGCCGGGAGTAATAGCGCTGAACGAACCACAAGCTGCCTTCTATGACCGATAGAATGGTTTCGCCACTTAAGTACCCTGCGCTTGGGTGGCGACACCGCGGCGGGTGTCCGTATGCCGTAATTTCCGTTGTCGAGATGCTATCCCTTGGCCGGAATCGCACAGCCACGCGGCGCTCCTGGCCTGATCCGCTGGCACGGGGTGTCGGGACGTGACTCCAGAGAGGTGTAACGATGTTCTGGCAGGCAGGGATTCGCGTTGCGGGCGTCGGCGCTGCGCTCATTATTGTCACGGCCAGTTGTTCCGCACCGCGCGATGCCGCCGCGGAGCGCGCGGGGACAGCGGCTGTCGTCCACATTCACGCCGCGGGAACCCAAGCCGCTGGCACTGGCGCCGCTGGCACTGCCGCCGTGGAGACCCCCGCGACTCTTGTCCGCACCGCGCGCACGGGGCAGGCCCGCACTCAGCACGCGGTCGCTCCTGCGGCAGGCAGCCGCTCGCCCGCGCGCGCAGGGTCCGTCCGCGGCGCCGGCAGTGACCCGGGGAGGATCCGCTGGCACCGGCCGCATCTTGGCGTCTATGCGAAGGGCATGCCCAGCTCCTACCAGCCCGTCGATGAGTTCGGCGCCGCAGTCGGGAAACGGCCGGCCATCGTGCTGTTCTACAGCGGGTTCGGCGAAAAATTCCCGACCAAGTTCGCTGAGCAGGCCCATGCTCACCGTGCAGTGCCGCTGGACCAGATCGAACCCACCGGCATCTCCATCGCCCAGATCGCCGCAGGCCGCTATGACGCCTACCTCAAGTCCTACGCGGACGCGGTTCGGTCCTATGGGCACCACGTGATCATCGGGTTCGCGCACGAGATGAATGGCTCGTGGTATTCGTGGGGCTGGACTCACGTATCCCCGAGTACCTGGGTCAGTGCGTGGCAGCGCGTAGTGACCGATTTCCGTAGCCAGGGCGCGGACAACGTGACCTGGCTGTGGACCGTGAGCCGCGTTCAGGATCAGGGGCCGTTCAGCGCTTACTGGCCGGGCGCCGCCTACGTGAACTGGGTGGGGATCGACGGGTACTTCACCTCGCGGCAGGACACGTTCGACAACGTGTTCAAACGCGCCATGGATGTCGTGCACCAGTTCACCAATGACCCGGTGCTGATCTCGGAGTCGGCAATCGGTCAACGTGCCGGGCAGGCGCGGAAGATCCCGGATCTGCTCGCCGGGGTTCTCAGGAAGCACCTGCGCGGGCTGGTCTGGTTCGACGTGGATCAGCACGGCGGGCTCTCCAGGCAGGACTGGCGGGTGGAAGGTCACCGGCGCGCGATGGCAGCGTTCCGCTCGGCCGATCACCGCTTCGTCTGACCCGAATCCGCGAGTAGAACGCCGTCTCCCCTACAGGCCTGCCGAATGGCACGGCGGCACGGCCGTACTGATCCGCCGGTCTTATCTGACCGCCGGGTCTTACTGTTATTTCCTAGTCAAGTTCGGAAATAACAGTAAGACCGTTTTATGCCAATCTGACGTTTTATGCTGATCTGACCGGTGCATTGAGCGCGTGTAGGTAATTAGTACTAAGTCTTATGATAACCGAGATAACAACATGATATGTCGGTACATTGTCATGGAACGCGCACGCGTACCTGCTGTGCGCCAGCGGCCGGAGTCCATAGCGAGCGCGACAGCACCTGCCGCTGGCCGGTGCTGTGGCCTGAGCCTGGGCTTGATAAGGAGGTAAGGACCGGCTTGAGGCTGAAGCGAAGCGACGGCGGTTACGCCACTGACTCATCTCCCCATATGCACTCCGCAGCGCAAGCCGAGGGGCTGCGGGCGCTCACATCGATAGCCACGCGAGAGGATAGCTATGCCGTTCATCCAGGTCACCGAGATCATCTCGGCGGTCTCCCTCGGACTTTCGGGAGCCCTGATCCTGACGTTGCGGTACTGCTGGAGGCGTGGCAAGCCACTCCAGGAGCCCTGAGCGAGCACTACGACATCCCGCGGGTAACTTCCGACGACCGGAGCGCGCCAGCCCTGATCGCCCTCACGGTCCTGCTCGTCGCGGCCCGGACCGCGTGGCACCTAGGATTCGTCTTGCTGCACCGCTCCTACTGGGAGCTAACGCCGCTGTGGCTTCTGACGTTCGGCTTTCCGGTCGCCTCGATATTCCTGTGCTGGCTTGACACGCCGTACGTGACCACCTCTCGGCAGGACCGGCAGCTGGCGAACCTGTTCGTCGCGGCGGTGATTCCGGTCTACAACGAGGACCCTGAACTGCTGGACCGCAGCATCTGGTCGCTGGTGAACTCAAGCAGGCCGCCGCAGAAGATCCACATCGTGGAGGACGGCCCCTCCGGTGACTACGCGGCCGTCTGGCGTCACTGGGCCGGGCACCCGGTCATCGCCTGGACCCGGTGTCCCTTCAACGGCGGGAAGAAGTACGCGCAGTCAGTGGCGTTCGCCTCGTGCGACGAGGCCGACATCTTCCTCACCCTGGACAGCGACACCGCGCTGGAGTACCGGGCCATCGAGGAGGGCCTCAAGCCGTTCGCCGATCCGCAGGTGGCCTCCGTCGCCATGATCGAGGAGGTCTGGAACAAGGACGTGAACTGGCTGACCCGGACCTGCAGCATCAGGAACACGGTCTCCCAGCTCACCGCGTGGTCCACGCAGTCGGTGCTCGGGGATGTCCTGATCAACAGGGGCACCGGGGCCCTCTACCGGGCGGAGAACATCCGTGAGATCCTCCCGGCCTACGTCAACGAGACGTTCCTCGGCCGGGACATCAAGCTCGGCGACGACTCGGCGCTGACCCTGTTCTCCCATGCGAAGGGCCGAACGGTCCAGCAGGTCACGGCGTTCTGCCTGCCGATGTACCCCGAGACGCTCAGCCACCACTTCCGGCAGTGGCTCCGCTGGGCCAGGGGCGGGACGGTGCGCAACTTCTGGCGCCTGCGGTACCTGCCGGTCGCGTCCTGGGGCTGGTGGTGGGTGGCGCTGGGCATCTACTTCATCTTCACGTCAGTGATCATCCCGTTCGCGCTGGTGCTTGACTGGCCGGCATCAGAGCGCGTGACCTTCTACATCGTCCTCTTCATGATGACGTGGGCGGCGGCGCTGGGACCGCGGAGCCTATGCGTCAGGCGTTCCGGCGAGAGCAGGGGCTACCGGCTCGGTTCCGTCCTGCTGTACCCATTCGGGGTGTTCTGGACTTACGTGATCCTGCGCCCGATCAGGGTCTATGGGGTGCTGACCTGCCTGCGGCAGAGCTGGGTGACCCGGCAGAAGGGCGTGGAAGTCGAGGCAGTGAGGGGAGACCTCCATGCGGAGGCGTATTAGGCACCGCGGCGCCATAACCCTGGCCGTCGCCATCCCCGCCGTCCTGCTGATCACCGCGGCCTACGGCCTGTCCGGGGGATTCAAGGGCAGGCCGGGGGCCCAGCCCGGCGGGGCGAGCGGGCAGATCGGGCCGAAGGCGCCGCCGGTCAGGAAGGGCCTGAACATCGGCGTGTACGAGCCCGGCGTGGCTCCCCCGCTGACGAGCATCCGGAAGTTCGGCACCGCCGTCGGGCACCAGCCGCAACTGCTGCTGATCTACAGCGAGTGGAACACCGCGTTCCGGACAGGCGTCGCCTGGTCCGCCTACGGCGAGCACATGACGGTCGTCGACCAGATGGAGCCGGAGTACATCAGCATCCAGGCGATAGCCCGCGGCCACTACGATCGCTACCTGCGCGCGTACGCCGACAGCGTCAAGAAGTTCGGCCACCCGATCATCATCGGCTTCGGCCATGAGATGAACGGCAACTGGTACTCGTGGCACGTCCTGCCGTCCACGTTCATCGCCGCCTGGCGCCATGTCGTCTCGGTGTTCCGGCAGCAGCACGCGGATAACGTCACGTGGATGTGGACCGTAGCCCACGCCGCCACCGGCCTGCGGCAATACTGGCCTGGCGGCAAGTACGTCAATATGGTCGGCATCGACGGCTACTTCGAGAAGCCGGGGGACACCTTTGCCTCCATCTTCGGCGTCACGATCAGGGCCATCCGGAAGATAACAACCGACCCGGTGCTCATCTCGGAGACCGCGGCCGGGCCGCGGACGGGTCACCAGGCAGCGGACGTGGCCAGACTGTTCGCCGGCGCCGAGACGGATCACCTGACGGGCCTGGTGTGGTTCAACGAGGCGCAGGACAGCGGCCTCCATCACCAGGACTGGCTGCTGCACGGGCGCGTTCTCGCCGCGTTCCGCAGCGCAGTGAAGAGAGTTCCACGTTAACAGCCACAACTCCTGCCAACCTCGGAGAATGCGCAGGGAGTAATCACGGTTGCCCTCAGTAATTAGCCCATATGGGGATAGCGGTAATCGACCGGCGGGACAAACAGTTCCTTGATCGTGCGGGCGTTGACCCAGCGGATGAGGTTGAAGATCGAACCCGCCTTGTCGTTGGTGCCGCTGGCACGCGCTCCGCCGAAGGGCTGCTGACCGACGACCGCGCCAGTCGGCTTGTCGTTGATGTAGAAGTTGCCCGCGGTGAAGCGAAGCGCCTCGGTCGCTGCCGCGATGGCTGTCCTGTCCTGGGCGATGATCGAGCCGGTCAGGGCGTACGGCGAGACGTCGGCCGCCTGCGCGACGACTGCGTCGTAGTCCGCGTCGTCGAATACGTGCACGCCGAGGATCGGGCCGAAGTACTCCGTGCTGAACACCTCGTCGGTCGGATCGGTACACGCCAGCACGGTCGGCTGCACGAAGTAACCATCGGCGTCGTCGATCTCGCCGCCGGCCAGCACCCGGATCGATGACCGCGTCTTCGCGCCGGCCAGCGCGTCGGCATGGGTCGCCAGCGCCTTGTCGTCGATCACCGCGCCCATGAACAGCGAGAAGTCGCCGGACACGTCGCCCATGGTCAGCGACTGCACGGCGGAGACGAAGTCGTCTCCCATCCGGTCCCAGACCGACCGCGCGATGTATGCCCGGGAGGCAGCCGAGCACTTCTGGCCCTGGTACTCGAACGCGCCGCGGATCAGCGCCGTGGAGAGCACGTCGGGGTCGGCCGATGGGTGGGCGATGACGAAGTCCTTCCCGCCGGTCTCGCCGACCAGCCGGGGGTAGCCGCGGTAACGGGAGATGTTCTCCCCGACGGTGCGCCACAGACTGTGGAAAGTCCCGGTCGAGCCGGTGAAGTGGATGCCGGCCAGGTCCTCGTGCGCCAGCGCGACGCGGGACACGGTCCGCCCGTCCCCGGTCACCATGTTGATCACGCCTGGCGGCAGCCCGGCGACCTCGAGCAGCCGCATCAGGTAGTGCGCGGACAGCTGCTGAGTGTGCGACGGCTTCCAGAGCACGGTGTTGCCCATCAGCGCGGGCGCGGTCGGCAGGTTGCCGGCGATCGAGGTGAAGTTGAACGGCGTGATGGCGAGCACGAATCCCTCGAGCGGACGGTACTCCAGGCGGTTCCAGGCGCTGCTTGTCGACTCGGGCTGCTCGGCAAGCAGTCGCCTGCCGAAATGAACGTTGTATCGCCAGAAGTCGATCAGCTCGCAGGCGGCGTCTATCTCTGCCTGGTAGACCGACTTGGACTGGCCGAGGATCGTGGCGGCGTTGATCGTGGCCCGCCAGGGGCCGGCCAGCAGTTCCGCGGCCTTCAGGAAGATCGCCGCCCGGTCGTCGTAGGACAGCGCGCGCCAGCCGGGCGCCGCCTTCCTTGCCGACTCGATCGCCGCCGCAACGTCCTCCTCGGTCACGTTGCCGAGCTCGCCGAGCACGTGCCGGTGGTTATGCGGCTGGACGATCTCGACCCGCTCGCCGCCGCCCATCCGCTGCCTGCCGCCCGCGGTCATGGTCAGCTCGGCCCGCTCCCCGGCCAGTTCCTTGACCCTGGCCTCCAGCACGGCGCGATCCGGACTGCCCGGCGCGTACTGCCTGATCGGCTCGTTGACCGGCGGGGGAACGTTGGTGACGGCATCCATGGCGACTCGCTCCCTGCGCTATCGGGTTCCCGATTCGCGCCTCGACGGCGGCGGAATCATCGTCGCATGAATCGCGCGGAACTCCTCAGCCGGTCGCGTAGGCAAGCTCCTGGCTGGCATACCACATCAGCTCGTGCCCCTCCGCCCCGTCGACGGTGAATCTCGCGTCATCGTCGCCCTCGTCGGCCTTGGTCAGCGCGGCGACGGCCGCGCGGATGTCCTCGGTAGCGCGGGGGTCGTCGATGTGACCAGAAACAACGAGATGAACGGGCACTGCTCCGTCGATCTCGACCGCTGCCGGATCGTCCGGCGCGGTGATCTTGATGATTCGCTCGTCCGGGATCTCGACGGCGAGCACGACTCGCCGCGGCGGCGCGTCGGGGTCCTCCAGCAGGAGCCGGAGCGATGCCCTGGCAGCCAGCATCATGGCTGCGTATTCAAGTTCTTCGAGATCGCCGCTGACATACCACTCCCGTAGTGCGGGCGTGACGGCAAAGCCGCGGCGCGGCGGCTGGCCGATCTCAGCGCTGGCCAGTAGCTCGGCCAGACCTGGCAGCGTAAAAGGCAGGTAAACGCGCATAGCTCCCCAGAAGGTCCGGCACCGGTGCGCGGCGTCCGGTGCCGGTTTAGGGGCGGACTCCTGCGCACTCCCCGAGTGAGCAGGAGAGGGTGATCACGAGTGTGCCATTATCAGCGCCTCACGGCCGGGAAATCGCCAGTGCGGCGAGCACGGCAGCCACGGCAGCCTCCAGCGGCTCGTGTTCCCACACCCGCACGACCTCCCAGCCCGCTGCTGCCAGCGCGGTGTCGGCGGCACGGTCGCGCTCGACGTTCCTGCGCAGCTTGGGGTCCCAGTACCCGACGTTGACGGCCGGCTTGCTGCCGTGCTCGGGGCAGCAATGCCAGAAGCAGCCATCGACGAAAACCGCGACCCGGCGAGCGGTGAACGCGATATCCGGCCGGACCCGTTTCCCGCCGTCGAGATCCAGCCGGTAATCCTTGCGGTACCGGTAACCCCGGCGGTGCAGGGCGCGGCGCAGCGCGAGCTCGGGCTTGGTGTCGGTGCGCCGGTTGGCGCGCATGTTGGCCGAGCGGCCTGCGCTGGTCGGGTACGGGTAGTCGGCCACGGCGCCCAACGCTAGAACAGCCGGCCAGCCGCCGTCAGGTTTCCCGGCTGTCAGGTCGCTAAGCCGCTAGGCGGCTTGCTGTGCGCGGCTCGCCGGGCCGCTAGGCCGGAAGGCCGTCCAGCGGGATCCCGAGCAGCTCCGACAGCCGCCGCGTGGTAGAATGCAGCCCGCGGTGATGCACTCCCACCATGCCGACCGCCTCGGCGGCCAGCACATTGGCCTCGATGTCGTCGATGAAGATGCACTCGGCGGGCTCGAGGCCCAGCAGCGTCGTGGCGTGCAGGAAGATTCTCGGCTCCGGCTTGCGCATGCCGGCCTCAGCGGAGATGACTACGGCATCGAACAGCTCGGCGAACAGGTGCCGCGGGTAGTCGTTGCGGCCCCACGAGTTGGACAGCAGGGCAGTCCGGAATCCGGCCCGGCGGACGGCACGCAATGTTTCCTGCATCGCGGAGTCCACCAGCATCGCGGCGAACATCCTCGTCAGCAGGCCATCCGCAGGAACGGGCGCGCCGTCAACGCGGAGGATCTGGCCAGCGAGGAGCCGTTCGAACTCCTCGTTCGTGCATTCTCCGCGCTCCAGCGCGTGAATCGGATTTCCCGCGCCATCCGGGTCGTAGGCCTGCTTGACCCAGGGCCGCATGACCGCCGTATAGCTCTGCCGGTCGACGCTGTCAGCATCGATCCAGGCGTCGATCGTCTCCAGGATCGGGTTAGTCATGACCCCGCCCCAGTCGGTGATCACTCCGCGCAGCTTCGGGCGGGCGGCGGACGAGTCTTCGGCAGGCAGATCTTCGGCAGGCAGATCTTCTGACCGGCGGACGGGGTTGGCAGATCCGCTCTTTTCAGGCACGTCTTCGATGTTAGGCGACCGTGCTCCAGAAAGTCCGACGTCTTTCCCGCCTGGCGCCGGGCGGGGACCGTTTTGTCGGTAGCAGTCGATAGTTTTATCTAAGAAGCTTTTCTAACAGCAACTATAGGACGGGAGGAGAAGCCGATGTCAGCAGAGCCCTCCGTGTCTCCCGAGCCATCCATGCCCCCCGGCCAGCCCAGCAATCCGCCCCCGCCCGCTGCGCGAGAAGTGATCGCAGCGGGGTTCACCCACCGCGACCACGAACAAAGCGCGCGCGGGTTTGCCGCCGGGGGCCCGCTGGACCAGATGGAACCTGGCCCGGTGCTGGCCGGGTTCGCTGACGACGCGATCGACGATGGCCTCGCCGTCCTGAGTGATGACGACCTGGTGGGTTTGCTGTGTGCGGCACGGCGGCTGTCGTCGTGGACGGCCTCCATCGAGCTGCGGGCGGTCAGCCACCTCTACGGGCGGCGCGCCGCGCATGACGCCGCGGCCGAGAGTAGCCGCCAAGCCGAGCACGTCGTCGACGAGGTCGCCGCCGCGCTGACGCTGACCCGCCGGTCGGCGGACCGGTTGCTGAGCCTCGCCGCCGGGGTCACGCGCCTGCCGGCCGCCGCCGCGGCGTTAGCTGCCGGTCGGATTGACATGCCACGGGCGATCGTGTTCACCGACGAGCTGGCCGGCCTAGCCGATGTCGCCGCCGCCGCGGTTGCCGCGCTTGTCGCCCCGGACGCGCCGGCGATGACCACCAGCGAGCTACGCCGCGTGCTGCACCGCGCCGTCCTGCACCTTGACCCCGGCGCCGCACGGAAACGGCGGGAGAAAGCACAGAAAAACGCGAGAGTCGAATGCTGGACCGAGCCGTCAGGAACCTGGTCCCTGGCCGGACGCGACCTCCCGCCCGCCGACGTCCTGGCCGCCGACAAGCACATCGACGCCCGAGCGCGCGAGCTGAAGGCTGCCGGAACCGACGGCAGCCTCGATCAGCTCCGCGCCCGTGTCTTCGCCGCTCTGCTATCCGGCCGGCCCCTCTACACCCTGCTGCCCGGCCAGGACGACACCCCCGGCGACGAAAGCCCGGACAACGGTACCGGCGACTGCCACGGCGGGAACGACAGTGATGAGCACCCCTGCGGCAGCGGCCACTGCCGAGACGGCCAGGACGGCCCCGGCTGGCCAGGACCTGAGGGCGGCGGCACCCATCGGCCAGAGCCAGGACCACCAGGCCCGCATAGCGGACCGGGGTTCGCGACCGGGCCGACTGGCCTGACCGGATCGGTCAACTTGACCGTACCGCTGACGACCTGGCTCGGCCTGACCAGCCAGCCCGGCGAAGTCGCGGGGCACGGCCCGCTGGAGGCCGCCGCGTGCCGCGACCTCGCCGCCGCCGTCACCACCAGCCCCGGCAGCCGCTGGTGCCTGACCATTACCAACCCCGATGGCACCGCCATCGGACACGGCTGCGCAAAGGCCGGATACCCGCCACCCGTCAGCACCCCGCCACCCCGCTGCGGGCCGCCGGGCCGGCGCCCGAACGCCGACAACTCCGGGCTGCCCGGCCCGCGGGCCGGCCCCGGCGACGCTGGCGACCACCACTGGCTCGCCGGGATCAAGATCAACTGGCTCGAGACCGGAGCCTGCGGCCACGCCCGGGAAACATTCGCCTATCAGCCATCACCAGCACTGCGGCGTCTCATCAAGACACGCAACCGGAGATTGCGCGTTCCCGGGCTGCCAGCGGCCAGCCGTCCGATGCGATGATGACCATACGCAACCGTTTGACCAGGGTGGACGCACGTGCGAATGTAATTTGGCCCCGCTCTGCCGTCACCACCACCGGTGTAAGCAGGTCGCAGGATGGTGGCTGGAGCAACCCGAGCCCGGCGTCCTGGTCTGGCGGACGCCAGCCGGGCGGACCTACACCACCACGCCCGCCGCCTACCCGATCTAGCCGACCCGCCCTCACCCCGCATGACCGACGCTCAGGCGCGGGAGAAGCAAGCCCGCGGGCCTGGCAGAATCGCAGCATGCATCGCGTAGCTGTAGTCACTGGGGCAAGCAGCGGCATCGGGGCAGCCACGGCGATCCGGCTGGCCGGCGCCGGCTATCACGTCGTCGCCGCAGCCAGGCGCGGCGACCGGCTTGAGTCACTCGCCGCGCGGATCCGCGAAAATGGCGGCCAGGCGGAAGCCCGGCAGCTAGATGTCACCGACCGCGCGGGCGTCGACGCGCTGGCCAATTCACTGGATCGCTGCGATGTCCTGGTCGCCAATGCGGGCGGCGCCGCGGGCGGCGACCAGATCGCGGACGGCTCGGCCGACGACTGGCGCGCCATGTACGAGGTCAACGTGCTCGGCACGCTGAACGTCACCCAGGCGCTACTGCCCAAGCTCATCGACAGCGGCGATGGCACCGTGGTCGTCATGTCCTCCACCGCTGGCTTCGTCGCCTACGAAGGCGGCGGCGGCTATGTCGCCGCCAAGCACGGCGAGCACGCGCTGGCCGCGACGCTGCGCCTCGAGCTGTGCGGGCAGCCGGTGCGTGTCATCGAGATCGCACCGGGCATGGTCAGGACCGCCGAGTTCGCGCTCAACCGGTTTGGCGGCGATGCGGACAAGGCGGCGGCGATATACGCGGGCGTGGCCGAACCGCTGACCGACGAGGACGTCGCCGACGCCGTCACCTGGACGATCACCCGGCCATCGCACGTCAACGTCGACCTGATGGTGCTGCGGCCGCGGGCGCAGGCCGCTCAGCACAAGGTGTACAGGGAGCTGTAGCAGGCGCGATCGCGGAGCCGTAACAGCCGCGATCGCGCCCGCCCGAAACCAGGCCGAGACCAGGTCCAGCACCGCCCGCTGGTCAGTCGGTGACTGGCCGGACGACGACTGGCCAGGTGACCTCGCTCAGATCCGACACGATCTGGTCGGCGTCACCCAGTTCGGATCGCGGGTGGGTGGTCGCCACGGCAACGCAGTACAGGCCTGCCGACCGCGCAGCGGCCAGCCCGGCGGGCGAATCCTCGAACGCGACGCAGCGCGACGGCGCCACGCCGAGTTCGTCGCTGGCCCGGCGATATCCCTCCGGGTCCGGCTTGCCGGACGTCACGTCGTCGCCCGCCACGATGACCGTGAACAGCCCGAGCAGGCCCAGCCGATCAAGCACGGGCACGGCGTGGTCGCGGGAGGCTGACGTGACAAGGGCCAGCGGATCACCGAGCCGGTGGATCTCGCCCGCCAGCTCGACTGCTCCCGGCAGCGCCCCGATGGGCGGCTGGCCGGGCGTGTGGAAGCGGGCCGCCGCCTCGGCCGCGAGCTGCGCGGGATCACGGCCGGGGAACAGGTGGCCTAGCTCGGCGAACACCTCGCGCCCCCGACGGCCGACGAACCGGCCCAGCAGCGCGTCGTCATGAGGTACGCGGTAGTACTCGAACAGCCACCGCAGCGCCTGCCGGCTGCGTGGCTCACTGTCCGCGATCGTCCCGTCGAGATCGAAGACGGCGGCACGCACGCGCCCACCGTGGATCTTGCTCAAGCCGTCTGGGTGACCTTGCTCAAGCCCCGCGGGCGGTCCGGATCGAGGCCAAGCCGCCGGGCGAGCGCCTCCGTGAGCAGCTGCCCCGGCACGATGAGCCCCATCGGCGCGAGCCATTCCGGCAATGCCGGGCCAGGCAGCGCCAGCGAGCTCGCGGCCGCCAGCCGGGCGCCGCCGCCGATCGCGTAGGCCTGCGCACCCGCGCCGGTGACGCGCAGCGCGAGGTCGACGGTTCCGTCCAGGGTCGGGCCGTCACCGGCCGCCAGCACGATGGCCGGCGTACGGGCGTCCACCACCGCGATCGGGCCATGCAGCAGATCTGCATAAGAGAGCCCCATCGCGTGCAGATAGCACGCTTCCTTGAGTTTCAGCGCAAGCTCGAGTGCGGCCGAATAGGCCAGGCCCCGGCCGGACACCACGACGCCCTGCACATCGGCTAGCCCGGCTACGATCGGGCCGAGGTCAAGCGGGCGTGCCAGCATCGCCTCGATCTCGGCCGGCACCTGCCGCAGCAGGCCAGCGTCCAGCTCGGCGCCAAGGCCGATCGCGAGGACCGCCAGGGCGGCCAGCTGCGTGGTGAAGGTCTTCGTCGCTGGCACGGCTTGCTCGACGCCAGCCTCGGTAACGAACGCGACCTCGGCCGCCTCGGCGACCGGCGAGCCCGCCCCGTTGGTGATCGCGAGCGTCCGCGCGCCGCAGTCACTCGCCCAGGCCAGCGTCTCGACAATCTCATCGGTCTGCCCGGACTGGGACAGCGCCACCGCGAGCACGCCGGACAGATCCAGCCGGCTCCGGTACGTGGTCGCGATCGACGGCGAGGCCAGGGTGGCCAATCGCCCGGCATACGCCTGGATCAGGTACGTGCCGTAAACGGCGGCATTGTCCGAGGTGCCACGGGCGATGAAAAGCACCTGCCTTGTGTCGCGGGCGAGCTTTCCCGCCTCCGCGGCACGAGGCAGCAGCGCATCGATCGTCGTCTGCAGCGCGGCAGGCTGCTGCATGATCTCGGCGCGCATGTGCGTGCTCGGATGCGCGCTATCCGGTGCGGAACTCATGCGGCGACGCCTCCCCTTCAGCCGGCCTCGCGGTCAGCCGTTCAGCCGGCCTCCCGTTCAGCCGTTCAGCCGGCCTCCCGTTCAGCTGGATATACCTTCTCACCCCGCACCCAGGTGGCCATCGCCCGCAGGTCATCGCCGAGCCAGACCAGGTCGGCGGCGGCGCCGGGGGCAATCCGGCCCAGATCGGGCCTGCGGACCAGATCGGCGGGAACGCGGCTCGCCGCGGCAACGGCCGCCACCTGGCTAATCCCGGCGGCCACCATGTTCGCCACGCCCGCGTCCATCCGCAGCGCGGAGCCAGCCAGGGTGCCATCGGCGCGCACCGGCGGCTCGGCGCCCCACGGCAGCTGGCCGCCCCACGGCGGCAGCTCGATCGGCTCGCCGCCGAGCAGGTAACGGCCGGGCGGCATGCCCGCGCAGGCCGCCGCGTCAGTGACGAGGCAGATCCGGCCGGGCGCCGCGGCGAACGCGATCACACATGCCTGCGCAGCCACATGCCGCAGGTCAGCGATCAGGCTGCTGGTCAGCCGGGCGTCGGCGAGCGCCTGGCCAACGACACCGGGCTCGCGGTGATGCAGCGGCCGCTGCGCGTTGTACAGGTGGGTCACCATCCGGGCGCCAGCGCTAGCCGCCGCTGCCACCTGACGCGCGGTGGCGTCACTGTGCCCGATGCTGACCAGCACGCCCGCCGCGGTGAGCTGCTCGACCGCCGCTATCCCGCCGTCCCGCTCAGGTGCCAGCGTGACGAGGGAGACCAGCCCGGAGCCGGCCGCCAACAGCTTGTCCACCGCGGCCGGCGACGGCGGGATGATCCAGGACTGGTTGTGCGCGCCGTGGCGGCCGGGCGAGATGAACGGCCCTTCCATGTGCACGCCGAGCACTCGCGCCCCGGCCCGCGGCAGCGCCGCAGTGATCGCCGCGGCCGCCTGCAGTGACGCGGTCAGCTCGGCAAGCGGTGCGGTGATGAACGTGGGCAGAAACGAGGTCGTCCCGGTTTCTGGCAGCCGACCAGTCACCAGCCCCCAGCCGGCTGCACCAGCCGTCATCAGGTCCGCGCCGAAGTAACCGTTGACCTGCAGGTCGACGAATCCTGGCACGAGCACGCCGCTGCCAAGCGAAAGGTCAGGCGGCCGCGGCGGCGGCCCCTGGCCGACCTCGGTGAACCGCCCGCCGACGATGGCCACGTATCCCGGCGCGAGGACACCGGAGCCCGGACTGGCCGGGATCACCCGCGGGGCGGAGATCAGCAGGCCGGGCCTGCCGCCAGGCTCATCCGGCCCCCGCGGCGTCGGCCTGCGTCGCGACATGCTGCGGTGCCTCCCGTTCAACTTCTGCCTGCTGGGCTTGCCCTGACCGGCCCGCCACGCTGGCCAGGAACTCGCGCATCTCGCTGGCCACCAGATCCGGGCGCTCCATCATCGCGACATGCCCCATCCTCGGCAGCACGTGCACTCGCGCGCCCGCGAAGGCGCGCGCCGCGCGCGCCGCCATCACCGGGCTGACCAGCCGGTCGTGGCTCCCGTAGAGCACCAGGGTGGGCGCGGTCACCCGGGCGGCGTCGCGCCAGAGCGAGCGCGGGCCGGGACGGAGGTACTCGGCGATGAGCCCGCGCGCCGATCCGATCAGCACCTCGTGGCTGTAGCCGAGCTCGTCCCTGCGGCGTACCTCGGTGGCCTCTTCCGCATACCGGCCGGGGTGCATCAGGCCCGGATCCAGATAGACCTCCCGGACGGTGCCGAGGGTCCTGGCCTCGGCCGTGGTCCGGTCCAGCCGGCGCATCGCCCAGCGGCCGACGCCCGGGGCGCAGAACACCAGCACGCGCAGCGGGATAAGCCGGGGCCGCAGATCCGGCAACGCGGGCGAGATCAGCGTCAGGGTCTTGACCAGATCGGGGCGGCGGGCGGCCACCCGGGTGCAGACGGCGCCGCCGAGCGAGTTCCCGACCAGGTGCACTGGCCACCGGCGGCGGTGGTCGATCAGCTCGATGACCGCTCGCGCCCTGGCGTCGATGGAGTAGTCGCCATCGGCCGGGACCGGGGAGAACCCGAATCCGGGCAGGTCAATCGCCTCGCCCGCCAGAGCTGGCGCGCTCGGGCTGCCGGGCGCGGACCGGCGCATCAGGTCCATCAGGTCGGTCCAGTTCGTTGCTGACCCGCCAAGGCCGTGCACGAACACCGCGAACTCGGCGCCGGCCGCCTCGGCTGGCGCGGATCGTACGTAGACCTCGCCGGACGCGAGCTCAACCGGCTTGCCCGGCCAGGCCGGAATGGGATCGGTCATGAGCGAAAGGCTTTCATGCCGGCCCGATCACGCGCCGGCCCGCCGGCATCCCGCGCTGACCCGGCGGAACCTGATCCGGTCGCCGTCAGTGCGGTGGACCTGCCGGAACGCGATATCCTTCTGCTCGGTTGCGGCGTAGAGCTTCACCGGGATCATGACCAGGCCGAAGGGGATCGCGCCCCTCCACATGCTGTGCATGATGTCTCCCTACCCCGCGATAGCGGGTCCTGATACCAGCAGTGTTGTCCGTTTTTTGCGGTTCGGCAAAATGCCCGATGAGCCCGGCCTGCGGCAACGGCCTGCGATGTCACCGGCAGCACTAGCGGTCGTCCGGGCTGCCCGGTCGTAGGATGACACCGGAATCCCAGCAGGCATTGAGCATGTACGGAGACACTCGTGAGCACAACGCGGCAAGCCCGGCCGGCCGGACCGCGGCTGCCGCGGCCCGCCCGGCGCCGGCAGCTGCTCGGGGCAGCCCAGGAAATTTTCGTCGCCCAGGGATACCACGCGGCCGCGATGGATGACATCGCCGACCGGGCCGGGGTCAGCAAGCCCGTGCTCTATCAGCATTTCCCCGGCAAGCTGGAGCTTTACCTGGCACTGCTGGACGAGAGCGCGGAAGAACTGGTCGCGATTGTCAGGGAAGCGCTCTCATCGACGACCGACAACAAACAGCGGGTGCCCGCAACGTTCCGGGCGTTCTTCGACTACGTGGGGACGAGCGGAGAGGCCTTCCGGCTGGTCTTCGAGTCCGACCTGAGCAATGAGCCCGCAGTGCGCGCCCGCCTGGAGCGGGCCATGCGGGAATGCGCCGAGATGGTCAGCCAGTTCATCCGCGAGGATGCCGGGGTCGGGGACGCCGAGGCGCGCCTGCTCGGCATGGCGCTCGTCGGGATGGCCCAGGTCAGCTCCAGGTACTGGCTCAGCACCGATGGCGCGATCGGCAAGGACGCAGCGGAGGATCTGCTGTCGCGGCTCGCCTGGCGCGGCATCAGCGGCTGGCCGATGACGACCGGCTGACTTGCAGGCTGGCGGCGCATTTCGCTCGCGGCGTAGGACTCCATGAATGCGGTTACTCCATCCCGGCCAGGCGCCGGGTTAGCCTCGAGCAAGGCGAGAGGAGAGCCGTGGAAGTCAGAATCGGAATACAGAACGTGCAGCGCGAGCTCATGGTCGAGACCAGCATGTCGCAGCACGACGTCGAGGCAGCGCTGACGGCGGCCGTCGCGGCTGACGACGGCGTCTTCATCCTGCCGGACGAGAAGGGCGGCAAGGTGCTGGTACCGGCCGACAAGATCGCTTACGTCGAGGTCGGCGCCCTCGATTCGCGCCGGGTCGGCTTCGGCTAGGCAGCCAGCCCAAGCGCGGCCATCCGCTGCGCGCGCGTCGGTTGAGCCTGACGAACAGTCGGCCGATCTCGCCCGGCCGTCCCGCCCGCCGCCGCAGTCACTGCCGCAGTCACTACCGCCGCCCAGAACCGGGCCGCCGGGACGGCTGCGATCGCGGCGGCCGGCCTCCGGCGGCGCTTTGATAGACTGTGGTCTCAATCCGCAGCAGGAATGCGGCGTATCCCCGGCGTGTTGACACTGACGTATGGCACGGCCGTTGCGGGGAGCCACAAGGCACCCGAGCGCCGCGCCGGACTTCTTCTCCGCGGGCGTGCGGCCAGTGCCGCGCTGGGGAGACGACAGGCCCGTCCTGCCGGGGGAGTCAATTGCTTAGCCCGCGACGAAAGACGCCTGGCGCGGTTGCGCCGGGCGGGAGCGCGGGCCACTGATGGAGGCTGGAAGCCCTGACTACGCAGACCATGCAGAGCGCGCCGGAGGACCGGCCCGGGATGCCTGACACCACGACTGACTACCCGGCGGACTTGCCGGTCCCCGAAGGGGCGAGTTCCGGGCTACAAAGCACGGAGCTAGACAGCGCCGAGCTAGACAGCGCCGAGCTTGCGGTCGCCGGAGGTCCCGTCGCCGAACTACGGCCCGCGGATCTCCCGGCCGCGGAGATGACCTTCCGTGACCTCGAGGTCGCTGAGGAGATCTGCGCCGCGCTCGAAGCCGCCGGCATCGTCACGGCCTTTCCCATCCAGGCGCTGGCCCTGCCGATCGCGCTCGACGGACAAGACATCATCGGCCAGGCCAGGACGGGGACGGGCAAGACACTCGCGTTCGGCATCCCGCTCATCGAGCGGCTCGCCGGGACTGCGGACCGCACGCCGGCCGCGCCCCGCGCCCTTGTCGTCGTGCCCACCAGGGAACTCGCCATCCAGGTCGCCGACGACCTGCGGCTGGCCGGTTCCCGCAGCGGCGTCAATGTGGTGACCCTCTACGGCGGACGCGCCTACGAGCCGCAGATCGAGGCCCTGGCCACGGTCGACATCGTCGTCGGTACCCCTGGCCGCCTGCTCGATCTGGCCAGGCAAGGCCACCTGAACCTGTCTCAGGCCAGTGCGCTCGTGCTGGACGAGGCAGACAAGATGCTCGATCTCGGGTTCTTGCCCGACGTCGAGCGCATCCTGCGGCTCACGCCGGCCCAGCGGCAGACCATGCTGTTCTCGGCGACCATGCCCGGCGAGGTGGTCACGCTAGCCCGGCGTCATCTGCGCCAGGCGACTCATGTCCGGGCCGAGCAGCACGACGCGACCTCGCTCGTGCCGAGCACCGAGCAGCACGTGTTCCGCGCGCACCAGATGGACAAGGTCGAAGTGCTTGTCCGGGTGCTGCAAGCCGAGGGCCGCGGCCTCACCATCGTGTTCTGCCGGACCAAGCGCGCGTGCGATCAGGTGGCAGGGACCCTGACCACGCGCGGCTTCGCTGCCGCCGCCGTGCACGGAGACCTCGGTCAGGGCCAGCGCGAGCGCGCCATGCGCGCGTTCCGCAGCGGCAAAGTCGATGTGCTCGTAGCCACCGACGTGGCTGCCCGCGGGCTCGACGTTGACGACGTCACCCACGTGGTGAACTACGAGTGCCCCGAAGACGACATGGCCTACCTGCACCGTATCGGGCGGACCGGGCGGGCCGGGCGCACTGGCGTGGCTGTCACGTTCGTCGACTGGCGCGACCTGCAGCGCTGGAAGATCATCGATGAGACGCTGCACCTGGGCCACCCTGAGCCTGCCGAGACGTACTCCACGTCCGAGCATCTGTTCGCTGCGCTGAACATCCCGCCGACCGCCAAAGGCATCCTGCCGCGCGCCCAGCGCGCGAGGCTTGGCCTGGACGCTGAGGATCTTGAGGACATCGGGGAGACCGGCCGCATCCGCTCGCAGGCGGCCCGCAGCCCCCGGGCCGGTGACAGCCGGGCCGACGGGGGCCGTGGCAACGGCGGCCGGCGCAGCAGAACCCCTGACGAGGGCGGCCAGGATCGCGAGGCCGGACGGCGAGGTCAGCGGATCCGCCGGCGGACCAGGTCAGGGACGACCATCGGCGCGGGCCAGGACGGCCTGGCGGCCGCCAGCGGCACCAGGATCGCGGCAGCCGAGAATGCCTCGCCAGCAGGCCACAGCCAGCCCGCGTCAGCCGGACGGCGGCGCGGGCATCGCAGCCGCAAGCCTCGCGGCGCAGCCGCGGCGGCCCAGGGCGCGGGCCAGGCGGGCCAGGGTGCAGGAGGCTACGCTGCGGCAACGGGAGCGGGCCAGGCTGCTGCTCCCGGCGCTGGCGCCGGGGGCACGGGCGCCGGCTCCGCAGCCGAATGAAAAGCACCGGGTCACTGGCGCAATGACAGGTAGGCTTTCAGCAAATCTCCAACTATACGGACGATTTATGACAAGTCATGCTGGGTAAGCTGCCACCCCGTGAGCACACCAAGGACTCTCGACCTGCCTGAGCAGATACGGCGGGTTAATGTCCAGACCAACCGCGGGGCATTCGCTGCGCTTGAGGCAATGCCCGGCAGCGGCGTCTGCGAGCGTCGGCCTGCGCTGCTGGTGCCCGGCTACACAGGCAGCAAGGAAGATTTCCTGGCTGTGCTACAGCCGCTCGCGGCGGCTGGCCGCCGGGTGACCGCGATCGACATGCGCGGTCAGTACGAGACCCCCGGCGGTGCCGACCACTGTCACTACGGGCCGGACGCACTCGCCGCCGACATCGTCGGCATCGCCAAGGCAATTGACCAGGACGAACAGGGCGTGCATCTGCTCGGCCACTCGCTCGGCGGCCTCATCGCGCGGCAAGCGGTGCTGGCGCAGACGGCAAGGATCAGCTCGCTCACCTTGCTCGGCTCGGGGCCCGGCAGTCTTCGGGGCCAGCGAGGCACCATACTGCGAGCGGTGCTGGCTGAGCTAGTGAAAGCCGGGCCCGGCGGCCGCGCCGAGCGGATCGAGCAGCTGTGGGAATCGGAGCAGGAGCCGCAGGCGGTCGCCGACGGAGTACCCGCTGCCGTCATCGCGTTCCTGCGCGAGCGCCTGCTGCGCAGCTCACCTGAAGGCCTGTTCGCCATGGGCCGGTACCTGCTCAGCTGCCCTGACCAGACCGCGGCGCTCGCCGCGGTGGCCGACACGCCCATGCTGGTCCTGTACGGCGAGAACGACGACGCCTGGGCACCAGCGGTCCAGAATCGCATGGCCAAACGGCTCGGCGCGCAGCGGGTCTGCATCCCGGCGGCGGCGCACTCCCCCGCGGTCGAGGCTCCCGAGACTACGGCTAGCTCGCTCACCGTGTTCTGGAACGCGGCCGAGGGCAGCGAGCGGCGGCGCAAGGCCGCTGCCGGTCACGGTGCGATGCCGTCGGCTGGCGCAGGCCCGGCCGACGCGGGGTTAGCCGACGCAGGCCCGGCCGACGCGGGGTTAGCCAACGCGGGCCCGGCCGACGCGGGGTTAGCCGACGCGGGCCCGGCCGACGCGGGGTTAGCCGACGCGGGGTTAGCCGACGCGGGCCCGGCTGGCGCGATGGGCGCGAGCCCGTCCCAGGGACGGCGGGGCTCGGCTGCCGCCATGCCTTCCGGGCAATGACCCCGGTAATCGCACCAGCCGCACCCCGGGCCAGTACGCGGCGGGAATGCCTCGTCGCAGGCAGCGGGCGGCAGCCCGCCCCGGTAGAGCCCGTCAGCCGCGGCGCACTCGGCGGCGATGTCCTCGGCCCGGCGAAGCTGACGGTCCAGTGACTCCTGGGTGTGCTCCCAGGCAAGTACCCGGCCGGTCGGCAAGTGGTGCAGTTCGACTCGGCGGCAGGGCCGCCGCAGCACCCGTCCGGCGGCCAGCGCGTAGAGCGCGAGCGGCATCGAGGTCCGCGCGTCGTCGACGGTGAGCAGGTGCCTGCCCGTCTTGTAATCCACCACGACGATCTCGCTGGCGTCATCGACGAACTCGCCGGCGTCGCCCCCTGACCCGGTTCGCCGCAGGTCAAGCCGGTCGATCCGGCCGGACACCGCGATCAGGTCCGTGCGGGTGGCCACCGTCCTTTCCACTCCGGCCGGCTCATCGGCCGGGTCCAGGCCGGCGACATAGTCCTGCACCATCTTCCTGGCCCGCACCCGGTGCTGGGCGGACGCCGTCGCGTCGGCGAAGCCGTCGGTAAGCCAGCCGCGGTCCAGCAGTTCACCCGCTGCCGCCACGCTCCGCTCGCGGCGCGGCAGCCGCCACCACCCGGCCAGGGCGTTGTGCACGCTGGCACCGAGACTGTTATGCGCCCAGGGCAGCCCCTTCCGCGGCTGCGGGCGGTCCAGGTAACTCATCCGGTACCGGCGCGGGCAGTCCAGCCAGGTGCTCAGCCGGGTCGGCGTGCACGCGTAAAGCCGCCGCGGCATTCCCTCGAAGCCGAGTTGCTCCACCCGGTCTCAGCTCTCGCCGGCCGAGCCGGGGCCGGCCGAAATCCAGGAGTCGAAGCTCTTCTCCGCAGCCGCGACCGTGAGCTCCTCGCCGTGGCCGGGAAGCACCCTCGTCTTTTTTGGCAGCGTGAGCACGTGCTCACCGATCGAGCTGAGCTGGCTGGCGAAGTTAGAGAACCCGTCCTCGCTGGTGACCAGTCCGTCAGCGGCCAGCACGTCACCGCACATGACCACGTCGAGATCCTCGCAGTACAGCAGGACCGAACCGGCGCTGTGCCCGGGTGCGTGAATCACCTCAAGCGCGACGTCGGCGACCTCGAAGATGCCGCCGTCTTCCATCTCGATCTCCGGGTCGGCCTTGTGCACCTCGCGCCAGGACAGCCGGTCCGAGGGGTGCAGCGCGATCGGGGCTTCATCCCGCTTCGCCACCGCCGGTGCCGCGCTGGCATGGCCGGCATGCCCGTGCGTGCAGATCACCGCGATCACCTCCCGGTCACCTACCTTGGCGAGCACCGCCGCGGCGTCGGTACCCGGGTCGACAACGATGACTTCCTCGTCGTCACCCACGATCCAGGTATTCACGGCGGAGACAACCTGGTCAATGCGCGCTTCCATGCCGGCCTGCCTTTCTTTCAGCTCTTCTCAACGCTGCCTGGGGAGCCGGCCGCGGGTCATGCCGAGGAAGACCGGAACGATGCCCGGGGGATCGGTGATCACCAGGAGAGTGACGAAGACCTCCCAGCAGAACTTCACCTCGGAAAACGAGTTCATCGCCTGCTCATCGGTGCGGCTCCGGAGGCCAGTGAGACCAGCCGCTCATATGCTTGCGGCGCGATCGTATCGCAGCCGATCCGGTAGCCGGTCAGTTCCCCGTGATCGTCACTTCCGCCTGAGACCAGTACACCGAGCTGGCCGGCGAGAGTAGTCAAATGGATCCGTTCGGCCTGGTTGTGATCCGGGTGCCGGACTTCGATGCCCGTTAGCCCGGCCGCCGCCAGCCGGGCGATGTCCGCATCGGGCATCAGCCAGCCGCGGGCCGGCGCCGCCGGGTGCGCCAGCACCGTGACGCCGCCTGCCGCCCGGATCAGGGTCATCGCGCGTACCGGATCTGGTGCGTACCTGGCCACGTGGGCGCGGCCGCCGGCGCCGAGCCATTCCGGGCCGAACGCTTCGTCCGGCGCCCCGATGACCCCGGCTGCCACCATCGCCCTGGCGATGTGCGGCCTGCCCACCACTCCGCCGCCCGCGATCGAGGTGACCTGCTCCCAGGTGACGGGGGCGCCGAGCCCGGCCAGCCGGTCGACGATCGCCCGGGCCCGGTCGAGCCGGTGCTCGCGGATCTTCGCGCACTCCGCGGCGAGCTCGGCGTCGGCCGGGTCGAACAGGTAGCCGAGCAGGTGCACGCTGTGCCCGTGCAGACGGCAGGACAGCTCGATCCCCGGCACCAGCGTCAGCCCGGCGGGCAACGCCCGCCGGGCCTCGGCATGGCCGGCGACCGTGTCATGGTCGGTCAGCGCGATCACGTCGAGCCCGGCCGCCCGCGCGCGGGCCATCACCTCGGCGGGCGGGCAGCTGCCGTCCGAGGCAGTGCTATGGCAGTGCAGGTCGGCGCGCACCTACCGGAGATTAGCCTGCGGCCTGATCCGCTAGCCGGGCAGCGTGATGTCTCCGGCCCTGGCCAAGTGCGCGGCCTGCGGTTCCGGGATACTGAGCACCATGGCCGTGCAGCGGATCCCGTGCGTGGGAGCGGTCATCAAGGATGCGGACGGGCGGCTGCTGCTGATCAAGCGCGGTCACGAGCCAGCCGCGGGCCTGTGGTCGATTCCGGGCGGCCGGATCGAGCCCGGCGAATCCGATGCCCGCGCGCTGGTCAGGGAAGTCCTTGAGGAAACCGGGCTGGCCGTCGCTGTCGGCAGGCTGCTCGGCGTGGTGCAGCGCCCTGGCCTGGCGGGCACTGTGGTGGATATCAGTGACTACCTCGCGACGGTGACCGGCGGTGAGCTCACGGCGGGCGATGACGCCGCCGATGCCCGGTGGGTTACCCCCGCGCAGATGGCACAGCTGGAAGCCGGAGGCGAGCTGACCAGCGGCCTGACCGAGGCGCTGACCTCGTGGGGAGTGCTGCCCTAGCCCTTCAGGCCGGCGGCCCGAAACTCTGGGTCCTGGCCAGGCCAGCAGCGCGGCCGCGTGCGGCCGCGACCAGGGCGAGCTTGCGAGAAGCCTCGTCGATCATCTCGCCGTCCAGCATCGCCGCCCCGCGCTTCTCCACTGTCGTGTAGTGCTGATACGCCTCCAGGATCAGCTCAGCCTTGTCGTACTCCGCCTGTCCCGGCGAGAACGCCGCGTTCACAGCGGCGATCTGGCCCGGATGCAGGACCCATTTGCCGTCGAAGCCCAGCGCCGCCACGCTGTTCGCGGCCCTGGCCAGCCCGTCGGTGTCGTGGATCGCGGCGTATGGCCCGTCGATGGCCTGCAGGCCGTTCGCGCGGGCCGCGACAAGGATCCGCAGCAGCGGATAGTGAAAAGCGTCGCCGCCCGCGTACCCGGCCGGCTGCGCGCCGATCTCCAGTGATCGCATGCCCACGCTGGCCATGAAGTCGGCGGGGCCGAAGACCAGCGCCTCAAGACGCGGCGAGGCGGCCGCGATCGCGTCCACAGCGGCAAGCCCGAGCGCGTCCTCGATCTGGGCCTCGATCCCGATCCGCCCCGCCGGGTAGCCCATCGCCTGCTCGATCTGACCGAGCAGCAGGTCGAGCCAGGTCACGTGCTGCGGCTCGGAGACCTTCGGGAGCACTATGACATCAAGGTCCCGGCCTGCCTGCTCGGCAAGCTCGATGACGTCCCGGTACGCCCAGCTGGTAGCGGCGCCGTTGATCCGGACCGCCCTCACCTTGCCGCCCCAGTCGCCTGAGCGCAGGGCCTCGATCACGCTGCGCCGCGCTTCCTGCTTGGCGTCCGGGGCAACGGCGTCTTCGAGGTCGAGGAAGACCTCGTCGGCAGCCAGGCCGCGGGCCTTGGCGATGAATCTGGGGCTGCTGCCGGGGACGGCCAGGCAGGAGCGCCGGGACCTGTCAGTTCGAGCTGACACGACGAGTCAACCGCGGATAAGACCGAGGGCCCGGGCGCGGCTGACCGCGTCGGCCCGGCTGTGAACTCCGAGCCGCTTATAGAGACGCTCCGCGCGCTCCTTGGCCGCTGACCTGGAAATGCCCAGCTTGTCGGCGATGACAGAGAAGGGCAGCGGCTTGGGCAGGTACCGCAGCACCTGAGCCTCGGCAACGGTGATCGACGCCGCTCTGATCTTGTCCCCGGCTTCGTCAGCTGCCTCGGCGGCGACTTCGTCGGCGGCGCTGATGGTGGCGAGGTCTTCGGCTACGGACTGCGCGGCAGCCTGGTCGGCGGCGGCCACGATGAGGCGGGCCGCGACCAGCGCCGATACCGCTTCGTGGGCGGCCGCTTCCTCCACCAGCCCGGCCGCGATCAGCGCCCGGACTGCGTCAGCGGCGGCGGCCGACTGGATCCGCTCAGAAGCGGCCTCCGCCTCGGCCGCCTCGGCTCCGGCCGCGAGAGCCCGGAGCAAGGCGTCCGCCTCCGCGGCCTGGGCTTCGGCGATCACCTCAGCGGCCTCCTCCATGGCGGCGATCTCGGCCCCCACGGCCAGTCCGCTCTCCGCGGCAAGGAAGCCCTCGCCGATCAGCGTGCCGCCGGTCTCGGCGATGGCGTCGAAGAGCGGCGCAGCCCAATGGTGCTCGATGAGCAGGTAGGCCAGGGCAGTTCCCGGCTGCAGGGACTCAGCCGCAGCCCGCGCACCGTCCAGGTCAAAGGCCACCGAGCCGTCACCAGCCGCTGACCACGCCGCATCCCCGTCCGCAGCGGGCACGATGCCCGCCAGGAGCGAGCCAAAGTCCTCGTCATCGCCGATGGTTAGCCGTTCAACGGTGCCGTCCTGGCCCTTCGCGACGAAGAGCATGTCGAGCAGCCGGAGAACTCCCCTGCCCCGGAGGCGGTCGACCTCTGCCAGGATCCGTTCCTCGAAATCGGCGCCGAGGCTGAAGCTGAACGCGATCACCTGCAGCGGTGCGGTCATCGTCACTCTCCTGTTCTGACCCGGTAATGTAGCCGCTCGGACGGCTGGACAGCGACACTGAGCGGCATGAATGCCGCTGACAGTTCCAGCGCGAGCGCGACCCAGCCCTCAATTTATCTCCATCGGCCGCAGCCACTGCCCTGACCGGCGGCACCCGGCCCGGGGCGACGAGCGGCACAGCGGTCGCGGAGGGCTACCGAAGCGGGTGTCACCAGCCGTCTTTACGCGCTCGCGCCTCGTACAGCAGGACGGAGGCGGAGATCGCCACGTTGAGCGAGTCCGCTGCGCCGAGCATCGGGATGCCGATCCGGCCGAAGCCGGCCTGGTACCAGGCCGGCGAAATGCCGTAGCGCTCGCTGCCTACCACCAGGGCCGTCCGGCCGCCGTAGTCGGCGGTGCGGTAGCTGACGCTGCGGTCCGTGTCGGCCAGGTAAACCGTGCAGCCGTTGCCTGCCAGCCAGGCTGCGGCGTCCGTTACCTGGTCGAAGTCGAGTACCGGGACCTTGATGCTCATCCCCTGGCTGGCGCGCAGCACCTTCGGGTGCGTCAGCCTGGTCCGGCGGTTGGTCAGCACCAGGCAGTCAGCGGCGCAGGCGTCCAGCGTGCGGATCAGCGTCCCGAGGTTGCCGGGGATCTCGATGCCGTCAGCCACCAGGACGAGCGCGCGCGCGCCCAGCTTGATCTCCGCCGGGTTCCAGTCCGGCAGCTGGGCGATGGACAGCAGGCCGTCCGGATTCGGCCGCTCTGCCAGCCGCTCCAGCGTCTTCACCGAGATCTGATAGGCCCGGCGCGCCCGCTCGGCCAGTTCGGCGCTGCGCTTTTGCGCCTCGTCGGAGTACGCGGCCTCCGGGCACCACAGGAAGGTGTCCAGCCGGACTCCCGCATCCAGCACGATGTTGTGCTCGTACAGTCCCTCGGCCACGAACATCCGCCGCGGGATTCCGGTGCGGTTGTGCTGGATATTCCTGACCAGCTCGGCGGCTGGATGCCGGAGGCCGATCTGCTGAAGCTCCATGGACAGCCGTTTCTGCTCGCGGCGAGGCCGAGGCATCCCGGCAGCGTCGAATAATCGTACGCCCGCAGCGGCCATTCGACGGCCGGCTACGTGGTTCGTAGCATGGGGGTATGGCATCCCCGTCGGCCGTCTCTTCGCCGCCCTCCAAGGAGCAGGTGACCCAGGCGCTCGCCGGGGTCAACGACCCCGAGATCCACCGTCCCATCACCGAGCTCGGCATGGTCAAGAACGTCGATGTCGGCCGGGACGGGACCGTCCGGGTGGATGTCTGGCTGACCGTCTCCGGCTGCCCCATGCGTGACACCATCACCCGTGAGGTCACCGCAGCCGTCGGCAAGCTGGCCGGCGTGGCAGCGGTCCGCGTCGAGCTGGACGTGATGAGCGACGAGCAGCGCCGCGGCCTGCAGAGCCAGCTCCGCGGGGGCCGGCCGGAACGGGAGATCCCGTTCGCCAAGGAATCCTCGCTGACGCGGGTGTACGCGGTCGCCAGCGGCAAGGGCGGGGTCGGGAAATCCTCGGTGACCGTGAACCTTGCCGCGGCGCTGGCCGCCTCCGGGCAGAAAGTCGGGGTGCTGGACGCGGACATGTACGGCCATTCGGTACCCCGGATGCTCGGCGTGACCGGCAAGCCCACCCAGGTAGAGAAGATGATCATGCCGCCGTCAGGGCATGGCGTGAAGGTCATCTCGGTCGGGATGTTCACCAAGGGCAACGAGCCCGTGCCGTGGCGCGGGCCGATACTGCACCGGGCGCTGGAGCAGTTCCTCGCCGACGTGTACTGGGGCGACCTGGACGTGCTGCTGCTGGACCTGCCGCCGGGCACCGGGGACGTCGCGATCTCGGTTGGCCATCTGCTGCCCGGCGCCGAACTGCTCGTGGTCACCACCCCGCAGCTCGCATCCGCCGAGGTGGCCGAGCGGGCCGGGGCGCTCGCACCGCAACTGCACCAGCAAGTCGTGGGCGTCATCGAGAACATGTCCTACCTGCCGTGCCCGCATTGCCAGGAGCGAATCGACATTTTCGGCGCCGGCGGCGGGCAGGCCGTGGCTGACGCGCTGACCAAGGTCATCGGCACCCGGGTACCGCTGCTCGGCGAAGTGCCCATCGACATCCGGCTGCGCGAGGGCGGGGACAGCGGTGTGCCGCTGGTCCTCAGCAGCCCGGAGTCCGCGGCGGCACAGCAGCTTTCGCTGATCGCGGAAAGCCTGGCGAACCGGTCACGGGGGCTTGCCGGACGCCGGCTTGGGCTCACCCCGGTCTGACCGCGGCAGCGGGCCGGCCTCACCGCGGCAGCGGGCCGGCCTGACCGGCGGCAGCGGGCCGGCCTGACCGGCGGCAGCGGGCCGGCCTGACCGGCGGCAGCGGGGTTTCAGCGCGGCCGGGGCGTCAGGTGGCCTCGGCGTCGTACGGCGGACTCTCACCGGGCGCCAGCCGCGAGACCGCGGGCTCGGGCGAACGGAAGTTATGCTCGTCCCCGTCCAGGTCGAGGTCGTCAAGAAGATGCTTGCGCACGAAGTTCCGCGGGTTCAGGTCATTGACGTCAAAGTCGGCGAACTCCGGCCCGAGGTTATCCCGCAGGTCGGCCTTGGCCATATCGGCGAGCCGGCGCAGGTCACGCAGTGCCCGGCCGGCCTGCGCGGCGACCTTCGGCAGCTGGTCTGGACCGAAGATCAGCAGAGCCAGGACAGCGAGCACCAGCAGCTTGGTGAAGGACAAGTCGAACACAGCAACGCTCCAGCATCAGGCAGGCGCAGAGGACTGCGGTCCGCTAGCCACCAATGTAGACGCTCCGGGGGCCTACCACGAATGCCCGGCTGCCGTTTTCGCCTGCTCCACCGCCGGAAATCACCGCGCGGCCGGCGATCCGGCCTGGTCAAGGCGATCCGGCCTGGTCAAGGTGATCCGGCCTGGTCATGGTGACCTGGCCCGGTCAGGACGGCGCTGACCCGAGGGTGAGCGACGCAACATGCCTGACCCCGAGACGCAGGAAGATCACGGTTACCCGCATTCCAGGATTCCGGGTCCGGATGGCCTGGATGAGCCCAGTGACGTTGGTTATCCGCTGCCCGCCGAAGCTCACGATCACGTCACCCGGCCGGAGGCCGGCCCGGGCCGCGGGACCACGCGGGGTGACCGCGAACGTTCCGCGCCTCGCCGCAGTGACGATCTGGGCACCGGACCCCGTGTAGGAGCCGTCGAGCATCGCCCCGATCACCGCGTGCGTGGCCTTGCCCGTCCGGATGATCTCAGTCGCGACCAGCCGCGCCTGATTAATCGGGATCGCGAAGCCAAGCCCGATGCTGCCGCTCTGGCCGGTCAGCGGGTCGCCAAGCGTCGCGATCGCGGCGTTCACGCCGATGACCTGGCCCTGGCCGTTGACCAGCGGCCCGCCCGAATTACCGGGATTGATCGGCGCATCGGTCTGGATCGCGTTGATGAACGCCTGGGCTGCCACGCCCTGCACATTGCTGGGCTGCACAGGCCGGTCCAGGGCACTGACGATGCCGCTGGTGACGGTGCCAGCCAGGCCGAGCGGCGAGCCGACGGCGACGACCGGATCCCCGACCTCGACGCCCGCTGAGTTGCCGAGCGACAGCGCGGGCAGGCGCCCGGTCACCCGCGGCCGGATCACGGCGATGTCCGAGTACGGATCCGTGCCGATCAGCCTGGCCGGCACGACGCGGCCGCCGTTGAAGACGACCTGCAGCGAGGCGTGCGGCAGGCGCCCGTCCAGCGTGACGACGTGATTGTCGGTGATGACGTAGCCGCCATGAATGATGAAGCCGGAGCCAGTGCCCTGGCTGCCGTCGACCTTGATCATGACCACGCCGGGCAGGATCCTCGCGGCGATGCCCGCGACCGAGGACGCCGGCCGGTTGGTGAGTGCGGGCGGGACCGTGCCGAGACTGAATCCGGGGATCACTTCGCCGGTAGATGTCCTGGAGACGATGTAGCCGCCGACGAGCCCTCCGGCAAGGGCCGACACGAGGGCGAGCGCGAGCGCGAAGGCGGCGAGCCTCCGGCCGCCCGGCATATTCCGGCCGGGTGACCCGGAGCGCGACGGGCCTGCTGGAAGCTCGCCAGGAAGCGGCGGTGGCTCGGGAGGTGGTTGCCAAGGCCCCTCGGACACCTGCGCCTCCGCGATCCGTCCCAAATGGCGAGAAAATCGCCGCTTCCCCGATATTCCTGCCCGGGATCGACTGCGATAGGCCTGATCAGCGGAACGGGTTGGCCCAGGAACCCAGCCGCCGTATCCCCCGGCCGATCCGGCCCCAGAACCCCGGCCCCGAGTCGTGCGGCAGGGCATCGACGACCTGATCGATGGTCGCCGCCGGGGCTTCCGCGATCACCGTGTAGACGAACCCGTGCGCGGACCAGGCCAGGCTGCGCCAGTCAGGGTCGGTTGAGTAGACAGCACCGCCGCGGAACCTGGCCTCCTCCCACCCGGGCAGTGCCCCCGGCAGCTGCCCTCGCTGCAGGAAGATCGACACTAGCGACAGCCCGTCGGAGTAGTCGAGATCGATGACCGGACCGGCGGCGGCGGCGGTCTGGTGCGCGGCGACCAGCATCAGGTTGCCCGGCAGCAGCCTCGGCACCGGCCAGCCGTGCGCCCTGAGCCTGGCGATCTGCGCCGGATCCAGCCGAGCTGACCAGGGCCGGACGTCCGGCACCGGCATGCCGCGCAGCCCGCTGCCGCCGATCCGCAGGTTGATGAAGGCATCCTCGCTGATCATGCGCGCCCGGGAGTCGAAGGTCTCCCGGCGCAGCGGCAGCTTCGTCGCGGTATCCAGCCAGTACCGTGCGGCCAGGCTGCCGCCGGGTCGCCGCAGATCAACGATCTGCGCCTGCCGGTTGACCGCCGAGCCCCGGCCGGCATACACCACCTGATAGTTGCGGCGCATCAGGCCAAGCAGCTGCTGCGACAACCCGAGGATTCCGTCCGGGTCCTGCTCGCCAGCCGCAGCCTCGGGTGCGGCAGTCGACTGCACCGAGCCCATGTCGGTGACCTGCGCCAGGATGCTGCGGTCACGTTCGTGCCAGACCTGCACGATCGAGGTGCTCGCGCCGTGCGGCCCCCACCAGGCCACGATTTGCACCCCCTGGTACGAGGTGGTCACGCCCGCGGCGGCGGCCTCCCGCAGCAGCCGCAGGCCGGCCGGGGAACTGGCCGCCAAGCCCGCCGTGCCCGCGGGGGACAGCCCTCCCGGGCCGGAGGGCGATCCAGCCTGCGGGGGGACCGAATGGCCGGGTGAGACGTCGACGAGGGCAAGCGCCGCGAGCGCCGCGCCGAGCAGGCCGAGCAGCACGGCGCCGCCAGTGATGCGCCGTGCCGAGAATGTCAGCGGGTTCACGGCGCGTGCGGCGCGGCGATCTTCCCGGCAGACGGTGCGGGCCGAGGCCGCGTCACCGGAACCACACCGGTCATGATCTCGTGCTGGACCATGAAAACGTCGACTGCCGGCGTAATCTGCGGGCCGGGCTGGGTGCCGCCGCCGCCCGCCGCGAAGGCCGCGGCCCCCAGACCTACCAGCAGGAACGCAGCACATCCCGCGACGACGACGCGGCTTGGCCGCAGCTCGCGGGCGCCAGCCGGAGATCGCGGCGCCGCGGCCGGCCAGAACCAGCCCCGATCTCCGATCGCGCGGGCATCTGCGACCGCGTCGCCCGGCATCGCCAGCCTCATCAGCCGGTGGGTCAGCGCCGAGTCGGCCGCCGCACCGCCAAGTGCGTTCATCCGCCGCTTCAGCACCCGCAGGGCGACGGCCTCGGCGCGGCAAGGCTCGCACCTGACGAGGTGAACGAGAACCCGGTCACGCTCCACGTGATCCAGTTCGCCGTCAATCAGCGCGGAAAGACGATGCCCGAGATGGCTCATGGCTGGCCGCCTTGCGGCAGCCGGGCCCGCAGCGGTGGAAGCGGCACGGTCGGCTGGCGCGGCCTGCGATGCTCGAGCGCGGCCCTGAGCTGTGCGCGTCCCCGGTGGATGCGGCTGCGGACGGTACCCAGCTTGACCCCGAGCGTGGCGGCGATCTCCTCGTATGACAGTCCCTCGATGTCGCAGAGAATGACCGCTGCACGGTACTCGGGAGCAAGGGCCTTGAGTGCCGCCTGGATGTCGTCATCAAGGTGGCGCTCGTCGAATGCCTCGGCCGGAGTCGGCTCGTTGCCGCCCAGCCGCGCCGCGGTGTCGTCCGCGAGTCCCTCGAACCTGATCCGCTGCTTCCGGCGGGCCATGTCGAGGAAGAGGTTCGTGGTAATCCGGTGCAGCCAGCCCTCGAACGTTCCCGGCGTATAGCTCGCCAGCGAGCGGAAGACCCTGACGAAGACTTCCTGAGTAAGGTCCTCCGCGTCGTGGGAGTTGCCAGTGAGCCGGTACGCGAGGCGGTACACCCGGGCGGAGTGGTCCCTGACCACCTCATCCCAGGTGGGCGGGGTCCACTCAGCGCCGTCTACCTTGACGGGCCCAGCACGGTCCACGGTCTCCCACTTTCTGCCTGCTACTCCCTCAACACCGACATCGTGCCGGGACTTCCTTGGCACTTCCCCGGCACCGCGCCGGGACTTCCCCGGCGCCGCGCCGGGACTGCCTCCGGCTATGGCCAGCGTCATGACAACGCCTGAGCGGGCCTGGCTGGTTCCCGTGTCAGCGAGCGTGCCGCTAGGCTGCGGCACGAAGAGCCGCAAGCGTTCACGGAGGAAGTCATCGCCAGCGCAGAGGACGCACTGACTTATGTCGAGGAGTATCTCCCCGAGGATGACGTGCTGCTTGCCGCCCGCCGCTACGCCGCGCAGGTGGGCGGCACCGTGCCGGTCGCTCCCACGACGGGGGCGGCGCTGCGCTTCATCGCGGCCGCCATCGGCGCGAGATCGGTCGTCGAGATCGGCACTGGCTGTGGCACATCCGGCATCTGGCTGCTCCGGGGCATGCGCATCGGAGGCGTGCTGACCAGCGTTGATGTCGAGCCTGAGCATCAGCAGCTGGCGCGTAAGGCATTCGTCGACGCCGGATTCGCCTCAAGCCGCTACCGGCTGATCAGCGGCCGTGCGCTCGAGGTACTGCCCCGGCTCGCCGACGGGGCCTACGACATGGTGTTCTGCGACGCGGACAAGCAGGAGTATCCGGACTACCTGATCGCCGCTCTCCGGCTGCTGCGGCCGGGCGGAATCGTGGCTTTCGACAATGCCCTGTGGCACCACCGGATGATCGACGCCCTCTGGCGTGAGCGGGTTGATGACGGCGCCCCGGCCGACCCGGACACCGCGGCCGTCAGGGAGCTTTGCGAGCAAGTCCAGGCTGACGAGCGGCTGGTGCCGCTGCTCCTGCCGGTGGGAGACGGACTGCTCACCGCCGTCAAGCAGGCCGGCTGACACGCCGCAGGCTCGCTGCCCCGCCCCGGGCCTGCTGCCCCGCCCCTGGTCTACTCTCCCGGGCCGGGCCTGTTCCCCCGGGCCGGCTCCCGGGCCGGCCAGCCGGTCAGATCTCGCCGAGCCAGCTCAGCAGCAGCCTGGTGCCGAACCCGGTGGCGCCCTTGGTGGTCTCCCCGTCGTCCGACGAGGCCCGCGCCGGCCCGGACACGTCGAGGTGCGCCCACGGCCGGCCGCCGGTGAATTCACGCAGGAACAGGGCCGCCGCGATGGACCCCGGCGCTGATCCGGCCGCTCCGCTCCGCGCTATGTGGGCCAGGTCGGCTACCGGCGAATCGAGCGCGTCCAGGTACTCCGCGGCCAGCGGCATCCGCCACAGCCGGTCCCCGGTTGCCTGCGCGGCCGCGAGCAGGGCGGCTGCCACGTCGTCGTCGGTCGAGTAAAGAGCGCCGATACCAGTTCCGAGCGCGGTCCGGGATGCGCCGGTCAGTGTCGCGATGTCCACCACGACGGCGGGGTCGAGCGCGGCGTCTGCATAGGCGATCGCATCGGCCAGCACGAGCCGCCCCTCTGCATCAGTATTCAGCACTTCCACAGTCCGCCCGCCATACTGCGTAATAACGTCTCCTGGCCGGTAGGCCGAACCGGACGGCATGTTCTCCGCTGCCGCCACCAGCCCGGTAACGCGCGCCCTGATGCCAAGGCCAGCCAGCGCGGACAGCACGGCGATGACCGCCGCGCCGCCGGCCATGTCGGTCTTCATCAGCTTCATGCCGTCGTTGGGCTTCAGCGACAGGCCGCCGCTGTCGAAGGTAATGCCCTTGCCGACGAGCACGACATGGGTATCCCAGCCGGGCGGGGAGTAGCTTAGCTCGATCAGCCTGGGCGGCCGTGCCGATCCGGATCCCACGGCAAGGATGCCGCCGAAGCCCGCGGCCGCCAGCTCCGCCTCGGCCCAGACGCGCGACCGGAGGCCTGCCTGCGCTGCTGCCTTTACCGCCTCATCGGCGAGCCACTGCGGGGATTTGCAGCTCGATGGCGTATTGGTCAGGTCACGCGCCAGCGCGACTGCCCCGGCGATGGCGGCCGCGCGGCCGAGCGCGGCGGCATGGCTGTCCGCTCGCT
>Ga0302181_10000119_pt1 | contig 73903 bp, 67 predicted proteins | sample I_Palsa_E3_3_FD_198786 | JGI IMG/M metagenome (GOLD analysis project Ga0302181, IMG submission 198786) | Peat permafrost microbial communities from Stordalen Mire near Abisko, Sweden - I_Palsa_E3_3 | ecosystem: Environmental > Terrestrial > Soil > Palsa > Peat permafrost | place: Sweden...
AGCAGCTCGTCTGAACTCTCCAGGCCGACGATGTCGCCGAGCGCCTGCTGCGCGCGCTTGAGCTCTTCGGCCACCAGCTCGGGCGCGTTGCGCGCGGCCAGTTGGCGCGCCGCCGCCGCCAGATAAGCATCGACTTGCGCCAGCGCATCAAGGTGGCGCGCACGCGCCGATAGCGCGCCGGCGCCGTCCGGCTCGAATCCCACGCAGGCCTTGAGGTGCGCCGCCAGCGCGCCGAATCCTTCACCGGTCAGCGCTGAGAGTCTGATGAACGCCGCTGCCGGCGGCACGACGCCCGGCTCGAAGTCGCGTGCGACCAGATCGATCTTGTTGAACACCACGGTCACCGGTATCCCGGGCGGCAGCAGCGCGCGCTCTTCCAGATAGCCCGCCGCCGTGGGGTCGGCGACCGCATCGATCAAAAACAGAATACGGTCGGCACGTGTCATCGCGGCGCGCGCGCGGCGTATGCCTTCGGCTTCGATCGCATCCCCAGCGCTGCGCAGTCCGGCGGTGTCCAGTACATGCAGCGGCATGCCGTCGAGCACAACGCGTTCACGCAGCAGGTCGCGCGTCGTACCGGGGGTTGCGGTCACGATCGCCGCCTCGTGGCCGGCGAGCCGGTTGAGCAGGCTGGATTTGCCGGCGTTGGGCCGGCCGGCGATCACCACCGTCATGCCCTCGGTCAGCAGCCGCCCCTGGCGGCTCGCGGCGCGCAGCGCCGTAAGCTGTGTCGTAGCCCCTTCAAGCCGTGCGGTGAGTGCACGGTCCGAGAGCACGTCGATCTCGTCGTCAGCGAAATCAATCGCCGCCTCGACCTGAGCGCGCAGTTCGCCGAGCGTCTGGTTCAAGGCCAGCACGCGACTGGAGAACTCACCTTCCAGCGAGCGCAGCGCCGCCCGCGCCGCCGCATCCGAGGCCGCATCGATCAGATCGGCGACCGCTTCGGCCTGGGCCAGATCAAGCTTGGCGTTAAGGTACGCGCGCTGCGTGAACTCGCCCGGCTGTGCGCGGCGCGCGCCCAGCTCGAGCAGCCTGCGGATGACGGCTTCGACCAGCACCGGGCTGCCATGACCGTGCAGTTCCAGTACGTGCTCACCGGTATAGGACTGCGGTGCCGGAAAGTACAGCGCCAGGCCGTGATCGATCGCGCTGCCGTCACGGTCGCGAAACTGCGCCGTGGTGGCAATGCGCGGCTGCGGCAGCTGCCCGAGCAGGCTCTCTCCTATCTCGCGCGCGGCTGCTCCCGAGACGCGCACGATCGCGATGCCGCCGCGCCCCGGCGGCGTCGCGGCTGCGACTATGGTGTCGCTCACCGCTTGGCGCTGGTCGCGGCCTCGAGGCGACGGTTGATGTTCCACTGCTGCAGGATCGACAGGACCGTATTGGTGACCCAGTACAACACCAGGCCGGCCGGAAAAAACGCGAACGTGACCGACATCGCCAGCGGCATGATCATGAAGATCTTCTGCTGCGCAGGATCGCCAACCTGGGGGTTGATCTTGTACTGAATGAACATCGCCACGGCCATGATTGCCGGCAGCACGAACAACGGATCCTTGGCCGACAGATCGTTGATCCAGAGAATGAACGGCGCCTGGCGCAGCTCGACGCTGTCGCGCAGCACCCAGTAGAAGGCCAGGAATACCGGGATCTGGATCAGCATCGGCAGGCAGCCGGCGAGCGGATTAACCTTCTCGCGCTTGTACAGCTCCATCATGCCGCGATTGAGCTTCTCGCGATCGTCCTTGTAGGTCTCGCGCAGGATATTCAGCCGCGGTGCCAGTGCCTTCATCTTCGCCATCGAACGGCCGCTGGCCTCGGCCAGCGGGTAGAACAGCAGCTTCAGCAGCATGGTGACGATGATGATCGCGATGCCCCAGTTGCGGACCAGCGAATGCACGTGATCGAGCAGCCAGAACAGCGGCGTGGCGATGATGCGCAGCGTGCCGTAGTCGGCCACCAGGTCCAGATGCGACTGCACCGCGTCGAGCTGCGTCTGGATCTTCGGCCCGACGAACAGCGCTTCATGCGTCGTAGCGCTGGCTCCCGGCGCCACCACCGCGGTGGGCCCCTGGGCCTTGAGCAGGAATTCATTACCCTGAGTCTGCAACTGGTACCGATAGGCGGCATCGGCCGGCGGCACGATAGCGGCCACGAAATCATGCTGCAGCGCTGCCAGCCAGCCGCCCGTGATCGACTGATCGAGCACCGGGCTCTTCTGCACGTCGAACTTCTGATACTTGGTGCCGTCGTAGATGGCCGGGCCCTTGAAGGCGTAGCTGTCGGGCCGGAAATAGGAGCGCTCGATCGGGGTGTTGTAGCGCAGGATCTGCGCGTACGGCGCGAAGCTCCACGCTGCTCCGGATGCGTTCTGGATCTGGTAGTCGAGGCCGATCTGGTATTGCCCGCGCCGGAATGTCAGCGTCTTGGTGACCGTGACACCATGACCGTCGCTCCAGGTCAGCGGCAGCGTGAGTTCGCTCTGGCCCGGGAGAAGGCGCAGTTCGCGCGCGTCGCTGCTGTAGAGCGCCTGGTGCGTCGGGGCGAATTCGTCGTTGACCGGCGCCAGTCCGGTCTGCAGCACGAACAGTGAGTCGGCGCTATCGCGGCTGAGCAATCGCACCGGGATGTCCGGCCGGTCCTTCGCCAGCGGATAGGCCAGCAGGTCCACGCGCCGCAGCTCACCACCGGCGAGGCTGACATCGACGTCGAGCACGTCGGTGATCACGTGCACGCTGGGAGCTGTAGGTGAGTCCGCGACCAGCGCATGCGCCACCAGGCCGTGCGCGCTGTCCGCGGCAGCGGTGCCGGCAGTGGCGGGCTGGCTGCCAGCAGGCTGGGCGCCACTCGGGGCGGTGCCGGTCGGCGCGGAGCCAGCGGGCGCGGCGGCGGTCGGCACCGTGCTGTCGAGCGGCGTCGCCGGCGACGCGCTGCTGCCGACGCTCGCGGCCGGGGGAGCTTCCGGGTAGTCTTGCGTCCACATCTGGTAATTCAGAAACAGCGCAATGCCGAGCAGCGCCCATAGGGCCAGCCGGGGGCTAATGGTCGTGGGCATGGCAGGCCTGGACGGTCTTGACGGGTACCGGATCGTAGCCACCGGCGTTGAATGGATGACAGCGCGCCAGGCGCCGCAGTGCCAGGGCGCCACCGCGTACGCTGCCGTAGCGCTCGACCGCCTCAAGGGCGTACTGCGAACACGACGGATAGAAGCGGCAACGCTGTCCCAGCAGCGGACTGATAGCGAGCTGATAAGCGCGCAGCAGCATGCGGATCAGCGCTCGCATGTGGAACCTATTTTCTGCCAAAGTCTCTCCAGAGCCGATCGCAGCCGGGCGTTATCCGCAGCAAGCACACCCGCTCGCACCCCGATCACGATGTCGACCGCCGGCAGCTGCAGCTGATGCACGCGAAAACTCTCCCGAATCAGGCGCCGCAGACGATTACGGTCGACCGCGCGGCGCAGGATTCGTGCGGCGATCGACATACCGAGCCGGGCGCAGCCGAGGTCATTAGGCTGCGCGTTGACCGTGAAGAACTCATTGCCGAGCCGTTTGCCGCTCGAGTAGGCACGCTTGAACTCGGCCGGCCGCCGCATGCGCCGCTCGGGTGGCAACCTGAGACTTGAGGGGGCGGCGGCGCGCGTGGACGCGGCTGTCATCACCGCACCGGCCACGGCATTCTAGGGCGTCAGACGCTTGCGGCCCTTCGCGCGCCTGCGAGCCAGCACCCTGCGACCGCTCTTGGTGGCCATGCGGGCCCGAAATCCGTGGGTGCGCGCCCGGCGCACCTTGCTCGGCTGATACGTACGTTTCATGATTTCAAGGCTCTGAAAAGCGACCGAAAAACGGCTCGGCAGGGTACGTTTCGCCGTCGGGCGTGTCAATACGAGCGATTCCGAACTAGTGTCTCAGGTTGACCCTAAATGATGCTTTGACTTAAGGAGCGGTCGGGACTGCGGCCGGTTCGCGACGAGGCGACTAGGCGGAAAACGGTTGGGGCTTGTGTGGTCGCCAAATGACATACGGCAGAGTTGTGAGCGAGAGAATCGCCAGGGCATGAATCAGGCTGTAGGAAGACCCAAGGGCGAAGAAGTCCATGCTGATATGTCCAAGTCCACCGGGGACCGCCGCGAGGCTGGCATGAATTTGGGCAGTCCCGCCCATCCATGCAATCAGGACCAAACCGACCGCGGGCCAAACCGCCCTCAATCTTTGTCGGACCGCCACCAGTGCGACTCCCCAACCGACGAGGATTGGCGCGGCGAAATAGTACAACTTGCCGGCCTGAAAATAGAGATTCGCGAACTCATATATCGGGCCTGTGGGTCTACTGCCGAAAGGTGTGTCGGCTGCCGGCAGAAAGATCTTCCAACCGCACCACAAATATAGACCAGCGACGAAGTAGGCCGCTGCCAGGAAGACGAGCGGGGCGAGACCCAATATCGCCCACGGCGCTCGGGCGCTCCAGGATTGAAACTTGCGCTGCTTGATCATCGCGTTGGCCAGATCATCCATTGTGCCCAGCCGGGCGAGTGCCGCGGTTTGCGCCTCGACCCGACTGCGCGCGCACTCCTCTTCCGCCCTCAGGTCGGCCAGATGCTCGGCCAGTTCCGTCAGGTAGCGCCGCACGTGCCGTGGCGCGACGCCGGCCCGCAGCAAGCGTTCGCTCAGTTCATTTAATGGCTTCGGCATGCGGGCCTGCTGCCAGCATCTTTTCGATTGCGCCGGCCAAATTGGTCCAAGTCTTCGACAGCTGCGCCAATCTATGCGATCCAATGTGTGTCGCGGAATAATAGATACGGCTTCGGCCGTTGACCGTCTTGCGCCGCGACCTTAGCGCCCTATCGCGTTCCAACCCGTGCAGCACCGGATAGACAACTCCTTCGCCGACTGCGATCACTGCGTCGGTACGGCTACGGATCGCTTGAACAATCTCATAGCCATACATCTCCTGTTGCTGAAGCAGCCTGAGGATCAGGAGCTCCGGAACTCCGTTCATAAAATTCGGATTGGTTTCGCGCGCTGCCATCGAAGATTACAATACCTCGTGGTTCGATGTATTGCAAGATAACGAACGCAGAGCTTTGCAACTACTGCAACGTCTGCGCCTTGCCTGAGAAACGGAAATTCAAAGTGATACACCACCGGTTCCGACAAATGCTTCCGGCGCTGTGGTGGTGGGTATAGACTTTCGCCCCTTTTTCCCGGGAAGCAAATCGTTGGAAGCGTCGCTCTGGTCGCGCTGCTTGCGTGCGCTCGAAAACGAGCTGCCCGAGCAGGACTTCAACACCTGGGTCCGACCGCTGCAATCGCTGGAAGGCGATAGTGCCCTGCGCCTGCTGGCGCCCAATCGTTTCGTGGTCGACTGGGTGCGCAGCCACCTGCTGGCTCGCCTGGCCGAACTGCTGCGCGAGTTCGGGATCGCGCAGCCGGCGATCAGCGTCGAGGTCGGCTCACGCCCCGCAGCGCCCAGCACCGCCGCGCTCAGCGCCGGCGCCACCGCGGTCCGGGCGATGAAAAACGCGCCGCAGGCGGTCGGCGTGCCGCTCAATCCGGACTTTACCTTCGACGGTTTCGTCGAGGGCAAGAGCAATCATTTCGCCAAGGCGGCGGCGCTGCAGGTCGCCGGCAATCCGGGACGCGCCTATAACCCGCTGTTCATCTACGGCGGCGTCGGCCTGGGCAAGACCCACCTGATGCACGCCATCGGCCATATGATCACCGCGCGCGACAAGGACGCTCGGGTGGCCTATGTGCATTCGGAGCGTTTCGTCAGCGATATGGTGCGGGCGCTGCAGCACAACCGCATCAACGATTTCAAGACCGCCTACCGCTCATTGCATGCGCTGCTGATCGATGACATCCAGTTCTTCGCCGGCAAGGAGCATTCGCAGGAGGAGTTCTTTCACACCTTCAATGCGCTACTGGAAGGCCAGCACCAGGTGATCCTGACCTGCGATCGTTACCCGCGCGAGGTCGACGGACTGGAAGAACGCCTGAAATCCCGCTTCGGCTGGGGCCTGACGGTGGCGATCGAGCCGCCGGAGCTCGAGACCAGTGTTGCAATCCTGATCGGCAAGGCGCAGGCCGCAGGCGTGGAATTGGCGGAGGAAGTAGCGTTTTTCATCGCCAAGCGCATCCGCTCCAACGTGCGCGAACTGGAAGGCGCGCTGCGTCGCGTGATCGCGAATTCGCGCTTCACCGGCCATCCGATCACGCTCGAGTTCACCAAAGAGGCGCTGAAGGACCTGCTATCGATGCAGGCACGGCTGATCACGGTGGAGAACATCCAGAAAACCGTGGCTGACTATTACAAGGTGCGAGTCGCCGATCTGCTGTCGAAACGCCGCAGCCGTTCCGTGGCGCGCCCGCGCCAGGTAGCAATGGCATTGGCGAAGGAACTGACCAGTCACAGCCTGCCGGAGATCGGCGATGCCTTTGGCGGTCGCGATCACACCACGGTGATGCATGCCTGCAAGCGAATCAAGGAGCTGCGCGACATCGAGCAGCATATACAGGAAGACTATACAAACCTGTTGAGAACCCTGACTGGATAAGGTGAGATTCCTGTGGAGGAAAATGTGGATAAGGTTACCCACAGTCCGCACACAGGCAGCCGCGAAGGTTGTTAAAGTCGCGAGTAGTCGTGAAACACTAGCGACAGGCGCGAATGCCAGCGCTGGCGCTGTTTTTCGCAATGTTCACAGGCCTTATATCTATCATTGATCTTCTTCTAAGAAAGAATACTTAAGAGAACAAAGGACGTACCCGCACATGAAAGTCTCCGCCACGCGCGAACATCTGCTCGAGGCTCTGCAGAGCGTCATCGGCGTAGTCGAGCGGCGGCAAACGATGCCGATCCTGTCGAATGTTCTGCTCGGTGCGCGTGACAACCGCTTGCGCGTCACTGGAACGGATCTGGAAGTCGAGCTGGTAGCTGCAGCTGAAGTCAGCGTGCAGCAGGCCGGTGACATCACGGTACCGGGCCGCAAGCTGCTCGACATCGTGCGCACATTGCCCGACAAGACCAACGTCACGCTGACACGCGAGGGCGAAAAAGTGGTGCTGCGCGGCGGCCGCAGCCGCTTCTCGCTCTCCAGTCTGCCGGCGAGCGAGTTTCCGGTCATCGAGGACATCAACGCGCAGCACACGCTGCAGATCCGTGCGCATGACTGCCGGCGGCTGATCGACAAGACCCACTTCGCGATGGCGCAGCAGGACGTGCGCTATTACCTCAACGGGACGCTGCTGGAAACCGATGGCAAGGCCTTGCGCGCCGTGGCCACGGACGGCCATCGCCTGTCCTGGTGTGAGGTGGAGCTCGATGGCAAGGCGCGTGAGCTGCAGCAGATCATCCTGCCGCGCAAAGGGGTCCTGGAGTTACAGCGCCTGCTGGACGGGGAGGGGGATATCGAAATCGCGATCGGATCTAATCACATTCGCGTCCAGATCGGCGAAGTTCGCTTCACTTCCAAGCTCATTGACGGCAAGTTCCCGGAATATGGTCGGGTTATCCCGTCCCAGCCGCCACGCGTCATGACTGCGGCGCGCGAGGCTATGCGCGCCACCCTGCAGCGCACGTCGATCCTGTCGAACGAGAAATACCGCGGCGTGCGCCTCACCTTTGCGCCCGGCCTGCTGACCGTCCAGGCCCACAATCCTGAGCAGGAGGAAGCCGAAGATCAGCTTGAGGTCGAATTCAGCGGCGAGGAAATCGAAATCGGCTTCAACGTCAGTTATCTGCTCGATGCGCTGGCGGCAATCGACGCCGACACCGTTGAAGTCGGTCTGACCGACGCCAACAGCAGCTGTTTGATCCGCAAGCCGGGCGACAGCAGCGTGAAGTACGTTGTCATGCCGATGCGGCTCTAGCCCGCAGGACGTTAGATGAGCCTGGTCGAGCTACGGCTCGAGGACCTGCGCTGCCTTCCAAGAGCGCAGCTGACGCTGCATCCACGCCTGAATCTGATCACCGGGGACAACGGCTCGGGCAAGACCACGGTTCTGGAAGCCATCTACCTGCTCGGTCGTGGTCGATCCTTCCGTACCCGCCACACCGAACAGCTGGTCGCGCATGCCTCCCAGGAGCTGCGGGTGTTCGGGCGCATCGAGGCCCGCGACCACATCAGCCACAGCATCGGCTTGGGCTGCAGCCGTGCGCTGGGCCTGACAGCGAGGATTGATGGACAGGACGTCAACTCACTGGCCGCACTGTCCGAGCTGTTCCCGGTCCAGGTGATCGACCCAGGAATTCATCGGCTGGTGGAGGAGGGGCCGGTGCAGCGGCGTCGCTGGCTGGACTGGGCAGTGTTCCACGTGGAACCAGACTTCGTGCGGCACTGGCAGGGATACAGCCGGGCACTGCGCCAACGTAACGCGGCGCTCAAGAGCGGCGCCGATGCGACGCTGTGGGACTGGGAACTGGTGCGCCTGGGACAGCTGCTGACCGATGCCCGGGCCCGGCTGGTCGACGCGCTGCAACCCTACTGGGCAACCGCACTGCGCGACCTCAACGCGGTGCCAGTGTCGCTGAACTACTTCCAGGGCTGGGGTCGCGACCAGGATCTGGGCACGGCGCTGACCACGCACATGGCGCGCGATAAAGAACGTGGCAGTACCAGTTACGGACCGCATCGCTTCGACGTGCTGTTGCGGCTGGACGGCCATCCGGCGCGGGAGCTGGTGTCCCGCGGTCAGCAGAAAGTGATCGGCTCGGCCATGGCATTGACGATGACGCGCTACGTGGCTGAGGTCGCCGGCAGGGCGCCAACCTTGCTGCTGGACGACCCGGCCGCGGAGCTCGATCGCGTTCATACCGAGGCGTTGCTGACCGCAGTTGCAGCCATTGGCGGGCAACTGGTGGTGACGGCGCTGCGTCGCCAGGACACCCCGCTGGGCACGCCGGATCAGGTGTTTCACGTGGAACATAAGGAGGTCAAAACAGCTATAATAAGCGGATGAATTTACGAGCCTGTTCATGAGTGCAGCGGACGTCTACGATTCCAGTAAAATCAAAGTCTTAAAGGGACTTGATGCAGTGCGGAAAAGACCCGGCATGTACATCGGGGACACCGATGACGGCAGCGGTCTGCACCACATGGTTTTTGAGGTGGTGGACAACTCGGTAGACGAGTCCCTGGCTGGTCATTGCGACCGCGTTGTGGTCACGGTCCACGCCGACGAATCGGTGACTGTTTCAGACAACGGCCGCGGCATCCCGGTGGATATCCACCCCGAGGAGGGCCGCTCGGCGGCCGAAGTCATCATGACGGTGCTGCACTCGGGCGGTAAGTTCGACGACATTTCGTACAAGGTCTCGGGCGGCCTGCACGGCGTCGGCGTGTCGGTGGTCAACGCCCTGTCCGACTACCTGCTGTTGACCGTCAGTCGCGACGGCTTCATGTACCGCCAGGAGTACCACCTGGGCGAGCCGGTGGCGGCGATGGCGGTGATCGGCCCGACCGCTGAGCGCGGCACCACGATCCGCTTCCGGCCCTCGGGCCAGATTTTCACCAACATCCAGTTCAACTACGACACGCTCGCCAAACGGCTGCGCGAGCTGTCGTTTCTCAACGCCGGGGTGCGTATCGAGCTGATCGATGAGCGCGAGAACAAGTCCGACGTGTTCGCGCACGACGGCGGCCTGCAGGCATTCGTCAAACATCTGAATCGCTCGCGCACGCCGATTCACGACACCGTGTTCTGGTTTCGCACCCAGGAGGGCTCGGCCACGGTGGAGGTGGCGCTGCAGTGGAACGACTCCTACCAGGAGAGCATGTTCTGCTACACCAACAATATTCCGCAGAAGGACGGCGGCACGCACCTGTCCGGCTTTCGCGCCGCACTCACGCGCACGCTCAATGACTACATCGAGAAGGAATCGGTCGCGAAGAAGGAAAAGATCGCCACCACCGGTGACGATGCACGCGAGGGGCTGACGGCAATCCTGTCGGTGAAACTTCCCGATCCGAAATTTTCCTCGCAGACGAAAGACAAACTGGTGTCCTCGGAGGTCAAGGGCCTGGTCGAGACCGCGGTGGCGCAGAAGCTCTCCGAGTTTTTACTCGAGCATCCGCAGGAAGCGCGCGCCATCGTTGCCAAGATTCTCGAGGCGGCACGTGCGCGCGAAGCGGCACGCAAAGCGCGCGAGATGACGCGCCGCAAAGGTGTGCTCGATATCGCGGGCCTGCCGGGAAAACTCGCCGACTGCCAGGAGAAGGATCCGGCGCTGTCGGAGATTTTCATCGTCGAGGGCGATTCGGCCGGCGGCTCGGCCAAGCAGGGCCGCGATCGGCGCACGCAGGCGATACTGCCGCTCAAGGGCAAGATCCTCAACGTCGAGAAAGCGCGCTTCGACAAGATGCTCTCATCAGTGGAAGTCGGCACGCTGATCACCGCGCTCGGCTGCGGTATCGGCCGCGATGATTTTGATATCGCTAAATTACGCTACCACAGAATAATTTTAATGACTGATGCGGATGTTGACGGAAGCCACATACGCACGCTGCTTTTAACCTTCTTTTACCGGCAAATTCCGCTGCTGATTGAGCGCGGTCATATCTATATTGCACAGCCGCCGCTATACAAAGTCAAGCACGGCAAGCAGGAGGTCTACGTCAAGGACGACAACGAACTCAATGCGCTGTTGCTCAACAGCGCGCTCGAGGATGCGGCTCTGCACGTGAGTGCCACCGCCGATGCACTGAGCGGCTCGTCGTTGGAAATGCTGGCGCGCCGCTACATGGAAGTGCAGGCGATCATCCGGCGCTGGTCGCGCCGTTACGACGAGCGGCTGCTGGAGCAGATGATCTACATCGCCCAGGTCAAGTCGGGCGACAGCGATAACCCTGATTTCATGCGGCGCTGGGTGGCTGAGCTTGAGACGCGGCTCAATGCGCGCAGCGATGGCCGGCGCAACTTCCAGCTCGAACTGCGCGCCGGTGCTGCGGGCCATCCGCCGCGTATCGTGGTGCGAAAGACCGAGCACGGGCTGACCACCGAGAAAATGCTGCACCGGGAATTCTTCGAGTCGGCCGAATACCAGCGCATCTCCGAGCTGGCGCGCACGCTCGCCGATCTTATCGGTGAGGGCGCCTATGTCACGCGCGGTAAGGAGCGCGAGGATGTCGGCAGCTTCAAGCAGGCGATGACCTGGCTGTTCGACCAGGCGCGCAAGGGCCAGACGATCCAGCGTTACAAGGGCCTGGGCGAGATGAATCCCGAGCAGCTGTGGGAAACCACCATCAATCCGGCGACCCGCCGCCTGATGCAGGTGCGCATCGAGGACGCGGTCGCATCCGATGAGATCTTCACCACGCTGATGGGCGATCAGGTCGAACCGCGGCGCGAGTTCATCGAGAAGAACGCACTATCGGTGATGAATCTGGATATCTAACAGGCGCCGCAGGCGTCCTGATGCTACCGGAGTAACAGCATGCCTGAAGCCAACTCTGCCATTGCTAGTGATGTCGACAAGGTCCTGGCGGCTGCGAAGTGGCCGCAGGGCCGCTCGCTGGAGCAGGCGCTGATCGATATCGAAGCGGTACTCAAACTGATGCTCTCGAAGCTCAACAACAATAAGATTTCCGTCGGCTACCGCGCCATAGAAGCCACCGACCCGGGCCCGCACGGTTAACCCGCCTTAAGGCGCGCTAACCCTGGCCTGCATCTGCAGGTTTTGCTGTTTCGCGCGCTCGATCAGCAGACGATAGTCGCTGCGCGCGCGTAGCGATTCAAAAGCAGGATCGTGTTCGGCCTGCATGGCTTCGTGCCACCCGAGGTCGGCCGCGTGGCGCAGTGCCAGCATCGCGCCGTCGGCGTCAGCGCGCAGTGCCAGCACTTCGGCGCGCAGCGTATAGGCGCCGTAGCGCTCGACGCCGGCCTGCATCAAACTCTGAAGTCTTGCTGCCAAAGCATCCAGCCGCCGCAGCGCCGTCGGCCGATCGTCCGTCCAGAGCTCAGCAATCGCCATTGCGAGCTCGTTCGATTCGCCCTCGCGTTCGATCCAGGCATTGTCCAGTGTGTCGCGGCCCAGATCAGGCGCCGCCAGTGCCTGATCGAGCAGCTGTCTCGCAGCGGGCGCGTCGTGCATCAGCAGTTGCAGCTGCGCCGCGAGCAGTAACGTATCGGAGCGCGTCGAGGCCTCGAAGTGTGCGGCCAACAGCTGCGAACGCAGTGCCGGTACGCCGCCCTCGTAATAGCCGATCAGCGCCAGGCGCACCGCGACCGCCTCGTCACTGGGTGCGCTCGGGCGCGCCTGCTCGAGTGTGGCACGGGCTGATGCGGGCAGGCCGAGTGACAACAGCAGATTGCTGCGATCCTTGTACAGCGTGAATTCATTCGGGCTGGCCTTCAGCGCCAGCGCGTTCCATTTCAGCGCGTCGTCGATCCGCCCGCGTGCCCAGTCGAGCCAGCTGGTCGCCACCAGGGCCCAGGAAGACTCGGGCGCCAGCGTGCGCGCGCGCGCACAGGCCAGGTCGGCATCGTCGAAACGGGCCATGTCGGTAAACGCGATGCAGCGGCGCGCCTGTAGATTGAAATTGCGCGGGTCGAGTGTAGCGGCGGCGCTGTAGCTGGCGAGTGCATCGCGCGGGCGCGCATTGTAAATGAACAGGTACCCCATCTCGGCCAGTGCATCGCTGTCATTTGGATTCAGATCAATTGCGTGCCGCAGATCGTGCAACGCCTCGTCGTTGCGCCCCTGGTCGCTGCGTAGCGCGCCGCGAGCGGTGTAGATCTCGGGCAGATTCCCGTCCAGGCGCACCGCGGTCGCGAGCAGCGGTTCAGTCCTGTCGGCGACATCCTTGATGGACAGCCCATTCAGGTAGGTCTGATTGATGTACGCGGATGCCAGTCCGGTGTAAGCCAGCGCGAAATTCTTATCCAGCGCCAGGGCCTGCTGGTAGAGCTCGATGGCGCGGTCGTTATCGTCGCGGGTCAGTCCCTGCTGGTGATGCCGTGCCAGCAGATAGAGCTGATAGGCCTGCGGCGTGCCGCCGCGCCGCGCTGCAAAGCCCTGCCCGGCCTGTTCGGTCAGGCGAATCTCCAGATTGTCGGCCACCGAGCGCGCGATCTCCTCCTGCACTTTCACGACGTCGTCGATCGGGCGGTCGAAGTTGGCCGACCACAGGTGAAACCCGTCGCGCGTACTGACCAGCTGCGCGGTGATTCGCAGCTGGTTACCCGAGCGGCGTACCGATCCTTCCAGCAGGTGACTGGCGCCCAGTTCCCGGCCGATGGTACGAACGTCCACATCCCGGCCCTGGTAGGCAAATGCGGAGGTGCGCGCGACCACCCGCAGCGTCGGGATCTGCGCCAGCCAGTTCGACAGCTCTTCGGTCAGGCCGTCGCAGAACGCCTGGTCCTGCCTGCTGTCGGTCATGTCGATGAACGGCAGTACCACGATCGAAGGCGTCACCGGCGCGGGCGCGAAATAGCGCTGCGCCGGCGACCACAGGGCGGCAGTCAGCAGCGCCAGTACTGTCAGCGCGGCGACGCCGCCCAGCGCGAGCCGCAGAGGGCGGCCCTCCGGGACGCCGGGTGCGGCCTCGTCCGCGCGCCGCGGCGCGGCTGACGCCGACGCCGACGCCGACGCATCGGACGCCGCGGGGGCTGCAGCGGGCTGAGGCGCGCTCGATGCCGCCAGCGGGTGCACCGGCGCAATGAGGTGATAACCCTTACGCGGGACAGTCGCGATATAGGTGGGGTCGGGATCGGTGTCGGCCAGGGCGCGGCGCAGCTGCGATATGGCCTGGTAAACCGATGCCGGGCCGACGATCACCCCTGGCCAGACTTCGGTGAGCATCCGGTCGACGCTGATGACGGCCCCGGGCGATTGCGCCAGCAACAGCAACAGCCGCATGGCACGCGGTTCGAGCTTCTGCAGCTCGCTGCCGCGGGCGAGGGTGTCGGTATCGGGGTCCACGACCCAGTCGCCAATTTGCAGCAGCGCTCGTGATTGGCCTGCCATCGCCTGCGTCCCGCCAAACCCGCTCCGAGTATATGCCGCGCCTGCGATGCAGTAAGCGCCTGATTTTCCTGCGTTGAGAAATGCTTGAGCAATCCTTCAGAACACCCTGAGGACTGTCTGGCCGCAAATTCGTACACAGGGGGCGTACGCCAACAAAGGGGAGAGTGCGTTCCATGAACATGCAAAGTGCGAATTCAAGACCGATCAACATCTACACCCTGGGCCGCTTCGACGTCGTGCTGGACGGAGTTCCGTTGCGCTTCGTCTTCAAGGCGCCGCGTAAGCCGCTGGTACTGCTCAAGGCGCTGCTGTCCGGTGGCCGGGCCGGCGTCAGCCAGGAGGCACTGGGCGCGGCACTTTGGCCGGAACTCGAGCAGTGGTCGGCGGTTAAGGCGCTCTACGCTACGGTGCTGCAGTTGCGCAAACTGCTGGGACGCAAATCGGCCGTGAAGGTCGACCCGGCGCGGGTGGCGCTCGATCCGGAAGACTGTTGGGTCGATTCCTGGGCGTTCGAACACGCGGTCGCGGAGGCCCGGGATCCGACTGAGCTGCTGTGGGCGCTGCGCTTCTATCGCGGAATGTTCCTGAGCGATGCCGAACATTCATTGGCGTCGGACGCGCGCCAGCGCCTGCGGCGCACGTTCTTCCGCTCGGTGCTGCAGCTGGGCTCAGGCTACGAGCGCATCGGCGATACCCAGTCCGCGATCGACTTGTATCTGATGGCGCTCGAAGCCGACGCTAGCTGCGAGGACGTGCACCGCGGCCTGATGCGATGCCTGGCGCAGGAGGGACAGTCATCCGCCGTCGCGGCCGCGTTCCTGCGCTGCCGCGCCATGCTCGCGCGCCATTTCGGTACTGAACCGTCGGCCCCTACCGAGAAGATTTACCGCGAAGCCTGCTCGAACCGGGGAGCTCTTGGGCTGCCGCCCCCCAGTGTCGGGCCTGCGCCCGAGTACGCATCGATGAGCTAGCTCCGCAGATGTCGGTGCTTTAGAGTCTGCGCCGCCAGCCCGCGACACGACGGGCGGCGCCGATCAAAACACCAATCAAGGGAGAGACATCCATGTCGAGAATGATGCAAGCGGCCACGCTGCTGGCCGGTCTGATGCTGGCCACCGTGAGCCTGGCGCAGGCCCCGGCTGGGGCACCTGCCGGAGCCACCGGACTGTGCAAGGACGGCACTTACTGGACCAATCCGACCAAGCGGGGCGCCTGTCACGGGCACAACGGCATCCAGACCTGGTACGCGACCGATTCCACGGCCACCGGAGGCACCGCGGCTGCCGCCCCCGCTGCTGCCCCGACCCCCGCTGCCGCGCCGCCGCCAGCCGCGCCGGCTGCGAGCACCCCGGCCGCCGCTACCCCTGCTGCACCGCCTAAGACGGTCACGACTGCGCCCAAGACCACCAGCTACACCCCGCCTGCCAATGCCGCTGCCGGCGGTGGCCCCGGCCTGGTGTGGGTCAACAGCAGCAGCAAGGTCTACCACTGTCCGGGCGACCGCTGGTACGGCAAGACCAAGAGTGGCGCCTATATGTCGGAAGCCGATGCGAAAGCGCAGGGCAACCGTCCCGATCACGGCAAGACCTGTCAGTAGCCCTCACCTCGCCAGGGGCGGCGGCCCGCCGCCCCTGGCCGATTAATCAACCTGCAGATTCCGGCCGCGGCGCGGCTGGCGCCGCCAGGCTGATTCCCGGTGCCGTCCGACAGCGCGCGCAGCCGCCAGGCGCCAACATGCGTGCCTGCACAGGAGAACGGTAATGATTGATTTGTATTTCTGGCCCACGCCCAATGGGCTGAAGCTCAAATTGTTCTTGGAGGAATCCGCGCTGCGGTATCGCGCGATTCCGATTGACATCGGCAAGGGCGAACAGCATCGGCCCGAGTTTCTCAAGGTATCGCCGAACAACAAGATTCCGGCGCTGGTCGATCACGATCCGCCGGGCGGCGGCGCGCCGCTGTCGCTGTTCGAGTCCGGCGCGATGCTGCTGTATCTGGCCGAGAAGAGCGGGAAGTTCATACCGGCCGACGTGCGCGGCCGCGCCGATGTGCTGCAGTGGCTGTTCTGGCAGGTCGGTGGCCTAGGGCCGATGGCCGGACAGAACGGTCACTTCCGCGTCTATGCGCCAACCGAGATACCGTACGCGATCGAGCGCTACACCAAGGAAGTCAACCGCCTCTACGGCGTGATGAATCAGCGTCTCGCCGACCGGGAATTTCTCGCCGGCAGCTATTCGATCGCCGATATCGCCTGCTACCCGTGGATCGTGCCGTACAAGCCGCAGGGCCAGAACCTGGACGATTTCCCGCATCTGAAGCGCTGGTTCGGCGTCATCGCCGCACGACCCGCGACCGTGCGGACCTACCAGGGTGTGGCGCCGCCGTATGTGCGCGAGCGCAGCTCAATCACGGACGATGAGCGCAAGCACCTGTTTGGTCAAACCGGAAAGACCGCCAAGAGCCAATAGAGAACATCCACAGGGCGCCGTCAGTTGCGGGAAAATACGGCTTTTTTCCATTGGTCCAACTTGAGCTTGGCCAGCAGTGCCGCGAACCGGGGGTCGGCGCGCAGGCTTCGCATCAGCGGGTCCACCGGCATCAATGTCAGTTCGAGCGGATCCTGCTTCTTCTCGTAGGCGCGTTCCAACCGGTCGAAGGCGGCATCGCCGTCCCCCCGATAAGCGTACAACCGAGCGATCATTACCGGCTCGTCATCGCCCCACCGCTTTTCGAGCTCGGCAAGCGTCGCGTTCGATTCGGTCTTGCGACCGTTACCCCAATAGGCAAGAGTAAGGCCCCACAACTTCAAGTTCTCACTAACCTCATCTTGCATCGCCGCCAGCGCCTCCTGAGGCCTGCCGGCCAGCAGCAGCGCTTCACCGTACAACATGTGGGAAAAGGGGCTTCTGTCGTTCAACTGCACTGCCCGTCGGGACGCGCCGACGGCCTCGTCGAATTGACCTGCCAGCAGCAGCGAATAGGCAAGATGGATCAGGGAGCGTGCATCGAGCGGATCGTTCGCGACGACCTGGCGCAGATAACGCAGTTTTGTCTCGAACTGGCCGAAGATTCCCTGCGTCAGATACGCAAGCTCCACGCGAGCGCTCAGATTGTTGGGATCCAGTTCGATCGCGCGCTCGAGCTCGACTTTGGCTTCGGGCCAGTTCCATTGGTAGTACATCAAGGTTCGACCGAGCGCGTAGTGCGCAAAGGCGAGGTTCGGATCGAGGCTCAGTGATCGCCGCAGATCCTGAATCGCCAGGGCCAGCCCTTCGTTCGTGTCTTTGTCCGCCGTCTCTGCCAGCTTGGCCCAGGCCAGTGCGTAATTGGGGTCGGCCTTGGTGGCATCGGCATAAGCCTGCTGCGCTTTGTCCCCATCACCGCTGTTGAGTCTGTTGAAGAAATAATTGCCTTCCAGCACCAGGTTGTACGCTTCCTTGCTCGGCCCGCGACCATCGGTCTGCGGCGCGCCAGCGTGCAGGGTGGCATTCAGGGCCTGCGCCACCCGATCGGCGAGATCTTCCTGTACCTTGAATATATCGGCGAGGTTGCGGTCATAGCTTTGGGACCAAATGTGTGCTCCGTCCGCAGCCCTGATCAGCTGCGCCGTCACACGCAGCACCCTGCCCGACTTGCGCACGCTGCCTTCCAGCACGTTGGCTACGCCCAGCGTCTTCGCGATGTCCGCAATGGTTGCCTGCTTGCCCTTGAAGTAGAACGACGAGGTCCGGGCGACGACGCGCAGATCCGGACTTTGGGCCAGGCGGTCGATCAGCTCCTCGGATAGTCCATCCGAAAAGTATTCGGAGTCGTGCTTCTCGCTCATGTCCACGAATGCGAGTACCGCAATAGACTTCTCTGGAATCTCGCTGCTTACGGTGACTGGAGCCGGATTCGAGGCGGGTAGCACCCCCGCGCCAACGGCGCCGCGCTTCGACGGCCAGAACCGGTCACCAGCGACATACCCAACCGCGATCAGAGCTGCCAGCACGACCAACACTGCAACCAGGGCCAATAGCCGGAGTCGGGGCGACCTTCGCGTGGACTGGTCGGAATTGACACGCTCGCGGTGGTTCGCGCTGGCCGCACCAGAAGCAGACAAGGCCCGATCCTTAGACAGCAGGCGCGACACCCGCTCGACGAAGCTGAAAGGGATCGCGCCAGACGGCAGTCGTGTCCATTGGACGTCGCGGAACCCTTGCGGAACGCTGGCCTGGCGTTCCGGCGTGTCGTCGACAACGACCGGTAGCAGAAAGGCCTTCTCCACGGCCATGTCGTGGGTGCGCTCCGCCGCGAGTCTCCACTCACGTCGGAAATAGCCTTCGAGCCGCGCCTGCGAGTGAGCGGAGATGATCGGAATGAAAAGCGCGCATTCCTGGATCTGCTTCCGAATCTGGTTATCCCAGGCGTCACCGCCGCGCAGCTCGCTCTGGTCGAACCACACCTCGATACTTGCCGATTTCAGCGCGTCGCAAATGCGCTGCGCCACCTCGGCGTCCTCTGAGGCGTAGCTGATGAACACCGCTCCGGTGAGTTCAGTCACGCAAGGTATCCAGTGCTGCGACGTGGCAACGAAGCGGAGTTGCACTCCCACAGTCCGCTCGCCAGGAAGCTTACGCTCCGCACCCGAACTTATCACGTGAAGCACCGGGCTGGCCCCAAGACTCCTCGGCGCCATGCGCCAATGTCACCCCTAATCAGCGCCTCGCGCGTCGTTTCGGTTAAATTCATGGTAGGCACGTTCAGCCGTCTCACTGGCAGGCATAGGAAAGACATATGAAGATGTCGTCAATTGTTGGTTCATTGGTACTGGTTGTCATTGCAGTCGGAACCGCTCGAGCCAGCGACGCCTACTCGCGCACCGAGGCTGAGCGCTACATCAAGGACAGCGAAGCTGCATGGGCAGAGAGCGTTACATCAAACGATTCCTCCGTGGTGAAGCGGATCCTGGCGGATGATTGCGTGTGGGTACTGGACGGAGAGGTTGTGGACAAGCCTCGTGCCGTCCTGGAAGCGGAACACGGTCCAGGCGATTTCCTGTCAAATCATCTCGACTACGCCCACGTGCGATTTTTCGGCGACACCGCGGTTGTTCAAGGCAGCGAAACCTGGACGCGCAAGGGCGGACAGAAAGGGCACTTTGTCTGGACCGACACCTGGGTTCGACGCAATGGGAAATGGAAAATCGTCGCAGCCGAAGACGTTTCCGTACCGATAACGCCATAGCGCACGCCACCCATCCGGCCCCACCGGAAAGATCGCCAAGAGCACATAGAGAATCTGCATCGCACAGAGGTATAGAGACATGTAGAGAATTTTTGTTATCAAGAATTCTCTACATGTCTCTATACCTCTCTGAGTTACCGGTTCGCTGTGGGTACTTAGCGCCGTTCCGAATCGGGCAGATGAGTGGAGTGCGCTTCGATCCATGATTGCGCTTCCGCGTTCACCTCGCGCGGATTCCTGCCTGTGGCATCGATCGGTGGACCGATGACGACGCGGATGGTGCCGGGCTTCTTCCATAGTCCGCGGCGCGGCCAGTAATAACCCGAATCGTGCGCCACCGGCACGATCAGCCGCCCGGTCTGCGACGCCAGCATCGCACCGCTGACGCCGTACTTGCGTGTCTCGCCCGGCGGCATGCGCGTGCCTTCGGGAAAGATAACGATCCATTCGCCTTCGGCCAGGCGCGCCTTGCCCTGCTCGATCACGTCGTGCACCGCGGCAGGTCCGGCGCCGCGGTTGACCGCGATTGCGCGCAGCTGGCGGATGCCCCAGCCGACGAACGGGATCCAGGTCAGCTCGCGCTTGAGCACCCACACATGCGGTGGCAGCAGCACCGCCTGCGCCACGGTTTCCCAGCTCGAGGAATGTTTCATCAGCGCGACGTGATTGCCGGCCGGCAGCCGCTCGGCGCCTTCGACCCGATAGCCGAGCCCGCAGGTCCAGCGCAGCACCGCGAGGATGACCCGCGCCCAGACCCGCGCCAGCGCGAAGCGGCCGCGAAATGGCAGCACGGTGCAGGCGACGACGAAAAAGATCGCGTACACAAACGTCCACAGCAGAAAAAACGCCGTAAAGGCGAGCGAGCCGACGCGCCGGGCATCGCTGGCCATGGGGCTTCAGCCCGGCAGGCGCGACAGATCGGCGATGCCGGTGAACAGCGCGCGCAGCTCGGCCAGCAGTGTGAATCGGTTGTTGCGCAGTGCGGCTTCCGGATCGTTCACCAGCACCCGATCGAAAAACGCATCGACTGCGGGCTTTAAGGCCGCCAGCAGGTCGAGCGCCCGTGCATATTCGTGCGCGCTCACGGCCTCCTGCACCTGCGCTCGCATCGCCAGCAGCGCGTCGTGCAGTTCACGCTCGGCGTCCTCGCGCAGCAGCTCGCGCACCACCGGCTGCGGCTGCGACGTGGCCGCTGCGGGTTCCGATTTGCGCAGGATATTGGCGATGCGCCGGTTGGCGGCGGCAAGACTTAAGCCTTCCGGACGCGCCACGAATGCCACTAGTGCGCGCAGCCGCGCATCGAAATCCAGCAGCGATGCCGGCCGGGTGGCGAGCACGGCGTCGAACATCTCGGTGCTGATGCCGTTGTCGGCGGCGCGCTCCAGGTATTGCGCACGCGCGCGCTCCAGCACGAAATCGTAGATGTCGGCGCCGACGCTGCCGGCCTCGGCGTCGATGCCGGCGATCTGCTGCAGGCGCACCGCGCGATCGATCAGCTCGATCAGGTTCAGCTCCAGCCGATGCTCGAGCACGATGCGCAGTACGCCGATGGCGGCGCGCCGCAGGCCGAAGGGATCGCGCGTGCCGCTCGGCTTGCCGCCGCTGGCAAAGATACCCGCCAGCGTGTCGAGCTTGTCGCCCAGCGCCACTGCATCGCCGACGCCCGAGGCCGGCAGCGTATCGCCGGCCGCGCGCGGCAGATAGTGATCGCGGATCGCATCGGCGACGCGCGGCGCTTCGCCGTCGGCCAGCGCGTAGTAGCGGCCCATGCAGCCCTGCAGTTCCGGAAACTCGCCCACCATCGCCGTCAGCAGGTCGCACTTGGCGAGCTGGGCGGCGCGCGCGGTCTCGCCGCCGTCGGCGCCGATCTGCGCGGCAATGGCGCTGGCGAGCACCGCTATGCGGTCGGTGCGCGCGCCCAGTGAGCCGAGCTTGTCGTGGAACGTGACGCCGTCGAGCGCCAGGCGGCGCTCGGCCAGCGGCTGCCTGCGATCCTGCTCCCAGAAAAATGCCGCATCCGCCAGGCGCGGGCGCACCACGCGCTCGTTGCCGGTGCGCACCACGTCCGGATCCGGGCTGTCGATGTTGCTGATGGTGATGAACCACGGCATCAGGCCGGCGTCGTTCTCGAGCGCGAAATAACGCTGATGCTCCTGCAGGGTTGCGATCAGGACCTCGCGCGGCAGCGCCAGGAAACGCGCTTCGAACTGGCCGGTAAGCGCCACCGGCCATTCCACCAGCGCCGTGACTTCATCCAGCAGGCCGTCGCTGACGATCGCGCGGCCGGCAAGGCCCGCTGCGAGCTGCTCGACCTGCACGCGAATGTTCTCGCGCCGCGCGTCGAAAGCAGCGACCACCTTGCCGCGCGTGAGCAGCGTCCTGGCATAGCTGGCCGGGGATGCGATGTGCAGCGCCTTGGGCGCCATGAAACGGTGGCCGAAGCTCACGGCGCCGGATTGCACGCCGAGCACCGATGCCGGCACCACTTCGCGCCCGAACAGCAGCACCAGCCAGTGCACCGGACGCACGAACTGGGCATCGCCTGCGCCCCAGCGCATGCGCTTCGGGCTCGGCAGTGCATCCAGAGTCTGCTGAAGGAGAGCTGGCAGCAGCGTGACGGTTGCAGCACCGGGTTTGAGTCCCTCGAAATACAGGTACTCGCTGCCCTTGGCATCGCGTTCGCGGCCCAGGGCTTCGAGCGCCACGCCGCAGCTCCCGGCGAAGGCGGTCGCGGCGCGGGTGGGCGCACCGGCGGCGTCGAAGCTGGCACTGAGCGGTGGCCCGCGGCGCTTGATGAGCTGATCGGGAGGCCTTACGGCGAGCCGGCGGATATGCACTGCGAGCCGGCGCGGCGTGGCAAACGACTCCAGCGCCGCGACCAGAAGTCCGGCCTGCGTCAGGCGCGTGCGCAGGGCGTCGGCAAACGCCTGTTCCAGTGCACGCAAAGCCTTGGGCGGCAATTCCTCGGTGCCCAGCTCGATCAGCAGATCGCGGCGCTCGATGCGCGCGCGCGGCACGGCCGCAGTCATGCCCGCGCCTGATCCACGGCCAGCGCACCTTCCATGCTGGCTGCGACGTTGGCGGACGCGCCCGCGCCGCGCAGCATCGGGAAACCCAGCGCCTCGCGGCTGGCGTAGTAGACCTGCGCGACGGCGCGCGACAGCGTACGCACCCGCAGGATGAAACGCGCACGCTCGGTCACCGAGATGGCGCGGCGCGCGTCCAGCAGGTTGAAGATGTGCGAGGCCTTGAGCACCTGCTCGTAGGCCGGAAGCGCGAGCTTCGCCGCGAGCAGGTCATTGCACGCCTGCTCGTGCTGGTCGAAGTTGCGCATCAGCACCGCAACGTTGGCGTAATCAAAATTGTACTTCGACTGCTCGACCTCGTTCTGCAGGAATACGTCGCCATAGCTGATGCGGCCCTGCGGGCCCTGCGTCCACACCAGATCGAACATGTTGTCCACATCCTGCAGGTACATCGCCAGGCGCTCGAGTCCGTAGGTGATCTCGCCGGACACCGGCCGGCATTCGAGGCCACCGACCTGCTGGAAGTAGGTGAACTGGCTGATCTCCATGCCGTTGAGCCACACCTCCCAGCCCAGGCCCCAGGCGCCGAGCGTTGGTGACTCCCAGTTGTCCTCGACGAAGCGCACGTCGTTGACGCGCGGGTCGAAGCCCAGCGAGCGCAGGCTGTCGAGGTACAGCTCCTGGAACTCCGGCGGCGACGGTTTGATCAGCACCTGGAACTGGTAGTAGTGCTGCACCCGGAACGGGTTCTGGCCGTAACGGCCGTCGGTCGGACGGCGCGACGGCTGCACGTAGGCGGCGCTCCAGGGTTCCGGCCCGATGGCGCGCAGGAAGGTCGCGGTATGGAACGTGCCCGCTCCGACCTCCATGTCATAGGGCTGCAGGATCACGCAGCCGCGCTCGGACCAGTAGTGCTGCAGGGTAAAGATCAGGTCCTGAAAACTGCGTGGCTTGGGGCCGATCTTCGTGGTTTTCATCGGGATCGCGTCGGTTTACGGCAGGCGCGAGTATATGCGAGCCAGATGCGGCGAAGCGCTCGTGCCCGGCCGCTTAGGCGCAGGTCCGGTGCCCGTTGCACAGAAATAGGGCGCCGGTTTAGCCTGTGCACTATACTAGTGCAGTAGCCTCTCCGGAGGGGCCCGGATATTTCGTATACTGCTGAATCTATTACGGATTTCGGTACACCGGTATTGGCATGCCCAGTGCAGTAAAGCTCCGCCCAGCGCAATAACAAGCGACCCGAATGCATTCCAGAAGAACGCTCGACTAACGGAGGCGGTATGAGTTCTAGCGACGTCGTGAAGATGATCAAGGACAAGGAGGTGAAGTGGACCGACCTGCGCTTCACCGACACGCGCGGCAAGGAGCAGCACGTGAGCATTCCGGCGCGCTACGTGACGGAGGAGTTTTTCGTCGAGGGCAAGATGTTCGACGGCTCCTCGATTGCCGGGTGGAAAGGGATCAACGAGTCGGACATGATTTTGCTGCCGGATGCCTCCACCGCAATCATCGATCCGTTCTTCGAGGAGACGACGGTCAATCTCCGCTGCGATGTGATCGAACCGGCCACGATGCAGGGCTATGAGCGCGATCCGCGCTCGCTGGGCAAGCGCGCCGAGGCGTATTTGAAGTCCACCGGCATTGCGGACTCGGCGCTGTTTGGGCCGGAAAACGAATTTTTCATCTTCGATGCGGTGCGCTGGGGAGCGGACCTGCGCAGTGCGTTCTACGAGGTGGACTCGGTGCAGGGCTCGTGGAACTCGGACACGGCGTACGAGACCGGCAACAAGGGGCATCGACCTGGAATCAAGGGCGGCTATTTCCCGGTACCCCCGGTGGACGCGTTTCACGACATACGCGCGGCGATGTGCAAGGCGTGCGAGGAGATGGGCCTGGTGGTGGAGGTGCATCACCACGAAGTGGCCACCGGCGGGCAGAGCGAGATTGGAGTCGGGCCCAACACGTTGGTGAAGAAGGCCGATGAGGTGCAGATCCTGAAATACGCGCTGCTCAACGTCGGGGCGAACTACGGCAAGAGCGTGACCTTCATGCCAAAGCCGCTGGTGGGAGACAACGGCAGCGGCATGCACGTGCACCAGTCGCTGTCCAAGGATGGCAAGAACGTGTTTGCCGGGGACAAGTACGCCGGACTGTCGGAGACCTGCCTGTACTACATCGGGGGCATCATCAAGCACGCCAAGGCGATCAACGCGCTGACCAATGCGACCACCAACAGCTACAAGCGCCTGGTGCCCGGGTTTGAGGCCCCGGTGATGCTGGCGTACTCGGCCAGGAACCGCTCCGCATCGATCCGCGTGCCGTGGGTGTCTTCACCCAAGGCGCGGCGCATCGAGGTGAGATTTCCCGACTCCACGGCCAATCCGTACTTTGCCTTTGCCGCGATGCTGATGGCGGGGCTGGATGGGATCCAGAACAAGATCCATCCCGGAGAGCCGGCCGACAAGGACCTGTACGACCTGGAGCCGGAGGAGGCCAAGCACATTCCCACGGTGTGCCACTCGCTGGACATGGCGCTCGAGCACCTGGACCACGACCGGGATTTTCTCAAGCGCGGCGGGGTGTTCACCGACGATGTGATCGATGCCTACATCGGGCTGAAGATGCAGGAGGTCACGCGCCTTCGCATGACCACCCATCCGGTCGAATTCGACATGTATTACAGCGTATAGAGGCAACAATGAGGCGTGGCGCGGCATCCGCGGCGGTCATCGACACCCGGCAATGCGCCCCCTGCGCCGTGCGACGTTTTTGTGTGCCGGCACGCCCCGCCGGGGCTATGCTTGCGAGCGATGCAACGCTACGTCTCATTGAGCATGACGGCGCTGGCCGTGCTGGCGCTGTGCGCGGGCAGCACCGCGGCGCAGACCATCACCACCTATCGCTGGGTCGACGCCCAGGGCGTGGTGCATTATTCCGATACGCCGCAGCCGGGCGCGCAGGTGATCCAGCAGAAATCGGCGCAAACCTATCGTGCACCCGCGCCCCCGGCGTCAGCGGCGACAGCAGCAGCAGCGGCGGCGAAGGATGCGGACTCGCCAATTCAGGGCTGCGGCGTCATAGATCCGGCCTCCGAGGCCTCGTTCTTCGCTCCCGATGCAGTACCGGTGGCGGTGCAGGTCACGCCGGGTCTGCGGCCCGGGGACCAGGTTGCGGTAACGGTGGATGGCGCAGCACTCAACCCGGCGGTCCCCGGACGGCTGCAGTATCAGGTGAGTGCCCCGGTTCGCGGCGCCCACACGGTCAACGTCACGGTGCAGGATGCGGACGGCAAGCAGCTGTGCCACTCGTCGCTCACCTTCTACGTGCAGCAGCCTTCGCTGCTGTCTCCGACCTCGCCCGCGCGCGGGCACTGAGAGCGCAGCCGCGGCCGTGGCTGGCCGCCACGGCGGAGGCGCACGGTGGCGCTTGAACAGTTCGCCCCGTCGCCGCTGTCGCATTTCGATCCGGCAGACCTGCTGGACGTGCTGTCCACCGGCGTGGTGGTGCTCGATGGCCACCTGTGCGTGGTGTACGCCAACGTCGGTGCGCAGGATCTGCTCGCGGTCGGGCTGAACAAGGCCCGCGGCCGCCCCATCACCGAGCTGTTTGCCGATCCGCTGGCGCTGGATGGCATCCTGCGCCGCTCGCTGGAGCGCAATGAAACCTGCGCCGGCCACGAAATTGTGCTGATCCCGACCGGGCTGGCCGGCAAGCGCGACCCGGTGGTGGTCGACGTCACCGCGACGCCGCTCGAAGGCCAGGTCACCGGAACCCATCTGCTGCTGGAACTGGCCGATGCCAGGACGCGCCAGCGCATCACGCGCGAAAGCGAAATGCTGTCGCGACTGGACGGCAGCCGGCTGATGATTCGCCAGCTCGCGCACGAGATCAAGAATCCGCTCGGCGGCCTGCGCGGTGCGGCGCAGCTGCTCGACCGCGAGCTGCACAATGGCGCGCTCAAGGAATACACCACCGTCATCATCAATGAGGCCGATCGCCTGCGCGCGCTGGTGGATAGCATGCTCGGGCCCTCGCGCCCGCCGCAGATGACGCAGGTCAACATTCATGAGCTGTGCGAGCACGTGTTCCATCTGCTGCGCAGCGAGGCGCCGTCCGGGGTGGTGATCGACCGCGACTACGACCCGAGCCTGCCGAGCGGCCTGTTCGACCGCAACGAGATCATCCAGGCGCTGCTCAATGTCGCGCGCAATGCCCTGCAGGCGGTGGAACCAGCCAGCGGCCACGTCACGCTGCGCACGCGTGTCATGTCGAACATGAACATCGGCACTGAGCGTCACCGCCTGGTGGCGAATATTCAGATCGAGGACAACGGACACGGCGTACCGCCGGAGTTGACTCGCAGCGTGTTCTATCCGCTGGTCACCAGCCGCCCTACGGGCACCGGGCTGGGACTGGCAGTGGCCCAGGATCTTGTAACTCGCCATCGCGGCATCGTCGAGTTCGAGAGCCGTCCGGGTTGCACCGTATTTACATTGTTACTGCCGCTCGAGAGCACAGAATGAATGCACAACCTCTGCGTGTTTGGCTGGTAGACGACGACACTTCGATCCGTTGGGTGCTGGAACGGGCGCTGAAGAACGGCGGCATGCTGCCGAAGGCCTTCGATGCCGCGGAGCCCGCGCTGGCGGCACTGCGCAATGACACCCCTGATGTTTTGATCACGGATATCCGGATGTCCGGACAGTCGGGACTCGACCTGTTGCGCCGGGTACATGACGCCCATCCGGAGTTGCCGGTGATCGTGATGACCGCGTACTCGGATCTGGGCAGCGCGGTGTCGGCCTACGAGAGCGGCGCGTTCGAGTACCTGGCGAAGCCATTCGATATCGACCAGGCGGTGGACCTGGTCAAGCGGGCCGCGGCGGCCGGCGTACGCAGCGGCGACGCCGCCGTCATGCTGACGCCGACGATTCCCGATCTGCTCGGACGCGCGCCGGCGATGCAGCAGGTGTTCCGCGCCATCGGCCGCCTGTCGCGCTCGAGCGTGAACGTGCTGATCACCGGTGATTCCGGCACCGGCAAGGAACTCGCGGCACGCGCGCTGCACGAGCACAGCCCGCGCATCAACAAGCCGTTCATCGCGCTCAATACGTCGGCGATTCCGGCCGAGCTGCTCGAGTCCGAGCTGTTCGGTCATGAGAAGGGCGCCTTCACCGGTGCCGATAGCCTGCGCCGCGGGCGCTTCGAGCAGGCCGACGGCGGCTCACTGTTCCTGGACGAGATCGGCGACATGTCGACCTCGCTGCAGACGCGCCTGCTGCGGGTGCTGGCCGAGGGCGAGTTCTACCGCGTGGGCGGCCAGACCCCGATACGCGTCGACGTGCGCGTGATCGCAGCGACGCACCAGAATCTGGAGGACCGGGTGCGCCTGGGCCTGTTCCGCGAGGATCTGTTTCACCGCCTCAATGTGATCCGCATCGAGCTGCCGCCACTGCGCGCGCGGCGCGAGGACGTGCCGGACCTGCTGGAGCACTACATGCACATCGCGGCGCAGGAACTGGGCGTGGAGCCGAAGACGCTGAACGAGGATGCCAACGAGAAGCTGTGCGCCTACGCCTGGCCCGGCAACGTGCGCGAGCTGGTGAATCTGTGCCGCCGCCTCACGGTGCTGGCCCCGGGCAATGAAATTCGGGCGGAAGACCTGCCGCCGGAGATCATCGGCGCGGTCTCGAATGCACCGGCCGACCAGGACTGGACCAGCGCCCTGGCCACCTGGGCCGATCGACAGGCGCTCTCGCCGCCGCGGCCGCTGCTGGATGATGCGCTGCCGGCGTTCGAACGGACTTTGATCCGCGTGGCACTCAGGCACACCCAGGGCCATAGACAGGAGGCCGCGAAGCTCCTGGGCTGGGGCCGCAACACGCTGACACGCAAACTCAAAGAACTGGGGATGGACGACATCGACGATCAGGACTAGAGCGCACTACGGCGGCAGGTTCATCCGCGCCTCGATCTCCTTGAACCGCGGCTCGCTGCGAATCGGATCGAGCGCCCAGTCCACCCGCAGCGCTTGCAGGCCAGGATTTCTTAGTCGCTGTGCCGTGGCAAGCCACTGCAGGGACTTAGGGCTATCGCCCCACTGCGCGTAGATCCTGGCAAAGCCGTATGCCGAACCATCCCCGTTGAGAGCCTTGAGCTGCTGCAGCTCGCGCTCAGCATCCGCCTGCCTTCCCAGGCTGTGGTACGCCAGCGCCAGGCAATGATGGCGAAAGTCTTCGTCCAGCGGCGTCGAGGTCGATTCACACTGCTGGCGCGCCAGCTCGGTTTGCCCGGAAGCGAGCAGGGTTTGCATTATAAAACTTTGCACGTAGTGCGACCCGGGATTGAGCACTTTGGCATCCTGCAGGGCCGCTGAAGCCTCGCCGTACCGGCGCGCAAAATACAAAGCCATACCGAGCGTGATGTGCGCGTTGACATCCTGCGGGTCGAGACTCACGAGCCGGCGTGCAGCCTTGACGGCAGGCTCAAAGTGGCCCAAATCCGCGGCAAATCCGGCAAACGCCCTTAACACCTGTGCGTTGCCAGGTGCCAGCGCCAGAGCCCGGTCGAATTCGGGGGCCGCAGCGGCGTAATCCAGCAACAGGAATGCGCGAATCTCTGCAACTATTAAATGTGCTTCGCCAAGCTCTGGCGCAAGCTCGACAGCGCGCTGCGCCGCTTCCAGCGCTTGCGCGCGCAAACCCGGCTGTTCGCGTGGCTTGGCATTGAAAATGGCAAAATTTCCGAGCGCCGCTGCCCGCCCTCCATAGGCGCGGGCGTAGTCTGGATCAAGCGCGATGGCCTGATCGAACGCCGCGATCGCCGCCTTGTCATTGGCTTCTTCGGGATCCGGGTTCCTGAGCAACTGCACGCCCCGCAGGTAGGCGTCGTAGGCCTCGGAGTTCTTCGTGCCGCCCATGCCGATCCTGGCCTCCTCATCACCGACCAGCCTGGTTTCGAGCTGCTGCGCCACCGCAGTCGCGACATCCGTCTGGACCTGCAGGATGTCAGTGAGATTGCGATCATAGGTCTGCGACCAGATATGAAAGCCGGTGACGGTATTGATCAGCTGCACTGTAATGCGCACCGTGTTGCCGGCGCGGCGCACACTGCCTTCCAGCACCGCGCCAACATTCAGCTGGTGCGCGATCGTTGCGACATCGACGTTCTGGCCCTTGAACGAGAACGAGGAAGTTCGGGCCACGACCTGCAGATCGTTCAGGCGCGAGAGTGAGTTCAGCAGCTCTTCGCTGATGCCATCGGAGAAGTAGTCCTGGCTCGGATCACCGCTCATGTTCACGAATGGCAGAACTGCAACGGAATGCGGTGGCGGAGCGAATGCGGCCACAGTGGCCGGCCGCGACGCGGACGGCACGGCAGCTGTCTGCTTCGCCGCGGCGAAGGATCGCAACCTGTCGATCGCAAGCCAGGCGAGCGCCACGCCGGCCACAGTGAGTGCCGCTACCAGCAGCCAGGATCTTGGTAGCCGCGCCGCTGGGCGATCCGGGGAATGCCGATCAGGCGCAACACCCGGTGGAATAGCGCCCGCTGGAATAGCCGATGCAACGGCCAGCTGACGGCGCACGGCAGTCAGCAGTTTCGCGAATGCGGCCTCGGTGCCATCGGCCGCCAGATCGATCCACTGCGACTCACTTAAAAAATACTCCAACGCGCTCGTGAGTGGCGCGGCATCGGTGCGCAGCGCGATGATCGGCCGCCGCTTGGATGACGCCCGTTCCACCTCCTTGCCGACATGCGGCGAGGCAATCGAGCTGCCCGAGAGCACCAGCACCAGGGCCTTGGTGCCGTTGATGGCGTTGATGATGCCATCGGCGTACAGGGCACCGGGCGTGACGTCGCGCGGAGCGATCCAGCATTTGAATCCATGCCGCTCCAGCGCCGCGACCACGGCATTGGCAATGGCGGCGTCCTGGGAAGCGTAGCTGACGAACACATCGGAGCTGGCAACAGCCGACCCGTCACTGTCGGGCACGAGGTACTTCCTTGCCGGACGACACCGCATGTTCGCGGATGCCCCACGCGTTGGCAACCAACCGCGGCCGGCAACCGGGACGCTGAAGTCTTGGAACGCCGGCGGTGTTGGTATGATCGCGCGCCATGTTCAACTGGTCGTCCAATTTGTCGCAACTCGCCCATCAGATGCTGCTCGATAATAGCGCCAGCGCCTGGCTGTACGCGGCGCTGGCGTTCGTGTTCATCTTCACGGTGCTGCCGGTGGTGCGCGGTTTCCTGCGGGCGCGCCGCCAGCGCTACCTTAATCGCGATGTGCCGCTGGCGGTGGCGCTGGTGGCGCACCTGGCCGATCACACCAGCCGTGTGGTGCTGTGGATCGTCGCGCTGTACGCGGCCGACCGCATCCTGACGCTGCCCGCCAGCGTCAACCAGGCGCTGCATGTCGCGATCGTGGTCGGCGCGTGGCTGCAGATCGGCATCTGGACCGCGGCCGCGGCCCGCTTCGCGCTGCACCGGCGCGAGACGCGCAGCGGCGATGCGCGCCTCTCCGGCACCATGGATGTGGTGCTGTTCGTGCTCGGCATGATCATCTGGATGGTCGTCGCGTTGCTGGCGATGGAGAATCTGGGCATCAATGTCGGGCCGCTGATCGCCGGCCTGGGCGTCGGCGGTATCGCGATCGCGCTGTCGGTGCAGGCGATCCTCGGGGACCTGTTCGCCTCGCTGTCGATCGCACTCGACAAGCCATTCGTCATCGGCGACACGCTGCGAGTGGACACCTTCGAAGGCACGGTGGAGCAGATCGGCATCAAGAGCACGCGCCTGCGCAGCATCACCGGCGAGCAGATCGTCATCGCCAACGCCGATCTGGTCAAGAGCCGGGTGCGAAACCTGGGCCGCGCCAGCGAACGGCGCGCGTTGTTCACGCTCAATGTGTCGTACGCCACGCCGCCGGGAAACGTGGAGCTGGTGCCAAAGCTGGTGGAGCAGGCGATCGCTGCCTATGCGGGCACGCGCTTCGTGCACTGCATGCTGCGCGAGCTGGGCGAATCGGCGCTGCTGTTCGAAGTCTGCTTCTTCGTCGAAAACACGCCGGGGCGCACCCTTCCCGCGGCCCTCGACCTGGTGAATCACATGGTGCTGCAATCGTTCGCAGCCAACGGCATCGAATTCGCCTATCCGACCCGCACCCTGTGGCTGCGCGATCCACGCGGCGGCGCGCCTGAACGATTAAGCCCCGGCGGTCAGGGCCCGAGCGCTTAAGGCGAAGTCCCGCTGAACGGCGTCGGCGGGGAGTAGGCGGTAAACTTCGGCCGCCAGCGCGCCAGCACACCGATTCCCGGAACACGATTGAGTCCCCGCAGCAACCCGTGGGCGTCGATCCATTCGGCGTAGCGCTGGTACACCGGGTCGAGCGACAGGTGACGCTCCTCGGTCTTGGCCCGCAGGTAATAGATCAGGTTCAGCAGGCCGAGCAGCAGGCAGCGCCGCAGCGTCGCCTCGACGCTGCCGCTAATCATGAACGGTGTCGAGATCAGCCACCAGGACAGGTTCTTCGCCAGGTAGGCGGGATGCTTGGTGTAGCGATACGGGCCGTTGGTGATGATGCCGCGATGAGTCAGGTTGGAGAAGCGCGCGCCGAACGCAATCGTTGCCCAGACATATACCACCACCGTAAGCAGTATCAGGCAGCCCCAGATGTCATACAGCCAGGGCGTGTCGTGCCACCACACGCCCCACGACAGTCCGGTGTCGTAATCGATGTATTGCCGGCTGATCAGCGACCAGAACGGCTGATAGCACACCAGCGCTACCACCCAGCCGAACACCGTCGGTTCGGTGGAACGGATATGGGTATCGGTGGCCCTGAGCGCCATCAGGTAGGTCATCGACACCAGGCTGACGTCGATGAAGTACATCGAGAAGTAGGCCCAGTCGTAGATGCCCTGGAAATTGTGCAGCAGCTTGAGATCGTAGTGCAGCAGCTTGTTCAGGTTGTCGCACAAGTAGGTGAACATCAGCGGCAGGAAGAATCCCTTCACCAGCCAGCCGAGCAGATGCTGGCCGATCAGGGGTGCGTCGAGGCCGCGCCAGCGCCCCAGCATCGCCTGTCCCAGCTGCCACAGGCCGTCCAGCGGCTGCGCCATGCGCCGGTCGACCCAATACAGGTACGGCACCGAGAGCACTGCCCAGGCCGGTAGCAGCACTTTCAGAGCCGCGTAGTAGTTGCCGTAGAACTGGCCGCCCTGGTTGTACTCGGGGAACAGCCAGTAGAGCAGCGCCACAAAAAACAGGCTGCCGGCGAGGCCGAGCGATTTGACTGCAACCCGCGACCAGCTGGCGCGACCCGGCCGCGGCGTGAGCGCGCGCCGCTGCACCTTCTGCCACAGCAGATCGGGCACGAAGATGCCAAGCGCCGCGCAGCCCATGACCAGCAGCGCCAGGTACGCGATCTGCTCGAACGGCGGCCAGAAATTCAGCACCGTCACCGCAGCGAGCATGGCCGCGACGCCCGACCAGCCGACCGCGGCATGGGTGGCCGAGGGCGGCAGTGTGACGGGCGGCCCTGTGACGGGTGGCACTCTGGCGGGTGGCTTGGGTTTCATGCCGCCATTGTGCCATTGCTTACCGCCGGGACCGATGCCGGCGATGAGCGGCGTTCTGCTAACCTTGAACGCGTGAGCCCACCGCCACTGGCTGGCAGCGACCGGCCGCTACCGCAAGCGCCCACTGATAACTGGCTGCGATGGGCCTTCGGCACGGTGCTGTTGTGGCGCCTGCTGTTCCCGTTTTTTGACTCACCGCTGCTGCACCTGTTTTCCGATCCGGCGCGGCACTGGGCCAACGGCGAGCGCTTCTTCACCCCGGACCTGATCGGCGCCGGCGATCCGTTCCTGTATCAGCTGTGGATCTACCTGCTGCGCGCCGCAAGCCAGGGTGACGGAGCGACGGTGCTGCTGGGCTGCGGCCTGCTGTGCGCGGCGATGCCGTACGGCTGGTACCGGGCGCTGCACGAACTGTTGCCGCGGCGAGCGGCGCTGATCGGCGGCGTGATCATCGGCCTGATCCCGGCGTTCATCGCCATCTACGCTTATTTCATGACCGAGACGCTGCTGCTGACGCTGACCGGGTTCGCGTTCTGGGCCACGTTTCGCTGCGCGCGCAAGCAAACGCTGGCGTCCTTTCTGCTTGCGAGCGGCCTGTGGGCGTGCGCTATCTTTACCCGCAGCATCGCGCTGCCGATGGCGTTGCTGTGCCTCGGGACGCTGTGGCTCGTGCAACCGCGGCGACTGCTCAAGGCGCTGGGCGCGCTCGTGGCATTCGCGCTGCTGGCGGTGCCGGCCGGGCTGCACGTGCGCGCAACGCTCGGCTTCTTCGCGCCGCTCGGCAATTTTTATCTGTCGCAGATCTACAGCGCCAGCGGCAACCACGACATCTCCATCAACGCCGGGCCGCTCGGGGCCTGGGGCTTTGGAACGCCGAGCTTCTATAACCCGACGTTCTATCCGTTTTCCGGCTGGACCACCGATCGCGTGGGCACGGCCTACATCGTCATCGATGTGACGCGCGGCCGTGCCACATGGCTGGCGGAAAAAAAGCGCATCGAGAGCCTGCGCAGCTTTCCGTGGCCACGCCAGTACCAGGAGAATCTGATTTATCTGCTGTTCGGGCAAAGCTGGCCCGACAACGACCCGCATGCGCTGACCGGCCTGGCGAGCGTATGGACGCGCTGGCTGTGGCCGCCGCTGATGCTGCTGGTCGCGTGCGGGGTGTTGCGCCGGCGCTATCGCGGCTGGGAATGGCTGCTGCCGGTGTGTGCGCTCGGCATGCTGGCCTCGCTGGCCGTGCAGCGCGACGGCATCATCGAGGGCCGCTACCGCAAACCCATCGATCCGGTGCTGGTGGCGGCCGCGATCGTGCTCTACTACCGCACCCGCGCCGCGCACAGCGCAAGCCACGCTAACCAGATGCCTTCCTACGACGCCAGTTTCTTCGAGTACGTGAATGCGAGCGCGCGCGCGGCGGCTGAACGCATGGTGCCGCTGCTGCAACAGCAGCTGTCAGCGACCTCGGTGCTCGATGTCGGCTGCGGCCAGGGCGCGTGGCTCGCCGTGTGGCAACAGCACGGCGTGGAGGATGTGTTCGGAGTGGATGGATCGTACGTCGATCGCGGCCGGCTGCTGTTTGCGCCGGAGCGTTTTTACGCACATGATCTGGGCCTGCCATTCGATCTCGGGCGCCGCTTCAGCCTGGTCGAGTGCCTGGAGGTGGCTGAACACCTGCCCGCGGCCAGCGCCGGGGCGCTGGTCGACAGCCTGGTCCGGCACGGCGAGGTGATCGTGTTTTCCGCCGCACCGCCCGGGCAGGGCGGCCACGACCATGTCAACGAACGCAGCTACGACTATTGGCGCGCGCTGTTCAGGCAGCGCGGCTATCTGGCGGCCGACTATCTGCGGCCGCGCATCCTGGCCGATGCCGCCATCGATCCATGGTATCGATATAACACCCTGCTGTATGTGAGCCGCGATGCGATGCAAGGATTGAGTGCACAGCTGCAGGCCAGCCTGATCCCGGACTCGAGCCGCGTGCCGGACGTCTCGCCGCTCGGCTACCGCATCAGAAAGCAGCTGGTGCGAGCGCTGCCGGTGCCGCTGATGACGGCGCTGGCGCGCATGAAGGAGCGCGCGCCACGGGGGAGCGCGTGACGCTGCCATCGCTGTTGATGCTGCTGGCCGCATCGCTGGCGGCTGCCTGCGGGCAGCTGCTGTTGAAGGTCGGCGCCCAGGGCAGGGTCCACGCGCTGGAGTTCCTCAACGCGCCGGTGGCATTCGGGCTGCTGCTGTACCTGTGCGGCACGATATTGTGGATCTACGTGCTGTCGAAGGAAAAGCTGGTGGTGGTGTACGCGTTCACGGCGCTGACCTTCGTGCTGGTTTACCTGGGCGCGGTGCTGACGCTGGGCGAAAGTCTCACGCTGCGGGCCAGCGGCGGCGTCGCGCTGGTGCTGGCCGGCCTGTACCTGCTGGCCGGCTGATGAGCCAGCCGCCGTCACAAATGACTGCCATCTCGGCGCCGGAGCGTCCGGCGGTGAGCTTCGTCGTGCCCTGCCACAACGAGGAGCTGGTGGTGCCGGACACCGCCCGGGCACTGCTCGATCTGATCGGGCAGCAGTTCGACATCGGGCGCTGCGGTCCGGAAAGCTTGGTGCTGTTTGTCGACGACGGCAGCAGCGACAGCACCTGGGCGCTGATCGAGCAGCTGGCGCAGTCGCATCCGGGCCGCATCGCCGGGCTGCGGCTATCACGCAATGTGGGCCACCAGCACGCGCTGCTTGCCGGACTGAGCCTCGCGCCGGGCGATGTGCTGATCAGCCTGGATGCCGATCTGCAGGACGATCTGGCGGTGATCCCGCAGATGCTGGACTACTACCAGCAGGGCAATGACATCGTCTACGGAGTGCGCGGCCAGCGGCCGAGCGACACGCGCCTGAAGAGAATGACCGCCGCCGCGTTCTACCGGCTGATGCGCCGCCTGGGCGTTGACGTCATCGACAACCACGCCGATTACCGGCTGATGAGCCGCCGCGCGGTTGAAATCCTGCGCCAGTACGACGAAGTCAACCTGTTCCTGCGCGGCATCGTGCGGCTGATCGGCCTGCGCTCGACGCAGGTGCTGTACGATCGGCGCGAGCGCACGGCCGGCGAGACCAAGTACTCGCTGTCGCGTATGACGGGGCTGGCGATCGACGGCATCACGTCGTTTTCGGCGGTACCGCTGCGGGTGATTTCGATACTCGGACTGCTGACTTCGATGTTTGCTCTGGGCGTGAGCATCTGGGTACTGGTGGTGGCGCTGACCAATCCGTCGGCGGTGCCGGGCTGGGCCTCCACCGTGCTGCCGGTCACTTTCATCGGCGGCGTGCAGATACTCTCGATCGGCGTACTGGGCGAGTACATCGGCAAGATCTATATGGAGACCAAGCGACGGCCGCGCTTCATCGTCGATCGCGTGGTCGGGCTGCCGGGCGATGAGACGCACGGCGGCGCGCGACGCGGTTAGCGCGCTACTTCTCTTCCGGCAGGAAGATCCACAGCAGGATATAGATCAGCAGCCCGGCACCGAAATACAGCAGCGTCAGGCAGAAAATCACGCGCCAGGCCCAGGACGGCAGGTCGGTGTTGTGGCCGAGTCCCCCGCACACGCCACCGATGAGACGATCGCTGCGGGAGCGCGCGAGCTGATGTAAAAATGATCGGTGGCTGCCGGTGCGCGAGCTCGCCGACGTATCCAGCACCTGCGCCTTGGCGCGGGCGAATTCCTCTTCGCTGATGGTGCCGCGATCGCGCAGCGCCTGCAGCCGTTCCAGTTCTTCGGCAACACTCATGGGGGCGAGCTTAGCAGGCGGCCCCGGGCACCGGCACACCCATCTGCAGCGTACCGACCAGCTGCGTTATCGAGCCTGCGGCCTGCGAATCCAGGTATTGCGCCAGGCCCGCGTTGACGCTCCTGCACAGCAGCGGATCGTAGAACAATGCGGTGCCCAGACCCACGGTGCTGGCGCCCGCGATGATGAACTCCAGTGCATCCTGCACGCTCGCTATGCCGCCCTGGCCGATGATCGGGATTCGCTTCGGGCCGGCGACTTCGTACACCTCCCTGACCTTGAGCAGTGCGATCGGCTTGATCGCCGGACCCGACAGTCCACCCTGGCCATTGCCGAGCACCGGGCGCCGGCTAGCAAGGTCCACCGCCATGCCGGTCACGGTGTTGATGACGGCGAAGGCGTCGGTGCCGGCCTCGATGCAGACGCGCGCGTTCTCGCGGATGTCGGCCTGGTTGGGCGACAGTTTGGTGATCAGCGGCTTGGTGGTGACACGCCGGCAGGCCTCGACCACGCGTGCCGACATCTCCGGCACGTTGCCGAACTGCACCCCGCCCTGCTTGATGTTGGGACAGGAGATGTTGATCTCGATCGCATCGATGCGCGAGTCGTCGAAGCGGCGCGTGACTTCCACGTACTCCTCGATCGTGGAACCGCACACGTTGGCGATGAAACGCGTTTCGGTGAAGTCGAGATTGGGCAGGATCCGGTTCACCACGTAATCGACGCCCGGGTTCTGCAGGCCGATCGCGTTGAGCATGCCGGCGGCAGTTTCATATACCCGGTGCGGTGCGTTGCCCAGGCGCGGCTCACGGGTGGTGCCCTTGAGCACAATGGCGCCCGCGTCGCGGTTGCTGAAGCCCTCGACGCGCGTGTATTCCTCACCGAACCCGACGCAGCCCGACAGCAGCACGATCGGCGACGCCAGCTCCAGTCCGCACATGCGCAGCGCCAGCGATGGCGCCGCCGCCGACGGCACCGATGGCGATCGTGACCTGTCCACAACGGGCGCATCCATGGGCGGATTATCGCCGATCGGCACGGCGATCGCTTAGGCTAGCGCCGTGTTTCACGTGATCCTGTACCAACCGCAGATCCCGCCGAACACCGGCAACATCATCCGGCTGTGCGCCAACACCGGCTGCCGCCTGCACCTGATCGAGCCGCTTGGATTCGAGCTCGATGACAGCTCGCTGCGGCGCGCGGGCCTGGACTATGCGGAGCTGGCGATCGTGCGCTGCTACCCGAAGCTTGCCGACTGCTTAGGCCAGCTGCCCGGCGCGCGCATATTCGCGGTGGAGACCGGTAGCGGCGCCAGCTACGCCGCGCTCCAGTACCGCGCCGGCGATGCGTTCCTGTTTGGCCCGGAGACCCGCGGCTTACCGGCAGAACTGCTGCAGCTGCTACCCGGGAATCAGCGCATCCGGATCCCGATGCGCGCTGGCAATCGCAGCTTGAATCTGGGCAACGCGGTCGCGGTCGTGGCCTACGAGGCCTGGCGGCAGGGCGGTTTCGTAGGGGTTACTGATTCATAAACTCGCACAAATGATGCGCATACCTGGCTGTTTGTACCTCTAAAGATACAATATCAGGGCGTAACGCCTGACGATTCGAGACGCTCAATGATGTCTAAGCTGTCGTTGCTCACTCTGGCCCTGTGTCTCATCGCTTGCGGGAGGAACGAGCAAGCACAGACCACCAACGTTGGCACAACCAACACCTCCGACCAGCCCTCGCAACCGTCGCTGGACTGCGGCAGTGATGCTGAATGTCCTTCGGGTCAGCGCTGCGGATTCCGCGGTAAATTAATCAGCAGATGCATCGTGGATAGTCACAGCTATACCTGTATGCACCCTGGCGGTAGTTGCGATTGCGATGGTCGTCCGTCGGAGCCTATCTGCGATGCACGCACGGGCACCCTATACACGTCGGCCCCAGCCTGCTTTCTTGGGCCGTGTCCGAAGATGTGCAGCGACGCAATACGCTGCCCGCCGAGTCTTACATGCCAGAATGGGCGCTGTGGTAAGCCTTAACGCTTGCTTTTCTCAACTACATAGTCGCCGGCAAGAGCGTGAAGATCACCGACGTAACGCTGACCTTATTTACCTGGGATGGCATTCCTGCGGTCGCCTACGGACCGAATATTCGCATCCCGGCAGGCTCCTCGACGCTTGGGCTGCTGGCGATCTTCACCGATGAGGGCATCACCGGACACGCCTTCTTCGGCGGTGCTAACCGCGGCGCGCAGATCGAGGGCCGCGCTCTGATCGATGCATTGAAACCGCAGCTGTTAGGACAGGACCCGCTGGATCGTGAACGCCTGTATCAAGCCATGTGGCGTCGCGGCCGGCTGAGCCTGGTGCGCGCGATCGGCGCGGTCGACGTGGCGCTGTGGGACCTGGCGGGCAAGGCGGCAAAGCTGCCGATTCATCAACTGCTCGGAACCTATCGTCACAGCATACCGGCCTATGCCAGTTCGCAGGCGTTTGCCAGCGTCGATGAATACTGCCAGCAGGCACTGCACTACCAGTCGCTGGGATGGCGCGCCTACAAGATCCACCCGCCGCATCCCTGGCAGCAGGACATCGAAGTGTGCACCGCGGTGCGCCGTGCAGTGGGCGATCAGTATCCGCTGATGCTGGACGCCACGTGGGGCTACGACTACCCGACCGCAGTGCGCGTCGGCCGCGCGATCCAGGATCTGGGTTTTTATTGGTTCGAAGATCCGCTGTCGGAATGGAACATCCACGGCTACCAGAAACTGCGCCAGCAGCTGCATATTCCACTGATGGCCACCGAACTGCCGTTTGGCGGGCTCGATCAGTACGCGCCATGGATTTTAGGCGCGGCCACGGATTTCCTGCGCGGCGACGTCTGCTTCAAGGGCGGCATCACCACCTGCATCAAAACCGCGCACCTGGCCGAGGCGTTCGGCATGAATTACGAGATTCACCACGGCAGCAATTCGCTCAACAACGTCGCCTGCCTGCATCTGGCGATGGCGATCAGCAACTGTGAATTCTTCGAGGTGCTGCTGCCCGATGCCGCCAATAAATTCGGGTTGATCGACGACATAGAGGTCGACCGCGACGGTCTGGTGCATGCACCTACGGGTGTGGGTCTGGGGGCGCGGCTGGATTTCGATCGCATCAAGCGCAACACCGAGGCGGTGCTTTCGTAGCAGCGCGCGCTCAGTCGAATTCCGGTTTGATCGGCCGCATCATCAGGCCGCGCACCACGTGCTCGGCAGGCAGCTTGTCGTAGAGCACGCCGTAGATGCCCTCCGCGATCGGCATCACCACGTGCTCGCGCGCGGCGACGCGGTGCAATGCCGCGGCCGCATGGAAACCCTCGACCACCTGGCCGATTTCGAACAGCGCCAGTTCCACCCCGGTGCCCTGGGCCAGCGCCAGCCCGAATCGCCGATTGCGCGAGTGATCGTCGGTGCAGGTCAGCACCAGGTCACCCAGGCCTGCCAGGCCCATGAAGGTCTCGCGTTGCGCGCCCAGCGCAACTCCCAGGCGCGTCATCTCCACCAGGCCGCGCGTGATCAGTGCGATGCGCGTATTGGCGCCGAACCCCAGGCCATCCGACAGGCCGGCGCCGATGGCCAGCACGTTCTTGACCGCGCCGCCGACCTCCACGCCGGTGATGTCGTTCGAGGTATAGGCGCGAAAGCTGGCCGAGGACAGGTCGTGAGCCAGTGTCTCGGCATACGCCGCATCCGGCGAGGCGATGGTCATCGCGGTCGGCAGCCCATCGCCCACCTCGGCGGCGAACGTGGGGCCGGACAGCACGGCGACGGCGCGCCCCGAGCCCAGTACTTCGTGCGCGACCTCATTCGGCAGCTTGCCGCTGTCGAGCTCGAAGCCCTTGGTCGCCCAGCACAGCCGCGTGTCGAGCCGCAGCAGCGGTTTGAGCTGCGTCAGCAACGCACGAAAAGCGTGACTGGGCACCGCGATCAGCACGTCGTTGACGTCGTCGATCGCCGCGTCCAGCTCGCCGATCAGCTGCAGGCTTTCGGGGAAGGCGACATCGGGCAGGTAGCGCTGATTGGTACGCGCGCGCGCCATCGCCGCAACGTGCGAGCGATCGCGGCCCCACAGCCGCGCCGGCCGGCCGGCACGGGCGAACTGGATGGCGAGAGCGGTGCCCCAGGAGCCGGCGCCGAGCACCGCGATATCGGCATGCGCGATGGAGGTCGCCGCCACGTTAAAGCGCCCCTAGTTCCTGGTGGCGTTGGCGCCTTCGTTCAGCGAACTGGCATACAAGGCGTCGAAGTTCACAGGCGGCAGCAGCAGCTGCGGGAAGCCGCCCTGGCTCACCAGCTGCGACACCACGGCGCGCGCGTACGGGAACAGCACGTTCGGACAGATGCTGCCGATCGCGCGCTTTATTTCATCAGCCGACAGGTTCTGCATCAGGAATGCGCCGGCCTGTTTCACCTCGACCAGGAACAGTACCTGTTCCCCCTGCTTGGCTGAAATCGTGACCGTCAGCACCACCTCGCGTATGTCACCGGCGATCGGCTGTACCGTGGTGTTCAGGTCGAGCGAGATCTGCGGATTCCATTCGCCATTGCCGCGCGGTCCCTGCGGCGATTCGAAGGAGCAGTCCTTCAGGTACACGCCCTGCAGCGCCAGCGTGGTGGACGGTGGCGCGGTATCGGCCGCGGCCGGGGCTTGTTCGGTGGCCATATGTCGTGCCTTGGTTATCTTACGGACAGTTTGCGAAATCAGTGCTGCTGCAGCAGCGGATCCAGGCCGCCGGCCGCATCGAGTTCATACAGGTCGTCGGAGCCGCCGATGTGGCGCTCGCCGATGAAGATCTGCGGCACCGTGGTCCGACCGCTGCGACGGATCATATCGTCGCGTTCACCCGGCTGCGCCTCGATGTCGATTTCCTTGAAAGCCACGCCTTTGCTGCTGAGCAGCGCGCGCGCCCGTGCGCAGTACGGGCACCAGGAGGTTGCATACATCACCACCGGCTCACTCATTCACGTGCCAACGGCAGGTTCTCGGCGCGCCAGGCGGCAAGTCCGCCGCGCAGGTTGAACACCTTGGTAAAGCCCTGCTGGGTCAGCGCGCGCACTGTGGTGGCCGCGGCCGTGCCGCGGTCGCAATAGATCACCAGCGGGCGCTCCTTGTACTTTTTGAGCGTGTCTGCGGCAGTGGCGATCTGCGCCGCATCGAAGTGCCGCGCGCCGCTGATGTGGCCTTCCCGGAAGGCCTCCTGGGCGCGCACATCGAGTACGGTAGCGCCCTGATTCATCAGCCGAATTACCTCCTGCGGCGGCAGCGCAGCAAAGCTCTGCGCCCGCAGGCGCAGCTCGTTGACCAGCACGCCTAAGGCAGCGGCCAGAGCCAGGCCCGCGAGCCACGGGTGGTGGCTGGCATATTCGGTCAGTCGATCCATTGCCTCACGCGTAGTTTCGGTATAGCAAGCCGTTCATTATAGCGGGTCGGGCCGGCGCTGCAGACGCAACAGCGGCCCCATGGAATACTCAAAGCTATGCGGCGCAGCTACCCGCTCTACATTGCGATTCTGATCGCGCTCATGGCGTTGCCGGCGACCTTGGCTGGCGCTGCCGCGGCGGGGAAAACCGAAGCCGAGCTGCGCGCGCTGCGCGAGAAAATCGACCGCATCACGCAGCAGGTCAGCCGCGATGCGCTGGAGCGCGACCGCTTGTCGGGCAGTCTCAAGGCGGCGGAACTGTCGGTCGGCCAGGCGCGCGCCGAGCTTAGCCGGGACAGCCGTGACTATGCGGATCGCAGTGCACGCCGCAACGCCCTGGCGCAGACCCGGCTGCAGCAGCTCGTGGCGCAGTCGCACGAGCGCGCGGCGCTCGCCGGACAGCTGCGCGTGGCCTACATGATCGGGCGCGAAGAGCCGCTCAAGCTGCTGCTCAACCAGCAGGATCCGCTGCACAGCGGCCGGCTGTTTGCCTACTACGGTTATTTCGGCCGGGCACGCGCCGGGCAGATTGCGCAGCTCCAGACGCAGGTGCAGCGACTCGATACACTTGATGGCGAACTGGCACAGCAGCAGACCGAGCTGGCGGGCCTCAAGGCGGCACAGCAGCAGCAGTTGCAGCAGTTCGAGCACGCACGCAATGACCGGCAGCAGGTGCTGGCCAGCCTGACTGCCGCGGCGCGCACGCGCGAACAGAGCCTGGCGCGCCTGAAGAGCCAGCAGGCCGATCTTGAAGGCTTGCTGCAGCAACTGAACCGCTCCCTGAAATCGGTAGCGCCGCCGGACAATGCCACCGCCTTCGGTCGCTCACGCGGAGCGCTGCCGTGGCCGGTCGCCGGCCAGGTGACGGCAAAATTCGGTGACAACCGCGCCAGCGGCGTGAAATGGGAAGGCGTCGTCATCGCCACCGAACGCGATGCGCCGGTCAAAGCGGTCGCGGCCGGGCGCGTGGTATACGCCGACTGGCTGCCGGGACTGGGTCTGCTGGCAATCATCGACCACGGCGAGGGTTACCTGAGCCTGTACGGCCATAATGACCGGCTGCTCAAGGCGGTCGGGGAGCCGGTGGAAGCCGGTGAGCCGATCGCCGCTGCCGGGGATACCGGCGGGCGGGCCGCCCCGGAGCTGTATTTCGAGATCCGGCGCGCTGGCCGGCCGGTGGATCCGGCCCCTTGGTTCAAGACACGCAGCCCGTCCCCTTAAGCGCCGAAACCGCCCTGCAGTGTGGGTGTTACCGCTCCCTTAGCGCCCCAAAGTCGTGTCCGCCGCGGCCCGGCGGCGGCATCGAAAGGCCAGTGAGCGCTCCATCTCGGATTGGTTCGGGGAAAGGCGACATCCATCAAGGATTATGGTCGCTCGTGCAGCGATGCTTATGCTCCACAGGATTACGAGAACGCATGAATACATCCGTGCCCGGCCGGCCGGTGGTCGCCGATCCGTCGTTGGAGCCCTATGCCCAGCTGTTGCGCGCCCTGTTGCCGCGCATGAACAGCCTGAGCGTATTCAATGCGCTTGGCGAACTGCATTGGTCGACCGAGATGTCGGTCGACCCGGCCGTGATGGCGCTGGTGCCGCCGAGCATCCGCAAAGCCGAGAGCGAGCCGGCAAACAGCGGCGAGCAATGCACCGCGGGCGGAGAGCCGATCTACCTGTTCTGGCTGCGGCGCGACGAGGCTATGTCACCGACGACGCCGACGACCACGCTCGCGGTGGTCGCCATCGGCTTCAGACCGGCCAACGGCGATGCCGAGCAGCGTGCCTTCTCCCTGGTGCAGGCACTGGTCAAGCCCGGAATCGAATGCCTGCGGCGCGAATTGATGGCGCGCGACAAGATCCTGAATCTCAACAGCTCGCTGCTCGCGCAGGACAATGATCTCGACATGCTGCTGTCGATTACCGGCGGCAGCGACAACAAGCCCGAGACCGCAGGCGATTTCAAGGCCATCGTCAACCGCGCCACCGAGCACCTGAAGGTCGGTCTGTCGGCGCTGATCGTGCCCGAGAAGGGCATCGCACTGGTGCAGGTGTCCGCCGAGTCGCCGATCGACACCGCGATCCTGGCCAAGGCGCACCGGCACCTGCTGTCGATGGCGCAGATGCGCCACAAGGCTACGATCGTCAATCGCATGGCGCTGACCATCGGCACCGCATCGAGTACCTACCGCGTGCTGGTGTGCCCGGTGCTGCGCGCCGACGGCAATACCATGGGCGTGCTGGCGCTGTTTCGCAACGAATCGGAGCCCGAGTTCACCCCGCACTATGCCCGCCTCACCGAGCTGCTGGCGAGCCGCGTGGCCACGATCATCGGCCACAGCTACGACGCGCTTACCAGCCTGCTGACCCGCCCGGCGTTCGAACAGCGCGTGGGCGGTGCGCTCCAGGAAGGCAACGGCAGCGTCACCGCTACCGGCACGCAGCGCTGCTGGAGCGCGCTGTCGATCGACATCAATCGAATGCACGTGATCAACGACAACTACGGCATGCACATGGGCGATCGCGTGATCGCGCAGCTCGGCGAGCTGATCCGCACCCGCCTGCCGCCGGGTGCGATTGCGGCACGGATCTCGGGCGATCGCTTCGCCATCCTGCTGCCGGCTGCGCTGCAGGACGCCGCCAAGTTCGCCGAGGCGTTGCGTGCCGGCGCCGAGGATCTGGCCGCGGTATTCGGCGACGGCAAGATGCCGGTCTCGGTCAGCATCGGCGTGTCGGCGGTCGACGCGCGCTCAAAGGAATTCGTGCACGCCTTCGCGGCGGCCGAGACCGCCTGCAAGGCCGCCAACGACCGTGGCCGCAATCGCGTCGAGCTGTACCAGGAAGCCGATGAAAGCATCGTGCGCCGCTTCACCGACATCAATCTGGTCGCCGATCTGCGCGCCGCCATTGCCGAGGACCGGCTTGAGCTCAACGCGCAGCTGATCGTGCCGCTCGGTAACCATGACGGGCCACCGCATTTCGAGATCCTGCTGCGCATGATCGGCGAGAACGGCGAGATCGTCGGTCCGGACCATTTCATGTCGGCGGCGCACCGCTACCAGCTGATGCCGACGCTCGATCGCTGGGTGATCCAGCATGCGCTGCAGATGCTCACGCCGCATGCCGAGCTGCTGCGCAGCAGCCAGATCGTATTTGCGATCAATTTTTCCGGTCAGTCGCTGCAGGACGCCGATTTCACCGAGCATGTCGCCCGACTGATCGAGAGCAGCGGACTGAATCCGTCCAATCTGTGTTTCGAACTCACCGAGAGCGCCGCCATCGGCAACCTGAACCGCGCCGAGGTGCTGATGCGGCGGTTGCGCAAGCTGGGCTGCAATATCGCGCTCGATGACTTCGGTACCGGGCTGAGCTCGCTGGCGTATCTGCGCACGCTGCCGATCGGCATGCTCAAGATCGACGGCAGCTTCGTACGTGATGTGTGCAAGGATCCGCGCGCGGAATCGATGGTGCAGACGATCGCGCAGCTGGCGCGCGCGATGTCGCTCACCACCGTGGCCGAATACGTCGAGACCGATGAGATCCGCACCCGCATCACCGCCCTGGGCGTGGATTACGGGCAGGGGTTCGCGATCGGGCGCCCGGTGCCGCTGGTGGACGTCGTGGCCGAGCTGCCGCTGTACGTGGCCGCGGCGCATCCGAGCGGAATCTGGCCGGCCAGCAACGCCGCATGATCCGGCGCCGCTCAGCGGTCGTGGGCCGCTGGTCTGCTCCCGGTAAGCGAGCTACTTATTTGGGTCTGCGGCCGCGGCCTTGTAATATCAGGCGCATGTCGTCGCGCTCACGTGTGACTCTGGCCCTGCTGGTCGGGCTGATGCTCGGCCTGTCACTGTCAGTGGCTTCCCGGGTCGCGGCCGATCGCGGCCCGGCGGACGCAAGCCCGGCAGCGCCAGGCGGCAACCCCGCGCTGCAGTGGAAGGATGCGCGGCTGCTGGCGGAAGTGATGCAGCGGGTCCACGACAACTATGTCGATCCGGTCGAAGACCACCAGCTGATGCAGAACGCCGTGCGCGGCATGGTCGAGGCCCTGGACGATCATTCGACCTTCCTGAGCCCGGATGAATTCGACGACATGAAGGTCAGCACCAGCGGCACCTACGCCGGCATCGGCGTCGAGGTGGTGCCGGGCAAGGGCGGCGTCAGCGTCGTGGGGCGCATGCCCGGCTCGCCGGCCGAGCGTGCCGGGATCCGCACCGGCGACGTCATCGTCAGGATCGACGGCGTAGCGGTCGACCCGGCCAACCTGGATGCGGCGATCGCGCGCATGCGCGGGCCCGAAGGCAGCGCCATCCGGCTCGCGGTGCGTCGCGACGGCGCCACGGCGCTGCTCGAATTCCAGGTCGAGCGGGCCCACGTGCAGCTGCAGAGCGTGGCCGCGGAGCTGCTGACGCCCGATTACGGTTACCTGCGCATCACCACCTTCACCGATACCACCGCCACCGAGCTGGAACAGGCGGTGGCCAAACTCGAGCACTCGCGCTCAAGGAAACTCGAGGGCTTCATCATCGACCTGCGCAACGATCCGGGCGGCGTGCTGGATGCGGCGGTGCAGATCGCCGATGACTTTCTCGATCGCGGTACCATCGTCAGTGCCGAGGGTCGGGCCGCGGACGCCAAATTTCGCATCGAAGCCAAGCCGGGTGACATCACCAACGGCGCGCGCCTGGTGCTGCTGGTGAACGGTGGGTCGGCCTCCGCATCGGAGATTCTCGCGGCCGCGCTGCATGACAATCACCGCGCGACCTTGATCGGCCGGCGCACCTACGGCAAGGGTTCGGTGCAGACCATCATGCCGCTGGCCGACGGTCAGGCACTGAAGATCACCACGTCGCGCTACTTCACTCCCGCCGGAGTCTCCATCAATGGCGTCGGCATCAACCCGGACATGCCACTCGAGGGTCCGGAACAGCCGCCGGCCGATATGGACAGCCTCGACTATCTGCTCGCCCCCGCCGGCAGCGCACCGACGCTGGCCGCACGCGATCCACAGGTGTCGATGGCATTGCAGGCCTTGAGTTCGCGCACCGGCGTGGTGGCGGCCGGGGCCGGCGCCGCCACGGCGCGTTAGTGGACAGCCGCGCGGCATGAGCCTGCTGCATAGCGCAGCCGATCTGGTGCTGCATCTCGATCGCCACCTGATCGAGCTGCTGATGCGCTACGACGTGTGGATCTACGGCATCCTGTTCGCCGTCATTTTTGCCGAAACCGGGCTGGTGGTGACCCCGTTTCTTCCGGGCGACTCGCTGTTATTCGGCGTCGGCGCGCTCGCCGCCGTGGACCGCAGCGGCAGTCTGCAGATCGGCTGGGCATTCTTGCTGCTCGCCGCCGCCGCCATCGCCGGCAACTCGGTGAATTATGCCATCGGCCGCATCCTCGGCCAGCGCGCGTTCAGCGGACGCTATCGATTCTTCAAGCTCGCCTATCTGCAACGCACCGAGGGCTACTTTCGCCGCCACGGCGGCCTGACCGTGCTGCTGTCGCGATTCACGCCGATAGTGCGCACCTTCGCGCCGTTCGTCGCCGGCATCGGGCGCATGCCGTACCTGCGCTTCCAGGCTTTCAATATTGCCGGCGGCGTATCGTGGGTGGCATTGTTCCTGTTCGGCGGCTTTGCTTTTGGCAATCTACCCCTGGTGAAGAATAATTTCGGTGTCGTGACGCTGCTGGTGATCGCCGCCTCGCTGTTGCCGCTGCTGCTGATGGCGCTGCGCGAGCGCGCCATTGCCGGCGCCGGACCGGGTAGTGCCTGAAGTGCAGCAGTAAGCCATGGCGCACGGGACACGCGGTTATGCGCATCGAGTGGATATTCGAGCCGAGATTGCCGACGTCTGGCAGGCACTGATCGATCCGGCGCGCCTGACGCGCTGGTACGGACCACAGGCGCGGGTGGATGCACGCGAGGGTGGCAGCTACTGGATCCGCATCGATGACGAGTTGACACGCGAGGCGCATATCGATGTCTACCAGGCGCCGCGCCGCTTGCGGCTGATCTACATGCCGCAGGCCGGGTTGCCGACCGACGACGCGGTCATGGTGGACGATTTCCTGCTCCACAGCGAGATCGCGCCGGCCGGGAAAAGCGGATCACTGACGATTTTGAGATTGCTGGGCTCGGGCATTCCGGAAGGAGGGGCCTGGGACCCGTGGTTTCTGCGGCTGCGCGGCGGCTGGGAGCGCTGGCTGCTGCGTCTGAAGGTGCTGCTGGAGCCGGCTCCAGCAAAGAAGCCAGCCGCCGACGGCAAGCCGCCGCCGAAACGCGAGATCTAAGCTTCCTCGCCGCGCCTGCTGGCGACCCAATACAGCAGCGCCGCCAGCGCCACGTACAGCGTGAGTCCGACACCACGACCGCACTGCAGCGCGGCGGGCAGCGCCAGCACGTCGGCGCGTCCGGACGCCACGATCGGAATCGCCAGCAGCACACCGGTCAGCGACTCGCCGGCGATCATGCCGGCGGCGAACAGCATGCCGCGGCCGGCGAGGCCCTCATCACCGCCGGCCCGGCGCCTGCGCCGAGCCAGGTACGACAGCAGACCGCCGACGAAGATCGGCACATCGAGATCCAGCGGCAGGTAGATCCCAACGGCTACCGCGAGTACCGGGGCGCGAAAGCTCGCGCCGCGCGCGCGCAGCCATTCGTCGAGGATGATCACCGCCAGCCCGATCAAGCCACCGGTCACGATCATGCTCAACGGCAGGCTGCCGCCGAACAGCCCCCTGGACACTGCGGCCATCATGGTCGCCTGCGGTGCCAGCAGCGGATGCAGGTGGGTGGCATCGGGCGCCCCGATACCGTAGGCGCGCGCCAGCAGGTTCAGCACCGGCGCAATCACCGTCGCCGACGTGACCACGCCGATGCACAGCATCAGCTGCTGGCGCCACGGCGTGGCGCCGACCAGCTGGCCGCATTTGAGGTCCTGCACGTTGTCGGCCGCCACGGACAGCGCACAACACACGGCGGCGCCGATCATCACCGCGGCCACCGGCCCGACCACGGCGTTGCCGTGCGTGAGCACCAGCAGCATGGCCGAGGCCGCGAGAATGGTGGAGATGATCATGCCGGAGACCGGATCGTTGGAGCTGCCCACCAGGCCGGCCATGTAGCCGGACACGGAGCAGAACAGGAACGCCAGCACGATCATCGCCAGCGTCATCGGTACGCTGATCAGGAAACTGCCGACCACCGAGTGGTACATCAGCATCAGCGGCAGTGACATCAGCACCACGCCGGTGAGTACGTATTTCATCGGCATGTCGCGCTCGGTGTCGGGAATCTCATCGCGGCTGCCCGCGGCCTGGTTGGCACGCGCTCGTCTCGTGGCTGCGAAGCCGCTCCTGATGCCGGCCAGCAGTGAGCCGCGCAGCGACACCAGCGTCCACAGGCCGCCGATCAGCATCGCACCGACGCCCAGAAATCGGATCTGCTGCGACCACAGCGTGCTGGCCGCGTCCTCCGCGCTCATACCGGCCAGCTGCCCCGCCAGTGCGCTGCCGGCGAGGAAATGGCTGGCGTAGATCGGTATCGCGATGTTCCAGGAGATGACGCTGCCCGCCAGCATCACGATGCCGACGTTCAGCCCGCAGATGTAGCCGACGCCCAATAATGCGGGCGAGAGATTGGTGCCGGCATAGGCGATGCCGCGGCCGACGTAGCGCGCCGCCACCGCGGTATCGGGAATCAGCCGCAGGCCGTTGGCGGCCGCAAGCTTGACCAGCGCTCCGGCCACCGCCGCCAGCGACAGCAGCTTGGCGCCGCGGGTCGGGTCGGCACCAGCGCGCAGCACCTCGGCGGCGGCGGTACCTTCGGGGAACGCCAGCTTCTGGTCGACGATCAGCGCGCGCCGCAGCGGCACCGAGAACAGCACGCCAAGCACGCCGCCGAGCGCGGCGAAAGCGAACACCCAGCCATAGCGGTAATCGTTCCAGGCGCCGAGCATCACCAGCGCCGGCACCGTGAAAATGATGCCGGTGGCGGTGGAGGAGCCGGCCGAACCGCCGGTCTGCACGATGTTGTTCTCGAGGATGCCGCCGTGGCCGAGCAGCTTGAGCACCGCCATCGACACCACGGCCGAGGGGATCGCGGATGCGATCGTCATGCCGGCGAACAATCCCAGGTACGTATTGGCCGCGCCCATCAGCACCGCCAGGATTATCGCCAGCACGATCGCGCGTGCGGTGAGCTGCGGCGCCGGCTTCGCTGCCACGGCTGAGGTCGCCAGAATACTGACTGCCACCGAAAAACCTCCCGTCCCCGTTCGCGCCGTTGCGCGCTACTGTACCCCGGCCATCCAGCGGCGCATCACTGGCAACAATAACGCCAGCAGCGCCGCACTGGCGGCGGCGAACCAGAAGATGAACATGAACTGCCCCGGCATCGCTGCCAGGTTGCTCGCATCGAAGTCCCCGGCAATGCGGCCGGCGAGCAGATTACCCAGCGACAGGCTGACGAAGAAGATACCCAGGCTCTGGCTGACAAAACGCGGCGGCGCCAGCTTGGTGGTGACGGACAGGCCGACCGGACTCAAAGCCAGCTCGGCCCAGGTGTGCAGCAGGTAGGTGACACTCAGCCAGCCCATGCCAACCATATGGCCACCAGCCACCAGCCGCGCCGCCACCGCCATCACGACAAACCCCAGGCCCATGCCCAGCAGACCAAAGATGAATTTCAACGGCGTGGACGGTTCCAGATGACGGCGCGCCAGCCATACCCACAGCGCGGACAACAGCGGACCGAATACCACGATGAACAGAGGATTGAGCGACTGGAACCAGCTGGCCGGCACCACCATGCCGCCCCAGTGGCGGTCGGTATAGCGCTCGGCGAACAGGTTCAAAGATGAACCGGTCTGCTCGTAGCCGGCCCAGAACAGTGCCGACGCCAGGAACAGCACCGCGAGCGCCAGCACCCGCAGGCGCTCGATGCGCTTCAGACCGGCGCCGAACAGCAGATAGGCGAAGTACAGGATGGCGATGGCGAGGATCGCCTGGGTGGTCAGCGCCTGCAGCGCTACCGGCGCCACTTGCAACCGGCCGTTCCACAGCAGCACCACCAGCAGCGCGATCAGCGCACCCGAAACGCCAATCCAGCGCAACGCCGCGCGCGGCAGCGGCCCGGCGAGCGCCGCATCGCTCGATGCCGACATCGGCAAGCGTCCCGCGTCTCCCAGGAGCCTGCGCCCCCAGAGAAACTGCAGTACCCCGGCGCTCATGCCGACCGCCGCAGTCATGAAGCCGGCCGGCCAGCCGTAGCGCAGCGCCAGCAGGCCCGCGATCAGGGGACCCAAGGTCGCGCCGACGTTGATGCCGACGTAATAGATCGTGAAGCCGGCATCGCGGCGGGCGCCGCCCTCCGGATACAGCTGCGCCACGAGCGCCGAGGCACTGGGCTTGAGCAGTCCGGTGCCGATTACGATCACCAGCAGGCCGAGGAAGAACACCTGGGTCGACGGCGCGAACCCGAGCATCAGATGGCCCAGCGTGATCACCATGCCGCCGATCAGCACCGCGCGCTGGCTGCCCAGAACCCGGTCGCCGATCCAGCCTCCGGGCAGGCAGGCCAGAAAGGTGCCGCCGACGTACATGCCATAGATGGCAGAGGCGGTGCGGTCGTCGAGCCCCAGGCCACCGTGCGCCACCTGGTCCACCAGGAACAGGATCAGCAGCGCCCGCATGCCATAGAAGCTCAGCCGCTCCCACATCTCAGTGAAGAACAGCGTAGCCAGGCCGGCGGGATGGCCAAGGATCATGTGGCCGCTGGGCGAGTCAAACCGGGTCCTGTGCACTCGCTTCAGCGGCGGCGCTGCTGCGGCTGAGAATGGCGGCAAACAGAATGCCGCCCTCGAACAGCAGATACATCGGCACCGCCATCGCCGTCTGCGACATCACGTCGGGCGGAGTCAGAATGGCCGCGATGACGAACACGATGATCAGCACATAGCCGCGCATCGATCGCAGTTTTTGCAGTGTGACCAGGTTGGTGAGCACCAGCAGCACCACGGCCACCGGGGTCTCGAACGCCACGCCGAAGGCGACGAACAGCGTCAATGCGAACTGCAGGTAGTTGCTGATATCCGCCATCAGCATCACGTTGTGCGGCGTGGTGGCGATGAAGAATCGGAACACCAGCGGAAACACCAGGAAGTACGAAAACGCGACCCCGAGATAGAACAGCAGGATCGCCGACACCAGCAGCGGCACCGCGAAGCGCTTCTCGCGCCGGTACAGGCCGGGGGCGACGAATGCCCATATCTGAAACAGCACGTATGGCATCGCGATCAACAGGCCTGCGACCAGCGCCAGCTTGAGCGGCGCGGTGAACGTCGCCGTCACCGTGGTGGCGATCAGCTTCTGGCCGGGAGGGAGCTTTGCGACCAGCGGCGTCGACAGGAAATCAAAAATCTGGTTGGCGTAGTAAGCGCAGGGTAGAAACGCGATCAGTACGGCGATGAACGCCCGTAGCAGTCGCGAGCGCAGCTCGAGCAGGTGCGATATCAGTGTGCCTTCCGGCAGCGAATCATCCGGTTCGCTCATGCGGATCCGCCGGCGGCGAGGCCGGTTGCTGCTGATGTGCCTGGGTGTCGGTGGCCACGGTGTCGCTGACAACGGCGTCGCTGGCCGGCGCGTCTGCGGCCGCAACGTTCGTGGCCGGAACGTCCGTGGCCGGAACGTCCGTGCGTGGCACTATGGAGACTACCGGCGGCGGCGGTGTGCTCACTGTCGCGGCCGGGGGCGGCGGCGGCGTGCGCAGATCGGCGGTGCGTTGCAGGGCGTCGGCCTCCTGTTCCAGCTGCTCGCGGAATTGGCGCGCCATGGCACGCGCGCGTCCGACCCAGCGGCCCACGGTGCGGGCGAGCCGGGGCAGCTTCTCCGGTCCCAGCACTACCAGCGCGATACCGAAGATCACCAATATTTCGGAAAAGTCGATCCCGAACATTGCGCGCAGCGAAGCTTAAGGTGCCGGCGTCAGGCGCGCGGCGCGGTCTTGTTTTCGCTGTCCTGAGCGGTCTTGGTCGGCGCTACCTCGGGAAACTCGGCGTCCTTGGCCGCCGGGGCCGGAATCTGCTTGGCCGGCTCGTCGGTCTCGCCCTCGTTCATGGCCTTTTTAAAGCCGCGGAACGCCGAGCCCAGGTCCGATCCCAGCGATTTGATCTTCTTGCCGCCGAAGACCAGCAGTACGATCAGCAGGATGATTAGCAGGTGTTTGGGGGCAAACAGATCCATGGGGCGCTCCGGTCAGCCATAGGGCCCGTGAGAGGCCAATGGTCAATGATAGGGCATTTGGCGGTACACAACTAACTGGCGCTCAAGGAATTCTTAGCCTCGCGTCACGCTTTTCGCCTTACCGTCAGCTCTCCAGCCAGAAGGTGACCGGACCATCGTTGACCAGCGACACCTGCATGTGCGCACCGAACACTCCGCTGGCGACCTCACTAAGCGAGGCGCGTGCGAGAGTCACAACATAATCAAACAATGCCGCGGCCTGTGCCGGCTCGCCGGCGCCGCTGAACCCGGGCCGGTTGCCGCTGTCGGTGTCGGCCGCGAGCGTGAACTGCGGTACCAGCAGCAGGCCGCCGCAAGTCTGGCGCAGGCTCAGGTTCATGCGGCCGGCCGCATCGGCGAACACACGATAATCGAGCACACGCTGCAGCAGCCGCTCGGCCCGGGCGCTATCGTCACCCCGCACCACGCCGATCAGCGCCAGAAGTCCGGGGCCGATTTCACCGGCCACGCGGTCATCGAGCCGTACGCTGGCCTGCGCAACACGCTGAATCAATGCGATCATGCTGTGGTAAAACCGCGGTTCAGCCCGTACACTTTGCGCCCGTTTTAGGGCCGTTTTGTACCCGAAAAACGGCTAACATTATTCTCACGTCGAAGCCGGAGCCGATATGCCGTTGTCGCGTCGCTGCACCGTTGGAATCCTGTTCCTCAGTCTGGCCCTTGGCACCGCGGCACCAGCCTTCGCGGCCGGCGACGCCGCCAACGGCAAAGTGCTGTCGTACACCTGCCTTGGCTGCCACGGAATCGACAACTACAAGAACGTCTATCCGACCTACAGCGTACCGGAGCTGTACGGCCAGCACGCCGCATACCTGATCGCCGCGCTCAAGGAGTATCGCAGTGGCGAGCGCTCGCACGCCACCATGCATATGCAGGCCGCGTCGCTGTCGGACCAGGATATCGAGGACATCGCGGCGTTTTTCGCCGGCTCGGAGCTCAAACCGACCAAGTCCACGATCGGCACGCCGCCGGCCAAGGTGGCGCAGCTGTGCGTCGCCTGTCATGGCGCGGATGGCGTGGGCATCATGGGCGACTATCCGAGTCTGGCCGGTCAGCACGCCGATTACCTGGCGCGCGCGCTCGATGAATACAAGCACGGCGATCGCAAGAATGCCGTGATGCCGAGTTTCATGACGGCGGTCAGCGAAACCGAGATCCAGGAGATCGCCGACTACTATTCGCGCCAGACGCCGCCGCTGCGTACTGAACCGCGCCGCGTGACCATCCTGTCAGCGCAGTAACTGCGCGAGGAAACTGGCGGCCGCCTCGCGATAGGCGTCGAGATTTGATGTGCGCGCAAAGCTCCCAGCCTCATCCGCGGCCGCAAGATACTGGACATCGACGCCGTCGACGCGCAGCCGCGAGCGCAGCTGTTCCATCTCGTAGGCCGGCGCCGCCGGATTGTTGAGCCCCTGCACCAGCAGCAGCGGGCGCCGGATCGCCGTGCGGTTGGCAAGTGCCGCCAGCTGCGGCGGGAACGCCGCGATGCCGCCGCGCAGCCGGTCGCCATAGTCGGCCAGCGACTGCAGCGCCAGATAGGCACCGTAACCCTCTCCGAGCAGCGCCACGCGATTGCGATCCAGGTCGCGCTGCAGGTCGATCCATACCAGCAGCGAGCCGATGTCACGCACCGCATCGTCGCGCAGCGCGCCCTGGCCGGCCTCCGCCAGGCCGCGGCCAAAACCGGTGGACCCGCGAACGTTCGGCGCCACGATCACCACCCCGAGCTGGTGGATCAGGTACTGCAGAAACGGCTCGAAGCCGGGCCGGCACTGGCCGCCGCCGCCGCCGCACAACAGCAGCAGCACCGGTCGCGGACCGGCCTCGCTGCCTGACGCTGCCGGCGGCACGCCCGCAGCCGCGGTGGCGGCGCGATAGACCAGCGCGCTGAGCTCGCGCCGCTCACCATCGACACGGTCCCAGGTCGGGAAACGCAGCACCTGCGGCGCCACGAAGCTTTCCGGATCCAGCAGCCCAAGTTCGCTCTGTGTCCAGCGCGTCAGCGCCTGGGTCTGGGGCTCCAGCACGTAGACGTCGCGCGGTGAGTGCACGGTTTCAATGGTCAGGGCCAGGCGCTCGCCGCTGGGATCGAATTTCAGTGCGCTGATGAGGCCCGCGGGCAGCGCAGCTACCGTCAGGTCCAGCTTGCGCTGCTGGTCGATCAGCATCAGCCGGCTGCTGCCGCTGTCATTGACGATGTAGGCCAGGTAGCGGCCGTCGATGCTGCGATCGAAGCGCTCGACGTCGTGGCTGGCGTCGGTGCTCAACTCACGCCACTCGTGACCGCCAAAATCGGTGTAACACAGACGTTGGAACTGCGCGCCGCCAGCCGTCGAAGCGCCAGCGCCGGGGCCAGCGTGCCTGGTGAGCAGCAGCATGCCGCGGCCGTCGCTGCTGAAGCGCGCATCCTGCACCCGCAGCGCGGCGGCGGCGCTGACAGCCTTCGGCGGCGCTTTCCTGCGGCTGCCGGCGTCGCCACCACCGGCACCAGCGCCGTCGCCGGCGACCGCGGTGATCGCGCCGCTGTCGGCGTCGGCGATGTGCAGCTCGCTCTCGGGCGCAGCGCCCGCGCTGCTGTTGGCGCTGCCGCCGTCACCCGGCAGCTCGCGGCCGAGCAGCAGTCGTTTGTCGTCCAGCGACCAGTCGTAGACGCGCCAATGGTTACCGGCACCGCCCACTACCAGGCGCGGCGTCGCGCCTGGCTGCCCGGTGTCGAGCACGTAGATGTCGACGTCGCTGCCGTTGCGGCGGTTGCTGGCGAACGCGATGCGCTTGCCGTCGTGCGCCCACAGCGCCGGCCCGTCGCGATGGCTGCCATCGGTCAGCGGTGTCAACGAATGATCCGCGAGCCGCTGCAGCAGCAGCTGGCTGCTGTCGCCGCCGTGATGCGGCTCAAGGTACACAAACGCATCGCTGGCGTAGGGTCGCGCCGCGGCAGCGGCGACGCCGCCGGGCGCGTAACTGAGCTGCTCGCGCATACCCAGCGGCGTGCGCAGCCGATGGATCTGCTCGGTGTCGCCAAAGCGAGTGGCGATCAGCATGCTGCCATCCCATAGCCAGTCGACGAAACTGGCTGAGCGTGACTGCAGATAGCGCGGCAGCGTGGCGCTCACGGCGGCGTCAGGCGCGCCCACGCCGTCGCGCATCACGGCGCCCGGGGCCTGCTGCGCCTGCGGCGCATCGAGGCCGGGGCAAAGACCCAGCAGCGTCAGGCCCAGAAGCGCTCGCCGGGATGTTGCCATCAAGCCATGTTTTAGGTGCATCATCTCGTCGATATGGTGCCCTAATGGCCACAGCAGCGGAACCACACCCAATGCCACAACAGTTCACTGCCTATCGCATCCATCAACGCGACCGCGCCATCGAAGCGCGCTTTGAGCAGCTCACGCTGGACGATCTGTCGCCCGGCGAGGTCGTGATTCGCGTCTCGCACTCGAGCATCAACTACAAGGACGCACTGGCGGCGACCGGCGCCGGGCGCATCCTGCGACGTTATCCGCTGGTCGGCGGTATCGATCTGGCAGGCAGCGTCGAGCAATCGACCGATCCGGCCTTCAAGGCCGGTGACGCCGTGCTGGTTACCGGTTGCGGCATGTCCGAGACTCGCGATGGCGGCTACGCGCAATTCGCACGCCTGCCGGCGTCGGCGGTGGTGGCGATGCCTGCGGGACTGGATGCGCAATCGGCGATGGCGCTCGGCACCGCCGGGTTCGCGGCCGGGCGCGCGATCATGCGCATGGAAATCAACGGCCAGAAGCCCTCGATGGGGCCGGTGGTCGTGACCGGCGCTACCGGCGGTGTCGGCTCGCTGGCGATCGACATGCTCTCGGCCAAGGGCTACGAGGTGGTCGCGCTGACCGGCAAACCCGAGTCGGAAGCCTACCTGCGTGCACTGGGCGCGACGCAGCTGCTGTCGCGCAGTGAGGTCAGCGCCGCCAAGCAGCCGCTGGAATCAGCGCGCTGGGGCGGCGCCATCGATAATTGCGGTGGCGATACACTGGCGTGGCTGCTGCGTGGCATGCACGACGGCGGCAATGTGGCCAGCATCGGGCTGGCCGCAGGCGCTGAGCTGCATACCACGGTGATGCCATTCATCCTGCGCGGCGTGGCTCTGCTGGGCGTGAATTCATCGGGCGCGCCGCGCGATATCCGCATGGCGGTGTGGGCGCGCCTGTCCACCGATCTGAAGCCGCGGCACCTGGACAAAATCGTCACGCGCAACATCGCCCTGGCCGAACTACCGGCGGCGTTCGAGTCGTATATCAAGGGCAGCGTCGTGGGTCGTACCGTGGTGCGTATCGGTCCGGTGGCGGCCTGAGCAGCGAACAGCAGCAACTGATCGACGATGCCGGCCTGCTTGGCGTGGTGCTGAGCGATGAGCAGGCGGCGCGCGCGCTGCAGCTGCTCGATGAGCTGTTGATCTGGAATCGCAGCTATAACCTCACCGCCATCACCGGGCGCGGCGCGATGATCCGCGCCCACCTGCTCGACAGCTTTGCGGCGTACGTTGATCTTGCGGGTAGCCGCATAGCCGATGTCGGTACCGGCGCCGGCTTCCCCGGGCTGCCGCTGGCGCTGGCGTCGCCGCAGCGCGCGTTCACGCTGATCGATTCGGTAGCCAAGAAAATCCGCTTCGTGACCCATGCGGCGCGCAAGCTGGCGCTCGCCAATGTCACGCCCTTGCAGGCGCGAGTCGAGACCCTGGTACCGGATGTCGCCTTTGATACCGTGATCGCGCGCGCCTACGCCGCGCTGCCGGATCTGCTTGCCAGCGTCGCCGGGCTGTGCGGCCCGGGCACGCGCGTGCTGGCGCTCAAGGGCCGCTACCCGGCCGATGAGCTGGCCGAATTGCCGCCGGGCTGGCGGCTGCAGGACTCACGCGCGCTCACGATCCCGGGTCTGGCCGCCGAGCGCCACATCCTCAGGCTTGTGCCGCAGGCTTTGTAAGCTCGCGCGCCTGCGGCCCGAGCAGCGAGGCTGGAATATTGAAGGCGCTGGTGAGTGACACCAGCAGCGCGGCGGTGTACTGGATCGACTGGATCAGCAGCGCCGCCAGCCACACCGTCAGGTCGGGGCTGGCCATCTCCTTGGGAATGGTGCGGATGCCGATGGCACAACACCACAGCGCGATCATGAACAGCGTTTCTTCGCGTGCCGCGCCGACTGCGGCAAAGAAGCCGTGCGGCGCGCTGTGCTTGGGGGTGCGGAAGAACGGCTCGTTGTGGGTCAGCAGCCCCTTGAGGACCGCGCGGCCGATGGTGTGCGCCAGCGCCAGGCCCGATATGGCTGCCGCCGCCGTCTGGCGCACGTTCATGCCCACGCGGTAGGTGTACAGGTGCACCAGTTTGACCAGCTTGAACATGAACAGCGACAACGGCAGTACCGAAAACACCATCAGTGGCGGATCGATCTTCTGCGGCGCCAGGATCATCGCCATCGACCAGCCGATCGCCGCGATATTGAACAGCAGGTTGAAGCCGTCGGCGACCCAGGGCAGCCAGCCGGCGATGAAGTGATAGCGCTGGCCCGAAGTCAGCGCGCTGTGCGTCGGCCGCAGTAACGCTGCTGCGTGGAAGCGCAGGATCTGCATCGCGCCGTAGGCCCAGCGGAAGCGCTGGCGCTTGTAGTCGATGAAGGTGTCGGGCATCAGGCCGCGGCCGTAGCTGTGCGTGATGTAGACCGCCTCGTATCCGGCCTCGAACACCCGCAGGCCGAGTTCCGCGTCCTCGGTGATGCACCACTCGGCCCAGCCGCCGACCGCCGCCAGCACGAAGCGCCGCACCAGCGTCATCGTGCCGTGCTGAATGATCGCGTTGCGCTCGTTGCGCGTGATCATGCCTATATAGAAGAAGCCGCGGTATTCGGCGTAGCACATGGCCTTGAAGGCGTTGTCGTTCTCGTCGCGATAGTCCTGGGGCGCCTGCACGATCGCGATGCGCGTGTTGTCGAATGCCGGGACCAGATCGAGCAGCCAGTCCGCATCCACCTTGTAGTCGCTGTCGATGACGGCGATCACCTGGGCGTCGGCAGCGGTTTGCGCCAGTGCGTAGTTGAGGGCTCCGGCCTTGAAGCCGGCCAGCGGCGCAACGTGAAAGAACCGGAAGCGTGCTCCGAGCCTGGCGCAATGCGCCTCGACCGGACGCCACACCGCCTCGTCACGCGTGTTGTTGTCGACCACGATGACTTCATAGTTCGGGTAATTCAGGCGCGACAGCGCGTCCAGCGTCTCGATCAGCATGTCCGGCGGCTCGTTGTACGCCGGCAGGTGTACCGATACCTTGCGGGTGGACGCCGGCCCGTTGCGCGACGGATCGAACAGGCGCATGTGGACGCCGGTCCAGTGGGCCTCGGCCCATTCGTGCGCTTCGGCGAACAGCACCGCGACCACGCCCAGCATCCCAAGGATCAGCAGTGAGCCGACCACGAGCGATGTCGGCGTCAGGTATTGCTGCGTGTAGTCGTACACCACCCATACGGTGATGGTGGCGGCGGAGTAGACCACGATCGCGATCAGGGTACGGCCGCGCGTGCGCAGCGAGCCGCTATGCATGTAGAACACCCCGAGCATCAGCAGCGCCAGTGTCACCGATATTGCAGCCAGCATGTGCCACGCTGGAATGCGCACGATCGGCGCCACGAATTCGAATTTCGGTTGCCGGTCGACGTCGTAGATGCCCCAGTAGGCGCCGACTGCGCCCTCATCGCGCGCTTTCCACGGCTGGTCGAACGCCTCCATGATGTAGTAGCGCTCGCCCTCTTTCTCGGCGCGCGCCAGGAAGCGGCGCAGGAACAACGCTTCGTTCGAAACCGAGGCCACGGCACCGGCGCGGATGCGGCCTTCGGATGGCCAGCCGATCTCCGCGATGATCACCGGCTTTTTCGGATACGCGGCCTGCACCGCCTTGAGCTCGCGGAAGCAGAAGTCGACCGCGGATTCAACGTCCACGCCCTCCCAATACGGGAACAGGTGCACACCGATGAAGTCCACGTGGCGCGCCAGCTCCGGGTTCTTGAGCCAGGTGGCCCAGGTGTCGGCATAGCCCACTGGCTGGCGGATGGCCGCCCGTGCGCGCTCCAGGTAGTCCGACAGCTCGTCGGCGGTCAGGTCGCCGCGCAGCAGCACCTCATTGCCGACGATGACGCGCACGATGTTGCGGTACTCCTTCGCCAGCGCGATCCCGGTAAGCAGCTCCTCCTCGCTCTCGGCTTTGTCGCGGCTCAGCTGCACGCCGAGCGCGACGCTGACGTTGTGCTTCGCCGCCAGCTCCGGAATCCTGCCGAGCGTGCCCAGCACCGAGTAGGTGCGCACCGCATAAGTTCTTTTGGCGAGCAGCTCCAGATCGGAGTCGATCTGCTCCACCGACGGAATGTCCTTGCTGCCGAATGGGTTCTGATCGGCCGCGTAGGGCGAGAAGGCAACACCCTGAATATGCGCCGGCCACGGCGGCTCGCTCTCCGGACGATTCAGATACCCCCACACACCGAAAGTCATGACCGCAAACACGGCGGCCACGAGAATTCCGGACAACAACTTCATGCCGACAGTTTACCTGTAGTCCGGGAGCGCCAAGGGCTAGACTAATGTCGTTATGAAGCGTGTCATCGCGGTCGCGAATCAGAAAGGCGGGGTAGGGAAAACGACCACGGCGGTGAATCTTGCCGCGTCCTTTGCCGCCATGCGCCGGCGCGTGTTGCTGATCGATCTGGATCCGCAGGGCAACGCCACCACCGGCTTTGGCATCGATAAAGCGGCGATCGCGCGCGGCTCATGCGAAGTGCTGCTCGGCGAGTGCACTGCCGCAGAAGCGGTGCTGACGCTGGACCCGATCGGCCACACCGCGGCGCATAGCGCGCTGGCGGTGCTGCCGGCGAATCAGGACCTCACGGCCGCCGAGGTACGCATGATCGGCATGCCCAGCGGCCGTGAGCAGCGCCTGCGCGCCGCGCTGGAACCGATACGCGCCAGCTACGATCTGGTGCTGATCGATTGTCCGCCGGCGCTCAACATGCTGACGGTCAATGCGCTGGTGGCAGCCGACAGCGTACTGATACCGATGCAATGCGAGTACTACGCGCTCGAGGGCCTGTCATCGCTGGTAGCAACCATCGAGCAGATTCGCGCCACCGCGAATCCGGGTCTTGCGATCGAAGGCATTTTGCGCACCATGTACGATGCGCGTAACAATCTGGCGGCGGAAGTCGGAGCGCAGTTGATGCTGCATTTCGGCGACAAGGTGTTCCGCACGTCAGTGCCGCGCAATATCAAACTGGCGGAGGCGCCGAGTTTTGGCAAGCCGGCGCTGGTGCACGACCCGGACTCGCGCGGCGCGCTGGCTTACCTTGCGTTGGCCGGGGAGATGCTGCGACGTGAAGAGGACGCTCAGCTGGCGGGGCCTTCCGTGCGCGCCGGTGAACTGGCCGATGCCGCCGCCGCGCCCAGCATGGAACCGGCGCGCTGATCGCGCGCTATCATCAGGGCATGACACAGAAGAAGCCGACGCTGGGCCGCGGGCTCGCTGACCTGCTCGGGCAGGCACGGCCGGCGCTACCGGCGGCGCCGGCCGCCACCGCAGCTCATGCCCGTGCGCCGGCCGACCAGGAACTGGCACGACTGCCGCTGGATCTGTTGCAGCGTGGCCGCTATCAGCCGCGCATGGACATGCGGCCGGAGACCCTGAGCACGCTCGCCGATTCGATCCGCGCCCAGGGCGTGGTGCAGCCGATCGTGGTGCGGCCGATAGGCGCGGCCGACGATCGCGGCGTGCAGCGCTACGAGATCATCGCCGGCGAGCGGCGCTGGCGTGCCGCGCAGCAGGCCGGCCTGGCCGATATCCCGGCCATCATCCGTCAGGTGCCGGATGACGCCGCGATCGCCATGGCGCTGATCGAGAATATCCAGCGCGAGAATCTCAACCCGCTGGAAGAGGGGCGCGCGCTGGAGCGACTGATATCCGAATTTGGGCTCACCCATCAGCAGGCAGCGGACGCAGTCGGACGCTCGCGCGCCGCGGTCAGCAACCTGCTGCGACTGCTGGAGCTGCCGCCCGAGGTGTGCGAACGCCTGGAAAAGCGCGAGCTGGAAATGGGCCACGCGCGCGCGCTGCTCGGTCTGCCGCACAGAAAGCAACAGATCGAGGTCGCGGCCCTGGTTGCAGGCAAGGGACTGTCGGTGCGCGAGGCGGAGAGCCTGGTGCGACGCATGATCGAGCCTGCCAAACCCGCCGCGGGTGCAGCGCCTGTGGCAATTGATCCCAACATTCAGCGACTTGAGGAGCAGCTGGCGGAGAAACTCGGCGCACCGGTGAGTATCGAGCACGCCCGCGCCGGTCATGGCCGGCTGGTGATCCGCTACCACAGCCTCGATGAGCTGGATGGCATTCTGAGTCATTTCCAGCACAATTCTTGAAGGCGCCAGTCTTCATCTCTATAATCGCGCGCGCTTGTCGCGGGCTGCTGTAACTAGTTGCCGGATAAGTAAAAGCGCATGCACTGCCCGGACCTCACGATGAGTCCGGCAAGTGTTAATTTGATGGTCCGGAAGTCACGCCGTGCCCACGAGCAGCGATTCCGACATCCGGCAGCTGGCCAGCCGCATCCTGCTCGTGCAGACCGGCGCGGGCGCCGCGGTGGCGCTGGTGTGTCTGCTGGTCTGGGGTCGCGACTCGTGTGTCTCGGCGCTGGCCGGGGCGGCCACAGGCGTGGCGGCCAATTTGTATATGACATTCAAGGTCTTGCAGCCGGCACGTACGCCGCGCAGGGCGCTCGGACAGCTGTACCTGGGACAGCTCGTCAAGGTGGCGCTGACGGTTGCGTTGTTCATGCTGGCGGCACGCATGCCGCATGTGTCCTGGCCGGCGCTGCTGAGCGCCTACCTGGCGACGCTGGTGGTGTTCTGGTGGGTGCCGTTTGCAGCGGCGCCGCGCGCGCGAATTGGGAGCAGGGGCTAAAAGCCCCAAGGAACCGTAACGCCAAATGGCTGTTGAGCACGGCGAGTCGCCGACCGAGTACATCGCGCATCACCTCACCCACCTGAAAGTGGGCTCGGGGTTCTGGACCTGGCACGTCGACACACTGTTCATGTCCACGCTGCTGGCCGTTGTGGTCAGCTTCATCCTGTGGTTTGCGGCCCGCGGTGCGCGTACCAATGCCGCGCCGCGAGGACTGACCGGGTTCGTCGAGTTCATCTACGACTGGGTCGATGAACAGGTCGCCGGCATCTATCCCGGCGACCGGCGCTTCATGACCGCACTCGCGCTGACGCTGTTCAGCTGGGTGGTGGCGATGAACACCATGGACCTGCTGCCGGTCGATCTGCCCGGACACTTCGCCAGCGCCTTCGGCGCCAAGTTCTGGCGCGTGCTGCCGACCTCTGATCTGAACGCCACCATCGCCGAGGCCATCGTCGTGCTGGCGCTGGTGATCATCTTCTCGGTGCGCGCCAAGGGCATCGGCGGCTACCTGCACGAATGGGCCGCGGCGCCATTCGGCATCTGGCTATTCCCGTTCAACATCATCCTCAACTTCATCGAACTGCTGGCCAAGCCGATCTCGCTCGGCATGCGGTTGTACGGCAACATGTACGCCGGCGAGCTGCTGTTCATCCTGATCGCCTTGCTCGGATTTGCAGTAACCGGGCTCACTGTCTGGAGCGGCCTGGCGTTTGCGGGGCAGATCATATTCGGTGCCGCCTGGGCGATCTTCCACATCTTGATTGTGCTGCTGCAAGCCTACATTTTCATGGTGCTGCCTATCGTCTACATCTCGATGGCGGAAGAGCATCACTAGCGCGTTGTTTTCGAATTTGACCAGGAGACTATAAAGACTATGGACGCAATCGCTCTCATCCAGGCCCATACAGCGGTGGGTGTCGGACTGATGATCGGCTTGGGCGCTGCCGGCGCCTGCATCGGCATCGGCATCATGGGTTCGAAATTCCTCGAATCCTCCGCGCGCCAGCCCGAGCTGACGCCCATGCTGCAGAAGAGCATGTTCTTGCTGGTCGGTCTGATCGACGCGGCATTCCTGATCGGCGTTGGCCTGGCACTGTACTTTGCCACGGCCAATCCGCTGCTTCCCAAGGGTGGCTGAAGCAGGGCGGCAGCTGGCCGTGCTACGCGGCCGGCGCTTTGTGGAGTAGGGAAGCATGGATATCAACGCTACCTTCATCGGGCAGATCATCGTGTTCCTGATCATGCTTTGGTTCATCGCCAAGGTGGTGGTGCCGATGATCGCGGACCCAATCAATAAGCGCTACGCGAAGATCGCCGATGGGCTGGCCGCAGCCGATGCCGGACAGAAGCAATTGCAGCAGGCGAGTGCGAGCGCGGATCAGATCGTGCGCGAAGCGCGCGAGCGAGCCAAGCAGGTGGACGAGCAGGCGCAGCGCCGTTCCACCGAGACCATCGAGGCCGCAAAGCACGCGGCGCTGGCCGAAGGCGCACGGCTGCTGGCCGCGGCACAGGCTGAAGTCGGCAATGAGAGCGTGCGGGCCAGCGAGGCGCTGCGGCGTGAATTCGGATCGCTGGTGGTGAAGGCGGCGTCAACGCTGGTCGAGCACGAGGTCGACCCGGCGACGCATGCAAAACTGCTCGAGCGGCTGACCGACGACATCGCCCGTGGCTGAACTCGCCACTACCGCCCGACCCTACGCCCGTGCCGCATTTGCCACCGCGGGCGGCGCGTCGCAGCTGCTGCAGTGGAGCGCTTTCCTGGGCCGTAGCGCGATCGCGGTGCAAGACCCGCAGCTGCTGCCGCTGATCGGCAATCCGCGGGTGCCGGCGTCGCAGCTGGTCGATTTCCTGCTCGAGCTTGCCAGCCCCGGCACCGCGCAGCCGCAAGCCGTTCACCTGCGCAATTTCCTGCAGCTGCTGGCCGACAACCGGCGCCTCAAGCTGCTGCCCGAGATCGCCGCGCAATTCGAAGTGCTGCGCTCCGAAGCCGAGCGCATCGCCGATGTCGACGTCATTTCAGCGCAGCAGCTGTCGGCCGAACAGGCGTCGAAGCTGCAATCGGTGCTGGAGCGGCGCCTGGGGCGCTCGGTGCGCCTGCATCCGCTGGTGGACCAGTCACTGGTCGGCGGCGCGATCGTGCGCTATGGGGATTTCGTGGTCGACGGTTCCCTGCGCGGCCGCATCGAACGCCTGGGCGCGGCGATGAGCGGCGCCTGACATATTTTCATCAAGGATTTTTCTTATGTCCATCAAGCCATCCGAAATCAGCGACCTGATCAAGCAGCGCATCGAGCGCTTCCAGTCGGCCGCTGAGGCCCGCGACACCGGCACCGTCGTATCGGTGACCGACGGCATCTGCCGCATTCACGGGCTGGCGGACGTGCGCTACGGCGAGATGATCGAGTTCCCGGGCTCGCTGTTCGGCCTGGCGCTCAACCTGGAGCAGGACAGCGTCGGCGCCGTGGTGCTCGGCGACTACAAGACCATCAAGGAAGGCGACACGGTCAAGACCACCGGCCGCATCCTCGAGGTACCGGTCGGGCCGGAGCTGCTCGGCCGCGTGGTTGACGGCCTGGGCGCCCCGATCGACGGGAAGGGGCCGCTCAACGCCAAGGCGACGTCGCCCATCGAGCGCGTGGCGCCGGGCGTGATCTACCGCAAGTCCGTGAGCCAGCCGGTACAGACCGGGTACAAGGCGGTCGATGCCATGGTGCCGATCGGCCGCGGTCAACGCGAGCTGATCATCGGCGATCGCCAGACCGGCAAGACCGCGCTCGCGATCGACACCATCATCAATCAGAAAACCTCCGGCATTAAGTGCATCTACGTCGCGATCGGACAGAAGCAATCCTCGATCGCAAACGTGGTACGCAAGCTTGAGGAGCACGGCGCGATGGCGCACACGATCGTCGTGGCGGCCTCGGCCTCGACCCCACCGTCGCTGCAGTACCTGTCGGCCTACGCCGGCGTGACCATGGGCGAATACTTCATGGACCAGGGCGAGGATGCGCTGATTATCTACGACGATTTGTCGAAGCAGGCGGTGGCCTATCGGCAGATCTCGCTGCTGCTGCGCCGCCCGCCGGGACGCGAGGCCTTCCCCGGCGACGTGTTTTATCTGCACTCGCGTCTTTTGGAGCGCTCGGCGCGTGTCAATGAAGAGTACGTCGAGCAGGTCACCAAGGGCCGCGTCAAGGGCCGCACCGGCTCGCTCACCGGCTTGCCGATCATCGAGACGCAGGCCGGCGACGTCACCGCATTCGTCCCCACCAATGTAATCTCGATCACCGACGGGCAGATCTTCCTGGAATCCGATCTGTTCAACGCCGGTATCAGGCCGGCGATGAATGCCGGCATCTCGGTATCGCGCGTCGGCGGCGCGGCGCAGACCGATATCATCAAGCGCCTGGGCGGCGGTATCCGCCTGTCGCTGGCGCAGTATCGAGAGCTCGCCGCCTTCTCGCAGTTCGCCTCGGACCTGGACGACGCCACGCGGCGCCAGCTCGAGCGCGGGCAGCGCGTGACCGAGGTCATGAAGCAGCGGCAGTACGCGCCGATGTCGGTGGCCGAGATGGCGCTGTCGATCTACTCGGTGAACAACGGCTACATGGACAAAGTGGAACGCAGGAAGGTGGTGGAATTCGAAACCGCGCTGCAGAACTTTGCCAAGTCGAGCCACCGTGCGGCGCTCGATGCCATCAACGCCGAGCCGACGCTGAAAAAGCACGAGGCCGCGCTGAAGAAGATCTGCGACGACTTTCAGTCCACCGGCGCCTATTGACGGACATACGCTATGCCCGGCACCAAGGAAATTCGCAGCAAGATCGCCAGCGTGAAGAGCACGCAGAAGATCACCAAGGCGATGGAGATGGTCGCGGCCAGCAAGATGCGTCGCGCGCAGGAGCGCATGCGCCTGGCGCGGCCGTACGCGGCCAAGGCGCGCTCGGTCATCAGTCACCTGAACGAAGCCAACCCCGATTTTCGCCATCCGTTCCTGCAGCAGCGCGACACCAAGTCGGTCGGCATCGTGGTGGTTTCCACCGATCGCGGCCTGTGCGGGGCGCTCAACGCCAACGTATTCAAGGCGACGCTGCAGCTGGTACGCGAATGGCAGGGCAAGGGCGCGAGCGTGAGTGTGAGCGTCATCGGCGGCAAGGCGCTGGTTTTCTTCCGCCGCCTCGACCTGCCGCTGCTGGCGAGCGTGACCGCCCTGGGCGATCGTCCGCACATCAAGGACCTGATCGGCACCGTCAAGGTGATGCTCGACGCCTATCGCGAAGGCCGCCTCGACCGGGTGTTGCTGGTGCACGCGCAATTCCTCAACACTATGTCGCAGCGACCGCAGGTGCTGCAGCTACTGCCGATCCCGGCGGTGGCACCGGATGACTCGGGGCTGCAGGAGCGTTGGGACTATATCTACGAGCCGGACGCCGCCGCCATACTGGATGGACTGCTGATGCGCTACATCGAATCGCAGGTCTACCAGGGCGCGGTCGAGAACGTCGCCTCCGAGATGGCGGCGCGCATGGTGGCGATGAAGAGTGCCGCCGACAACGCCGGCAAGCTCATCGGCGATCTGCAGCTGGTGTACAACAAGGCGCGCCAGGCGGCGATCACCAAAGAGCTGGCAGAGATCGTCGGCGGCGCGGCGGCAGTTTGATTTACGAGGCTTGGGTTGAACGGCGCACCGCTGGTGCGAATCAGGAATGGTGAACATGGCTACGGGTAAGATCACGCAGATCATCGGTGCAGTCGTCGACGTCGAGTTTCCTCGCGAGGCGATACCGAAGATCTATGAGGCGCTGAAGCTGGTCGATGTCGATCTGACGCTCGAAGTGCAGCAGCAGCTCGGCGACGGCGTGGTACGCACCATTGCCATGGGCCCTTCCGAAGGGCTCAAGCGCGGTCTGTCGGTGAGGGCGACCGGCGCTGCGATCCTGGTGCCGGTCGGCGAAGGCACCCTGGGTCGCATCATGGACGTGCTCGGCGAGCCGCAGGACAACCGCGGACCGGTGGAGGCCAAGGAGCGCTGGCCGATTCATCGCCCCGCGCCCAGCTACGAGGAGCAGGCCGGCGGCCAGGACCTGCTGGCGACCGGCATCAAGGTGATCGACCTGCTGGTGCCGTTCGCCAAGGGCGGCAAGGTCGGCTTGTTCGGCGGCGCCGGTGTCGGCAAGACCGTCAACATGCTCGAGCTCATCAATAACATCGCCAAGCAGTATTCGGGACTCTCGGTATTTGCCGGCGTCGGCGAGCGCACGCGCGAGGGCAACGATTTCTACCACGAGATGATCGAGTCCGGGGTCATCGACAAGGACAACCTCGCGAACTCCAAGGTTGCGATGGTCTACGGGCAGATGAACGAGCCGCCGGGTAACCGCCTGCGCGTTGCACTCACCGGACTTACGATGGCGGAATACTTCCGCGACGAGAAACAGGCCAGCGGCCGCGGGCGCGATATCCTGTTCTTCATCGACAACATTTACCGCTACACACTGGCCGGCACCGAGGTCTCGGCGCTGCTGGGGCGCATGCCGTCCGCGGTGGGATACCAGCCGACACTGGCCGAGGAAATGGGTGTACTGCAGGAGCGCATCACCTCCACCAAGACCGGTTCGATCACCTCGATCCAGGCGGTGTACGTGCCCGCGGACGACCTGACCGATCCGTCTCCGGCGACCACCTTCGCCCACCTGGATGCCACCGTGGTGCTCGATCGCCAGATCGCAGCCCTGGGTATCTACCCGGCGGTCAACCCGCTCGACTCCACCAGTCGCCAGCTCGATCCGCTGGTGGTGGGTGACGAGCACTACGACACCGCGCGCGCGGTGCAGGCGGTGCTGCAGCGTTACAAGGAGCTGCAGGACATCATCGCCATCCTCGGCATGGATGAGCTGTCGGAGGAAGACCGGCTGTCGGTGTATCGCGCCCGCAAAGTGCAGCGCTTCCTGTCGCAACCATTCAACGTCGCCAAGGTGTTCACCGGCCAGGACGGCAAGATCGTTCCGCTCAAGGAGACCATCCGCGGCTTCAGGGGCATCATCGAGGGTCAATTCGATTCGTTGCCGGAGCAGGCCTTCTACATGGTAGGCACCATCGATGAAGCGGTCGAGAAGGCCAAGACGCTGCAGCAATGAACACCATCCACGTCGACATCGTCAGCGCCGAAGGGGAAATTTTCTCCGGCGAGGCAAGCATGGTGTTCCTGCCGGCGTCCGAAGGCGAGATCGGCGTCACGCCACGGCATGCGCCGCTACTGACGTTGCTCAAACCCGGAGAGGTGCGCGTGCAGCTGCCGGAAGGCGACGAGCAGTTCTTCTATGTCGGCGGCGGCGCGCTCGAGGTCCAGCCGAACAAGGTCACGGTGCTGGCGGACACAGCGGCACGCGCCAAGGATCTGGACGAGGCGGCGGCAGTGGCCGCACGGCAGCGCGCCGAGCAGGCGCTGGCCGGTCAGCTGGACAAGATCACCCAGGCCGAAGCGCTGGCAGAACTGGCCCGCGCCATTGCTCAAATCAAACTGATCGAAAGGCTGCGCAAGACCAAGGGTTGATGAACAACCCGCCGCTACGGTCCGCCGCCGCGTCGTGCAAGTGGTCGCCGCGGATTAATTTGAGCGGTCCGTCACACAATCCGGCCGATCGCGCCTGGCCGCGTGCGGGCTGGTCAAACTGATACAATTTCGCGATGCCGCGCAAGCAAGCCAAGGCCGCGCAACAGGCCGCCCCGACGACCGCACCGCTATCGATCGTCATACTGGCGGCAGGCCAGGGCAAGCGCATGCAGTCCGATATTCCCAAGGTGCTGCAGCCGTTGGCGGGCGCGCCGATGCTGGCACACGTGCTCGATCTGGCCGCCAGCCTCACGCCGGCCGCGATTCATGTCGTCTACGGCCACGGCGGCGAGCGGGTGCGGGAACTGTTCGACGATGCGCGGCTGCGCTGGTCGCGGCAGGCCGAACAGCTCGGCACCGGCGATGCCCTGCAGCAGGCGATGCCTGAGATACCCGACTCGCATCAGGTGCTGGTGCTGTACGGTGATGTGCCTTTGCTGCTCGCCGATACGCTGCGCGGTCTGGTGGCGCGTTCGGGCGCCGGCCGGGTCGCGCTGCTGACCGCACAGCTCGCGGACGCCGGCGGCTATGGTCGCGTGGTGCGCGACGCGCGCGGCAAGCTGCGAGGCATCGTGGAGGAATGCGACGCCACCGCGAAGCAACGGCAGATCCATGAGGTCAATACCGGTGTTCTGGTTGCGAGCGCGCGCTTCCTCAAAGCGTGGCTCGCCAGGCTCCGGCCGCGCAACGCGCAACACGAATACTACCTGACCGACATCGTCAGTATGGCGGTACGGCAGAAGCTGCGCATCGAGACCGTCCAAGCCGGCGACGCGGAGGAAGTGCAGGGCGTGAACGACCGGCAGCAGCTCGCGCTCGCGGAGGCCGAGTATCGCCGCCGGCGAGCGCGACAACTGATGACACAGGGCGTGACGCTGATCGATCCCGCGCGCATCGATCTGCGCGGCTCGATCGCCGTGGGCCGGGACGTGCTGCTCGACGTCAACGTTGTGCTTGATGGCCCGGTGGCACTTGGCGATGGCGTGCGCGTGGGCCCGAACTGCGTGCTCAAGAACGTGTCGATCGGTGCGCGCACGGTGTTGTTTGCCAACTGTGTGCTGCAGGACGCGCAGATCGGCAGCGACTGCCAGATCGGCCCATTTACGCGCATGCGCCCCAAGGTGCGCATCGCCAATGGCGTGCATCTCGGTAATTTCGTCGAAATCAAGAACAGCGACATCGGCGCCGGCAGCAAAGTGAATCATCTGAGCTATGTCGGCGACTCCCACGTTGGCAGAGCGGTCAATATCGGCGCCGGCTCGATCACCTGCAACTACGATGGGGCCAACAAATGGCGCACCGAGATCGGCGATGGAGCGTTCATCGGCTCGGGTGCGATGCTGGTGGCACCGGTGAAGATCGGCGATGGCGCGACCATCGGTGCCGGCTCGACCATCACCAACGATGCCCCGGCGGAAAAGCTGACGCTCGCCAGATCGCGCCAGATAACTCTCGAACAGTGGCAACGGCCGCGTAAGAACCCGCCGAAGGCCTGACCGAAAGCTTAAAGGAACAGTCATCCCATGTGCGGCATAGTCGGAGGCGTCACGGACCGGAATATCGTCCCGATCCTGATCGAGGGACTGAAGCGGCTCGAGTACCGCGGCTATGACTCGGCCGGCATCGCGGTGCTCGACAGCAGCGGTCATCTGCAACGTCTGCGCACGGTCGGCAAAGTGCGCGCGCTCGAACAGGCGCTGGCGCAGATGCCGATCGTCGGCCGGGTCGGCATTGCCCACACGCGCTGGGCCACGCACGGCGTGCCCAGCGAGCGCAATGCCCATCCGCACGTTTCGCGCGATGGGCTGGCGATCGTCCACAACGGAATCATCGAGAACTACGAGGAACTGCGCGAAGACCTCAAGAATGCCGGCTACCAGTTCAGTTCTGAGACCGACACCGAGGTGGTCGCACACCGCGTACATTTCAATCTGGCGAAGCTTGGTGATCTGTTCAAAGCGGTACGCGCGACGGTAGCGGAGCTCGAAGGCGCCTATGCGCTTGCCATCGTCAGCGAAGGCGACCCGGACCGGGTCATCGTCGCGCGCGTGGGCTGTCCGGTGGTGCTGGGTCTGGGAGTGGAGGAGAACTTCGTCGCGTCCGACGTCGCGGCACTGCTGCCGGTGACGCGCCGTTTCATGTTCCTCGACGAGGGCGATGTGGCGGAAATCCAGCGCAGCGGCGTGCGCGTGATCGATCGCGACGGCAATACCGCGGACCGGCCGATCAAGGATAGCGAGCTGTCGGCCGACGCGGCCGAGAAGGGCCCGTACCGGCACTTCATGCTCAAGGAGATCCATGAGCAGCCGCGCGCGGTCGGCAACACGCTGCAGGAGCGGGTCGCGAACGGGCGGCTGCTCGAGGCCGCGTTCGGCCCGGCGGCGGGGGCGATCTTCGAGCGCGTGGAGGCGGTGCATATCGTCGCCTGCGGCACCAGCTATCACGCCGGCGTGGTTGCGAGTTACATGATCGAGCAGATCTGCCGCATGCCATGCCGGGTGGAGATCGCCAGCGAATATCGCTACCGCAACCCGGTGGTGCCGAAGAATGCGTTGTTTGTCTCGATATCGCAGTCGGGGGAGACCGCCGATACGCTGGCGGCGCTGCGCATGGCGGCCCGCAACGGTTATCTATCGGCGCTGGCGATCTGCAATTCGCCCGAAAGCTCCTTGGTGCGCGAATCCGAGCTGGTAATGCTAACGCGCGCCGGTCCCGAGATCGGCGTCGCCTCGACCAAGGCGTTCACCACCCAGCTCACGGCATTGTCGATGCTGACCATTGCGCTGGCGCGCCACAACGGCTCGGATCCCGAGCGCGAACGTACACTGATCCAGCGGTTGATCGAACTGCCGTCGCTGCTCGAAAAGACGCTGGAACTGGATCCGGTGATACACCGACTGGCGCTGCGCTTTGCCGACCGCCACCACGCACTGTTCCTGGGTCGCGGCACGATGCACGCGATCGCGATGGAGGGCGCCCTCAAGCTCAAGGAAATCTCCTACATTCACGCCGAAGCCTATGCCGCCGGCGAGCTCAAGCACGGACCGCTGGCGCTGGTCGATGCCGACATGCCGGTGGTGGCGGTGGCGCCGAATAACGAGCTGCTCGAGAAGCTCAAGTCCAATCTGATGGAGGTGCGGGCGCGCGGCGGCGAGCTGTACGTGTTCGCCGATCCGGACGCCGGGGTCGAGTCCAGCGACGGCGTGCACGTGATCCAGATGCCCAAGCATGTCGCGGACTTTCAGGCACCGATCATCTACACCATCCCGCTTCAGCTATTGGCCTACCACGTCGCCATTCTCAAGGGCACCGATGTCGACCAGCCGCGCAACCTCGCCAAGAGCGTGACGGTCGAATAACGGGACCTATTACAAAAGGACATTAAAGTCCGGCATTGGACGAATAGTCCTTAGAATCTCGCTTAAAAATACCGCCAGCGATATTACTCGCAGCAAGGCAGAGCATGAATGTTCGCGTTTTGGTCGTCGGTGGCACCGGGCAAGTTGGCTCGGCGCTAGTGCGGGCCTTGCTCGCTGCTAGCTCATGCACGGAAGTGGTGATGGTCAATCGCAGGACGATTCCTCTTGCCGCCGATGCGCGGCTGCGCCAGTTGATCATGGATACCAGTGCGGCAAATTTTTCCAGTGAGATCGCCGAACTTGCCAGGACCTGCAGCGTGCAGGGCGAACCGTTATATGCCGCATCATGTATCGGCATCGGTAAAGGCAGTCAGCAATGGAGCGAAGAGGACATCAAGAAGCTGGAAATTGGCCTGGTCGGCGCGTTTGCGCGTGGCTGCCTGGCGGCGGGAATTGAACGATTCGGACTTCTTTCGGCAGCCGGGAGTAGCGCTAGGAGCTGGATTCGTTATGCCCGCATCATGGGCGAGAAAGAAGATGCGGTGCGGCGCCTCGGATTTAAACGTTTAGCAATTTTTCGCCCCGGCATCATTGCGGGAAATGCGCACACCCCAGGGTTTCTTGCTTGGCTGGGGCGTTTCGTTCCAGGATCGTTTGGGACGATT